>Ga0075026_100000612_pt1 | contig 14644 bp, 12 predicted proteins | sample Str012_2_FD_71392 | JGI IMG/M metagenome (GOLD analysis project Ga0075026, IMG submission 71392) | Freshwater sediment microbial communities in response to fracking from Pennsylvania, USA - Straight Creek_MetaG_SC_2012 | ecosystem: Environmental > Aquatic > Freshwater > Creek > Sediment...
TGTTCAAGAAGATATTCTTCCAGGGAATAACGGCTGGCATCCTTGCCTCCGTGGCTGGCTTGATCTATAAACGGATCTGGTTCTTCGCCACGGAAGCCGACTTTTCCCGTGTGCTGGGCAATGTCCGCATCATCGCAGGATGTGTCGGGGTTTCTCTGCTTGCCTCCTTCCTTTTCTGGGGGCTCACGAGTTGGTTGGGCAGGAAGGGGCTGATCCTTTTCAATTTCATATTCTCGATGGGGTCGTTCGCAGCCGTGATGATCCCGATCTCAGCCACCTTGCCGCTGGATCTGCCGTTTCCTGAATTATTCCCGGGGCTGGCGGTACCGATGGTCTTTTTCCCGGCATTGGCATGGATGACCATCCACCCCCTGTTCGTGCACGACCCGGACAAATGAATCTCTTTTAAGATGCCCGCCTCGAGCGGGCATTTTTTTTGGCAACTGGCGCCGTAGCTGTTGCCCTATCCAGCATCCAGCATTCAGAACCTGCCTGCCGGCAGGCAAGTCCGGAATTCGTTCTTCGTCGCAACATTTCCCAGACTCGTCTCAATTGCCTGAAAACCGGCATTTCCCGCTCTAAGTTTGCCTTAGCAATTCAAAATGAAGCAGACCATGTATAAGACGACGATCTTCACTGCACTCTTCGCCCTGCTGGGCGTGTTCGGTTTCGCCCAGATGCCCGGCATGGCGGCCGGCGGCAAGGGCCAGGCTGGCGGAGCTCCCTCCATCGGGCATATCTATGGCAAGGTCACGGACAGTGCCGGCAGGCCTATGTCTGGAGCCTCGGTCATCCTCCTCCAGAACAAATTCGATTCGGCCTCCAAAAAGCGCAAGGATGTGCTGGTGAAAGGCATGACCACCAAGTCCAACGGCGAGTTCGACTTCACCGACCTGGGCATCATGGGGCAATACAAGCTGAAGATCTCCGCCCTCGGGTACAAGGCCATCGATCAGACCGTGGCCTTCCAGATGAAGATGCCTGCGGGCGGTGGAGCTCCCTCCGCCAATGGCGATCCTTCCAAGCAGATGGCCGCCATGTCTGATATGCTCAACAATTTTGAGAAGGACCTCGGCAATATCGGCATGAAGCCCGACTACGAATCCATGCAGACCGTCGTGGTCACTGGCAGCAAGCCCCTGGTGAAAATGGATATTGACAAGAAAGTATTCAACGTGGAGAAGAACATCGTCTCCCAGGGCGGAACGGCGCAGGACGTGATGCGCAATGTGCCTTCCGTGCAGGTGGACATCGACGGCAATGTCAAACTGCGCAACGCTGCTCCCCAGATCTACATCGACGGCCGGCCGACTACTTTGTCTTTGGACCAGATCCCCGCCGATGCCATCGAGAGCGTGGAGGTCATCACCAACCCTTCTGCCAAGTATGATGCTTCCGGTGGCACGGCCGGCATCCTGAACATCGTGCTGAAGAAGAACCGTAAGTCCGGTTACAACGGTAACCTCATGGCTGGCGTGGATTCACGGGGCGGCTGGAACGCCGGTGGCGGGTTCAACTATCGGCAGAACAAGCTCAACTTCTCCGCCAATGTGATGTCGAACCAGATACGGGGCCTCAACCACGGCACCACAGACCGCACCAACCTGCTGTCCGACCCGATGGTCGGTATCCACCAGGACAATACCAGCCATATGAAGGGCGGTTTCATATTCGGCAAGGTAGGCATGGACTGGTTCGCCACCAACCGCACCACCTTCTCTTTGGGAGTGGTGAGGGTGCATGGTGAGTTCCATCCCAACGACGACATTCAGATCCGCACAGATTCCTTGTATCCTTCCGGTACGATCAGCAATTATAGCGAGCGGCTCACCACGGGCACGCGCAATTTCAATGCGATGGGCGTGCAGGCCGGCATGAAGCATAATTTCCAGAAGCAAGGGGAGGAGTGGACCGCCGACATCAACTATTTCGGTGGTAAGAACGACGCCCACTCGCTCTACACGACGAACTATTTCACCGACAATGGTCATGACATCGGCGCCACGCAATATCAGAAGATGCTGAGCGGCGGCACCAACCGCTTCCTGACCATCCAGACCGATTATGTGCGGCCCCTGTCAGACAAGACGAAGCTGGAGACTGGTCTTCGTGCCCAATTGCGCAAGCTGAGCAATACCAACGCCACATATATCCAGGCTCCCGGGCAGCCCGATTACGTGGAGATCGCCTCCGCCGGCAGCAATTACAGCAACAACGACAATGTGTATGCCGCTTACGCATCGCTGAAAAGCAGCATCAAGAACTTCGGCTGGCAGTTCGGCCTGCGTGCGGAAAGCTCCAACTACAAAGGCACGATGACCACCACCGGCAAGACCTTCAGCAACGCGTACCCGCTGAGCCTTTTCCCGTCATTGTTCCTGAGCCAGAAGCTCAAGAAGAACCAAGAGCTGCAGTTCAGCGTGACGCGCCGCGTCAACCGGCCGAACTTCTTCCAGGTGATTCCCTTCATCGACTATTCCGACAGCCTGAACATCACGCGTGGCAACCCTGACCTGAAACCCGAGTTCACCTACAGCGCGGAAGCTTCCTATGCAAAGACCTGGAAAGGCAAGAACAATTTCCTGGCCAGCATTTACTACAAGCATACGACCGACCTGATCACGCGTTACCTGGTGCAGGCCGACAACCCCGTCACCGGCAAGCCCGACCTGATCAACACCTACGTAAACGCCAACAGCGCCACGACCTATGGGGCGGAAGCCACTTATGTACAGACGGTGACCAAATGGTGGGATTTCACCACGAACCTGAACGTCTATAAGGCCAACATCAACACCGAGAACCTGAACCAGGTGCAGCAGGATCCTTATTGGAGCTATTTCGGGAAGTTCTCTAACAATTTCAAGCTGCCGAAGAATTTCACCGTTCAGGTGTCCGGCGACTACCAGAGCAAGACCAGCCTGCCCGTCTCCAGTGGCCAGGGCATGATGGGCCCGCCCATGATGCAAGCGCAGGCCGCCGCGCAGGGTTATATCGAGCCTTTCTGGGGCATCGACATGGCCATCAAGAAGAGTTTCCTGAAGAACAATGCCGCCACGGTCAGCCTGAGTGTGAGCGATATTTTCAAGACCCGCGTCAACCGCCAGCATTCGGAAAGCACCTATTTCGTGCAGGACTATGCCCGTATCAACAATCCCCAGCTATTTCGTTTGAATCTGTTCTGGCGCTTCGGCAAGATGGACGTGTCCCTGTTCAAGAAACAGAACTCGAAAATGAACGATTCCAGCGGTGCGATGCAGGGAATGCAGCAGTGATGATTTGGTCCTGAAAATCTGATACCTTCGGGGAGAGGGATGTTGAAAGACTATATTTAGTGGACAGTCTCCAGTGGACAGTGGACAGGAAACCAGTGAACAGAGAACAGTGGACTATTCCCCTATTCAAAAATCATTCACAGTGTTTATACGAAGTGTTGGAAACAGGTTTGACAGAAAGGCCACTGTGCGATTGTCCACGGGCTGCTGTTCACTGCCCATTGTCCACTGGCGACTCAGAAATCTGTTTTTCTGCTTCTCAGCACTGCCATTGTTATTGGTTGCACCTTTGGCCCGGGGTCAGCAAACTCCTTCTTCCATCGTCGTGGACGGCAAGGCCGGCGACTGGCCTGCAGAGGGACTGTCGCGTGACAAGACCAACACGATCGAACATGGCCTTTTCCTCGATGGCAGCCGGTTCATCATATTGCTGCGCACCGGGAGTCCTGTCATGCAGGCCAAGATCCTCAAGGCGGGCATGACAGTTTATCTGGACCCGGAAGGAAAAAAAAAGAGCTCCACCGCCCTTCTGTTCCCGCTGCAGAAGCCGGACGAGGAAGGGGATGTGGGCCAGGGCATGAACATGAACGCCCTCAGGGTGCTTGGAATGGCCAGGTCCACTGATTACACCCTGCGCAAATTCAAAGAAGGCAATGGCACATACAAGATCGGCGAGACAAACCCCGCCGGTGTCCTGGTTGCCATGGCTTTTGATGAGCAGGGTGACCTGGTCTATGAGGCCAGCATACCCTTCCAGGCATTGTTCGGCAAGCCGACACCGGAAGCCGGTGACGCCGGCAAGACCATCGATGCCGGTTACGCGATCAACGCCCTGCCCGAACCGCACGCGCTTCCCACCGCCGAGACCGGTCCCAATGCGCCTCCGCCGGCCGGTCTATCCGCCAATCTCGGACCCCGGGGGAATATTCCCGGAGGCACACTGCCCAATTCCACCCCGCGGGCAGGCACTGGACGCGAAACCACGGAGTCTGCGCAGGAAGCCTTTCGCAACACCAAGATCTGGACCTCGGTCACACTCAAATAATTTCCAATTTTAAAAGGATCCACAACACCAAACAAATGAAGAAACAGTTCCAGGGCCTCGCCCTCTCCGCATTCCTCCTCCTCAGCACCGGACTCCATTCCCAGACTGCCGACGAGATCGTCGCCAAGCACATCGAAGCCATTGGCGGGAAGGACAAACTGAGTTCCATCAAGTCCATCAAGATGGAAAGCACGATGAACATGATGGGCAACGATGCCCCCAATACTGCCTACATTCTGGATGGCAAGGGCTATCGCAATGAGATGGAGATGATGGGCCAGAAGATGGTCCAGGTCATCACCGACAAGGGTGGCTGGATGATCAACCCCATGCAGGGAAGCACCGACCCACAGGAACTGCCGGCCGACCAGCTCAAGACCCTGGCAGGAAGGTTCTACATCGTGCCCCTGCTGAATTACCAGGATAAAGGCACGACCCTGGAACTCCAGGGCAAGGCCAAGGTGGGTGACGCCGACAACTGGAAGATCAAAGTGACCGACAAAGCCGCGAATATCGTGACCTACTATATCGACGCAAAGACCTACTACATCACGCAGCAAGAGTCCTCCGGCGAAATGATGGGCAACACGGTGACCGTTACTGTCAACTATTCCGACTACAAAAAGACCGACTCCGGCTGGGTCGTGCCCTATGCCACCGACATCAACATGGGTCAGTTCAGCATCGCCAGCAAGCTCAACAAGATCGAGGTCAATCCGACCATCGACCCGGCACTGTTCGAAATGAAGAAATAGTGAGTCAGCATGCCGCACTCAGCACCCTGCCTGCCGGCAGGCAGGTCAGCAGACAGTGAGCAGAAGGGCAGTGAGGCAGCAGACAGCAAGCAACGAGTAACGAACAACCAACTATGACCAACCGTAGACAATTCATCCGCACCGGCGCCGCTTTGACTGCGGGCAGCCTTTTCGCCGGGCATGGCCTGGCCGATGCATTTTCCGCACCGCCGCGCGCATTGGGCGTGCAGCTCTTCACTTTTTTCAATGAGATCGACGCCGATGTCGAAGGAACCCTGAAGAAGATCGCCGCCGTGGGATACACGGAGATCGAGTCCGCCTTCAGCAAGAAAGGTGGCTTCTATGGAGAGACCGCCAAAGGCTTTGCCCAAATGCTCAAGAAGAACGGCCTGTCCTGGCGTTCCCATCATGTCATCGGTGCACCGTTCAAACTGCCCCCCGGTACGCAACTGCCCAAGGGCCCTGACGGGAAACCCATGACCTTTCCGCCGATGAAGAACCTGCGGGACAATACACAGGAATTGGTGGACAGTGTGGCCGAAGGGGGGATTCCCTTCATCGTCTGCGCCAACATCCCCACGGGCAGCAAAAAGGAAGTGGAAGAGGGCATCGAAATCCTCAACAAGGCCAACATAGCTGCAAAGAAAGCCAGGCTCACACTCTGCTACCATAACCATGATGCCGAGTTCAAGGAAGTCGAAGGCGTGGTTCCCTATACCGCCTTCCTCGATCACCTGGACAATGGCATCAAGATGGAACTGGACATCGCCTGGGCTTCAAAAGCCGGACAGGACCCCGTCAAGTTGTTCATGGACAACCCCGGACGCTTCCCGCTTTGGCATGTGAAGGACCTGGACAAAGACGGCAACATCGTTCCCGTCGGCAGTGGCACCATCGACTATAAGCGCATCTTCCCCCATGCGGCCCATGCGGGTCTGCAATATGCATTCATCGAGCATGATATGCCGAAGGATGCGGTGGGGAGTATCACAGAGAGCTACAAGTACCTGCGGAGTGTAGGGATATAACTATCAGGTGTCGGGTGTCAGGTGTCGGGTGTCGTAAAAGGCAAACAGCCGAGGACAACCGCTGAGAATGCTGTTGGCTGTTCTGACACCTGACAACTAACAACCGACAACTCTATTCAGGGATTCATGCCCGCAACACTGCTGCTCAGCATTTCGACACGTGCTACAGCGTCGTGTTGGGAAGAGGGGACACTTTCATACCAGAGCGCGACGGACGCCACGGTTCCATCAACGCTGGAGAGATCGAGCGGTGGCGTGGTCCGGCCGGCCTGGAGAACGGAAGGAGAGAAAGTGAAAGAACGTTTTTCGCCGCGGGTGGTCTTGACCTCCACTTTTGCGATGCGTAGCTGTCCGGAGAGGCAGTGCCATTTCAGTTGGCGTATGCCGGGACTGACTGAGGCATAGACGATGACAGGCTGCTCATTCGGAGTGTTGACGATCTCCGATCCGATCACGTGCTTCCACCCATCAGCGGTGGAGTACCTGGAAAACAGGAGATGGGCGCCGATCGCCGACAAGAACAACAAGATGAACTGGACGTGTCTCATGAGGTTTGCCCGTGGTTCTGCAAAGGTCGGTCAGCCATGGTCCTCAAGCAAAAACAGGCCCGTTGTACTTGTTCCCAATTGCAAAAGGTGTCAGCTCAGAAATATTCGATTGGGTCACCGCAAATGGCGAGGTCCTCGTTCCAACCACGCATCGATTCATGGTCCGCAACCTCTAGGCTGAATCCGAACACGTCCAGGTTCTCCATCAGCCTCGGCCGGTTGACTGATTTGGGAATCGGACAAATGCCCCGCTCCACCAGCCAGCGCAAAGTGATCTGGGCAGGCGTCTTCGCATATTTCTCTGAGAGGGCAAGAAGCCTGGGGTCGGACAAACGACGACCGCGGCTGAGCGGCGTGTATGCCTGCACCATGATGCCATCTTTCCGGCAACGCTCCAATAAGGATTCGCGATTCAGATAGGGACTGAATTCCACCTGGTCGACCGCAGGCGTGATGTTGGCGTAGGTGGAGAGTTCATCGAGAAAAGGCTCGAGGTAGTTCGCGACACCGATGGCACGCACGCGCTTCTCCTCGTAAAGTTTCTCCAGAGCCTTCCAGCTTTCCCGGCGCTTTCCACGGATGGGCCAGTGCACGAGGAAGAGGTCGATAGGACCGATGTCAAGCAGGCGTTCACTTTTTTCAAAAGCGCGCAGCGCTTGGTCGTAGCCGTGCTCCGTATTGTTGAGCTTGGTGGTGACGAAGATCTCCTCACGTGGCAGGCCGGAACCGCGCACGGCATGACCCACCTCTTTTTCATTCCCGTACATCGAGGCCGTGTCGATCAGCCGGTAGCCCAGTTGCAGGGCTGTCGCCACCGCGGTCTCGGCCTCGTGGCCATGCATGTCGTACACGCCAAGGCCTAAATGGGGCATGGACACTCCGTTGTTCAAGGTCAATGTGGGCATCTAAACTGTTATCTGTTATCGGTTATCTGTTATCGGTTGTCGGTTGTCGGAACAGCCAGTTCAAAGTTCACTGTTCACTGTTCACAGGTTTCTGTCCACAGTCCACTGCCCACTGGCCTCTGGACTATCCTTCCCAGGTGTCGAGGCCCAGCAGCTTGCGTCCCAGGGGGGAGAGTTCGGCGGTCCCGTATTTCGTTTGTTCCCATTTGCGCGGGTCGCCGGGGAAGGCATAGCCTTCGGGAGCGATGCGGTCGCGCCAGGAATTGACCCGCCATTCGCGCAGGGCGGCATTGTCTTCCTGTGCGGGCATCATCGAGATGTATTGCGCCTGACGCACCTTGTTGCCGGAGAGGTTGGGACGGATGCCATGGGCCAGCGAACTGTTGAAGATCATCAGGTCGCCCGCTTCCATGCGCACTTTGACGGGGGTGAAGCCGGTCGTGTCGGGCTTGAAATGATCACGGTCCTCGGGCTGCGTGAGCTTCCAGGAGTCGTAGGTGCGGAAGAGTTCAGGTATGCATTGGAAGCCGCCCATATTCTCGTCCGTCTGGTCGTTCAGCGCGAGCACGCCTTGCACCTGCTGGGGCTTGGTGTCGGGATCATAGTCCCAGTGGATGAATCCCTTGAAAGGGTCCTGCTCCCGCTTGGGGAAATTCAGGTTGGCGCGGTCGATGGTGACCCAGAGTTTCTCCGTGCCCCAGATGTCCACGAAGGCGTCGTACACACGTTGCATCTGGCGATTGTCCCAGAGATATTGATGGTTGTAGAGTTCCACCATGCCACTGCCGATCAGTTCCTTCATCGCCATCTCCGCACGCGGGGCGGTGTACCAGGTGGAGGGATCATTGGGGTCTTTTTCCTCGAATGTCCAGAGGAAGTCCGCCAATTTTTTCGCCTGCTCCTTCGGCACGGCATTTTTGATGACGATATAACCATTGTGGACCCAGTGCGTCCAGTCCTCTTCACTCATCACGCGCAGGGGCTTGCCGTTGGAGCGGTCGCTCAGTCGCTGCGTGCTGCTCTTGGCGGTGGAAGGGTTGCCGGGGATGTCCTTGTGCTGGTTGTCCGGAACCATGGACGGGGCCATCGTGGGGGTCATGGTGGGTGCCATGGTCGGGGTCATTGTGGGCTTGTCTGGTTGCATATGGATTCGTTTTAGTCAGGTGGAACAAAAATATCTTTTCGTACCTCCTGTTTTCTACACCTGAAATGGCCATTATTGGTACTCCATTGACCAAAATGGCACCTGAGGTCTTTCATTTCGTATATTCAGGTACAAGTATGCCATCATGAAAGCCATTCGGGAGTCCATACGGGCCGATGCCGACAGTTCCTTCCGCATCCTGCTGGATCCGGGGTTGAACGACCTGTTTTACTGGCATGTGCACCCCGAGTACGAGATCGTGTTCGTGGACGGCGCCACGGGCACCCGGCATATCGGTGATCATATTTCTCGGTATGAGGGCAGTGACCTGGTCTTCATCGGGCCCAATGTGCCCCACCTCAATTTCGACTATGGTGTCCGCACGGACTGCCGCATCGTGGTGGTGCAGATGCGCGAGGACTTCCTGGGCAAGGAATTCCTCCAACTGCCTGAGATGACGGAGCTGCGCGCACTTTTCGAGCGGGCACGCACCGCGATCTATTTCACGGGCGAAACGAAGCGCGCCGTGGGGGCGATGATGTCTGCACTGCCGGAACAGGATCATTTCGACCAGTTGATGGGATTGCTGCAGATCTTCCGTCTGCTGGCGCGGTCGGGTGAGGCGCATGACCTGCATGTGCGACCGATGCGCGACGACCGCTCACAAAAGGAACTGGAGCGCATCCGCAGGGTGCATCGATTCGTGGAGGAACATCACCAGCACAGGCTGGACAGTGGCGAGGCGGCTGCGTTGGTCAACATGACGCCCGCGGCCTTTTGCCGTTATTTCAAGCGCAGCACGGGACAGACCTTCACGGAATTCCTGAACCAGTACCGGATCACACAGGCGAAGAAATTGTTGCTGATGGGGGCGACGGTGACGGAATCTTGCTTCGACAGTGGTTTCGAGAACCTGTCCCACTTCAACCGTAATTTCAGGCGCTATGCGGGAGAGAATCCATCCGCTTTCCGTAAGATGGCGCGCAGCGGTCAGTTGGCATTGACCAGGACGGGCAAGGGCCTTCCCAGTTGACGCATGACGCGATAGTGCGAGGCGATGGCCTGCCACATCCATTCGTAACGATGGTAGGGAAGTCCGAACTTCTTGCATTCCTCGCGTACGATGCGGCTGATAGCGGGATAGTGCACATGGCTCACGCGGGGGAAAAGATGGTGCTCCACCTGGTAATTGAGTCCGCCAACGAACCAAGTGATGATGGGATTTCCAGGGGCGAAATTGGCCGTGGTCAGGATCTCGTGCACGGCCCATTCCTGGTCGATCTGTTTGGGCACATCGCCGGCCACTTCGAAATTCGTTTTCTCCACCACATGCGCCAGCTGGAACACGATGGAGAGCGTCATGCCCATGACGCCGTTCACGATCAGGTAACCCAGCAGCCAGGGCCATACACCCACGACCATGATCGGCAGCACGATATAGAAGAAGATGTACATAACCTTGCTGATCCAGAACAGCACATGGTCCGTGAGGCTCATCTTCATGTCCGTGGTCACGATCTTGCGCGAGAAGTATTTCATGTTGTCCGTCAGCAGCACCCAGAGCAAAGTGCTCACGGCATAAACGGGGAACATATAAAGATGCTGGAAGCGATGGAATTTCTTCAGCGGCTGCGTGGGACAGAGGCGCAGCACAGGACTCTTGGCGATGTCATCGTCCAATCCGTCGATGTTGGTGTAGGTGTGGTGAAGGATGTTGTGCTTGATCTTCCAGATCGCTGCGTTGCTGCCCAGCGCGTTCATGGTGAGACCGAAGAGGTAGTTGACCCATTTGTGGCGGCTGTAGCTTCCATGGCAGGCGTCGTGCATGACGTTGAAGGCGATGCCGACGAGTGCCAGGCCCATCACCCCGGATAACAATATACCCAGCCAAGCCGGGTAATGTCCCCAGAGCAGAAAGATATACAGCGCGATCGCCCCCGGCACCAGGATCAGGGTTTTCAGGTGCAGGCGCCAGTCCCCCGTCTTCTTCAGGCTACGATCGCTGAAATATTGGTCGACGGACTTCTTTACGGACTGGTAAAAAGGCTGTGGATGGTTATGAAAGGTGACTTTGGCCATGGGGGCAGGCCGCGTTGTTGGACCTGTACCTGTAAGATACGACCCCCAGGGCCCGAAATCATCAAACGTGTAACCCGGCGGGTCAAATACTGAACGATTGGGGTGGTCGGGCCTGATTTTTTAACAATAACAGGTCATTTCCCGGCCTCCAGCTGGTACACGCGTGCCCAATCCACATACATGCGTACGGGCCAGATGCTCTCGTCCACACCTTTCTGTCCGCCCCAGTTGCCACCACAGGCGATGTTGAGGATGAGGTGGAAAGGGTTGTCGAAGGGCCAGGCTTCGTAGCCGCTGTGCTCGTTGGTGATGTGGAAATATTCAAGCTTGTCCACCCCGATGCGGATCTCTTCGGGCGTGTAGATGACCCAATAGTCATGGTAGGCATCTCCGAAGTCGGGCACCGGGGTGATGGCCGTTTTCTGGGTGCCGATGATGTGATAATATTTCTTGCAGTGCGTTGAGGCATGGATCTGGCCGGGGTCGTAACCCACATGTTCCATGATGTCGATCTCTCCATCGTCAGGCCATACATAAGGCTTGGTCGACGCCAGCATCCAGATCGCTGGCCAGGTGCCGCGACCCTTGGGCAGTTTGGCGCGCACGACCACCTTGCCATATTTCCAGTCGCCCTTGCCTCGGGTCACGAGGCGGGCGGAACTGTATGTCTTGCCCTCCATATTCTCCTTGCGGGCCTCGACGATGAGGTTGCCTTTCTCCACGCGGGCATTCTCCTTGCGGGCTTTCGTATAATACTGGAGTTCATTGTTGCCCCAGCCATCGCCGCCGATGTCATAATTCCATTTGCTGCTGTCCGGCAGGCCGGTGTAGTTGAACTCGTCGGACCAGACCAGTTTCCAGTTCTCTTTCTGTTTGGATTGGGCCTGTGTGGTCACGATGAGGGCGCATGCCGCGAAAGCGAGAAGAAGGGATCTTTTCATATGGAGCTGTTTGAATCGTTCGTATCGGAAATGGTTTCTTGCTTTTTCTTTTTCGGCCTGCGGAGCAGGTAGATGAGGAAGCCGAAGAGGAATAGCCAGGGCAGGGTGAAGAACACATAGTACAGCACGGAGCCGACCGGGCTGTCGCTATTGGTGTCGAAGCTGTCCCGGTCGATCGCCACGAAATCAGGGCGGCCGAATTCCGCGATGGGGAACTGGTCGATGAGCTTGAACAGCGTGTCCTTCGCCGGGATCACTTTCTTGGTGAAGGGGAAATCCGGCGGGGCGCCCTGGTACCAGATCAGCAGGTCATCATCTTCTTTCGGGATATCGAGTGCATAGCCGAATTGCAGGTGGCGCATATCGCCCGTAACGCCGCTGGTCGGTAGCAGCCCGTCCACCGTGTTCACCGAGACATCGTTCAGCTTGACCAGGAGTTGGCCCGTGCTGGTCTTTTTGTTCCAGGCACTGGCCGCATCGCCATAGCTGAAGAAGAAGGCATTGCCATCTTTCGAGCCGTTCATGTCGCGCAGCTTGGAGAGATAGGTCCTGGACACCGTCCGCAGCCTGAGTGTGCGGCTTTGTCCGGGCGCGAAGGCCATCGTGAAATGCTCCGTCCAGGTCATCAGGCCCGCCTGGCCGGAAGAGTCGCGGCGGGTGGTCAGGCTATCGCCGTCGATGGAGAGGATCAAGATGTCCGGCGCGATCAAGGTCACTTTCTCCAGCTTCGGGTTCGGGAAATGTCCTGCTACGGTGATATGGAAGGGGAGGATGACGCTGTCGTTGCCCGTATATTTTATCAGGTATTCCTGTCCGGTCACGGCAAATCCCGCGTAGAGGTTGACCCGTACCAGGCTCCTGACCAGTTGCAGTCCCGTGTCGGGCTTATCAGGCACGGGCAGGGAGGCGCCACCGGCGTTCCAGAGCACGGAGAGGGAGTCCTGGGCCTGGGTGGAAAGCGCGAGGGCGAGAAGGGGGAGGAGGAGGGATCTTTTCATCGTGGAGGGGTAAAATTAAATGATTTATCCTGAACCTCACCCCCCAGCCCCCTCTCCACGCAAGCGTGTCGAGGGGTAGCTGAAGCCACTTTGTATTTACCCTCTCCATGATTGCATAGAGAGGGGTGGCCCGGACATCCGACGAAGGAGGATCGTCCGGGACGGGGTGAGGTTTGTGGAATTTTCATATATTCGCTCCATGATTCAAAGCAACCATACCCATCACCATCACTTGCCGAATCGGTAAGCCGGGGATGTCATATGCATGCATGTCGAGGGCTTACTGAGGTGAGCCTTTTTTATTTTAACGAACGGACCAAAACCAAGACCATGAGACTCAGGATCGCGATACAGAAATCAGGACGCCTTTTCGAGGATTCCACGGCCTTATTGAAAGAGTGCGGGATCGACCTGCGCAATGTGAAGGACCGCCTGCGGACGGAATCGGACAATTTTCCACTGGAAGTGTTCTTTCTTCGCGATGACGATATTCCCCAGTACGTGCAGGACGGAGTGGCCGATATCGGCATCGTCGGGCAGAATGTGCTGATGGAGAAAGGCAAGGAGGCCGTGGTCGTGGAGCAGCTGGGCTTCGGCAAATGCCGCCTTTCCATCGCCGTGCCCCGGTCTATGAATTATGAAGGCGTGCAGCAGCTGGCCGGTAAGCGCATCGCCACCAGCTATCCCAAACTGGTGGGTGAGTGGCTGAAAGGCCATGGCATCCAGGCCGACTTGCATGAGATCAGTGGCTCGGTCGAGATCGCGCCGGGTATCGGGCTGGCGGATGTGGTCTGCGATCTTGTCAGCAGCGGCGGTACCCTGTTCATGAACGGTCTGAAGGAGGTTGAGACCGTGCTCCAGTCGCAAGCCGTGCTGATCCGCAACGCGGGCCTGGATGCGGAGCGCCTGGAGATCCTGGGGCGCCTGCTTTTCCGCATCCGCGCCGTCAAGAAAGCCCAGCGCAACAAATATGTGCTCCTGAACGCCCCGAATGATAAACTGCAGGACATCATCGCCCTGCTGCCCGGGATGAAGAGTCCCACTGTGCTGCCCCTCGCCGAAAGCGGCTGGAGCAGTGTGCACAGCGTGCTGAGTGAGGAAGAGTTCTGGGACCGGATCGAGAAGCTGAGGGCGGCGGGTGCGCAGGGGATACTGGTGATACCTATTGAAAAGATGGTGATCTGACCTCCCCCCTGACCCCCCTCCTTGCAAAGCAGGGAGGGGGGTCAGGGGGGAGGTCCAAACAAACTAATATGAAGGTTTTCAAACACCCCTCACGCGACACCTGGCTGGAACTCCTGGCGCGCCCTTCCAAGTCAGCCGAGACGCTGGACAAGCCCGTACGCAAGGTGCTGGAGCGCGTGAAGAAGCGCGGCGATGCCGCGCTGCGCGCGTACACTAAACAGTTCGACGGCGTGTCGATGCGAAAGTTCGCTGTGACGGAGAAAGAGGTGAAGGCCGCGAAGAAGATATTGCCCGATGCGCTGAAATCCGCCATTGAACTGGCCGCATCGAACATCGAACGATTCCATCGCACCCAGGTGAGTGATGTGCAGGTCGTGGAGACCATGCCCGGTGTGCAATGCTGGAGGCGGTCGCTGGCGATCGAAAAAGTGGGACTCTATATTCCTGGCGGCACGGCGCCGCTGTTCTCCACCATCCTGATGCTGGGCATTCCGGCGCGCATCGCGGGTTGCCGGGAGGTGTTATTGTGCACCCCGCCCGCAAAGGACGGCAGCGTGCATCCGGCGATCCTGTTCGCAGCGGACCTGGCCGGCATCACCCATATTTATAAGGTGGGCGGGGCGCAGGCGATCGCCGCCATGGCCTATGGCACCGATACCATTCCGAAAGTCGATAAGATCTTCGGTCCCGGCAATCAATATGTGACCCATGCCAAGCAACTTGTGCAGATGGAAGGTGTGG
>Ga0075026_100000613_pt1 | contig 14641 bp, 14 predicted proteins | sample Str012_2_FD_71392 | JGI IMG/M metagenome (GOLD analysis project Ga0075026, IMG submission 71392) | Freshwater sediment microbial communities in response to fracking from Pennsylvania, USA - Straight Creek_MetaG_SC_2012 | ecosystem: Environmental > Aquatic > Freshwater > Creek > Sediment...
GCGATCGACCACTCGCGGAAGAACAGGTAGATGATGATGACCACCAGGCTGATGGCGATGATGAGGGTCTCCTTGACCTCATCGACGGCTTTACGTATGAAAGTGGTGCGGTCGAAGCCGATCTCCAGGAAGATGTCTTTCGGCATGTCCTTCTTGATCTGGTCGAGGCGCTTGTAGGCCTCATCGGCGATGGCGATCTGGTTGGATCCGGGCTGTGCCAGGATGGCCAACGAAACGGCCTGCACATTGTTCTTGCGCGTGGAGCTCTCTTCATTCTCCGGCCCGATCACGGCATAGCCAATGTCCTTGAAACGGATGATCCGTCCCGCATCCTGAAGAATGATGAGGTTGTTGAAGTCGTCCTCTGAAAGCAATTTACCATAGGCTTTCACCGTGAGTTCGGTGTTGTTGCCACGCACCTTGCCGCCGGGCAATTCGATGTTCTCACGGTCCAATGCAGCCTTCACGTCCTGAATGGTCAGCCGGTAGGCAGCCAGTTTGGCCGGGTCGAACCAGAGGCGCATGGCGATGCGCTGGCCGAATACGTTGACGGAGCTCACACCGGGAATGGTCTGCAGGCGTTCCTGTACCACGTTCTCGGCGAATTCACTGAGGCCGAGCAGGGTGCGGATATTGCTCTGCATCTGCATGAAAATGATCGGATCGGAATCAGCGTCCTGCTTGGCCACGATGGGCGGCGCGTCGATATCCTGCGGAAGTCCGATGAGGGCCTGTCCCACTTTTTCGCGCACGTCATTGGCGGCCTTGTCCAACTCCACGTTGAGCTCGAACTCGACCGTGATGTTGCTGCCGCCCTGCGTGCTGGAGGAGGTGATATTCTTGACGCCGGGAACGCCGTTGATGGCCTTTTCCAGCGGCTCGGTGATCTGCGTCTCGATGATCTCGGCGTTGGCACCTGTGTAGCTCGTGCGCACATTCACCACCGCAGGGTCGATGGCGGGATATTCGCGCACACCGAGGAAGGTGTATCCGATCGATCCGAAGATGATGATGACGATCGAACAGACGACGGCGAGGACGGGGCGGCGTATGCTGAGTTCTGAAAGATTCATTCGGAACGATTTGAGGAAGAGATCATTTGAACTTGGTGATCTTCACGTCGGCCTTGGGTTTCAGGAACAGCAGGCCCGTAGTGATGACCGTGTCGCCAGGTAACAGGCCCTTGGTCACTTGGATCAGCGTGGAGTCGCGCACGCCGGTCTCCACGGTCACGAAGTCGGCCTTTCCGCCACGGAACACGATGACCTGCTTGTTGCGGGCCTGAGGGATGATGGACTCTGTGGGTATCATGAGTGCGTGGTCATCCTTGCCAAGGATCACCTGAACCTTCGCGAAATTGCCGGGGATCAGGTTCTTGTCGCGGCCATCCACGACGGCGCGTGCACGAAGGTTTCTGGTGTTCTCCTCGATACGGCTTTCTGTGGCCACCACACGGGCCGTGTATGCCGTCGGATTCCCTTCCAGAGAGAAATTCACGATCATGCCGTTGAAGATCTGGGGACTGTATTTCTCAGGAACGCTGAACTCGATCTTCACATTCTCCACCTGGCTGATGGTGGTGAGCAGATTGGACGGCGAGATATAGGCGCCCTGGCTGATGGCCCGAAGGCCGAGACGGCCGGAGTAGGGGGCCCGGATCTCTGTCTTGGTGATGTTGACACGGATAAGGTCCATGTCCGCCTTGAGGTTGCTCACACTCAGCAGGCTCAAGTCATAATCCTGCTGGCTGATGCCGCTGATCTTGAGCAGTTCACGCTGCCGCTCCTCGGTCTTCTCGGCGATCTGCAGCTGCACCTCGAGTTTCTTGAGCTGTGCCTGAAGGTCACCATCGAAAAGTTTGACCAGAAGGGATCCCTTTTGCACAAAGGCGCCTTCCTGAATGTTCAGACCGACGATGCGCCCCGTGATCTCGGCGCGGATCTCGGTGGATTCGAAGGGCAGGATATTGCCCGTCACCACGACGGTCTGGGAAATGCTGGTGGGATTGACGATCATGGCTTCCACCGGCAGGGGGCCATTGCCTCCCATTCCTGTGGTCTGTTGAGTCTTGGGTTTGCTCTTGCACGCGGAAAATGCAAGCAGCGCGCCGACGACGGCGCTGATGATGATTTTTCTCATGGCCACGTAATTTAGGGCATATTCAGGGAACCTTTCCGACCATTCGACGATCCCCGGTCAGGGAGGCATTCGGTTCAAGAAAGGAAAATGAAACCCGGAATTTGATGCCGATTTTCCAAGGATACTGCGGTGGACAGCCTGAAAATGAGGATTATTTCAAAAAAGCGTCAGTCTGCCGCCTGCTTGCCGGGCCTCGAGGTCAAGAAGCAATTTCTTCCGGGGAAGTCCACCTCCATATCCTACCAGGTCCCCATTGGATCCCACCACCCGGTGGCAGGGGATGATGATGGCAATAGGGTTCCTCCCGTTCGCCGACGCGGCGGCACGGATGCATTTAGGATCCCCCAGCCTTTTAGCCAGAACCGCATAACTGATGGTGGCACCGTACGAGATTCCGAGCAACTCCTTCCAAACCCTTTGCTGGAAGTCGGTTCCTGAAGGGCCAAGGGGAAGGTCAAAGTCCCGGCGTTTCCCGTCGAAATACGCTTCTAACTGTCGTATGGCTTGCTTGAGTACCTCCGGTTCTTCTCCAGTATCGGTGGAAGAGACCGTTATGCTCCCACGTCCCTGAAAACTCACTTCCAGTAAGCTACGGGCATCCGTGACCACCCTGAGGGGGCCTACCGGACTGTCCAGTTCCCGATGATACAAGATGGTGTCATCCGACTTTTGCGCCATTATCACCGGGAATTTGAGGGTGGAGTAATAGGACATCCCGATCGGCGGTGTACACGCCAAGCACAAGGCACTCACTGAAAAAATTGGCGATCTGCTTGACGGGAAAATTAACCACGGCAATGACCTGTTTGCCGGGAAGCTCATTCATTTCATTAAAGGTCGTAACCTGAGCGGACGACCTTTTGATCCCCAACGGACCGAAGTCGATCGTCAGCTGGTAGGCCGGTTTGCGAGCCTGGGGAAAGGGTTCCGCTGTCAGGATCGTGCCGAGGCGGATGTCGACCTTTTCGAAATCGGACCAGGAGATGGGTTCCATGGCCTGAAATTAGCGAATTAGCGAATTAGCGAATTAGCGAATTGGCGAATTCTTTGATTCAACCCCGCTAAGCAAATTGGTGTCCCGACTTTTCAACTGCAGGCCCCAACCGCTACTGCCCACGGCCCACTGCAAACTGCCAACTGGCTCCTCAGTCTTCTTTCGGCTTGCTGAGAATGTTCGACAACAGCAGGATCTCATCCTTCTTGTACATGTTCTTCTGGTCGTCGAAGCACTTGGCGAACTCCTTCAACAGGAAGCGGATGATCTCCTTGTTCTCCATCGGTTGGAAATAAGCTGCTTCAGGCTCTACGTTGATGCGGAGGAAGTAATTCTCCACGTCCTTCTGCGTGTATACCTGACCGGAGACGGGGTCAATGAAGAAATGGATCTTATGCTCCGGGGTGTGGGTGCTGAAATAGTCGTGCGACTGGTCGAAATAAGCCAGTATGAACTGACGAGGGATGTTGACGGCCCGAACAGGGATGTCGAGCATCTGGCAGAGGGTCTGGTAGATGATGCCGTTGGTGATGGAATTCCCGCGGTGCATCTCCATGACCTTGCTGACCAGGAACTCGTCCTGATTCTGGTAAGAGATCTCACTGCCCTTGAATTTGTGGTAGGAGAAGAGGATCTTGTTCACAATGTTCACCTGCTCCAGGGCAGTGAGGTAGCTGTTCAGTTCCAGCCAGATGTTCCGACGGAACTTCTCCACTTCTTGCACAACGGGTCCAGTATGAAGATCGGGGAAGCGATATTTGGACACGAGCAAAGCACCTTCCAGTAGTTCGGGCCTGTCTTTGCGATCCCAGCCGGTGATCTCCTGCTGGAGGTCCTGGAAATGCAGGCGGTGTATCAGCATCTCGATCCTTTCCTGTATGCCTCCATCTGGGGTGTTCTCCCAGAGATTCTCGAGGTTAGGGATGATCTCGCTGCCAAGGCTGATGATGCGGTCACTCACGGTGGAGAATACCTCCTCGTCAGGATCGTCGATCAGGTGCATCAAGGCGTTAATTTCCCGGTTGGTTTCCATGCGGGGGGCTTTCTTCTAAGACGTTCAGGGTGTGTTGATTATTGCAGGATAATCAGAAATAAATATCGCTCGCCGCGCGTTCCTCGACGATCGTTACTTATCCACAAGCCGGAAAATCTGTGGATAGCCGCTGTACTGCCCTGTGGGCGCGGGTTCAGGAAGGCTTCTTTCTGCGGGGTGCTTTGCGTGGCGGGTTCGCGATGGCTTCATCGATCATCGCTTGCACTTCTTCGATGGTGAGATCGACGGCTTTCTCCTGCCTGTCTTTGGGGATGGGGAAATTGCGCAGCCCACGCTTGATGTAGATGCCGTAAGGTCCGCGAAGCAATTGGATCTTCTCCTTCTCGAACAGCTTCACGGTGCGTTCCTCCTTGGCTTTGCGCTTCTCGATGACCATTGGCATCGCTTCCTCGTACGTGATCTCGTAAGGGTCGTGCTCTTTGCCGAGGGAATAGAACTTCTTATCGTGCGCCAGGTAAGGACCGAAACGGCCGATATTGACCTGGATGGGGGAGCCTTCAAAGTCGCCTAGGGTACGCGGGAGCCGGAACAGTTCCATGGCCTCATCGAAGCTGATGGTCTCAATGCTCTGCGTATTCTTGAGTTTGGCAAAGCGAGGCTTCTCCTCGTCGCTCACATCACCGATCTGCACCATGGGTCCATAACGTCCCATGCGGGCCACGACCTTCTTTCCGGTGGGGGGGTCAATGCCCAACTCGCGCTCGCCCTTGATGCGTTCCGCGTTGTCCAATGTATTCTGTACATCCTTCTTGAAAGGAACGTAAAAATCATCGAGCATGGCATTCCAACGCATCTTGCCTTCGGCGATCTCGTCGAACTCGCCTTCGATGCGTGCCGTGAAACCGAAATCCATGACATCGGCAAAATTCTGCAACAGGAAATCGGTCACGACCAGGCCAAGATCGGTCGGGAACAGCTTTGTCTTCTCCGCGCCGGTGTTCTCCGACTCGGTGAGGACCTTCACCATGTCCTTCTCCAGCATGAGCACACGATATTCGCGGCGCACACCTTCCTTGTCGCGCTTCTCGACATAGCCGCGCTTGAGAACGGTGCTGATGGTAGGGGCGTAGGTGGAAGGGCGGCCGATGCCGAGCTCTTCCAGTTTCTTCACGAGCGAGGCTTCGGTATACCGGGGGGCAGGCCGGCTATAGCGTTCCGTGGCCTTCATCTGGCGCAGGTCAAGTTGCTGGCCGACGGCGAGCGGGGGCAGCATGCCTTCCGCTTCCTCGTCATCCGTGATGTCATCCTCATCGCGGTCTTCACGGTACACCTTGAGGAAGCCCTCGAACTTGAGTACCTCACCCTGTGCAGTGAGTTGTTCTTTGTTGGTGGAGATGTCGATGCGGGCAATGGTCTTCTCCAGTTCTGCATCGGCCATCTGGCTGGCCATGGTGCGCTTCCAGATCAGCTCATACAGCTTCTGGCCATCGGTGAGGTCCACCTTCTGGCGGTCCATATAGGTCGGACGGATGGCTTCGTGGGCCTCTTGTGCCGATTCGTTCTTGTTCTTGAACTTGCGGATCTGCACGTAGTCCTTTCCGAACTGCGATGTGATCTGTCCCTTGATGTCTCCCGTGGCGCTCTCGCTCAGGTTGACGCTGTCCGTACGCATGTAGGTGATGAAACCGGCCTCGTAGAGTTTCTGCGCGATCAGCATTGTCCGGCTCACGCCATACCCCAGCTTGCGGCTGGCCTCCTGCTGCAGGGTGGAGGTGGTGAAAGGCGCCGCAGGCGTCTTGCGCGCAGGCTTCACCTGGATGTCGGCCACGGTGTATTTCGCTCCGGCGCAGGATCCCAGGAAGGTCTGCGCGTCGGTCACGTTGGTGTATTTGTTCCCTTCGGCACGGAAGGATACCTTCTTATTTTGAATGTCCTCGGCAATGAACTGGGCATCCACCTTGAAATGACTGACGGGCACAAAAGCGTTGATGGCGCGTTCGCGTTCGGCGATGAGGCGCACAGCCACGCTCTGTACGCGACCGGCACTGAGGTTGTTGCGCATGCTCATCTTCCTCCACAGTACGGGCGACAATTCAAAACCGACGATGCGGTCCAGGATACGGCGCGCCTGTTGGGCATGAACGAGATTCATATCTACAGTCCGGGGGGTCTGGACAGCACGTTCGATGGCCGGCTTGGTGATCTCGTGGAAAACGATGCGCTTGGTCTTTGCAGGGTCGAGTCCGAGTACTTCGCAAAGGTGCCAGCTGATGGCTTCTCCTTCACGGTCCTCATCCGTCGCGAGCCAGACCTCTTCGGACTTCTTGGCGGTCGACTTCAGCTCCTTCACCACTTTTTCCTTGTCTGCGGGAACGATGTAACGGGGGGCGAACTTGTTCTTGACATCGATGCCCATTTCGTCCTTCTCCAGGTCACGGATATGCCCGAAACAGCTTTTCACCTCGAAATCCTTGCCCAGGATCTTTTCGATGGTCTTGGCTTTGGCGGGCGACTCTACGATCAACAGATTCTTTGCCATAGTGGGTATTGGTCCCGGTTCTAACGCCCCGGGAAGCCGGGAATTGCAACCAGGAAGGGATCATGGACCTCCTTCCGGGGTTCCCGTCGCGGGTGCAATAATAATGGAAACCGGCCATATGGTGGAGCCGGGAAATGGGCAAATTAGTCTTATTGGGTTGTAAATCAACGATCTTTAAGCCTAAAATGGCGGGGTTTTACGCCGGCAGACCGGGTTTTTCCCCACCCCGGGTCGGTTCGGACCACCCCTCGGGGGTCAAAAAATGTATGATCGAGCGCCTGACATCATTGTCGCGATAGATCCTCCGATGTCCCAGCCCCCGGGTGTCCAGGAACTTAAAATTGGGCAGCCCGAGTGCCCGCACGGGCAGGGTATCCTGAAAGGGCGTGACGTCATCCTCCTGGTCATGGGCCCACAGTACCTGGGCCCTGATCCCGGGTGCCACCCGGGGGATCGAATAGTGGCTCACAGGCACACCTGCCGCTGTTTCGAGTCTTGCCTGAAAGATCTCCCGGGTCCGTTCGTTCAGTTGCAGGATGTCCATGAACCCCTTCACCGCCGTCGAGGTCTCGGTTGCCGGAGCGATCAGCACTACCTTCATATGTTCGTCGTGCTCCCGGTGTTCCAGCCATTGGGTCACGGCAAGCCCGCCGAATGAATGGGCGATGAAAGCATCCAACGGCCCGAATACCTGATCGATCCGGTCGACCATTCGGATGTACTGCGGCAGGTTGATGGTCTTGCCACCGCTGCGTCCATGCGCTGGCCCATCGAAGGCGAGGACCTGGTAACCACGCTTGACGAACGGCGTCACATATCGTTCAAAATTGAATACGTTGGAATCGAACCCGTGCACCAACAGCAGGCGTTTGAGACCTCCGGGATTCCACCGGTATCCAACGAGGCGGATGCCTTCAAGGTCAAGATGAAGTTCCTCTGCCTTTGTGAAGATCGGCGGCATCTTCTTTTTCACCTTCATGAAGGGCGTTTGGAACATCAGCAAGGCTTTGTCCGCAGCGCGGGAAGGGGAAATGACGGATAGCAGATTTATCCTGGCCCGGATGATGTTGAGTACGATCTTTTGTCCTGTTTTCGTCGCCATGCACAAGCCTGTTTTGGGATACCTTTGACCCTGCGAAGATAACCCCTCGCACAATCATCGATGGACATCGTCATCATCGGCACCGGCAACGTGGCGCATGTATTGGCTCGCCTGGCCATGCAGGCAGGGCACCGTATCCTGCAAGTGGCGGGTCGGGATATTGAAAAGGCCCGGAGCCTGGCGATGACCTGTGGCGCGCAGGCCAGGAAGGGATTTGCCGGCCTGGCCATTGCGGACCTCTACATCATGGCCGTCAGTGATACAGCCATACCGAAGCTCGCCGCCAGGATCCGCCTTTCGGCCGGCATCATTGCCCATACGGCGGGTTCCGTGTCCACTGCAGCCCTGGCGCCTTGCGGCGTACCCCATGGCGTGCTGTGGCCACTCCAGAGCATACGTGCGAACCTCGGCCGCATTCCGGAGATCCCCTGGATCGTGGATGGAAATGATGAACATACCAGGCAGTCGTTGACCACCTTCGCGGGCACTCTTTCCGGAACCGTCAGCCGGGCGAACGATATGCAGCGCAGGGAGCTGCATCTGGCAGCTGTATATACTTCCAATTTCATCAACCACCTGGTCGCGCAGGCAGAGGGGTATTGCCATGACCGTGGACTGGATTTCGAACTGCTGCGTCCGATACTAACGGAAACGGTGAACCGAATATCCGAGGTTCCGGCTGCACAGCTGCAGACCGGCCCGGCCGTGCGCGGCGACCAGGCCACACTGCGCATGCACCGCGAGATGCTGAAGGACCGTCCGGAGATGCTCGCCGTGTACCGCCTCCTGACGCGGTCGATCCGCGAAGCCCGCCTCTGAACATTGCCGACCGATGCCTACCTTCATGCCATGAATGTCCTGGAACGATTCACGCCGATCAGACTCTTCGCCTTCGATATGGACGGGGTACTCACGGATGGTACCGTAATGGTGATGCCAGGTGGAGAGTGGGTGCGCCGCATGAACATCCGCGATGGCTTCGCCTTGCAGCTGGCCGTGAAGAAAGGATATGAAGTGGCCCTGATCACCGGCTCCTGGTCACAGCCCGTGGCGGACCGTATGCGCAAGCTGGGTATCCAGCATGTGTTCGAGAAGGTGGCAGACAAATCCACCTGCCTGCACGATCTCATGTTCACCCTTGGCCTGAAGCCGGAACAAGTGCTGTTCATGGGCGACGATGTACCGGATCTGCCCGCCCTGCTGGTGGCTGGCTTGCCGGCATGTCCGGCGGATGCCGTGGACGATGTCAGGCTGGTCTCCCAATACATCTCTCCTTTCAAGGGCGGAGAGGGCTGTGTACGCGATGTGATCGAAAAGACACTCCGGCTGAACGGTCATTGGGACCACGGCACCGGCTTGCGCAGTATCTGAACCCGCCTTACCTTCACCATATGCAGCTGGCCGGCGCCTTCCTCAGACTGATCCGTTTCCCCAACCTCATTTTCATTGCACTCACCCAAGCCTTGTTCTACTATTTCATCATGGTTCCCGAAAGGGATTCCAGGGCCGGTACGTCTCTGTTCCTGACCGACCATCGACTTGGCCTGCTGGTGCTCGCGTCGGTCTTTATTGCCGCAGCGGGTTATATCATCAACGACTATTTCGACCTCAACATCGACCGGATCAACAAGCCCGGCAAACTGGTCATCGACAAACGCATTCGCCGCCGATGGGCCATTGTCTGGCACCTGGCCCTGTCGATGGCAGGACTGGCCCTTAGTTTTTACGTCGATGCCATGATCGGCTGGATGAACCTCGCAGCGGTCTTGTTGCTCTGGTTCTATTCCACCACATTCAAGAAACAGACCCTGATCGGAAATGTCGTGATCTCCCTGCTCACGGCATGGGTGGTGCTGGTATTGTATTTCACGGAGCTCCTGAACATGATCGGGATGACCCTCCTGCCTCCGGAGCAACCATCGTTGGTGCGCGCCATCTTCAAATATGCCGTCATGTATGGAGGCTTCGCCTTCACGATCTCATTGGTGCGCGAAGTGGTCAAGGATATCGAGGACATGCATGGCGATGCGAAATATGGTTGCCGCACCATGCCCATCGCCTGGGGCGTACCCGTTGCCCGGGTGTTCGCGCTGGTCTGGCTGGTGGTGCTCTTCGGGGCGCTGGCCGTGTTGCAGGTTTATGCCCTGCAGTTGCACTGGTGGGTATTCGCAGCGTATACGACCGCCGCGGTGATGGTCCCCACGGTGTTCGTGCTCGGAAAGATCCGCAAGGCCCAGAGCACATCCGACTGGTCGGCGGCCAGTACCTGGGTGAAGGGCCTGATGCTGGCGGGGATATTGTCCATGCTTTTCTTCAAATGGTATCATTCATGAAAAAGAAGATCATACTCGCGTCCCGTTCACCCCGCCGGAAACAATTGCTGGAATGGGCCGAGATCGATTTCGACATCTTGGTCAAAGAAACAGCGGAGACATGGCCGGAAGGTATGGCCATCGCGGACGTGCCCGTGCATATTGCGCGGCAGAAAGCGCTGGCCGCGCTCGGCACGATCACCTATGAGCGGTACGAGCATGGCGTACCCGTGTTGGCCGCTGACACCGTTGTGGTCATTGACAACGACATCCTCGGCAAGCCCGTCGATCGTGAGGAGGCCATCCGAATGCTGAAGCGCCTTTCAGGTCGCAGCCACAGCGTCATCACCGGTGTCGTGATCATGGATGGAAAAAAGGAAGTGGCTTTCAGCGACCATACCGAAGTCGAGTTCAACGTTCTTCCCATGGAAGCCATCGAGTATTATGTGGAGGAATACAAGCCCTACGACAAGGCCGGTGCGTACGCGATCCAGGAGTGGATCGGCGTATTGGGAATCAAGTGCATCCACGGAGATTTCTACAATGTGATGGGATTGCCCGTCAACCGGGTGGTCCGCACACTGATCAGTGATTTCCCTTGATCACAGGCTTTTATTCCCTTTCTTCCCCAGTGAAAAGCCATTGTAAGGCAGCTCCGCCCGGGGTTATTTTTACGGAAAAATGAATGAACATCTGCTCCAATTCATCTGGGGCCAGGGACTCTTCGACGTCCATGACCTGCGGACGACGGCAGGGGAGACATTGCAATTGCTTGACCGCGGCCGTTGGAATCACGACCAGGGCCCCGACTTCTTATCCGCCAGGATACGGATCGGTGGCACGACCTGGGCTGGCCAGGTGGAGCTGCACTTGCGCAGCTCAGACTGGACGGCTCATCGTCATGAAGGGGATCCACATTACCGGAATGTGATCCTGCACGTGGTATGGGACCATGACCGCGAAGTGAATGGGATACCCGTATTGGAATTAAAGGATAGGGTCCGGCATATGCTGCTGGAAAAGTACCGTTCCTGGTCGAAACTCGGTGAGGCATTGCCTTGTCGTGGGGAATGGGAACGTCTGGGCCTGCAGCCTGGCAAGGGATGGCTCGTGAGCCTGGCCCGCCAGCGACTGGAACGCAAGGCGATGGAATGGATGGGACAGTTGAAAGCCTGTGGGAACGATTGGGAGGAGCTTTGCTGGCGCCGGATGGCTCAAGCCTTTGGCGGACTGCACAACGGTGATGTGTTTTCCAGGATGGCCGCGGCCCTGGGATGGCGCACGGTCGTCAAGCATCGCGAGAACATCATTCAATTGGAAGCACTGATCCTGGGGCAGGCAGGTTGTCTGCGGGATCCCCCGCCCGACAAATATGCCGGCCTGCTGTTGTTGGAATATCGGTTTCTGTCAGCCAAATACAGGTTGCCACCACCCGCAGGACCACTCGTGTTTTTCCGCCTCCGTCCCGGCAGTTTCCCCGACCTGCGCCTTGCACAATTGTCCATGTTCGTGCATGACAACACGCATCTTTTCGGGACCTTGCGCGATGCGGAGGGGCCCGAGGAGTGGGTCAGGGGATTCCGGGTGACGCCGAATGACTATTGGCATTATCATTACAGGCTGGGAGAGGAATCCGTGTTTGCCGAGAAACCGGTGGGAGAGGACATGGCAAGGGGATTGGTCATCAACATGGCCGTTCCGGCACTCTACACGGCAGGCAGGATCGGCCGCGAAGAACACCTCATGGAAAAAGCCCTGCAATGGCTGGACCAACTTCCGGCAGAGGATAACCGTATCACCCGGACGTTCTCCGGCCTGAACACAGGACTGGTTAGCGCCCTGGGTTCGCAAGCCCTGTTGGAACTTGGGAAGCACCACTGCCCGACGCGCCGATGCCTGGATTGCCAGGTAGGGCGCTTCGTCCTGTACCGGGCCGGCTCAGAAGACCCGTCGAAAGAAGACGGTCAGGCAACAGATCGATGATGTGAGGTCTCCTACTGTTCACCAGTTGTACCGGATGTCCAGTACGATGTCGGGGTGGATGCTCTCTTTCACAGGGCAGGTCATCGCAATGTTCTCGAGGTTGCGCTTCTGCTCATCGGTGGCTTTGAATCCCTCCGGGATGTGGAATACGATGTTGAGTCGGCTGATGCGCCTCGGGTTTGCGGACATGATCTTCTCCACTTCGATGCCGATGCCACACAGTTGATCCTCCATGTCGCGCGCGCGTATGGCCATGGTGGTGAGCATGCAGGCAGCGAGTGAAGTGCCCACCATGTCGGTCGGGGAGAAACGTTCGCCCTTACCCTGGTTGTCCGTGGGTGCGTCGGTCTCGATGGTGGATCCTGACTGGAGATGGGTGCAAGTGGTGCGGAGGCCACCCTCGTAGACGATACGGGAAGTCATGTGCTATTTTTGCCTAAATTTACAAGCATAAACCCAAAATCTGCGCCGTGAAAAGAACCGGGATCACGATCTTCGCCCTCTTGTGCACACTGTCGCTCCTCGCGCAGCAACAGCAGCAGGTGCCCCAGACCAAGCAGGACAAACGCACGGCCAAGAGAGCCCGGATGAACAATATGATGCGGCTGGAGGAGGAAGGTGTGACGCCATACAAGAAGCAATCGGTCTTCGGATTCAGGCTCAACAACGACGGATATGGCGGTTTCTGGGAGTATGGCAAGATGAAGACCCCCTACAGGGCCACCCTCTTCAGCGTGGAATTCAACGAGAAAAAGCATCCCAAGGAGAAAAAGCAGTCCAATGGCAACAACATCGGCGGTGGCTTCGTCGTCCTTGGTACGCCCTTCGTATACGGCAAACAGAACATCTTCTACCAGCTCAAATTGGGCATCGGCCAGCAGTTCATGATCGGTGGCAAGGGGAACAAAAACGGCGTTGCCGCTTATGGCATCATCAACGGTGGACTGTCCCTGGGTCTTCTGAGGCCTTATTACGTCGAGGTGGAATCCCCTGTCGGGTCCGGACAATTCAAGAAGATCAAGTACAGCCAGGCCGACAGCGCCGAATTCCTGGGCCCCGCCATTGTGGGTGGGACAGGACTGAGCACCGGATGGAGTGATATGAAGATCGTGCCCGGATTGCACCTGAAAGCCGCCCTACGCTTCGATTGGGCTAGGTTCAATACGACGGTGAGTGCGATCGAGACGGGTTTCAATGCCGAATGGTACACCAAGAAGATCGAGCAGATGGTCAATGTGGAGCCTAAAAGCCTATTCCTCAATGGCTATATTGCCATCGTCTTCGGAAGTCGAAAATGACCCGATTCAACTAACTTTGCCCTTCATTTGTTCCCTTAGTACATGAAGGAATTACCCATTGTCACAGCTGCTCCCGAACGCCTGAAAAAGCCGGATTGGCTCCGGGTACGCCTGCCCATCGGCGAGGGCTACAGGAATGTCCGCGGCCTGGTGGACCAACATAAGTTGCACACGATCTGCGAAAGTGGTAACTGTCCCAACATGGGAGAGTGCTGGGGCGCCGGAACAGCCACTTTCATGATCCTGGGCAACACCTGCACCCGCAGTTGTGGTTTCTGTGCCGTCGCGACCGGGAAGCCGGATCCTGTGGATTGGGACGAACCGCAGCGTGTGGCAGAGGCGATCCACCTCATGAAGGTCAAGCATGCCGTCATTACATCCGTTGACCGGGACGAACTTCCGGATGGCGGATCCATCATCTGGCAGAACACCATTCGTGCGGTCAAGGCCCTCAACCCGACCACTACGCTGGAGACCCTGATCCCCGATTTCAAGGGTGAGCGTGAAAACATCCAACGCATCATCGATGCCCACCCCGAGGTGGTGTCCCATAATATCGAGACCGTAGAACGACTGACCCGCCAGGTACGTATCCAGGCCAAGTATTGGAGAAGTATGGAAGTGCTGCGCATCCTCAAGGAGGGCGGCATGCGCACCAAATCCGGCATCATGCTGGGCTTGGGCGAGGCTCGCGATGAGGTCATCCAGACCCTCACCAACCTCCGTGATAGCGGCGTGAACGTGGTCACCATCGGCCAGTATCTGCAACCGACGCGTAAACACCTGGCGGTGAACAGGTTCGTGCATCCTGACGAGTTCGCGGAATACAAGGAAATCGGCCTGAACCTTGGCATCGAATATGTCGAGAGTGGTCCGCTGGTGCGGTCTTCGTACCATGCTGAAAAGCATGTGTAGGAGGTGTCAGGTGTCAGGTGTCGGGTGCCAGTTGTCTGGTGTCGAGAGGCACGTCGCTTAAAGAAATAGCCCCGCTTTCGCGGGGCATTACTTTTTTTATACTTTCTGCATCTCTGCGACTACGGCTGTTGGCTGTTGTCACCTGACACCCGACACCTGACAAATCATTTGGACTCCCACACCAACGCACTCGCACCGAGTATCGCGGCATCCGCTTCCTTGAGTTCGGAGAAGATGAGCTTCACCTTGTTCTGGAAGATCGGGAGCAGGTTCTTCTCCATGGTTTCACGGGTGGGCTTCATCAGGAGTTCGCCGGCTTTGGCCATGCCGCCAAAGAAGATGATCGCTTCAGGGGAGGAGAACAT
>Ga0075026_100000614_pt1 | contig 14637 bp, 11 predicted proteins | sample Str012_2_FD_71392 | JGI IMG/M metagenome (GOLD analysis project Ga0075026, IMG submission 71392) | Freshwater sediment microbial communities in response to fracking from Pennsylvania, USA - Straight Creek_MetaG_SC_2012 | ecosystem: Environmental > Aquatic > Freshwater > Creek > Sediment...
TAGATGATCAGGTTCTCGCGAACCGTGAGCTCCATGTCGAGGGTGTCCGCCTGGGGCACCACCCCAAGTCGGGCCTTGATCCGGGCGCCGTCGGTGGCCGGGTTCATGCCGAGCACGCTCAGCTGACCGGCGCTGATCGGCGAGACGCAGCCGATCATCCGCATCGTCGAGGTCTTGCCCGCGCCGTTCGGGCCCAGGAAGCCGAACGCCTCGCCCGGTTCGATCGCAAAGTCGATGCCGTCGACCGCGACGAACGAGCCGAAGCGCTTCGTGAGCGCGCGCGCCTCGATCATCGGATCCGTCATGCCGAGCGACGCTAGTTGTCACGAGTACGCCGTCTCACCGATATTTGTCGCCTCCATGTCCGGATTTCGAGGCCGACCTGTATCCTCTTTGTCGGTGCACGGAGCGGTTGGAGGCCGGTAGTGAGCGGAACGTTCGCGGTCACAACGCGCCCGCGCCCGCGCCGCGTCCTCGACGGGTGGCCCACGATGACCGCAGTCGTCGTGGTCGCCGGAGTGCTCGCGCTCCTCGCGATCACGCTGGGGTGGCGCGGCTCCGACCTCCCCGCGCAGATCTTCCGCGCCGAACTCTTCCGCCGGGACGGATTCGTCCTGTGGAACAGCCAGTGGTTCGGCGGCCACGCGGTGCTGAACTACAGCGTCATCGCGCCCGCGATCAGCGCACCGCTCGGCCCGCTCGCGCTCGGCGCGATCAGCGGTATCGCATCCGCGTTCATCTTCGAACGAATCCTGCACTTCTCGTTCGGTGCCGTCGCGTGGCTCGGAAGCCTCTGGTTCGCGCTCGGCACCGTGATCAATCTCATCGTGGGCCGCACGACGTACGCGTTCGGCGTCGTGCTCGCACTGGCCGCGATCTACGCGCTCCAACACCGCCGGGTTGTGATCGCGGTCGGGTGCGCGGTGCTGTCCTCGCTCGCGAGCCCGCTCGCCGGAGCCTTCCTCGCGATCGTCGCGTTTGCGTGGGCCGGCTCCCAGCCCGAGCAACGCAAACAAGCGCTCGCGCTGCTCGCCGGCGCACTCGCGCCGATCGCCGTCATCGCAGTGCTGTTTCCATCGACCGGCACAGAACCGTACGAACTCTGGGCGCTCGTCTGGGACCTCTGCCTCTGCGCGATCCTCGCCGCCGCATTGTGGAAGCACACCGCCGCGCGTTGGGGCGCCGCATGCTTCGCGCTGGTCGCGATCGGTTCGTACGTCGTTCCGACCGCACTCGGCGGGAATGTCAGTCGCCTCGGTCAGTACGTCGCCGGGCCACTCCTCGCGTGTGCGCTACTCCCCCGCCGGCGCCTCGTGCTCGCGGCCCTCGCAATACCCCTCCTCATCTGGCAGTGGTTCCCCGCGGTCGACGGCATCGCGTTCGCCCACACCGATCCGTCGACACGCGCGTCCTACTACGAACCGCTCCTGTCGTATCTCGGGAGTGAGTCGGGAACCATCGGCCGGGTCGAGATCCCGTCGACGTACCGCCACTGGGAAGCGGCCTACGCCGCGCCCCAGGTGCTGTTGGCGCGCGGGTGGGAGCGTCAGCTCGACATCGCGTACAACCCGATCTTCTACAAGGACCCGCTCACAGTCGGCACGTACCGAACGTGGTTGCACGCCAACGGGGTCGAGTACGTCGCGCTGCCCGATGCGCGCCTCGACGACTCGTCGCTCACCGAGCGGGCGCTGATCATGAGCGGGCTCCTGTACCTCCACCAGGTCTGGCGCGACGCCCACTGGCGCGTGTGGAAGGTCGATGGCTTCGCCGGCCTCGTCGACGGCCCCGCGACACTGCGGTCGATGTCGCCCGATCGCGTGACCCTCGCCGTCACCGGTTCCAACGATCTGGTTCTGCGCGTGCGCGCGACGAGACACTGGTCGGTGGCACCGGGTGGATGCGCGGCCGCGACCGCCGACGGCTGGACCCGACTCCACGGCCTCCCGACGGGCACCGTCACGCTCACGCAGTCGCTCTCGGGAACGCCCTGCCCCGACGGCGACTAGTCAGTGCGAGGTGTAGTCGATCTCGGGCGCGCCCTTCACCGCGACCGCGAAGCAGAAGCAGTGGATCGCGCCACCGCCGGTCGGGCGCAGACTGTGCACGAGATCGGGCGGGATGTAGATGAAGTCGCCGGGTGACACGTCGCGGTCTTCGCCGTCGATCGTCATGACGCCGCGGCCCGACATCACGAAATAGAACTCGTGCGTCGGATGCGAGTGGGGATACACGTACCCGCCGTTCGCGACCTCGAACTCGTTGACCAGCTCGAGGTGCCCGCCTTCGGTCAGCGCCTTCATCTCACGCGGGTGAACCAGGTACCACACCGGCACGGTGCCGTTGTGCTCGACCTCCGGCTCGACATCGACGATGGCGCGCACGTCCATTTCCAGGCTCCTCGTTCGGCGGACACGCAGCATCGCGGCGCCGGGGCGGCACGTCAATCCCCGCGCAACCAGCCATACTCTTCGCGGTGAATCAGACCCGGACGCGAGTGGGGATCGCGCTCGTGATCGCCATCGCGATCGGCGGTGCCGTCGCGATCTCGAGACACGAGTCGTCGAGCGGATCGCCCACCGTTCACGCCGGCGGCCGGGCCGCACCCTCGTCGACGGTCAGGTCGCCCACGCCGACGGGCTCGCCGTCGACGACCACGAAGCCGAAGCCGGCGACGACCACGACGACCGCTCCCGCGCCGCACAACCCCGCCGACGACTTCACCCTCACCCGTGTGCACACCGTCAACGGCCGGATCTCGCCCAAGTCGGTGACCGCGACCGACACCGGCCTCGTGTTCGCGCAGAACATGATGTACCAGCACTCGATGACCGTGTACGACGCCGGGACCGCCGCGCTCGTGAAGACGATCCCCGACAGCGTCGACCTCGCGCAGTTCGGGATCACCGGCCACCCGGGAGTCTCGCGCGGCGCGCCGGTCGAAGCGGCGGTCGACGCCGCGCACCAGTACATGTTCGCGACCAACTACTCGATGTACGGCGCGAACTTCGGTCCGGAGGGCTCCGACGAATGTCGCGGCCCGGGCGGGCTGAGCCCGAGCTACGTGTACCGGGTGAGCCTGAAGACGCTGACCATCGACAGGGTCGGCCAGGTGGGGATGGTGCCGAAGTACGTCGCCGTCACTCCCGACGACAGGTATGTGCTCGTCAGCAACTGGTGCAGCTACGACCTCAGCGTCCTCGATTACGGCACGCTGCACGAGGTGAAGCGCATCCATCTGGGTGCGTACCCGCGCGGGATTGCAATCGACGGCGCGCGCCACGTCGCGTACATCGCGGTCATGGGGTCGTTCGACGTCGCGCGCGTCGACCTCCGGTCGTTCGCGCTGTCGTACTTCCGCGGCGTCGGGAACTCGCCCCGCCACCTCGTTCTGTCGAAGGACGGGCTGCGCCTGTTCGCCACGCTCAACGGCGACAACCGCGTCGTGGCCGTCAACACCGCGACCGGACGCGTGGTGGCGCGCACGATGACCGGTTCACAACCGCGGAGCATGGCGATGTCGTCCGACGGGCTGGCGCTCTACGTCGTGAACTACTCCTCGAACTCGGTGTCGGTCGTGAAGACATCGGACCTCAGCGTGGTGCGCTCGTTCCCCGTCCCGGACCACCCGATCGGCATCGCGTACGAGCCGGTTCACCATCGCGTGTGGGTCGCGTGCTACAGCGGCGCGATCCTCGTCTACGACGCGTGAACCGCGGCGAGGTACGCCTCGCCGCGCGGTGACAACCGGTATCCGATCTCGAGACTGAGTGTGAGCCCGAGATTCTTCAGCTTGCGCACGTCGAGCTTGAAGGGCTGCGTCTCGCGACCGAATCCCGCCGCGAGATCCGCGGCGCGCACAGCCGGCCGTTCCGCGATCACCTCCAAGACCGCCGTCGTCCACGGACCGTGCGAGCTGGCGCGATCGAGGCGTTCGAGCCGGCGGCGCAGTTCGTCGACCTCGGCGGTGGAGAGGTCGGCCGTCGCCGCGAGCTCGGCGCGCGGATCGGGGCCCTCCGCGACACGGAAGCGCACGCGATAGGTCGGGAGATCGGGCTCGCCCCGCAACGCGGCGACGACGTCGTCGCGAGAACCGAACCCCGCGCGCTTCGCGTCGGCGGTGGTGATGCGGGCCGGGTCGACGACATCGACGGCCTCGACGACGATTCGCCCGGCGGCCGTGCGATACGTGTTCCCCGCCACCACCTGTGGGCGGCGCCACCGCCGGAACGTCAGCGTCACGGTGCCGTTTGCGATCGCGTCGCGGAAGCGGATCTGTATCAGCATCGTCCCCAATCTTTATCGCGCTCGTGGGCAGGGCGCGCGAGTGAGAGACTCCGCGCGTGCGGCGGGAGATCGTTCGGCGAGGCGTCACGATCGGTGTCGCGCTCGCGGTCACCATCGCCGCGAGCGGATCGGCGATGCCGGCGGCGTCGACCAATCGTCCGCCCGCCGCGCCGACGGGCCTGACCGTCGACGATGACGCCGCGCCCCTCGCGATCACCGGCGCCCCCGCGTTCGGCTGGATCGTCAACGACCCCGATCGGAACGAGACGCAACGGGGCTACGAACTGATCGTGAGCGACGCGCCCGGCACCGCCGCCCACCGGGTGCTGTTCGACAGCGGACCGACTGCGAGCAGCCGGCAGTCGTACGTGCTCGCGCCGGGCCTGAGGCTCGCGCCCGACCACCGGTACTGGTGGACCGTGCGGACACAGGACGCCGCCGGTGCCCTCGGGCCGTATGCGCCGGAGGCCCACTTCGATACGGGCCTCGGTGACCGCGACTGGCACGCATCGTGGATCCGCCGCGGCGGTGCGCTCGCGGCTCAACCCGACGACTTCTCGTTGCTGCGCAAGGAGACGACGCTCGATGAGGGCACGATCGTGCGCGCACGCGTGTATGCAGCTGCCGGTCAGCAGTACGAGCTCCGCGTCAACGGCACCCGCGCCGCGCAGGGTCCGTCGTTCTCGTATCCCGACGAGCAGTACTACGAGACCACCGACGTCACGAACCTCGTGCGCCCGGGCGTTCCGAACGCGTTCGCGTTCGTCACCCATTGGTCGCTCGAGGGTCAGGGACGGCCTGCGTCACCGGAAGCGTTCATCGCGCACATCACCCTCGACTACGCCGGCGGGAAGCGCGTCGTGATCCCGACGGACGCGACGTGGCGCACGCACACCGGACCGTGGATTCCGGGGCCGCCCCGCAACGACGAGGGCGATGTCGTCGAGCACATCGACGAGCGCCTCGACCCCGTCGGTTGGGACCGTCCCGGATTCGACGACCGCGCCTGGTTGCCACCGACCGTTCTCGGTACCCATCCCTGGACGCTCTTCCGTCACCTCGTCGCGGCGCGGACCCACATCGTCTACCGCACCGTCACGCCGATCGGGTTCATCCGGCTCGCCGACGGTGCCTACGTGGCCGACTTCGGCAAGGTCACCGCCGCCACCCCCGTCATCGAGATCGCGCACGGACTCTCCGGCCGGCCCGTGAAGCTCGTGTCCGGCGACCTCCTCGACCCCGACGGTCATGTGTCGACGACACGCGGCCATCAAGAGACCGACATGCACTGGGACTTCGACGAGCGCAACGGGGCACAGCCGCTGCGCCCGTTCGGATATCTCGGGTTCCGTTACCTGGAGGTCGACGGTGCGGGCGAGGCACTGACCCGAGGCGACGTCACGATCGCGGCCCGCCACGCGAACATGCCGGACGAGAACGCGGCGCGCTTCCAGACGTCGAACCCGCGGATCGACGCGGTGTGGAACCTCGCCCGCCATTCGGCGCTCTACGACGCGCAGGAGCAATTCCTCGACACGCCCACGCGGGAGAAGGGACCGTTCCTCGGCGACTCGTACGACGTGTCGCAGGCCGCCATGGACGCGTTCGGCGAGCGGGCGCTCACCGACCAGGCGCTCCGCGACTTCGCGCGTTCGCAGGCGCGCTACTGGCCCGACGGCCGCGTCAACGCGGTGTACCCGAACGGCGACGGCAAGCGCGACATACCCGACTCGACCGAGGACTACGTCGAGTGGGTGTGGAACTACTGGATGACGACCGGCGACCGCGCGCAACTCGCCGCGCTGTACCCCGTCGTGCGGAACATCACCGGCTACCTCGCGCGGGCGGTCGACCCGAAGACCGGTCTGGTCACCAACCTGCCGGGCGGCGGCGGCGACTATCTCCACGGTCTGGTCGACTGGCCACCGCAGATGCGCTACGGCTACGACATGAACACGGCCGCGCGCACCACGCTCAACGTGATGGCCGCGAACGCGTTTCGGCGGGTGGCGGCGATGGCCCAGGCCCTCGGCCGGCCGGCCGCCGAGGTCGAGCAGTCCGCCGGGCACGCGTCCCGGTTGCGCGACGCGATACGCAGCCGCCTCACCCGCCCCGACGGAACATTCGTCGACGGCCTGCGCGCGGACGGAACGCCGAGCGCGCACGCTTCCCAACAAGCGAATGCGTTCGCCCTCGCGTTCGGCATCGTGCCGGCCGCGCAGGTGAAGACGGTCGCCGACTATGTCGTCGGGCGAGGCACACAGATGGGCGTGGTGAATTACCGCGTGCTCCTCGACGCATTGCACGGGAGCGGTCGCGACGACGCGCTCGTCGCGGAACTCACGGATCCCGCCCGGCCGGGCTACGCGCAGATCCTGAAAGAAGGCGCCACGTTCACGTGGGAGAGCTGGGACGCGCGGCGAACCGGCGACAGCGAATCGCACGGCTGGGGAGCCACCGTGCTCGCAGTTCTGCAAGATGACGTCCTCGGCGTTCGCGTCGCCGCGCCCGGCGGTGCGAGTGTCGCAGTGGAGATCCCGAAGACCGCCACACCCGCGAGTGGTCTCACGCGCGCGAGTGGGATCGTGTCGACGCAGCGCGGACCGATCCCGATCACCTGGACCCGCGCCACCGCGTCCGGACGCGAGACCATCGACGTCACGATCCCCGCCAACGTCACCGCGATCGTGCACCTGGCCGGGTCGGGCGTCGCCGCCGTGAACGAGGGCGGCCGTAGCGTCGTCGACGATCCCGGCGTCTCCGATGTGCGGGCGGCGCACGGCGATGTCGTGATGACCGTCGGTTCCGGCCACTACAGCTTCGCCGGCTCCCCGCCCACCGCTCGGGCCGAGGGTTCCGCACCCTCGACCGGTATGTCATCGACGACCACCACAGTGGCGATCGTGGTGCTGGCCGGGCTGGCACTGGCCGTGGCCGTGTTCGTGGTCCGGCGCCGGAGGCGAACCGCGTAGCGCGCGTCGGGCATGATCACGCCCATGCGATTCAGTTACGCCGAGACCTTCTGTGACCCCACGTTCCTCGCGCCGCTGGCGCAGGCCGCCGAAGACGCGGGCTACGACTCGTTCGTGGTGCCCGACAGCCTGATCTTCCCGGCCGCCTCGGACACGCTCTACCCGTACACCGCCGACGGCGACCGCGCGTTCCTCGAGGACAAGCCGATCATCGAGCCGTTCACGCTCATCCCCTACCTGGCCGCGCGCACGAGCCGCATCCTCTTCACCACGTTCGTGCTGAAGCTCGCGGTTCGGCCCGTCGTGCTGGTCGCCAAGCAGGCCGCGAGCATCGGCGTGCTCTGCGACGACCGCCTGCGGCTCGGCGTCGGTATCAGTCCGTGGCCCGAGGACTTCGCCGCCATGGACGTTCCGTGGGAACGGCGCGGCAAGCGCATGGACGAGATGGTCGACGTGCTGCGCGGCCTCATGGCCGGCGACTGGTTCGAGTACCACGGTGAGCTCATCGACCTCGAGCGTTGCAAGATCTGCCCGACCCCCGAGACCGCGATCCCGCTGCTCATCGGCGGCCACGCGGATGTCGCGTTGCGGCGCGCGGCCCGTCAGGGCGACGGCTGGATACACGCGGGCGGCGATCCCGCCGAGCTCGGGAACATGGTGCAACGGGTCCACGCGCTGCGCGAGGAGTACGGCCGTGCGTCGGAACCGTTCGAGGTGCACGCCATCTCGCTCGACGCGTTCTCGATCGACGGCGTGCACAAGCTCGAAGATCTCGGCGTGACCGATGTGATCGTCGGCTTCCGCTATCCGTATACGACGGAGCCCGACACCCAACCGTTGCAGGACAAGATCGACCTTCTCAGCCGCTTCGCGGACTCGGTCATCTCGAAGATCTGAGCAACCCGCGGCGGCGTGCCGCGCGCCGGACCTTCCGGCGCAACAGTCTCCGTCGCGGCGAGGAAAACCACAGCGCCGAGATCAGCGCGAGGAGTGCCACGAAGACGAAGGTGTTCACCACCCACTCACCCTCGCACACATCGGCTCAGTCAGTACAAGAAAACGCGACCCTGCTTCATTCGAATATCAATTCACACTTCGACTGTGAGTGGTCGTTGTGCGGATGAACAGGCTCGGACTGGCGGCGGGAACGGGCGGCGTTTACAAACGCTCAATTGTCACGGCGCGCCGTAAACGTCTTTACCGAAGCACGCGAGACCGGGCGCGCCGGCGAATCCGAGATGTTTCAAGCCGAACATGTCCTCGATGCTGCACAACAATGCGTAGTGGTTGTACGGCGTGGCGTCCGAAGTGCCGGCCTTCACGCTCGGTGACAGAAGGAGTGTGCCGATCCGGCCACCGCCCGGCCCATTGAGCCCCGGCTTGGGGGTATTCGGTGACGGCGGCGTGTGACAGCACGCTTCCGTGCTCGTGATGGACGCTTCGTCGACGGTGATCACGAGCATGCCGTCGGCCTTGTACGCAGGCGATGCCAGGATCTTCGGAACGAGGGCGGCAAGGAACCGATCGGCGGAGACGAGTCCGCCCGGCGCGCCGTCCACACACGGCGAGTCGTGTCCGTCGTGACACAGGTTCGGCGTGATGAACGAGAAGTTCGGGGTCGTTGCGGTCGTCTTGAGATCCGTCGCGAACTGATCGAAGTCGACGACGTTCTGCGTGCAGGCCGGCGTGTCGATGATCGAGTGGAAGTAGACGAACGGATTGTGTCGCGTCGCGTACATGTCGCCCTTGCGCGCGACGACGGTGTGGTCGGTCGCGCCGATCGCGGGATGACGGCACGGCGTGCCCATGTCCTCCTGGTACGAGCGCCACGTCTTGCCCGCCGCCGTGAGCTGATCCGCGACGGTCGTCACCGACTTCGGATACACGCAGCCCTGCCCGAGCGCCTGGCCGTACTGGCCGATACCTGTCGCCGCGAACTCCACGTAGTTGACGCAGTCGGACTGTGTCGACGGATTCGGCGACTGACCACTGATCTCGGCGATGTAGTTGTCGAGGCTCACGTGACCGATGCCGTGATACTGGGTCAACAACTTCCCTTGCGGAACCAGCGTTGCGTTGAGGTAGTGCGCGGGCGACGTGGCGCCCCAGGTCGTGTTGTAGTTCTCGTTCTCGAGGTTGATCACGAACACGTGGCCGATCGACGTCGGGCCGGCGGCAACGGTTGTGGTCGTCGTGGCGCGGCTGCTCGCCGGGCTCGCGGCGGGCTTCGATGACGACGAACACGCGCCGATTGCGACGGCGCAGCTGACGAGCGCGACAAGTCTTCTCATCACCGGAGCCTGCCGTCCCGGGGCAGGCTTTCGCAACGCGGCGCCCCGTGGGTAGCGTCGTCCTATGGAATATCGACGTCTCGGACGTACCGCGCTTCGTGTCAGCCCGATCTGCCTCGGCACGATGAACTTCGGCCCACTCACGAGCGAGCCCGACTCGTACGAGATCATGGACCGCGCGCTCGATCTCGGCATCAACTTCTTCGACACCGCCAACCGCTACGGCGGACCGAAGGGTCCCGGTGCGACCGAGGAGATCGTCGGTCGCTGGTTCGCGCAGGGCGGCGGGCGGCGCGAGAAGGTCGTGCTGGCGACGAAGGTGTTCGGCCCGATGACCGAATGGCCGAACGACGGCGGGCTGTCGTCGCGGCACATCCGCGCCGCGTGCGACGAGAGCCTCCGCCGGTTGCAGACCGATCACATCGACCTCTACCAGATGCACCACGTCGACCGCGCCGCGCCGTGGGACGAGGTCTGGCAGGCGATGGAGACGCTGGTGCAACAGGGCAAGGTCGTCTACGTCGGCAGCAGCAACTTCGCGGGCTGGCACATCGCGCAGGCGAACGAAGCGGCCAAGGCCCGGCACTTCCTCGGCCTCGTCAGCGAGCAGAGCCTCTACAACCTCGCGTCCCGCACGATCGAGCTCGAAGTGCTCCCCGCGTGTCGTGCCTACGGGCTCGGCGTCATTCCGTGGAGTCCGCTCGCGGGCGGCATGTTGGGCGGGACCGGCGCCGACACCGCGCGCCGCAAGAGCGTGCAACCGCGCTACGAGCAGATGCGGCCCCGGCTCGAACAGTGGGAGAAGCTCTGCGCCGACCTCGGTGAGGAACCGGCCGCCGTCGCGCTCGCGTGGCTGTTGCAGCAGAAGGGTGTGACCGGACCCATCATCGGACCGCGCACGCTCGCTCAACTCGAAGGCGCGTCACTGCGCGCGCTCGACCTCACCCTCGACGACGCGACACTCGCCGCGCTCGACGAGATCTTCCCGGGCCCGGGCGGTCGCGCGCCCGAGGCCTACGCCTGGTAGCGGACCACCGGACAAACGGAGAATTCGATGGACGTGTACGAAGCGCTCTACACGACGCGCGCCATGCGGCGTTGCCGACCCGATCCGATTCCGATCGAGGCCCAGCAACGCATTCTCGACGCGGCGGTGCGCGCGCCGAGCGGCGGCAACACGCAGAACTGGCGCTTCATGCTGGTCGACGACGCCGATGTGAAGGCGTTGCTCGGACCGATCTACCGCGAGTGCCTCGCGCAGCTCTGGGTGACGATCTACAAAGATCGTCTCGACGCCGCGAACGCCAACCCCGACGCACCCGAGAGCGCGGAGATGCTGCGCATCCAGCGTTCGGCGCAACATCTGGCCGATCACTTCGAGGAGTACCCGCTGTTGTTGTTCAGCTTCGTGCAGTTCGACCCGACGGGGGGCTCGATCTTCCCCGCAACCTGGTCGGCGATGCTCGCGGCGCGTGCGGAGGGAATCGGCGCGTCGCTCACGAGCGTGTTCGTGTTCCAACTCGACCGCGTGCTCGACATTCTGGGAGTACCGAAGCCGGAAGGCTGGTTGTTCTCGTCGTGCGTGACGTTCGGCTACCCGACCGGAAGGTGGGGCGTTGCCGCGCGCCGGCCCGTGCACGAAGTGTCGTTCCGCAATCATTGGGGCGAACCGCTCGGTTTCGAGGTGCCCGAACCGCTCTGGCCCTGAAATTGAGGGGAATCGTCCAGCCAGCTCACAGGTCACTCCCAAACCGGGCGAGAAGAATCGACTCCAGGAGCGCCACCCGGGCGCGAACGTACGAAGTCGAGGCATGCACCGATGAGTGAGTCCGACCAGACCTGGAACTCAGACGGCGAGTCAACCGGCGAGTCGACGGCCGCGGGCTCGACCCCGCCGGCCGAGCACAGCTGGCCGCAGTACTCGTGGGCGCAGGCCGACGAGACCACGACGGAGACCCCGGCCACGCCGACCGAGCCCATCGCGGTGACTCCGCCGCCCGCGGCCGACCACGTCTCGTGGCCGCCCACCCAGCCCGACCCGTACGCCTCGTCCGGCCCGTACGCGGCACCCGGTCCGTACGCGGCCGCGGGTCCGTACGCGGCAACCGGTCCGTACGCCTCGGGTCCGTACACCTGGCCGCCGGCCGCGCCCGCGGCGCCGGCACCGGGCACCCTGGCGCCGGCACCGAGCAAGGCCCGGCGTGGTCTCGCCGTCGTCGCCGCGCTCGCGCTCGTGCTCGCGTCGGCCGGCGTCGGCGCCGGTGTCGCGATCGCGGTGCACAACGGCGACAGCACCCACACCTTCAGTGCGAACGGCAACACGGTTCCCAACAACGGCTCGAACAACAACGGGCCCTCCAACAACAACGGTGGATTCACGATCCCGAACAACGGCGGTCTCACGATCCCGGGCTTCGGCAACGGCAACAACAACACCGGTGGCACCGGCAACAGCAACAGCGGTACCGGATCGCTCGACATCAATGCGATCGCGTCCAAGGTCGACCCCGCGCTGGTCAACATCAACACGACGCTGCAGCAGGGACGCGCCGCGGGCACCGGCATGCTGATCTCGTCGACCGGTGAGATCCTCACCAACAACCACGTCATCGCCGGCGCGACGAGCATCAAGGTCACGATCGGCGGTGTCGGTGCAACGCACGACGCGAAGGTCGTCGGCTACGACGTCACCGAAGATGTCGCGCTGATCCAGATCACCGACAAGGTCGACGGTCTTCCGACCGTGGTGTTCGGTGAACCGTCGAAGGTTCAGATCGGCGACCCGGTCGTCGCGATCGGGAACGCGCTCGGACAAGGTGGAACCCCGAAGGCGACACAAGGTCACGTGACCGCGCTCGACCAGCAGGTCACGGCCGGTGACGAGAGCGGCTCGCAGGAAACCCTCGTCGGCATGATCCAGATCAATGCGCCGATCCAGCCCGGCGACTCGGGTGGTGCACTCGTCGACGCGAATAGCCGGATCATCGGGATGAACACGGCTGCCGCGGGGGCCGGTCAGTTCAACGCACAAGGCTCGAACGTCGGCTTCGCGATCCCGATCGACAACGCGGTCAACATCGTGAGCCAGATTCGCTCCGGCAACGACAGCGCCAAGATCCACATCGGCGACCGGGCGATGCTCGGGATCCAGGCGCAGAAGGTCGATGGCAGCTCCGCCTCGACGTCGGGCGCCCTCGTCGTCGGCGTGCAGGACGGGACGGGCGCCGCCGCCGCCGGGCTGAAGCAGGACGACGTGATCGTCTCGATCAACGGCAAGACCATCGCGGACGATTCGGCGCTGCGGGATTCCCTCTCGCACCTGCACCCGGGCGAGTCGGTCGACGTCGGTTGGGTCGACTCGGCGGGCGCACACCACGATGCGAGCATCAAGCTCGTCGTCGGTCCGCCGCTCTAACCAAAGCAGCGAAGCGAAAAGAGTCGGCCCCCGGAGAGTTGCTCTCCGGGGGCCGACTTTCGTTTCGGGTTCGTTCAGGGAGCGGTCGTCGTGGTCGTTGCGTCGTGGTGGATCGTTGTCGTGGTCGTGTCTTCGTGGTGGACGGTCGTCGGGGTCGTGCCGCTGCAGCACTCCACGGTGACCGCGGGACTGTGCGCGGAGACCGAGTCGTCGGCCCGCAGTGAGTCGACGCGGTACGTGTACGAGTGCACCGTCCCGAGTGAGAGGTCCACCGTGTCGACGAAGCTCAGTCCGTCCACGGTCGACCGGACCACCCGGCTGTGGCCGTCGCCGGTACGGAGCAACACGTAGCGAGCGTGATCGGCGTTGGTCGCCGCGCTCCAGGTGCACGAGATCTGCGCCGCGTCCCCGACCCGCTCACAGTGGATCGTGAGCGACTCCGGATTGTTGTTGTCGCCGTCGCCGTGGTGTTCGGTGGACGGTGTCTCGTGGTTGTCGCCCTCGCCGTTGTGCACCGAGGTCGGCGTGGTCGGGCTGCCACCGTCGCCTTCGTGCGAACCGCTGCCGTCGTGTGCAACCGTCGTGCCCGTCGTGTCGCCGTGGTGCTCGGTCGTCGGCGTCACGACACCGTTGCCGTCGTTCGCCGGCTCGGAGGTCGTCGTGACATCACCGATGGTCGTGGTCGTGGAGTCGCCGCCTTCGGCCACGTTGCCGTTGGCTCCGTGATGCTCGCCGTCGGGCATCGAGAACGGCGAGACCGCATCGACCGCCTTCGCCACCGCATGCTGGACCGGGCCGGGCAGGACGCCGGCGGCACCCGCGCCGGTCGTCGCGGCCGCCGCGACACCGACTCCGAGCGCAACCTTGCCGACGACACCGAGGCCGGCCAGGAATCCCTGGATCTTCATCTTCAACTTCCTCCGCTTCGCAACAGGGGGCAAATGTGCAGAGATGCCACCTGCGGCGATTGCCGAGGCGAGAACAGGAGAAGGGGTGGGAACCGCTACCGCTGCCGCCCGAAGATCTTCGATGAACGACGCGACACCGGCGGCATGCGGATCGGGGTTCGCACCCGCGAGCAGGCCGTCGATGGTTTCGTCGTCGAAGGGTTCGGGTCCAGACATCTCGCTACCGTCATCGCCGGAGGCGCTCACAGGGGTACGCCTTCCCGCTCGATGAGCCGGCGAATCGCCGCGAAGGCCCTCCGTTGGAGCTGCTTGACCGCCCCGGGGCTCTTCCCGAGCACCTCGGCCACCTGGTCGACGGTCAGGTCGCCGAGGACGCGCAGGACGACGACTTCCCGCTGATCGGGGGCGAGGCGATCGCACAACGCCTCCGCCCGCTCCGTTCCCATCGCCCGCAACGCCTCCTCTTCGGCGTCGCCCCCCGCGCCCTGGGCCGCCGCCGAACGGCCGAGACGCTCGATGGAGGCTTCGTCGAGCGCATCCGCCGCCGGTCGGCGGAACCGGTGCCGGCGTTCGTCCTGCAACCGCCGGTGGGCAATGACGAAGACCCACGACCGAAAGTTGGCCTCGGTGCCCGAAAAGGTGCCGATGTTGCGAAACATCGCCAGGAACACTTCGCTCGTCAGGTCGTCGACTTCTCGGGCGCCCTGCATCCGCAGATACCCCGCGACCACGGGCGCGAGCCAGCGATAGCAGTCGTCCCAAGC
>Ga0075026_100000616_pt1 | contig 14564 bp, 15 predicted proteins | sample Str012_2_FD_71392 | JGI IMG/M metagenome (GOLD analysis project Ga0075026, IMG submission 71392) | Freshwater sediment microbial communities in response to fracking from Pennsylvania, USA - Straight Creek_MetaG_SC_2012 | ecosystem: Environmental > Aquatic > Freshwater > Creek > Sediment...
CCGCCGGTTGCCCTCGCCGTCTTGCCGCTGATCATCGTCGTTGGAGTCAATCTTGTGATGTCGCTCGTTATATTGCCACGCCTCGACGCATCCTTTCTCGCTGACAAGGCCTGGGGCGCGACGTCGCTGTCCGCCGTCGGCGGCGTTTGGGCCGTCGTCACAGCGCTCGCGGCGGCGATCATCGTGCTGATCGCGGTCAACTCTTCGCGCCTGCCGTCGCTTCGCGCGACCATGGACGCCGGCGTCAATGCGTCCGCCCTGCCCGTCTTGAACGTCGCCAGCCTCGTCGGCTTCGGCTCGGTCGTCGCGGCGCTCCCCGCTTTCGCAATGGTGCGCGACTGGGTGCTCGGCATCGACGGCGGTCCGCTGGTTTCGCTTGCCGTGGCGACAAATGTTCTCGCCGCGCTAACCGGCTCGGCGTCCGGCGGCCTGACAATTGCGCTCGACTCGCTTGGCGGCGCCTATATGAAGATCGCCGCCGAGCAGGGCATCGACCCGGGACTGATGCACCGCGTCGCCGTGATAGGCGCTGGTACGCTCGACATGCTGCCGCACAATGGTGCCGTCGTCACCGTGCTGGCCGTCTGCGGTGCAACTCATCGCGAAAGCTATTTCGATATCGTCATGGTCGGGATCGTCAGCTCCCTCGTAGCGCTCGTCGCGGTGATCGGCTTAGGAACGGCATTCGGGTCATTCTAGGCGCCGGCTCAAACCATTTTATGATGTATCCGTAAGCCCCGTCCCAATGCGGGGTTTCGCCGAGCTAATGCACAGAGCGGGAATGAATTGACACCCCGCTGCTCATGAAGACGTTGAGGGCGGCTTGGGAACATGCCTCGGTTGGCGCCCTTAGAGAGGCCCTACAAACTGCGGGAACACGGTGATCAAAGGCGCATCGAGGCGATCCACGACGGCCATTTGCCGTCGGATGTAAATCCCCAGCTGCGAGTAAGAAACTCCCCCACTGTGCCCCGAGGGGAAATGGGGCGCCGCTGGTCGATGAGGCGCGGGGTAATCGTCGCGTCAGCGAAGTGGGGAACTCTGTAGCGGAACGATACATAATCATCTCTTTCACACCGATCGCTTGACGCTAGATACTGGGCATCGCCGCTGGGCTCAGCATACTCAGCTCCCCGCAGTGATCCAATGTCCGCTGTTGGACCTTGCCGGACATGGCGCCGGCTTTGCCGCCTCGTCGGCTGTTGAGTGAGGAGCGGGCGTGGCCTCGGTTTATGAGTTCACGGCCTAGTTATCCTCGTTCTCCGCCGCCCAGCTCGTAGCGGGGATCAGTTCATCGAGAGCAGCGAGGGCCTTTTCGTGCAGTGCTGCCGCTGCGCGGTCTCCCCTCCGGGCATGATCTCGAATAGGTATTTCTGCGAAAGCAGCAACTGAGGGCTCCTGCACGGAGGCTTACGGCATCACTTGCGACAATGAGGTTTTAGAATCGCCGTGGCGAACCGCGCGAACTGTGCGAACGTTGGTGCCCAGGTTTGTGCAGGAATACTTTCCTAACCTCTGGAAACAGCGCGTTCTTTTTCATCGCTCTCCTGCGCGGTAGGCAATCGCCTCCTCCGCCGGGCTGTCGCTCTTTCTGGATTCCTCGGTACTGGGCTCGCCTTGTTTGGCTATTCTCTCCACGCGCGCGGTCGTGTCGGGACGTGTCTGAGCGCCGACTTGCTCGTACTTGCCGCTGCTCTGTTGTTCAGCGGACCAATTTTGATTGAGTTTTGTGTTCGCCCCGGCGATCACAAAAGCACAGCAAACTATGCCAACCCAAAGAGCGCCCAGCGCATCCTTCAACACGACGCGATAGTCTCCACGAGCGCCCGACTCGGTTGAATTGTAGGAGCGCCCCACGTTTGGGTTTGACGCACCGTTCAACCGGTGCGCGAACCGGTCGTGCACGCGGTATGGGGGGTCAACACGAGCGCGCGGAGACCAGCTTAGAATATTTTTCCTCGCCGAGCGAACCTGGCGAACCAGGCGCACAATAGTGCGCCCATGTTGTGCGAACGTTCCTCGCAAGTCCCCATATTTTTCATTTTGGTGAAATGAATTTGCTCCCCGACACGGCGAAAAACAAAGAAAAAACAATGCGTTGTGGTAGCGGGACCCGGACTTGAACCGGGGACCTACGGATTATGATTCCGCCGCTCTAACCAACTGAGCTATCCCGCCACGTGGGGGTCTATACGGAGCGCGCTGCGAGACTGTCAAGGTAGCGGGCGCTCCGCGCCCGCGCGTCGAGGCCTTGAGCAGTGTCGCTGTCGCCTTGCTTACTCCGCTGCCGCATTGGCCTTGGCGAACCTCAGCATCGTGAAGAGGCCCAGGGGACGCAGCGACTTGCGCTGGACGAGCTCCAGGTCGTCGCACACGGTGACGCGCGAGACGTCGAACACCGAGCGCCAGCCGATCTTGTCGGCGAACGGTGCCATGCGCCGCTCGACCCAGCCGCGCACGCCCTCGCGCTGGCTGAAATGATTGACGAGCAGTACCTGGCCGCCGGGTTTGGTCACGCGCGCAAGCTCGCGCATCACCACCTCCGGCTCCGGCACCACGGTCATCACGTACATGGCGACGACGGTATCGAAGGCCGCGTTGGGGAACTTCAGGTCGGCCGCATCCATCTCGTGTAGGCCGGTCACGTTGCCGAGCGCCTCGGAGGCGACGCGCTCACGTGCCTTCTCGAGCATATCGGGCGACAGGTCGATGCCGACGATCTCCAGGCGCCTGTCATAGTCGGGCAATGAAAGTCCGGTACCAACGCCGACTTCGAGGACGCGCCCGTCGCCTTCGTTGATCAGCTCCACCGCATGGCGGCGCCCCTCGCGCGCGATGCGGCCAAAGGTGTAGTCGTAGATCGGCGCCCAGCGGCGATAGGCGTCGAGCACGGCGCCCTCGTCGATGCGGCCGATGCCGACGATGCGTCCCTGGGCCCGCTCCAGGAGCGCCGGCTGGCGCCGCAGCTCGGTCTGCGTCATCGATTTCATTTGGGTACTCGCTCCTCTTGCCGACGCGACCCAAGAACTGCCAATCCTGCCGCAAGGCTCCGCCGAACCCCCAAGGGGTCAGCCGCGCGCTGCGTTAGCCTCCAGCGTACCGGTGCCCGCGTGGGCCAGCGTACGCGCAATGAACCCGCCGCCCAGAAGGCGTGCGCGGGTCTCGCCGTCGGAATAAAACACGCAAGCCTGTCCCACCGCGACCCCGTCCTCGCCGTCCTTTAGCACGACCCGAGCACCTCCGTCCGCCTCCGCAAACAGCGTTGCAGGGCGGGGGGCCTGCGAGGATCGCACCCGCACGAAGAGGGGCAAGCCACCTGCGGTCGCCTCCGCAAACGGCTCGTCCCCCAGCCAGTTTGTGTTCTTAAGGAGAAGAGCGGTCGTGCGCAAGGCGGCGCGGGGTCCCACGACGACCTCGTTGCGCTCGGCATCGAGGCGGACGACGTAAAGCGGCTCCGGACCAGGGATTTTGAGGCCGCGGCGCTGGCCGACGGTGTAATTGATGATGCCGTCGTGGCGTCCGACCCGGCGGCCGTCGACGTGCACGATGTCGCCGGGCTTCAGCGCACCTGGCTTGAGGCGCTCGATGACGCCCGTGTAGCGGCCCGTCGGCACGAAGCAAATGTCCTGGCTGTCGGCCTTTTCTGCAACGGGGAGGCCAAGCTCGTGCGCGAGTGCGCGCACCTCGGCCTTGCGCATCGCGCCGAGGGGAAAGCGCAGGTAGCTGAGCTGCGCGGGCGTGGTGGCGAATAGGAAATAGCTCTGGTCGCGCTCGGGATCGGCGGGGCGCGCAAGCTCCGGCCCGCTCGCGCCCTCGCGCCGCTCGATGTAGTGGCCCGTCGCCAGCGCGTCGGCGCCGAGGTCCTTTGCCGTCTCGAGCAGGTCGCGAAACTTGATCTGCTGATTGCAGGTGACGCACGGGATCGGCGTCTCGCCCGAGGCATAGCTCTCGGCGAAGCTACTCATCACCGAATTGGCGAAGCGGCGCTCGTAATCGAGCACGTAGTGGGGGATGCCCAGCATCTCCGCGACGCGGCGCGCGTCGTGGATATCCTGGCCGGCGCAGCAGCTTCCCTTCCGGCCCGTCGCCTCGCCGTGATCGTAGAGCTGCAGCGTGATGCCGATCACCTCGTGGACCTCGCGCTGCATGAGCGCGGCGGCGACGGAGGAATCCACGCCTCCCGACATGGCGACGACGACGCGCGTCTTATGCACGCGGTCTGCGGGCGTCGGGAGAATAGGGGAGCGTACGAGCGGGGAGGAGCTGACCAAGCTACAAACCACCTTGAAGCCTCAACGGGCCGCAGGCCGAACCACGAGCGAGAACGAGGAACATCCGCGGGTCACGGCGGATGCCAGTGCCCATGTTGCAAGGCAACTTACGGCGTGAGCGGCGGGTAGCGCAAGCAAGGGTGCCGGAAGCCTGTCGGCCGGCGCGTCAGCCGGGCGCCGCCCGGCATCTGTTGCGTCAACGTTAATGGGGTGAAGCGAGCCCTGAGGGTCCGGTTTATGTTATGTTTACTCAATAACTTAGGCCGGTCTTAATCGTGTTGGCTTATCTATGGGACTGGTCGATGAGTGTGTAACGAGTATCATGACCGAACAACAGATGAGAGCGCGGGTGCGCTACGTTATCGGGCCCGATGGGAGCCCGCTGACGGTAGCGGATCTTCCTCCGCGGGATACCAAGCGCTGGGTCATCCGCCGCAAGGCGGAGGTGGTTGCCGCCGTGCGCGGCGGCCTGCTCAGCATTGAGGAAGCCTGCGAGCGCTACAAGCTGACCGTCGACGAGTTCCTGTCCTGGCAGCGCTCGATCGATAAGCATGGGCTGCCGGGGTTGCGCGCCACGCGCATCCAGGAGTACCGCGGCGACTAGCTGCCCTGCGGGGCAGCCGCATGCGCGGCTCGCTTAACACCGTTCAAGGCCGTCAGGTGTCGCCATTCTTTTTGGGTGTCGCCTTCGCCTTTTTTGTCGTCGGCGGGGCTTCGCCCTCGGGTGCCCGCGGCTCCCAGCCCGCCTCGCCCTTGTCGCCTGCGGCGCACCCGATCGAGCCGGCACCCCAGCGGCGCACGTCCGCCTCCATCGTTTTGGCCAGCGGCTCGGGAAGCTTCATGTTCTCGACCGCCAAAGAGGTAGCCTCGCCCTCCTTGGCGATAGCGACACGGAACGCCTTCGGACCTTTTTGGGTGTCGATCGTGCGGTCGCGCTCGTGGATGATGATCTCGGCCTTGCCGCCCTGCGCGGCCGGCTCCGCTTCGGCGTGATAAACGTAGCCCGCCTTGAGCGGACCGGAGGTCCCAAACCAGCAGGCCATGGCCCCGCGCGCGACGCGCGCATACACCTCCGTCGGCGCGCCGACGACGGGCGCTTCGGAGACGGTGCCGGTGATCTCAGAAAGGGGGGGAAGCGTCGGCGCCGTGGCGTTCGAGCATCCGCCCGCGAGCAGCATCGCGGCGGCATTGGCACTGATAAAGCCTGCTCGCAGCATGCCTTCGTCCAACCCGGCGTTGCCCCGGTTCCCACGCCCTGGCTCCCGCCGCCGCAGCTCGATCCGGGGGCTAGCCTGTCCTAACCGCGATTCGTTTGCACGGGGAGGCAACCAAGACAAGGTGGCAGGCGCCGCTGTGCGAGCGCTAGGCCAGAGAAACAGGCAGGAGAAACAGGTCGGAGAACGTTATAGAGCCCGTTGGGGCTGGCGCGTTAGCGCAGGATGGCGGTCGACGCCCGGTCGGGACGGCGGCGGTTGCGCAGCTCGGCGCGTGTCTCGGGTGTGTCAGCGCGGGACACTTGTTCCAATGCCTCGTCCCGCTCGCGCTGGGCGCCTTCGAGCTTGGCTTTCAGGCCATCGGCGGAGGTGCGCAGGTTGTCACGGCGCTGGCTCGCGGATTTGGCGAAGGTCGAGTAGGCGAAATGCGCCGGGTCCTTGATCCCGGTGCGGTCCTCCTCGGCCTTGATTTGGCGGTCGAGATCGGCAGCCATGTTCTCGAACTCGCGGATCATGTGCTCGAGATCGGCAACCTTGCGTGCTTTCTCGTCGGCTTCAAACCGCTTCAGCCTCAGAGCCGATTCGCGTGCTTTCATTGTTCGATACCCCGGACTAACTCGAACTCTGATGGCAGTAGAAACAAGAAGCGTGCCATGGCCCGCGCGTGGGGATCGTCCCACCTAGATCACCGCGCGCGCAGGCTTCGATCCTGCCATCTGGGCCGCCGGGAAAGTGCCTCGGCCGACCTTCGCACCAAATCTGACACGGCGCCATTAAGTTGCGGTAAAGCAACGCAAAGCTCATTCTCTGGAGATTAATCCTAATACGGTCCAAAAAATGGCTCTGCGGCTATAGGGCCGCTTGGCGAATTCTGTTACCTCTAGATTCGTTGGCGATTTCGGGGCTTGGCCAACGCTTTCCCGGTACCTACCGCAGACTTGAGGCAGGCTGCAGCAAGGCCAGGATTAAGCGTTGCCGGGATCCCGCCGGGTTCGAGGGCTTACATCAAATTTCGTGGTGTCGACGCGGTCCTAGCAGGCCGTGCACGCTGCTCTTTGGGCGGCGGAGCGCCTGCGTGCCAGGCGTGTGGGGCATCTATTCCCTATCGGACGGTAGGGAGAACAGTGTCGGTCAAGTTTCGTTAGAGAGTTGGGTCGGAGAGAAAGACTTAATTAGGGTTTGTTAACTTTCGGGCGGTAATTTCCTAACGATGACTTAGCTCGAAGGGATGGCGGCCAGTCTCTTCGTGATCGGGCAACGGCGCGGGACTTTGAAGAGGATATCATGAGAGTTCTGCTGATCGAGGACGACAGCGCAACAGCGCAAAGCATCGAGCTGATGCTCCAGTCCGAAGGGTTTAACGTTTACACCACAGACCTGGGCGAAGAGGGCGTCGACCTCGGCAAGCTCTACGACTACGACATTATCCTTCTGGACCTCAACTTGCCGGATATGTCCGGCTACGAGGTCCTGAAGACGTTAAGGATCGCAAAGGTGTCGACCCCCATCCTCATCCTCTCCGGCCTCGCCGGCATCGAGGACAAGGTCCGCGGGCTCGGCTTCGGCGCCGACGACTACATGACGAAGCCCTTCCACAAGGACGAGCTCGTCGCCCGCATCCACGCCATCGTGCGCCGCTCCAAAGGCCATGCCCAGTCCGTCATCGAGACGGGCGACCTGCGGGTCAACCTCGACACCAAGACGGTCGACGTCAACGGCCAGCGCGTGCATCTGACCGGCAAGGAATATCAAATGCTGGAGCTGCTCTCGCTCCGCAAAGGCACCACCCTCACCAAAGAGATGTTCCTCAATCATCTCTACGGCGGCATGGACGAGCCCGAGCTCAAGATCATCGACGTCTTCATCTGCAAGCTGCGCAAGAAGCTGCAGGCGGCCACCGGCGGTCAGCACTACATCGAGACGGTCTGGGGTCGCGGCTACGTGCTGCGCGATCCCGCCGACGATACGGTCGCCGCCTAGGCCGCCAATCCGACGCCGGGCTTTGTCGACGGCATCTCGGGGGCCTTCGGGCTCCCGATTGCTTTTGCGCTTCCCTATTGCCCCGTCGCGCTTGACCCGTGCCGCGATTGCCCGAAGATTGCGGAGGGCGTGTGGGCGCGCGCCAATGGAGGCGGCGGGCATGGACGAGACGAACGTCGGCGGCTACTCGGTCGCCTACGGACGGGACGAAGAACGGTTCCCCGTCTACCTCTTGGCGCTGCTTTCGGCGGGCCTGCTCGCCGGGGCCTGGGTGACCGGCTCCTACCTGGCGCTTGTGCTCGGCGTCGCGGCGGCGGGTGCAACCTACTACAACTTTCCCCTGCTGGAGACGCGGCCGACGATCGGCGCCAACGAGTATGGCGTTTTCATTCAAGGGTTGGGGTTGATCCGCTGGCGCGCGATCGACCGCATCGATCTCGTCGCCATTGCCGAGCGCGCCGAGATCAACCACGAGCTGCAGATCGCGCTCAACATGACGGTGACCAGCGCGCTCGTGGCCGATTGGCGCAAGCAGCCGTTCTGGCGCTCGCTGATGCGCATACCGTGGGCGATGACGCACTCGAACGTCGTGCGAATCAATATCGACCCATTCGACCACCCGCCCGACGAGATTCACCGCACCCTGATGCGCATGTGGCGCCACTACCGGAGCTAGGGTGCGCCAAAGGCGCTTTGCTCAAAGCGGCACCTTATGTGCAATCGACGTATTCAATTTTACCGGTCGTTGCTCGCAAGGAGCCGGCCCGCGCAACGCGAAATTAACGCTGGCCCAGCAGTCTCAAGCGATCCTCGTCAGACGCCGCTGGCGTCTGCAACTTGAGAGCTTGAGATGGAAGATCTGTCCCGCCGCAATCTCCTCGTTGCAACGGCGGCGGGCTTCGCAGCCGCGGCCGGGCAGGCGCGCGCCCAGTCGTACGGCAACCCCGATGTGCCGCCGCAAGGGGCGATCAACACCTTGAAAAACCCATCGAGCGCAACCGATCCCGGCCCCAACAACCCGGCCATGTCGAGCCAGTTTCCGGGGGCCTTCTCACCGCCTGCGACCGATGTCGGCGAGCTGCCCATGTTCTGGGCCACCTTCAACAACGCGCCGCGCCGCATCCAGGATGGTGGCTGGGCGCGCCAGGTGACGCAGTACGATTTCCAGATCTCGCAGCAGATCGCGGGCGTCAACATGCGCCTCACCCGCGGCGGCATCCGCGAGCTGCACTGGCACCTCGATGCCGAATGGGCCTACGTGACGAGCGGCGCCTGCCGCATCACCACGATCGACGGGCAGGGCCGTGCCAACGTCGAGGACGTGGAGGAGGGCGGCCTGTGGTACTTCCCGCCGGGGCTGCCCCATTCGCTGCAGGGTGTGGGCCCGGATGGGTGCGAGTTCATCATCTGCTTCGACGACGGCAAGGCGTCCGAGTTCAACACGCTGCTGCTCACCGATTGGATGGCGCACACGCCGCCCGAGGCGCTCGCCATGAATTTCGGCGTGCCGGCCGATACCTTCAGCAAGATCCCGCTGCACGACCTCTACATCTTCCAGGGCGAGATGCCGGGTCCCATCGAGGCGGCCCGCGCCGAAGCTCAAGGCTCGCTCGGCTCACCCCAGCTCTCATCCGCCTTCCGGCTCGCCGACCTCCCGCCCATCCGCAAGACGCGCGGCGGGGAGGTTCGCATCGCCGATTCGACCAACTTCGAGGTCGCCAAGAACGTCGCGGCCGCGCACGTCACGCTGCACCCCGGTGGAATGCGGGAGATGCACTGGCACCCGAATGCGGACGAATGGACCTACATCATCGCCGGCCAGGGCGAGCTCACGGTCTTCAATACCGGGCCCAATGTCGTCACCCAGAACTTCAATCCCGGCGACGTCGGCTACATTAAGCGCGCCTACGGCCACTACATCCGCAACACCGGGACGACCGATCTCGTCTATCTGGAGGTGTTCCGCAGCGGCCAGGTCCAGGACGTCTCGCTCACCGAGTGGCTGACGCACACCCCGCGCGCCATGGTCGCCCAGCATTTGAACGTGAGCCTGGACACGCTTGCCCGCTTCCCCAGCGACAAGCCGATGGTGCTGCCAGTCTAGGCTAGGGCTCGCTAGCCTAGCGGTGGCGGGTCCCGGCCGCGCTCACTCGCCGGCGGCGGCCTTCGATTCCTTTTTCACCGCCAGCAGCAGGTTCGACTGGTTCAGCTTCCACTTGTAGCCGACGCCGAAGTTGATCGGGGTCGGCTTGGCGGTCTGGTAGAGCGCCCGCAGCTTCGACTGGTAGTTGCCGCGGAACATCCCGATCGGGCTGGTGTAGGTGCCGAACGGCTGCAACTGCCACTGCTCCGCCTTGAAATGGCTGACCGGAACGCCCGTGTCGTCCTGCAGGATCGCGGCGCTATGGTCGAGAAGGAAATTGCGCGTGTCCGCAAACTCGTCGCCATGCAGGAGATAGGACGCGCTCTTGATGAAGGCGTCGCCGTTTCCGAGCCCGTTGCAAAACTTCAGGAACGGGCTGGAACGCACGCCCTTGTTGGAGAGGTTGGTGCTGAAATAGTAGAGCGTCTGCTCGCGGCCGTCGGCGCCGGCGAACGCGATCTTGACGCCCTTCTCATTGCCCTTACCGTCGCTCACGGTCTCGACCGTTCCGTCATCCTTCAGATTGACGTAGCTCACGTCGCGAACCGTCTTCCCCGAGCGCGCGAGAAAGACGTAGAGGACGGGCAGGGTGCCGTTGAGCTGCGTCTGGCGCAGCTTTGAATCCATGTCGAGGGTGATGAAGTAGCTGAGCTTCAGGATGTTGCTGAGCGAGGATTCGAGGTGGCGTAGCGTGCCGGGCACCGACTTCGGCGGCAGGCTCGCCACGTCGGGGATGCGGCCGACCGGCTCGAGGCCTGCCAGCACGTAGGTGTTGGCGGCAGGAAAGAACGCGTTGGCGTAGAGGAAGTCGGGGCCGCTGAAGAAGTAGAACAGCACCGGCCGCGGGTCGGTGATGTTCTTCGCCGTCCAGGCGCGGATGTTGGAGAGCTGGCGTTCGTCGAGACCCTTCCAGGTCTCGTCGAAGAGCTTGGCGTGCTGCTGCCAGCCAGAATCAGCCACCAGCGGCAAGAGCGGGGAATTGGCCCCGACCGGCATGCCGGCGAGGAAGCGCGCCGTATCGTCCGGGCTCGCCGGATCGGCTGCTAGGGCCGGATGGCCCGGTTGAAATGCGAGGGAGACGAGGAGGGCGGCGGCAACGATCAATCGGCGCATCTGGCACACTGCTGGTTGCTCGAATCGGACGGGGCATCCTGGCATAAGTGCCGTCGGGCCTGTCACCGCGATTTGCAATTCGAAAAAAATTCTGATCGTGCGTTGCAGAGCGAGAACTTTGGCGATCCGTAAGTATGCAAACCGTAGCTCGCGCGCTACGGTCGCGCCCGTGCGGCTATTGCGGAGACAGTCATGTCTCAAACGATTACGCGGCGCACGATCATCCGTCGCCGGCGCAGCATTATGGGCTTCTTTTTGCTGCTCTTTTTCTTGGCGGTGAATGCCGCGTTCGCCTACGCTTTCTTTAACGGCCTTTGGCATTGGTTGACGGGCACTCCGTTCGCCAATGGCCACCCGCCGGCCGCAGCCAAATCCGAGTTCACGACTTTGATTACCTGGGCGGTCGCTGCGGCGATCACCTATGCGCTCGTCTGGCTGACGCGCGGCCGCAGGGAGTACGTCGAGGTCGAAGAGGTGCGCGAGGAGAAGGGGCCCGGGCGCTGACTCGGCGCTGCCGGGCTAGCCTCGCACGAGCCGCTCGACGCATTCGGCTACACCCTCCTGCCAAGCCGGCAGGCGCAGACCGAACGTGCGCTCGAGTTTGGAACAATTGAGCTGCGAGTTGGCTGGCCGCGGTGCCGGCGTCGGGTAGTCCGCGCTTGCTATAGGGTCGACATTGGCCACCGGACCGCCGAGCGCGGCCGAGCGCCGGAACACCTCCTCGGCGAAGCTGCGCCACGTCGTGGTGCCGGTCCCGGCTGCGTTATAGATGCCCCACGGCCCATCCGCACCCTTGCGTCCCGACAATTGCCGCGCGACGTCGAGGATCGCGGCGACAAGGTGGGGCGCATAGGTTGGGCTGCCGCGTTGGTCGTCGACGACGCGCACGCGGTCGCGGCTCGCCGCCTGCTCGAGCATCGTCTTCACGAAGTTGCGGCCCGTAGGGCTGTAGATCCAGGCCGTGCGCAGGATCACGTGCCGCGGGTTGGCTGAGCGCACCACCGCCTCGCCTTCGAGCTTGGAGCGGCCGAACACGGTCGCGGGTGCCGGCGCATCGTCCTCGACGTACGGTTCGGCCTTGCTCCCGTCGAACACGTAGTCGGTCGACATATGGATGATGGGGATGCCGCGCTTTGCGGCGGCCTCGGCGAGCATGCGTGCCCCGTCCCGGTTGAGTGCAAACGCGCGCTCCACGTCGGTCTCGGCCTTGTCGACTGCGGTGTAGGCTGCGGAATTGATGACGACGCTCGGCTCGATTTGCGAGAGCGCCCGTTCGATCGATCGCGCCTCGCAGATGTCGAGCGCTGCGCGCCCAACGGCGCACGCCCGCACGTCGGGGCAGGCGGGGGCGGCTTCGACGAGCCCCCGTGCGATCTGTCCTTGCCAGCCGGCGATCAGCAGGCGCATGCGCGGTCTATCCCCGTTCGACGATGCGAGCGCGACCGATCCGTCCTCCAAAGCCAAGGCGAAAACATGGCTTACCTCGCGCACGCACGCGGAGACGTTAACAGGCCGCACCCACGCCGGTTGCGGACCGCTCCGACCGCCGCCGAATCAGGTGAGCTCGCCGTCCGGCTGATTGAGGAAGATCAGCACCAGCCCGATGCAGGCAACGAAGCGGAACGCCGCCTCCTGCCCGTTCCAGGTTTTGGATTGCCACATCTGGAACCATTCGCCGCCGACGACGAGGAATCCGCCGAACCATAAGAGCAGACCGAGCACCAGCCCGGCGACCGCGAGGTCCTTGCCGGCATTGAAGTCGACCGCCATCTCGGCGCGCAGCTTCCACAGCCGCGCCGCGCCGCCGACGCACAGCGCCCCCGACAAGAGCTCCGCGGCGATGATGCCGGCATACGCGATCTCGTGCAGAACCGGGCTCGTGAGCGCGCGCCAGGTCAGCGTCGAATCGGGGAAGACCGAGTCCATGTCCATCACGTGCGTGACGAACGCGTAATTGGTCCCATAATCGACGACATTGTCGGCGCCGACGAGCAGCCCGAACAGGCCGATCGCCAGCACGAGCGCAATCTTGGATATCCGCACGATCATGGCCGGCTCCGCCGCAACGATTCGCTTATCTTGCGGATTATGCCGGTCTGGTCCTCCCGCGCCAACTCCGCTAAGGAGGGTCAGGGGTAAGCGGCAACAGAAGGCACCCGCGCATGTCCGAAACCTCGCACGCAACCGCACCCGACGCCGCGCCAGCGCCGACCGAGCCCGCGCTCAACGCCGCGATCGTTCCGGTCACCCCCTTCCAGCAGAACTGCACGCTCGTTTGGGACGCATCCACCATGCAGGGCGCGGTCGTCGATCCGGGCGGCGATCTCGACCTCATCGAGCGCGCCATCGCCGAGGTCGGCATGAAGCCGGAGAAGATCCTGCTCACGCACGGCCACATCGATCACGCGGGCGGAGCAGCCGAGCTGCGCGAGCGGCTCGGTGTGCCGATCGAGGGGCCGCATGCCGATGAGCGGCCGCTTCTCGATGCGCTGAAGGAGCAAGGGCGGGCCTACGGCATGGAGGCGCGCCCGGTGACGCCCGACCGCTGGCTCGCCGAAGGCGACACGGTGACGATCGCGGGGCATACGTTCGAGGTGTTTCATTGTCCCGGTCACTCGCCAGGATCGGTCGCACTCGTCAACCGCAAGCAGAAGTTCGCGCTCGTTGGCGATGTGCTGTTCCAGGGCTCGGTCGGGCGCACCGACCTGCCGGGCGGCAATCACGCCTCGCTCATCGATGCGATCAAGACCAAACTGCTGCCGCTCGGCGACGACTTCGCCTTCGTCTGCGGGCACGGGCCGGCAAGCACCTTCGGTCGCGAGCGGCGCTCAAATCCGTTCATCACCGGCGAAGCCGACGAGGATTAGAGAGGGCGGAACCTAGAAGTTCCACTCCCAGTGCAGGCAACCGGCAATACCGCATTCGTTCTGGATGGTGCCGGCGCCGATGAGCGAGCCGCTGTTGACATTGGCCCAGATGTCGATCGTCTGGACCCGCAGCGTCTCCGAGCAGCTCGTGCGGCAATAGACCCAGGTACCGTGCGGCAGGCGCACCTGACGGCCTCTCGCGGTGTCGCGCCACGGCGCCTTGATCGAGCCGTTGCCGTCGTGGCTGTAGGCGATGACGTAGCCCTGGACGGGCCCGGTCTGGTTGCCGGCGTCGGCCGTTCCGATGGTCGCGGAAAGCACGGCTGCGGCGAGCAGACCGACGAGGGTGCGATGCGTGCGGCTCATGAAAGTCTCCGGCCAAATTGCGCAGGCTCCGCGCGGAATCCTGCATCGATGCGTTGACACACTGGATACGTTCAAGTGAAGCCAGCGCCGGTTGGGGCTGTCGTGGCCGTCAGCCGGTGCGAGCGAAGGTGATATTCACGCCCTTCAGGGTCGACCCCTTGGTGGAGAGTGAGACTGACTGGTTCGCTCCCCCGATCGAGACCGACAGGAAGCCACTCAGGCCATTGCCGGTGATCGTGAGCCCGAGCTTCTCGTCGGACGCTGTGCCGGAGATCGTTCCGGTCTGATTGTAGTTCCGCTCCTCCCAGGTGCCGGACACGTGCCCGCCGGCGTAGGTCAGCACGGAGCGCAGCTCGACCTTGGTCGAGGGATTGGCGCAGATGATGTTCAGCCTGAGCTGGTTGGCGCCGGCGCCCGAGTAGTAGCCCTTGCACGACAGCCGCTCGCTCCTGCCGCCCTCCAGATGCGCGGTTCCGCTCCCGCTCCATGCGCCCACGAGCGACGAGAACGGGCTGCCGGCAACGGCCGGAACGCCGATCATCAGCACCGCGGCGACGCTTGCAACCGCGACGGCGGCCATTTCCCTGAACCAGCTCACCTGACACCTCCC
>Ga0075026_100000617_pt1 | contig 14559 bp, 15 predicted proteins | sample Str012_2_FD_71392 | JGI IMG/M metagenome (GOLD analysis project Ga0075026, IMG submission 71392) | Freshwater sediment microbial communities in response to fracking from Pennsylvania, USA - Straight Creek_MetaG_SC_2012 | ecosystem: Environmental > Aquatic > Freshwater > Creek > Sediment...
CCACGGTCATGCCTTCGCCTTGCACGGTGACAATGTTCTGCTCGTTGGCAGCGGCGGAGACTTCGTCCATGGCATTGCCGAACTTGCCCCGCTGGTAGACGATGTCTTTAATCACACCGGCGATGGGCGTGCGGTTCACGTGAACGTCAAAGACATTCAGAAAAATGCTGATCCGCGTACATGCCACGCCGTTGAGTTGCGTGGGAGAAACGTCAGTGACTTTGCCGTCAGCGGGAGAAATGATCAGGCCGGCCCCTGTGGGAATGGCGCGTTCCGGGTCGCGAAAGAACCAGAGAAAGAAACCCGCCAGCAAAAGTGGGATTACCGAAAACCAGGGGACATTCAGCCACCACAGGAACGCGGCTACCACCACCATGCCCAGCGCGTAAAAGATGCCGTCTTTGACCATCGCAAGGATTATAGCGAGTGCGTTCAACAGGGCATGGAAGTTCTTCTGTGGGAATCTCAGGGGCAACCTGTGGAACGGAAGACCGTGGCTGAATGTTGAAAATAAAGGACTTAATTCCTGGCGAGGGCTTACCTTGTGATATTTTTGAAATTTTTCGCGAGATCTATATTTTTGAGTGGGTAGGAGACTCTACTACAGTAAGGCAAGATCATCCGTCGAATGCTATTTTGAAAAGGACATGGGCCCGGAAGCCGTGTCCTTTTTGACTTTTCCGGCCAAACCCACCTTGTTCGTCTCCAGGCATCCAAATAGCAGTTTCCGCCATTTTATGCGATGCGAACCTTTGCTTTCCCCGGCTCGCGCCTTCTAAAACAACAGGCCTCTAAAATAACAAGCCTCACCTCAGAGGCGCGCCGGGCGCTTGAGGCGAGGCTGATTTCCTTATCGCAGCTTACCCTTGCTTGGGCTACGTTTTAAGCTACCTGAGTCTGTCCGCGCTTGAACTCCTGCTCAATCGTCTGCATCTGGTCTTTCAGGCGCAGCTTGAGCTTCTTCAGACGCACTTCTTCCACTTTCTCGTCTTCAGAAAGATACGTCTTATCGCTAAGGGAGTTGAGGCGGAGAGAGTATTGGGTGTGTTCTTGTGCCAGCCGACGAAACTCCTCGTGGCTGGCAAGAAGCTGTTCATGAACGGAATCTACCATCCTTGAAGAACCTCCTGCATTCTTCTCTTTCACGGAACGTTAACACAGCAGTCCGGCGGGTTCAATCAAAAATCTCGCTTCAACGCGAAAAAGAAAATTTAAGTACCATGGCGTCTTCATCCGGCTGATGGTAGTAATCCTTGCGCCGTCCGGCTTCAACAAACCCAGCCTTTTCATAGAGTAAGCGCGCTGCGCGATTGGATTCTCGCACCTCAAGGAAGACATTTGTGCCGTGCCGTGTGCGCACCGATCTCAAAAACTCTTTCAGCAACAAGGTTCCCAGGCCGTGGCGTTGCACGGCGGGGTTTACCGCAATGTTTTCAATCTCCCACTCGTGGTCCACGCACCTGCCGATAAGAAAACCCTGAACTTTGCCGTCCTGTTCCACCAATAAAACCGTTCGGGCCTGCACACCCTCTGTTACAAAAAGTTTCTCATATTCGTCGGAGGGCCATTGGGCGGCGCCTTCGGACAAGGCCGCAATTTCCCTAATCCGGTCTACGTCCGCCGAACCGCCTGCGCGCATCCAGATCATTTGTGACTGCCCTTTAGGAGAAGGACTTCAGCGTCTGACCGGCGAAGATAGTTGGCGTCCAGCGCTTCCACGGGTGTGGTTTGGCCGGCGAGAATTTTGCGCAGACCGAGTTGCGCGATCAGCGCACTGTCAGGTCGCGGGGCAACTTCGTGCGGAATGTGCAGCGTGGATAAAACTCGTGCGACTGACTCGTCGCAGGTGATTACCGCGGGCTGTGTGTCCGATTGAATTTCGTCCAGCAGTTCAGCTTGCGAGCAGAGGGCCTCGTGCTGCATCTTGCCAGTTCCGTCGCCGGCAAACGCGTACAGTCCAAGAAAAAATTCTCCGCGTGAAGCGTCGAGAACGGCCGCAACCGTGACGTGCGTCTTGGATGAGCTTGTCAGGTTCAATGAACTCGCAACGTTCGGCAAACTGGCCACCGCTTCCAGGAGCGATACAGTCGCAATAGGCTTCTGCAAAACTTCCGCCAGACCCTTGATGGCGCTCAGGCCGATGCGTAGTCCAGTGAAAGACCCCGGACCAGAGACGACAGCGAATCCGCCGAGGTCCTTGACGGCCAAGCCGTGCTTGCGTAGCAACTCGGCAACGGTGGGCACCAGCTGCGCGGAAAACGTTCCGCCGGAAATCGCAGACGACTCGATTGCGCGAAACGAAAGCGCGTCGCCTTCGGCGAGCGTTACGCCGCCGGATTTGCCCGATGTGTCGATGGCGATGATCAGCATCTGTTTTTTATCCCGAGCGGAGCGAGGGATCCATATAGCCAGAATAAACTACGAGGTGTGTCGCGGGCTGTTGGTGACATGGCGATTTTTCGTCAATCGTCTGCCTTTTAAGGCCTGAACTCCTATCCTGCTGCGCTCTGCCTATTCGGCTGCTATGAGATGGTCACACCATGTCACTTGTCTACTGCTTCTTGTAGCCCACCTCGTAATCCTTGCCGTCAATCGCGCTGCCTCTCAGCAGATAGAGTATTTCCGACCAGGTTCTGCCTTCGTCCTTGCTTTCATCTTCCACGCGGACGAACCCGTTGTCCGGTTGGTTCTTACGGTCATCCTGGATCAGGGCGATCGCATTCCCCTTCAAGGCATACGCGCCGTTGCCGAAATAGGCCTGCGTTGTTGTCACCAGCTCCGTGCTGTTAACGCGGTAGTACTGCTGGGCCGCGGCGGCGTTGGCGTAGCGCCCGTTGCCGGCGAAAACGATCCGGTCCCCGGCGGTGGCTGTGGCGGTGATCCATACTCCGGACATCTTCTTACGCATCGCTGCGGTCTGGTCAGTCGCGGGCCAATTTTTGAAGCTCAAACTATAGAAAAACCGGGGCCAGAAATTTGATGCGAGTTCTCCCATGCAAGTACTGACCAGCGGGTCCTTGGCGACCCCGGAGATGACCGCCAGACGGTCATTCAGCCGCGCCGCAAAAACAAAGCCCAGCCGGCTCTCCGGCGACCCGCGCGGAGCCACGCCTCTTTTTATGACGACATACTCCCAGCCTTGTCCGGATGTGCCGTGAACGATGGAAGCAGGCATCTGGGTGCCGCGCGTCGTCATGCTTTTCAAGTCAAAGGCTTTGTACACGTCGCGAAAAGCGTTGTTGGCGTCATTCAACAAGTTGGGGCCAGCCGGTCGCATGGGCCACACACTCACTACGCACTTTTCGTTGGTGGCAGATGCCGGCGACATGAGCACAAGTGCATCGGAGTATTTGGTTCCGGTCCATCCTGGCGGCATTGCGAACACATAGTCATTCAGCGTAGCCATGCTGCCCACTAGTCCAGAAGCGGATGAATTGCCGCCGCTGCTGTTCGCTACTCCTGTCTGCGCGGAACTCGCGAGAACCAGACAAGTTAAGACCATAAAGATGAAACAGAACCAGTGACGCAAGTGGCGTGCGATCATGTCGCCTCCTGTTTCTTAGAACCCGTTTCTGAAATCCCGAGCGGAGCGAGGGAACCTTATTGTCATGCGTTAAGCGCAAACGCTAAGAGGTTCTGATTGCACCCGTGTTCAAGAATTTGTTCGTTGGGACCAATTGGTGAAATGTTAAACCCCGCTTCAACATCTTCCCAGTAGATGACCTCATTTCCTCTTCGGGCTACAACAATCACGCTTTCGTCACTCCCACACCGAACAATTCTTGCCACGTAAGGTTCTATCCTGTATTTCTTGAATGTAGTGACCTGCTTCGCGTCACACACTTCCAGATCCTGATTGACAATTCGGACAACTTCCTCGACCGTGGCGGGTCTCCATGTATCCATCTGGCAATTTCTCCGGACTTGACCTTCGTGGACCTTCGTGCCCTTTGTGGTGAAAGCCTTTTTACAGTGCCTGCACCAGCTCCAGCAGCACACCACCGGTGCTGGAAGGATGAACAAAAATATAATGATGTCCGCCGGCGCCGACTTTGATTTCGTCGGATATGAGCCGCGCGCCGTTGGCTTTGAGCGTGGCCACGGCCTGCTTCAAGTCCGGGACATGCAGCGCCACGTGGTGCAGGCCTTCTCCGCGCTTTTCCAGAAACTTGGCGATCACCGAGTCCGCGCTTGTCGGTTCCAGCAGCTCGATCCGGCTCTCGCCGAGATCCAGCATGGCCACCTTCACCTTTTCGTGCGGCACTTCTTCTTCGCCGCACACTTCGATGCCGAGCTGTTCGTAAAATTTCCTGGCCTGGGCGAGCGATTTAACGGCGATGCCGAGATGATCGATGGTGTGCATAGAAACAGCTCCTGGGTGCTGCAAACGGCTCTTGGCAGTTGGCTCTTGGTTTTTAGTCATTAGCACTTAGCATTCAGACTGGTAGCGAAAATTCTCAAAACACTAAGGAATTTGATCTGCTGCAACCCTTTCTCTTCTCCGTGCCTCCGTGTCTCCGTGGTGAGAGGTTTCTGCGAATCCGCCCACAATCTCTTCCACCAGCGTATAAGGATCGCGCTTATGTTCGGCGATTTCGGCAGCCATGCGCGTAAGGTCGACCTCGGTGAGGCGTTCGTTCAGCACGCGTTGCAGCAACGCTTCGCGCAGCATTTCCACCAGACGCTCCCGCCAGTTGCTGATCTTCTTGGTGAGGAGCAGGTCTTTTTCACGCAGATATTGTTCGTAGTTGACGATGGCCGCGGCCAGGTCGCTGATGCCTTTTCCTTCGCTGGCCACGGTCTTGATCACGGGCGGAGTCCAGCTGTCTTTGCGGATGGCCAGGGACTGCATGGCGCGAATCTCGCGTTCCACGCGTTCGGCGCCGTCGCGGTCGCTTTTGTTGATTACGAAGATGTCGGCAATTTCCATGATGCCGGCTTTGATGGTCTGTACGTCGTCACCCATGCCGGGCACCAGGATCACAATGGTCACGTCCGCCAAGCGGACGATGTCGACTTCGTCCTGACCAACGCCCACGGTTTCAATCATGATCAGGTCTTTGCCGCTGGCGTCCAGCGCGGTGGCCACGTCCGTGGTGGCGCGGGCCAGTCCTCCCAGGAAACCGCGGGTGGCCATACTGCGGATATAGATGCCCGGGTCCGCATGGTGGGACTGCATGCGTATGCGATCGCCCAGAATCGCGCCGCCGGTGTACGGGCTGGTGGGGTCCACGCAGATGACGCCTACGGTCTTTTCTTGTTTGCGATATTCGCGGGCGAGTTGATCGACCAGCGTGCTCTTGCCCGCGCCGGGCGATCCAGTAAGACCGATCACGCGCGCGCGGCCGGTGATGGGGAAAAGGGCCTTGAGGAGTAACGAGGATTCCGGGCGCGAATCCTCAATCATGGTGATGGCCCGCGCCAAGGCGCGGACTTCGCCGGAGCGTATGCGCTCCACCCAGTTTGTGATGGCGTCGGACACTTAAGTCGAAATTCTCAGCTTCAAAGATTTCGCGAACTACCGGGCTTGTTGCTAATCAGCGTTCATCTGCGTAATCAGCGGCAAGGTTTTGATTTCAGTCCTTCAATAGCTGCCGGGCAATCACCAGCCTCTGAATCTCACTGGTGCCTTCGCCGATCGTACAAAGTTTTACATCGCGATAATATTTTTCTGCCGGATAGTCTTTGATGAATCCGTAGCCGCCGTGGATCTGCACGCCTTCGTTGGCGCACTTCACCGCCACTTCACTGGTGAACAGCTTGGCCATCGAGGATTCCAGAGTGGTCTTCATGCCGGCGTCCTTCATGCTGGCGGCGCGCATGGTGAGCAGGCGGGCGGCGTCAATTTCCGTTGCCATGTCCGCCAGCTTCCATTGTATGGCCTGAAATTCACTGATGGCCTGATTGAACTGGCGGCGCTGCTTGGAATAGTTGAGGGCCGCTTCATACGCGCCTTGCGCCATACCCAGGCCGAGCGCAGCAATGGAGATGCGTCCGCCATCGAGGATGCGCATGGCGTCAATAAAGCCATCTCCTTCTTTGCCGAGCAAAGCATCGTCAGGGACGTGGCAATCTTCAAAAATCAGTTCGGCGGTGTCACTGGCACGCAGACCCAGCTTGTTTTCTTTCTTCCCGGGACGAAATCCTTTCGTGCCTTTTTCCAGGACGAACGCCGACAGCCCGTGGGTGTGCGCGGCTTTGTCCGTGACGGCGATGGCCACAATCACGTCGGCGTATGTGCCGTTGGTGATGAAAGTCTTGGTGCCGTTCAGCGCCCATCCGTTTTTTTTGCGCGTGGCGGTCATGCGCGCGCCGCCAGCGTCCGATCCGGAGCCGGGTTCAGTCAGTCCCCATGCGCCAATGTGTTCCGCTGTGGCCAGCTTGGGAATGTATTTACGCTTCTGCGCTTCATTGCCGGCAAGAAAAATATGGTTGGAGCATAGCGAATTGTGCGCCGCCACGGTGATGCCCACCGAGCCGTCCACGCGGGAGAGTTCTTCCACAATGATCACGTATTCCACGTAGCCCAGGCCGGCGCCGCCGTATTCGGTGGGGAAGATCGCGCCCATGGCGCCCATCTTGCCGAGCTCTTTCACCACTTCAAGAGGGAAGTGGCCGTGCTCGTCCCATTTCATCACGTTCGGACGGATCTCCCGTTCCGCGAATTCACGGATGGACTTCCTTAAGGCTTGTTGCTCATCGTTCAACTGAAAATCCAAAGAAATTCTCCTTGTCCTCTGCGAGACCCGTGTATCACAGCCGCCCTCGACCGTGAATCCAGGAGCCGCAGTTCGAGCAAACAGATGATTATTTCACAGGCCCGGAACCGCTGCCGAGCTGCAAGCGAATCTTTGGCTCTGCCCGAAGACATCGTCTTGTTCAAAACGGTTGATCCCGTGGAGTTCGCGCCCATCCATGTTTGGTCCGCGATGAACAGACTTGTGGTCTGATGACTGTGAGACTGAGCAGCGTCGAACTCATGCCATGTGAGCTGTTTGGGGCATCTTTTAGAAATTAGAAAGTTTAATGTGCGTCCAATGACTTTTTAATGAACCCGATGGGTACATGTCCTAAAGACCTGTTCTGGCGCCCTGGGCCCCGTGTCTTACCTAGCAGAACAAATGCCCAGACTGAAGCAGCAACGCCGTGGCCGGCGGCTAGTGCCAACTGCTTCAACAACACAAACCAGGCAGCACCACGGAGAAGAAGCCGCGCAAGCGGCTGCGCCACAGGTGTGCCCAACCGACCACCGGAGAAAAATTTATGAAAAACCCCCTAGTTGCAAGATTGCTATTCATTTCTGTTTTGATCATATTTGCGGCCAGCTTCGCTGCTGCCGCTGTTGCGGTACCCACACAATTGGCTCCTGCCGCCGCGGCAAGCGTCACATCGCCGGTCAGCATTTCATGGTCGGCAGTCACGGATCCCAGCGGGATTCTTGGCTACAACTGGCAGGTCAGCACTTCGTCCTCGTTCCCGACGATCGCCATGCAAAACTCGACGAATGTTGGAATAACCACGGACGTCGTTAGTGGTTTGCCCAACGGTACTTATTACTGGCGAGTGCAAGCGGTAAGCGGAGCGTTTGTGCAGGGCGCATGGTCCGCGGCCCGCAGCTTCACGATCACTGGCACCGGCGCGGGATCACTGGCGGCCCCAACACTGGCCCCCACCAAGGGATACTCGACTTTCCATCCGTTTGAGACCACCACGTTCAACTGGAGCGCGGTACCGGGTGCGGCCAGCTACATTCTGCAGGCTTCCACCGATCCCAGTTTCCCGATCATTACACGGATTGAGTTCGGCAACATTCCCAGCCCTAGCATGACGTTTGTTTCCGCCAACGAAGGTTTCTATTACGCACGGGTGTTTGCCGTTAGCGCCACCGGCGTGCTGAGCATACCTTCCAACGTCATCAACTACACGGTGTTCTTCAACAATCCTATTGGCGCGGCTCCGGCGATTGTGTCGCCCACCGCGGCCGGCACGCTGTCATTGCCCATCACCTTGACCTGGGCGGATGTGGTCAATCCCCAGCCCAGCGGATATGAAGTGCAGATTGCCAGGGACGCAAACTTTGCCACCATTGAAGAAGACGATCCACAGTTGAACGGACCTTCGCGCACTGTGCTCTCACTTACCCCCGGACAAAAGTTCTGGCGCGTACGTTCCGCACAGGGTGACGCTTCAGCAACCACGGCAGCTCTTACGCAATGGTCCGCCGGCGGAAGCTTTACCGTTAACACAGCACCGGCTGCGCCGGTGGCCCTCTCGCTCACCAACAACCCGTTCTATAGCGGAGATACTACGTGGGTAGCCGTACAGCTTAGCGCCGCGGCCCCGGCCAATGGCGCAATCATCAATCTGACGAGTTCGAATCCGGCAGCGGCTCCTGTTCCGGCGACCGTAAACATGCAGGGCAACATTGGCTGGTTGCAGTTCCAGATGAAGGCTGGACAAGTCACGTCGCCCACGCCGGTGACTATCACCGCAACGCTCAACTCCGGTTCGGCTTCAGTCCAATTCACGGTAATGCCACCGTCTTTGAAGTCGATCATCGTTGCGCCCAATAGCATCAGCGGCGGGACCCAGCCACAGATCATCGCGGTGCTGAACGGACAAGCGCCATCGGGCGGAGCCTCGGTGAACTTTACCAGCAGCTCTTCCGCTGTGCTCATGCCCGCGGCGCAGACGATTCTTGCCGGCGACACCACGGTCTCCTTCGCGGTGCCAACTACGAACGTGTCCGCAAACACCACGGCCATGATCACTGCAACCTGGAATGGTGTGAGCGTGCAAGCGCCTCTCACTGTGACTCCGGCTGTTGCTCCGCCGCCACCGCCACCTCCGCCGCCGCCGGCGCAAACCGCGACGCTGACTTTGTCGGCCAGCGGCCGCAACGGCGAACGCGTGACTTCCAGCCCCGCGGGCATCAGCGTTGCCGTGGGTAGCTCGGGATCGGCAGCTCTGGCAACTGGTCAAGCGGTGACGCTCAGCGTTTCCAACGGACGGCAAGCGATCTGGTCCGGAGCTTGTTCTAGCAACGGCGCAAAGAAAGCTAGCTGTACGTTTATTCTGACCGGCAATGCGTCAGTCAGCGCCAATGTGCAGTAAAGCATTAAGGATGTGCAGTAGAACGACAGACCGAGCTTGCTGTTGTTCAAACTAAGCATGGTTCCAACCCAGCGTGATCGGCTGGTTGGGGATTTAGTCAAGCAAGACGGTCAAGCAAGATAGTTAAGCAAGATAGTTAAGCAAGATGGTCAAGTAACATGCGAAGGGCTCCCGGTGACGTTCGGGAGCCCTTGGTTTTTAGGATTCTTTGAGAGCCAGCGGAGCAAGAGGTGCGCTCTCGCTTCCGTCCGCCCGCCGTGGCCGTTGCGGCAGCGGTTCCTTGCGATAGAGCTTCACGGTGTTCTGTACGACGGAGATCAACAAGATGAGCATCATGCCGGCGATGCCCATGGTTCCACCGATATCGAATAATCGATACGCGCGACCAGCTACATGCGATATCGACTTCCAGAACAATGCAATATTTCCGACACATAAAAGAATCCGTAACTCGGTCGGTCCCATTTTGAAATACGAGATCTTAAAGTCGCCCAGCGTGTAACTGGCCAAATAGACTTCGACTGACAACATCAGGTATGCGATGAGCAGTCCCAGGCCGATCCATGGCGACATGTATCCGGAGAGCGCCAGGCCGCCGAGCAGGAAGAGGGCGCTGAAGGCGTCCACGATGTGGTCCACATAAAAGCCGTAGCGCGGACGCGGACAATTGCGGAAGCGGGCCAACGTACCGTCCAGGCTGTCACCCAGCCAGTTGATAGCCAGGCAGAGAATAACAACCACCAATCCCGCACGGTTCCAGCGCGACCAGAAGTATCCCGCTCCAGCGCCGGCCATGGCCAACAACCCAAGGACGGTCAGATGGTCAGAGTTGATCCAGGCTGGAGTTCGGGCAGCCAGCCAAAGTAAGGTTCTCTTTTCCAGGTTGGCCAGAAAGCTTTGCTGGGTTCGTTTGGCTTCACGGAAGCGAAGAGGTTGGGTTTTCTGCATGACGTCATCTCCAAATTCGAAATCGTGTTTTCTTGCAGCGTGCGTTCTTTTGGGCACTCTGCTCTGGTGTAGGGCCACAATCGCTTGTTTTGGCCCGTGGGGCAATGCACTGGGGAACAACTGGAGGTAAAGTCGAAGTCAACTGGTAAGGCCATGAATTTGTTCGAGATAGCAGCGAGATAACTTCCTGAAATTGATTTAAAGCGGTCGGGTCTTGTGAGGGGATGTCTGCAAAGTAGCCTTGTCCTGCGAATGGACGCACGAGCGCTGGACTCGCAGGCGCGCTGGACACACAGGCGTGGGCCAAATCCCGCAGCACTACGCCGACTGGTAAAAGCAGAGAAAAGCTATCGTGAAGCCGCAGTGTCGCATGCGGACAAAGCCGCTTAGTTAATGGGCGTCGATTTCTGTTGGGAAACGTATTGCTGGATTTTGACGCGGTCCGATTCGTGCATCTTGGAAAAACTCAGGCCGACCTGGGTTTCACTGGTGCGCCGGACGCGGCCTTTGGCTTCGATCATCTCCGTGGCGCCTGGAATGACAAAGCTGATGACCCATTCGGTGTCCATGGTTACATCTCCGCTGACCAGCAAACCGATGCCACCTTCACTCAGGGTTTCCGCTAATGCGGTGAACTCCTCATGGTCCGTATCGCAGAGGACATTGGCGTTGAAGGGTACGCGGGTAAACTTGCGCTGCACCGGCGGCAGGTTGACGTGTCCAGCAGTCAGCAGTCCCTGCAACTGTTGCGCATTGAACGGCTGGTCGAGCACAAAGGTGGTTTCATCATTTTCCAATTTGGCGCGCAGAATGCCGGGTTGATAATCCGAGAGCATGATGACGGCGGCGTTGTGGTTGCGCGCGGAATTATGCACGCGTTCTTCCAGAGCGGGAGCTGCCGCGCCGAGGTTCGGTCCGTCGAGCAGAACAGCGTCAAAGGTCTCGTCGTCAATCAGTTGGTTGGCGTTGGTGGGTTCCGAGACGGCGACCAGTTGCACTCCAAAAGAGGCAAGAGCCTGCTTCATGGTGGACTCTAATGAACTATCGCTATATACAAGTAAGACCTTGGGTTGCATGGAACACCTTTATTAGGAACAAATTAAAAACCCTAACTCCCTTACTCTTGCCTTGACAGGAAGAGCCTCTCCAGAAGAAAATCTCCGGCATCCCAGCGAGGAATCCGCGCAAGTAAACTTCAGTGCTTCCGGGCGGCTACCAGACTGCTATTTCGACGGAGAACCTATGGAAAGCTCAGACCGTAGCGTGGCTGAAAAGTCACGCAACCGCGAAGCTATGAATGACCGCGCTACGCGCCACGAACTCAAACTACCGTTACGCTTCCGCATCCCTGGCCAGCCGGACTGGTCCGCCGGGGAAACCATCAACGTGAGCGAATCGGGCATCCTTTTTGCGTCCAACGATTTGCTGGAAGTTGATTCCCGGCTGGAAATTACGTTCCAAACCAGGGAAATCCCTGAACTCCGTTCGAGCACCCGGGTGGCTACGGTAGTTCGTCGCGTGCTGAGCAACTGGCCGGAAACCAAAGTGTTTTTCGGCGTCCGCTTCAGTTCCTGAGCAGGAAAGCCATCTTCCCCTGTCCATAGCGTGAGCTGTCTTTCGCTTTCCACCAGAGCTTTGTTTCCTGCGCGATTTTTTTGCACGCACTCCACCAAAGTCCTTTATCGGCTGCCCTAAGGAATAGGTTTAGCAAGCGCTTGTTCTAAAGGACTTAACGGTCCCCACCTTGGCGATTTCTTACATAAATGGCGTACTCCTGCGCTCAAACCCTCATCTGAATATGAGACAAGTGCAAGTGAAAGATACGGCAGGGACCCAAGTGTGCCTTCACAGGCAACTTGTGCGCATTGACCCGCAACGGGAGCGCAATCCATAATTTGAAAGACCTTTGTTTTTCTAAACGGTGATGGTGACAGAAAAAAGTTATGAGCACACAAGACGATTCGAACCGGTTCGAAGAGATCGGCCGCAAAGTGGGCAAGACCGTGGGCGACGCCGTAAAGAACCTGGACCAGGAAAGCGAGAGGATGATCGCGTACCTGAACAGCGAAGTGGTGCCGGCTATCCGCGGCGGTTCCAGCAAGGCCTTGCGCACAGCAGCCGAGCAACTGCACAAGCTGGCCGAATACATGGACCAAAACCGTCCCAAATAGCAGGACTGGTCTGCGCGGCCGCGTGTAGCATCTTTCTGATGGCCGGTTGCGGTAATCACCGCAAGCCGGACGCCCGAAATGTGCCTCCAGCTCCGGCGCCCGCGAATACGCCAGTACCAACCCCCACGCCCGCGGGTGGCAAGATTGATAAGCCGTCACCTTCGGTGCGTACCGCGCCTGCTCCGTCATCCTCCGGCAGCATCCCGGCGAGCACTCCCACGCCAACGCCCCGGACGGAAGCTGAAATCATTGTCCCCAGGAATGCCAAGGTGCTTTATTCGGAAACCGGATGGGCCAGTTGGTACGGTCCTGGGTTCCAAAAACGCAAGGGCGCAAACGGTGAAGTGTTTGACACCGAGCAGATGACGGCCGCGCATAAAACTTTGCCCCTGAATTCGATCGCGCGGGTGACCAACATGAAGACCCAGGAATCGGTCATCGTCCGCATCACAGATCGCGGCCCTTTTGTGGGCGACCGCGTGCTTGATCTTTCGCGCGCGGCGGCGCGCAAGCTGAGCGTTTTTCAACACGGTACGGCCCTGGTGCGCATTGAAGTGCTGGAAGCGCCGGCGTCAATTGCCGAGGGCGGCCGCTGGTGCGTACAGATTGGGGCTTTTCAAGACCATGACGAAGCCAGCAAATTGAAAGAAAAACTCACGCGGCGCTACCGCGGCGCCAAAGTGCTGCAATTTGCCAGTCCGGTTGGCGGAGACTGGCTACGCATTATGGTGGCCGACGACAACAAACGTCGCGCCCAGGAACTGATGCGCGAAACCCGCACCGAGGTTGGAATGTTTCTGGTCAGGATCGACTGAATTCGCTCTTCCGAGCCCAAACCTTCCAATCCGCTAGACAAGAAGAGGTCCAATGCTGAAGCAAATCGCCTTTCTGTTCGTCCTGATCGTTTCCTCTGTAGCCTTCGCCGAGAACCTGAAGTTCACCAAGCTGGAAAAGATCTCCCAGCCGATCATGCTGGGCAACAATGCCACCATGGAATGCACGCCTGGAGCCGGCGTGGTGCGCGAAGCCGGCAGTCCCGAATTTCACATGGTGCAGGTCACGGGCGACCACGTTGTGATCCGCGGGTGCATCATTGATTCCAACTCCGGACCGGGCTCCAACATTCTGGTGACCGGCGCGCATGTGCTGATTGAGCACAACCGGATCCTGAATTCAATCCACGCGCTGGGTTCGGTGGTGTTGTGGAGCGCCAAGTCCGCGACTATCCGGGACAACTACCTGACGGAGGTAGCCGGGGGCGATCCGGCGGGACAGATTTATGGAGAAAATTCCGTGACCGACGCGTTGATCGAAAACAACGAAGTCATTAATAGCAGCGGCAAGATTGGCACGCACGGAATTGCGTTTCATGAGGTGGCGCCCGGCTCGGTAATGGCGCGCATCAAGATTCGCGGCAATACCATTACGGCCGCCGGGGGATTCTGCGTGGAAGTTGGAAATTTTGGTCCGGCCAACGCCAGCGTGCCGTTGGAGGATGTGGAGATATCGGGCAACACCTGCAAACTGGCGGCGGACGGACACGGTGGCTACTCGGTGCTGCTGATTCGCAAGCTCTTGGTGGACCACAACGTTTTTCACGCCAACGGATTCCACAGCCAGATCGCGCCGATTGAGATCCACAAGACGCAGGGGACCATTACCAACAACACGGCGGACATGGAAGGCCTGGGCTACGGGGCGACGTGTGAGCGTTGCTTCTCGTCCGTGTGGACCAACAATGTGATCACAGGAATCAACGCGCAAAACAAAAACGCCTACGGGTTGCACGTGGAAGTGAGCCCTGGGGTGGGCATATCCGATGCGGACGGAACGTCCGCCTCAGACAATCGCTTTGAAGACAACCGCTTTGAGTTCGCGCCCGGCCAGCGCGGCATTGGAATATGGCAACAGTGCAACCAGAAGACCGCGCGCTGCGTGAACAACACTTACATCCACAACACGATTGTTTCCGCGCCGTCACCCAGGATCTATGGAATTGTTTTGCAAAACGACGGCGGAGAAAGCAGCAACACGCGCGTGGTGAACAACGTGTTCAATGGCAGCAAAACGGAACCGGTGACGAGAGGACGCGTGAAGGGCACGGTGACGCAGTAAACTTCATCGCGAAACAGGCGGTGTTCTTGGAGCATGTAGCTGGCATCTGTCATGCTGAGCGCCCGCGCGAGCGAAGCGACGTGAGGGCAAGTCGAAGTCGAGGCGCTAGCAGGCGTCCGAGCCTGCTGCTGAGATCCTGAGCGAAGCCGAAGGACCTCGCATCCCGATTGTCTCTCAGCCCACGACACAGCATCAGGGAGTTCTCTCGAGG
>Ga0075026_100000618_pt1 | contig 14556 bp, 14 predicted proteins | sample Str012_2_FD_71392 | JGI IMG/M metagenome (GOLD analysis project Ga0075026, IMG submission 71392) | Freshwater sediment microbial communities in response to fracking from Pennsylvania, USA - Straight Creek_MetaG_SC_2012 | ecosystem: Environmental > Aquatic > Freshwater > Creek > Sediment...
CATCCGATTCCTGTAAGGATAAAATCTCCCTCAATATTTCGTTTGTGGCCTGGACTGCTCAACCAATCGTTAACAACTTCTTTGGCCGACATCTGGCCCATCGCAACATTCTCACCGGCAGCTTCTATCGGCCCAACTTTCTTGCTAATCGTATTGGTCCGGCTTTCGAGGCCCTGGTGACCAAATGGCGTTTTCCCGGTTGCCATATTTTTACTATGCTGTAAAGCGAGATTTGACTCTGTATTGTTCAGGCTGAGTGGTTTCAAACCATGTGAATGCCGGTCAAGATTTACATAGAGAAGGATATCTTCCTCCATATGCAAAATGGTGACCGATGGTAGTTCTGTGCCCATCACATGGTTGCCTGATGGCGCAAAACCCGCCATGACAAAACAAATAGCCAGTGCTGATATTTTCAAAGATTTCATCATATTTAAGTATCTCATGCGCCAACGCAAGCTAGGCACAGGCATCCGTATCGCACAGAAAAAAATGAAAAAGTTATATTAAAAAATATAATGGGACTTTCATCTCATGCAGGGAACAAAGTGTATACCACAGTTATTTTATGATCCAGTAAATGATAAATTCCAAAACAAAGCATACATAAAGAGGTATTTTTTGAAAAACTTACCATCCATTATCTATTATCTTTGCTTCATTTTTAATTTCAAGTTGCAGCCTGATTATTTGTTTACGCTTGATAAATCATCTATCCAGTAATGAAAGTGTTCAAATTTGGTGGAGCCAGTGTAAATAGTATTGACAGAATTAAGAACGTGGTGGAAATTCTCCGGTTGTCTCCAGATGAAAAAAAACTGGTTGTCATTTCAGCTATGGGAAAGATGACCAACGCGCTGGAAAAAGTGACTGAAGCATTTTATGCCGGAAAAAAGGAGGAAGCACTTACTCTTTTTCAGACGATCAAAGAAAGTCATTTAAAAACTGCGAAATATCTTTTGGTTAAAACCTGGCTGGCGACCGAAAGCCAATTGCGGGATTTTTTTACAGAGATAGAATGGCTCCTGCACGATACGCCCAACAGGGAATTCGACTACTACTACGATCAGATCGTATGTATTGGCGAATTGCTTTCCACAGCCATTCTGAGCGCCTGTCTCAATGAAGAAGGAGTCGATAACCGGTGGATCGATGTCCGGGATATTTTTCGTACCGACGATAATTTCCGCGAAGCAAATATCGACTGGGTATACACCCTAGAAATGGTTCAGAAAACCCTCTTTCCTATTTTTACAAACCATAACCTGGTCGTCACACAGGGCTTTATAGGATCTACCGACGAAAATGAAAGCACCACTTTGGGAAGGGAAGGCAGCGATTACTCTGCCGCAGTATTTGCCAATATGCTGGATGCTGAGAGTCAAACAATCTGGAAAGATGTAGAAGGTGTGATGAGCGCCGATCCCAAGGAATTTCCTGAAGCTGTATTAATGCCGGAGCTGAACTATGACGAGGTGATCGAGATGGCTTATTACGGAGCACAGGTTATTCATCCCAAAACCATCAAGCCCATTCAAAACAAATCGATCCCGCTTTATGTGAAATGCTTCCTGAACCCGTCTTTACCCGGAACAGTGATCCATAATGGGAATGTCAGATTTCTGCCTCCCATCATCGTACTCAAACAAAATCAGGTGCTGATCCACTTGCATTCGAAAGATTTTTCCTTTGTCGGAGAACAACCGACTGCCGGTTTGTACCAACTCTTTTCCGAACTGAGAATAAAACCTAACCTCATGCAAAGCGGCGCTGTAACACTGCAGGTATGCATGGACGACAAAGCCGAAAAGATAGAAAAACTTGCATTAAATGCATCAGTGATCTTTGATGTACAGATCGAGAAAGGTCTCACGTTGCTGACTATACGCCATTATGACGATGCGACGATGGCAAAACTGGTTGTGGGAAAGCAGATCGTTCTGCGTCAGCAGTCCGAAGAAACAGTACAGGTCCTGATGAAGTAAATCAGTTCGATTCAACCATGACCGTCTGTTTTAATTTGATAGGTACATTGCGATTCGCGCGCATGGCTGGCAACCAGGTTGGCATGGCCATGAAAGCTCCTTCAATTTTTGCGTTCATCGTTTCGTTACCTCCGCTCAGCGTATTTGCAAAAACGGTTTTGCCGGATTCGTCGATGATATACTCCACCATCACAAAGGCCTTGGATTGACTCTTGCCCAATTCCTGGATCATGTCTTTACTAAGCTTGTCGATAAAATTCTTGAACGCAGTATTTCCACCGGGATAGACCGGCAACCGGTCGACTACCTTTGCCAATTCTTCTTCTTTGATTGGCTGAACCGGATGTGTGTCTTTTGTAATTCCAGTCGTGGGCTTTGTGTCTTTCAAGTCATCTACAATCGGAGGTGCTGCCACTTCTTCCATTACATAATCGCCTTTGCTGTTGACCAGTACCATAGGAACCTGGTGATTTTTTTCAAAATAAAAGAAAGCATTCTTCATGCTCCTTTCAAAAGGAACAAATTCATTAAAATTTTGAAGGTAGCGGCTCAGGTAAGCAACACTCTTAGCGTTTCTGAAGTTGATTGGAAAAATATGTACAGGAATAAAATCATCGCCCAGGTCCTTGGCATGAGCGGCGAGAATATACAATTCTTCGATTTGCCCATCCGTGATGGGAATACAACCTGTGGTTACGCAGCTTCCGTGAATATATATATCACCACCTGGTTTCGACAAGTCACTAAGCATTCTGTCGGCAGTATTGGGATAGTTAAGTCCAAGTGCCAGGTGATAATTACTCCGGGGATTGAATTCATTGATATAATAAAATCCTTCCGGAACCTGGTAGTCACCAGCCATGCGTTTGGGCCCCAGGGATCCGGCCAATGCACAAATCTTATAGGTTTTAAAAAGCCGGTATTTTTCAGATGATTTATTCTTGATCCAAACTTCCAACTCACTGTCATACTTAAACGAACGTATATATAGATATTTGGCAGGCCACGAGAATCCTTTGGCCTGAAATTGCCTAACCAGGGTATCTTCTTTTCTTTTCAGGAGATCACTGATTTTGGGGATCGAACGCTGGTAATCCAGGAAACTTACAGAATAGGATGAAGTTTGAGCCAAAAGCCCAAGGACAGGGAAGAGTATTGCAAGTAAACAGAATAATTTTCTCCTAAAACCACGTAAAGTATACAAAGGGAATAGATTATATATTTAACAGATCGTGACCCGATAAAACTACTATTAAACAAAAAAACTGCCAGAATATTATATAAACAGACTGTTAATAAAGCGCGGTTTACCCAAATATTGAAAACATCTATTAACCATTCGTTATCAGTATTTTATAGGTTACCCCGGGCAGCTTGTTCCCGCTCAATGGCTTCAAAAAGTGCTTTGAAATTCCCTTTTCCAAAGCTTTTGGCTCCTTTTCGCTGAATAATTTCAAAAAAGAACGTTGGCCGATCTTCTACCGGCTTGGTAAAAATCTGGAGGAGATAGCCTTCTTCGTCGCGGTCAATCAGTATACCAAGTTCTTTGAGGGGAGAAAGTTTTTCATCAATCGTACCCACCCGATCCAGCACATCTTCATAATAAGAAGCTGGTACTTTCAAAAACTCCACACCCCTGTTTTGGAGATCGGTAACGGTTTCGATTATATTGTTTGTAGCCATGGCGATATGTTGAACACCTTCTCCATTAAAAAACTCGAGGTATTCTTCAACTTGAGATTTCTTCTTTCCCTCCGCTGGCTCATTGATCGGAAATTTCACATAGCCATTGCCGTTACTCATTACTTTACTCATCAGGGCAGAATATTCCGTGGAGATGTCTTTGTCATCGAAGGATAGGATATTGTGAAACCCCATGACTTCTTCGTAAAAACGAACCCATGGCTCCATCTGGTTCCAGCCTACGTTGCCTACACAATGGTCTACATGTTGTAACCCCGTTGCAGCAGGGTGGAAAGCAGTTTTCCACTCAACATATCCGGGCATGAATGGTCCTAAGTAATGATTGCGTTCAACAAAAAGATGCACCGTTTCACCATAAGTATAGATACCGCTCAATACTACTTCGCCATGATCGTCTTTAAGTACGGTCGGTTCCATATAATTTTTAGCACCCCGTTTTGTTGTTTCTTTCCAGGCGCTTGTTGCATCGTCTACCCGAAGTGCGAGCACTTTTACGCCGTCGCCATGCAGGTGCACATGGTTGGCAATTGAGTTGCAGGTTTTGAGTGCGGTAGTGAAAACCAGGGTAATTTTATTTTGCCGTACTACATAACTCGCCCGGTCTTTCTGACCTGTCTCCGGACCCGCATAGGCAACAGATTCAAATCCGAAAGCAGATTTATAATAATGCGCAGCTTGTTTGGCATTGCCCACATAGAATTCAATATAATCAGTACCGAGGAGAGGAAGGAAGTCTGCGGCCTTTTGCTGCCTGATCTGAGGTGCTAGCAAAGTTGTCATATGATTTGGCTTTAAACATGAATACGTGATCGAATTTTTTTTAGAACAGCATCATGATTTCGCAATTTGCGAATTCATAGACATGATAGCGTGATTAAAGGTTAGCCGAGTGTAGTAGAGATTCCCCCTTCGCATTCATCGCAAGCGCTTCCATCAACAGGCAATAACAAAGGCGCTTATCGCTAAAAACTTTATGAGAATAGTCGGGGATCATATGGCGATTCAAATATAGAGATTATTTTTCGATGAGAGGGAAACTGTGGCGAGCGTAGTCGCAGGTGGGTGTAGTCGGTGGTGAGCGTAGTCGAACCATCGACACTGTTCTGAGCGCAGTCGAAGAACAGTAAAAACACCCTTTTACCGAAAACCAATCCACTCTATCTTACCCAAATGATCTACCCAACCCAACAACGACAAATCTACTTTATCTATATCCTTCTTTGTAGTGACCGATCCTATTATATTGGTCTCACTAATAGCCTGGGAAAAAGGCTGTCCGAACATGAAAATGGATTATATACGATGTGTTACACTTATCGGAAGAGGCCTGTCCATTTAGTCTATTTCGAAACCTGCCCATTTTTAAAGGAGGCCACCGAACGTGAAATCCAATTAAAAAAATGGTCGAGGACCAAAAAAAAGGCATTGATAGAACATAATTTCCATAAACTGCAGCTACTGGCCCAGTGCCAGAATCTAACTCATTATATGTATAAAGATTCTAGAAGATAGTGACGGGGCCACAAGACCTTTAGACTGCGCGCTGGTTCGACTTCGCTCACCACCGACTACACCCACCTCCGACTTCGCTCACCACCGACTAAATTATTCTATCTTCACGCCTCAAATAACCATGGATGATAAAAGTAGGAATTCTGGGAGGCGGACAATTGGGTAGGATGCTGCTCCAGGCAGCCGCCAACTACCCGGTGGAGACTCATGTGCTGGAAAATGATGAGAATTGTCCCGCTGCTCATTTGTGTTATCATTTTACGAAAGGCGATATCCGCAATTTTGAAGATGTCTATGAATTTGGAAAAGGCTTGGATGCCATCACCATTGAAATTGAGTCTGTAAATGAATCGGCCCTGGAAAAACTCGAATCAGAAGGCGTAAAAATTTATCCGAAACCAGCGGCTTTGAAGGTCATCAAAAACAAGATTACCCAAAAACAGTTTTATAAAGAGAAGGAGATACCAACATCACCTTTCGTTATAACCCAAAACCTGGAGGAACTGAAAAACCAGGCAGGTTTTATGCCCGCTGTTCATAAAATCGGTATGGGAGGTTATGATGGACGCGGCGTTCAGGTACTCAAAACTGCGCAAGACTTTGAAAAAGGATTTGACGCACCAGCGGTTCTCGAAAAAATGGTAATTATCCATAAGGAAATTGCCCAGATCGTTGCGATGAATGAAAAGGGGGAATCTGCTATCTATCCGCCGGTTGAAATGATCTTTCATCCAGACCTGAACTTGCTCGATTACCAGATCAGTCCTGCAGAACTTCCCCAGCAAACGCTTTGGAAAATTGAGGCGATAGCATTGAAAATAGTCAAAGACCTTAAAAGCCCTGGCATCTTCGCAATAGAAATGTTCGTGGACAAAAAAGGAGATGTGCTCGTAAATGAAACTGCACCGCGGGTTCATAACAGCGGCCATCATACGATCGAGGCCAATTACAGTTCCCAATTCGATATGCTTTGGAGAGTGATCCTGGGTTATCCGCTGGGCAATACGGATCATGTTATGCCAGCGGCCATTGTCAATATGTTGGGGGCCGAAGGACATAAGGGACCAGCGCATTATGAGGGATTAATAGAGCTTCTTAAAATGGAAAATGTATTTGTTCATATTTATGGAAAGGAACAAACGAAACCAGGTCGGAAAATGGGTCATGCTACGATCCTGAGTAAAGACAAAATAGATTTGGTTCACAAGGCAAACAAGATCAAGAACACGATCAAAGTGACCAGTTTGTAATTTGATCTTTCCGCTTTAACTTGTACAAACGAAGGCACCGGAAGCGATGCTCATTCGAAAAACAACCTTAAAATATTCAACGACCTCATGTCAGAACCGATCATCCACAAATCAAAAGTCATCCTGGTTGGGATCATCATGGGCAGCGATAGCGATCTACCTGTCATGCAGGCAGCTGCCGATATCCTGAAAGAATTTGGGATAGCATTTGAATTGACAGTCGTATCGGCTCACAGAACGCCTTTGCGTATGGTTGAGTATGCCACGAAAGCCAGGGAGAGAGGATTAAAAGTAATTATTGCAGGGGCAGGCGGCGCCGCACATTTGCCGGGTATGGTCGCTTCTCTCAGCTCACTTCCTGTAATTGGAGTCCCTATCAAATCTTCCAATTCGATGGATGGATGGGATTCGGTTTTGTCCATTTTACAGATGCCGAACGGCATACCAGTGGCTACGGTTGCATTGAACGCAGCCAAAAATGCCGGGGTGCTTGCCGCCACGATTATAGGCGCCTTTGATGAGGTTGTTGGAATAGAAGTGGAAGCTTTTAAGAAAGGACTGGAAGCAGATGTGCTGAAAAAAATTGAAGCACTCAAAAAAGAAGGGTGGGAAAACAAATTTGACTGATCATGCTGCCCGATCTTCCACTATACATTAACGTTATATTCATCGCCACGGTCCTACTAACATGGTGGTTATGCTACCGTGTTTCGAAGAATTGGGCACTTGTTATTATATCCCTGCTTTGGCTACTCATGACCGGTATTCTGAGCTACCGTGGTTTTTACCAGGATGCTTCTTCGACACCACCCAAATTCACGTTCGCAGTTATTCCTCCGCTCATCGCTATCACATTGCTTTTCATCATCCCTTCAGGCAGAAAATTTATTGATGCATTTGACCTTAGATCTCTGACGATCATCAGCATGGTGAGAATTCCGGTTGAACTGGTGTTGTATTGGCTGTCAATCTACAAAGTGGTTCCTGAACTCATGACCTTTGCCGGAAGAAACTTTGACATCCTCGCCGGCCTCACCGCACCTATTGCATACTATACATGCTTCAAAGGACCTAAGGTCTCTAACAAAACCCTGCTCTTGGTTTGGAATATAATCTCCCTTGGATTGCTGCTAAATATTGTGATTAATGCAGTACTATCCGCTCCTTTCCGATTTCAAAAGTTTGCTTTTGATCAGCCCAATATAGCAATACTCTATTTTCCTTTTATTTGGCTGCCCTGCTTTATCGTAATGATCGTATTACTGAGTCACCTTGCTTCCATTCGTAAGCTTTCAAAGCAAGAAATCACGTCGACACCTTATATAGACTAACAACTTTTCACATGGAGGAAAACACACAGCCTGCAGAACCCGTTCCATTACCGAGGAAAAAGCACACCCATCCACAGGTGGTAGTGGTGAGGGAATGGAAAGAATACATGGGTGAATCTGCATTGATTATATTCAGCGTGCTGCTGGCATTGATTCTTACCGAATGGATCAATAAGAAGCATGAAGAAAATCAAACCAGGGAAATTGTTAATGATATCCGTTCGGAATTGATCGAAAATAAAACTGCGGCTGAAGAGCAATACCAATATCATCGGCAGGTGTTGCGAGCCATTGATTCCGCACTAAAGGACGTTGCCCTGCAGCAAAAGCTTTTATCCAATGGCGAATTCAACCTTAAGCTCATCGCGCCTCAGGGCGTAATGTATCGAATACTCGGAGACGCAGCCTGGCAGAGTGCACGTATACATGATCTCAGTTCCAAAATAAGTATGAAGGAAATGAAACTGCTGACTTATATTTATAAAGACCAGGAAAGAATTATGAACGCTGAAGAGAAAATAGCCAGTGTATTCCTGGATCGCGGCTCAAGAGACTCATTGAATATCCGGGAAACGTTGATCCTTATGAGCGATCTCTATCATGGCTGGGCCGTGGATCGTGTTCCGGGATTACTTATACAATACCAGGAAGCCATTGACCTCTTAAAATAATTTTATGAACGAATCATTTTCCGTTGACCCTGGACTAAATCAGCCATTTGAAAGAAGGGAGTTTATCTCACAGGCACTGAAAGCTGCTGGCGCTACTGCCCTGTTGACTATGCCAGGGCTTGGCGCATTCGCTTTTGGTGGGGAGAATCAATCGTACACTGTTCAGGATGTAATCAATATAATTTTAAAGGATATTCCGGGAGCTCCTTTTGCACAAACTGTAGACACCCTAAAAAGCGGCTCAGGTGATCAGGTAGTAACGGGTATAGTTACAACGATGTTCGCTACCATCACGGTTATTGAAGCGGCGATCAAACTGAAAGCAAATTTCATCATCGCCCATGAACCTACTTTCTATAACCATACGGATGATCCCAACTGGGTTCAAAACAATGACATGGTAGCCCGAAAACAGGCATTGCTGAAGCAAAACAATATCGCTGTCTGGCGTTTTCACGACTATTGGCATAGTCATAATCCTGATGGAATCCGGTATGGTGTACTCAGAGATGCAGACTGGCTCGGATATTTTCACCAGGGCAATGCTGTGATTCAGGTACCCTCGATCTCATTAAAGGAACTTGCCGCACATCTAAAGTCAACTCTTGGTATAAGCCATGTACGCGTTATTGGGGACCTTGCCCAAAGTTGTCAGAGACTGGCAATCTTACCTGGCGCTGCAGGCGGACAAGCACAAATGTCACTGGTCGAAAAAGAAAAACCAGATGTATTGATCGTAGGCGAAGTTCATGAATGGGAGACTGCTGAATACATACGGGACAGCAGGCTATCGGGCGGTAAAACCTCTTTGATCGTCCTGGGACATTCGGTTAGCGAAGAACCCGGCATGAATTGGTTGGTAGAATGGCTCCAACCAAAAGTTTCGGCTATCAAAGTTACTCACGTGGCATCGCTGGATCCTTTCACCTGGCTTTGACAAATACATTATGAAATTCATTCTCACAATTTTTAAACTTCTAAATTGATTTCATTATGATCGCTGGTTTAAAAAAAATACTGTCGGCTGTTTTTTGTTTTTTTCTATTCTTTGCAGCCAGTGCCCAACCCATTGGGAAAGTGTTTGAACAAAAGACGGTAAAGAGTTCTATTCTTGGCAGAGACGTAAAGTATACCATTTATTTTCCGGCCGACTATGATTATTCCCAGAGGTCATATCCTGTCGTTTATCTTTTGCATGGCTATACCGATGACAACACAGGATGGCTCCAATTTGGAGAAATAAATCGGTATGCTGATAAAGCCATTGCGGATGGAACCATTCCGCCGATGATCATCGTGATGCCCAATGGCGACTCGAGCTGGTATATTAATTCTTTCAATGGCAAAGAAAAGTATGAGGACTTCTTTGTGAAAGAATTTATGCCATCGATTGAAAAAACCTATCGGATCAAAGCTGAAAAAAAATATCGTGGTATTGCTGGCCTATCGATGGGAGGGTTCGGTACATTGATCTACTCACTTAAATATCCAGAACTGTTTGCCGCCGCCGCTCCGCTGAGCGCTGCTGTGTTTGATGATAACGCTTTGCAAACGATGCCCAACCAAAACTACGAAACAGTGTTCGGCCAATTGTTCGGACCGGGATTGAAAGATAAGGAGCGACTAAATCAGAACTGGTATGACAACTCTATTTTGAAGATCGTGGACACGAAGTCTGCGGCGGATCTTAAAAAAGTGAAATACTGGATCGATTGCGGCGATGATGATTTTTTAACTAAGGGGAATTGTTTATTGCATATTGCCCTTGTTGAAAAAGGAGTGCCTCATGAGTACCGCGTAAGGGATGGTGCACACAACTGGACTTACTGGCGCACCGGGATCACCGATGCTTTACATTTTATCGGCGAGAGTTTTAGCCAATATTAAATCAACATTCTTCCAGGATACAGAATTCCTGCTCGAGTGAGGATGAATTCCGGTAAATCAGGTCAATAAAAGATTTGCCCAGGCGGGCATAGTAAGGAATAAAATTCTCGATGCGTTCCTGTAAATTATTCAACGGGAACAGCGACGAACGGATTTGCGCAATTTGCCGTTCCTGTTCCTCAAACTTTCTCTTTTCTGCCTTCAAAAATTTTTTCTCCAACTCACGGAGAGGCTTAAGCGCTTTAGACTGGAGTGCCTCCACATGCTGCGTTAGCGTTGGATCGATGGAACCGGACAACGTTTTCAGGTGTTTGTAATATTCCTCCGCTCCGTTGATTTCATTGGCCAAACTGAGTTGATTCGAGGATTCCTTCCTTACCAGTTCATTTACGAGTTCCTCTGCAGGTTTGAATATTTCTTCAAGCCCGATCCCCGCTCTCGAAAGTTTCTCCTTCCACCTGCTTTCCACGATCAGAAAGGAATTGCGGAGGATCAATACAGGATAAGGAACATGATAATATTCAAAAAGGGCTTTTAACTCGAGCCAGTATGCAAGCTCCCCTCCCCCGCCGATAAATGCCAGGTTAGGAAGGATCGTTTCCTGGAAGAGACCCCGAAGTATCACATTGGGGCTAAACCGCTCAGGGTACAATTTCAACTCTTCTCTCATTGCGCTTTCCGAAAAAACAATTTTGGAATCGTGAATGATGAACTGATCACCAGACCGCTCAATCCTTCCCCGCAAATCGTCTTTGAGATAAAACAAATTAATCTCCCGCGGATGCGCCTGCACTTTGTATTCACGCTCCAGCTGTTTCAGCGGCTCATCCAGAATAGTGGCTGATTTCTCGTGAAAAAGTTCATCCTCAAAAATGGGAACCATTAATTTCTTAAGGTCCCTGTTATCGGGAATGAGCACCACTACTCCATATTCCGCAAACAAGGCATCTATTAGTTTGAAAGTGGCAGTCTGAATATCTTCACTGTTGAGGTAACAGTCCTTTAATAATTTTATCAACTCGCTGCCATGCGGTTGAACAGAATATTCTCCTTCAATCCTATTGAGAATCATTTCCAGTCCCTTCGTCTTCATTCTACCTACCGCTCCGGTTTGCCTGGTATCCCAAAGGATTTCCTGTTCATCGAGGTAAATCTTCCCAAGTTCTTCCAGGTCCGCATCTTCAGAGCCCATATAAAACACCGGCACGAAATGATTTCCCGGAAGTGCTTGCGAAAGGTATTCCGACAATTTTATGGTATGCAGGATTTTATAAATGAAATACAGTGTACCCGTAAAAATGGCTGGCTGATGCGCAGTGGTAATCGTGAAGCATTGATCCTTCAGCAAAAGCTCGATATTTTCTGTGACCTTAGCAGTCATTTTTATGGAACTGTATTGTTTTTTCAAAACCTCCACCAGCACCTGACGATTGGTCAGAAATTCCTTTCGGGAACGTATAGCCGATGTAATACCATCCAGTGAAACGGGATGTTTGTAAAATGGTTTGATAGAAGCAGACTGATCTAAATAATCTGTGATGATCTTAGAGTAGTAGCCGGTTTGTTTGTAAGGCAGCCTGGTAGCAGTACAATCCATAAGCAAATTAAAAATAATTAGAAAGGCCCCTCTTCATATACCTTTCAAATAATTTAACAATTGTGGATTATTTTAATTCGTAAGCCACCACCGATTTTTTGAAAAAGGTAGGAACATACACAATCCTGTTTTTAGCATCATAGCCAATGTCTGCAGTATTTATTTTTTCAGTTCTTGTATCCAACAAGGTTTCTTTAGAACCGTCACTTTTTACGTAGTAAATAATTCCGTTCCAGCAGGAAACCAGGAATTCGTTATCTTTTACTTTTTCAATGCCATCTGTGCTTTCATCCATTCCGTCGGCGATCTTGATAGTTTTTTTATCGGCACCAATCTTCCAAAGAATACCTGAACCCAGCACATAGAGGTCGGTCCCAAGGGCCAGTACGCCATTAGCACCTTTAATGTTTTCGGCATAAGTACTCACTTTTCCATCCTCCACGCGATGAACTTTTCCGGTTTTGGTGTCTGAAATATAAACGACTCCTTTTGCATCCACCGTTACATCATTGAGAAACTGGGCGCCTTCTACCGGAATGCGCTTGATCACTTTTGATGAAGGGATATCGATTACTACCAATTCATCAACATCCGCAGCAAATAGCGTATTCTTGAATTTCCCCAATCCTTTCGGTCCATTTAGGCCCGCAACCCACTCTAGTTTTGCGACTTTCCCATCCAGGCCAAGCTTGCCGATTGATCCCTTGCCATTCTTACCATCAGGAGCGCCGCCAATATTGGAGAAAAACAAGATCTGGCCGGCGCCATCATATAAAACAGATTCGGGAACTTTTAACACAGAATCGGTCTGCCACTTTTTTACAAGCTTGTGTCCCTGGGCCCGAACACTATTGTTATGAAGGAAAAAAAGAAAACCAAAAAACAAAAAAGCCGGCAAAAATTTCTTCATAAAAAGGAGATTTTGGTTAATAACAACAAAACGAGATTAAGGTTTAAGACATTTCTAAAGTTAGCGAGAAGGAAACAATTCGCCGCTGACACAGCCATGTCACTTGCACTGATGCCCAGATCATCAGTTCAAAGCTGTGATGCTTTTGATGAAAGCCACTTCCTTCGGGTCGAATGGCGTACCATCTTTTCGATAGATGTCATGAAACCAGGTCGCCGGCTCCGATCCATCGGGCACCGGAGTATCCCATTGGTACATGGTGTTGGTTTTCCCGGCAACAAATCCCCAGTTCACGGCACCCACTTTGTACTTCTTAAAAACAGGTAGATGAGTTTCAAATTTGCTTCCTCTCGTGCGCGCCATATACTCTGAGCAAATGAGGGGTCGCCCTCTTTTCGAAAGCCCGATGATCTGTTTTTCGAGGTCATCGGCTTTATTGTAATTGTGAAAACTGATAATATCTGAGTTCTCCAGTTGAAATTGATTGAGTGCCTGGTTATCGAACCAAATGCCAGCTGTCAATGGCTGCGATGGCCTTACGGACCACGCTGCCAAAAATATTTTCTCCAATAGCGGAAGTGTTGTAAGTGCATAATTGCTATTGCCGGGCTCATTATAAAGATCCCAAAGCAGGATGCGCTTGTCGTTCCGAAAGCTACCAATGATATCTTTTACATAAAGCCCGAGCTGCGGCCAGGAAGTCGAATCATTGTGCATGGCCTTCCCGGGACATTGAACCCATCCACTGTTATGAATACCCGTTTTAGGATCTGGTTGCTTGCCTGGTTTTGGGCTATCGTTCCAGCAATCATCAAACAAAACAAACATGGGCTTAATATGATGGTGATCTGCGATCACGAGGAAATCTGTGATCCGTTGTTTGAATCCTTTCGCATCCGTTTGCCAGGGAATATAATGCAGAAAAACCCTCACCATATTCATGCCCAATCCCTGTGCCCATCCCAGTTCCCGGTCGATCGTCACCTTATCAAAGGTTTCAGCCTGCCACATTTCCAGTTCATTGATTGCGGTACTGGGAATGAAATTGCAACCGACCAGCCAGGGTTGCTGCTTAAACCATGCATTGGCTTTTTCGGTTGTCCATACCTGTTTTTGAGAAAAGGAATAGAAACTAATAAAGAGAACAGCAAAAAATAAAGCTATTTTTTTCATTTTACAGAGAATTTGTAAATCGTCGTTTGGTGATAAGTCTCTCCTGGTTTCAGGATGCAGCTTGGGAAAGAAGGTTGATTGGGCGAATCTGGAAAGTGCTGCGCTTCGAGACAAAAACCAGCGTGTTTTACATAGGATCGTCCTTCTTTTCCAGTCAATGTGCCATCCAGGAAATTACCGGTATAAAACTGAACGCCAGGCTCTGTAGTGTACATTTCCATAACCCTCCCACTTGTAGGTTCATGAACAGAAACCGCGAGTGTGAGGTCATTATTTTTTTTATTAAGAACATAATTGTGATCGTAGCCGCCTTTCACTTCTATGATGTGGTCACCAATTTTCCTGGATTTGGTAAAATCCATAGGCGTTCCTTGTACAGCAGGCAGTTTGCCGGTGGGAATCAATTGATCATTGACCTGTGTAAACCTGTCGGCATCTATTCGCAATTCATGATTATAATTGATGCTGTCTTTGCCGGCCGATAAATTGAAATAACTATGGTTGGTTAAATTGATAGGTGAGGCTTTGTCTGTAGT
>Ga0075026_100000619_pt1 | contig 14550 bp, 14 predicted proteins | sample Str012_2_FD_71392 | JGI IMG/M metagenome (GOLD analysis project Ga0075026, IMG submission 71392) | Freshwater sediment microbial communities in response to fracking from Pennsylvania, USA - Straight Creek_MetaG_SC_2012 | ecosystem: Environmental > Aquatic > Freshwater > Creek > Sediment...
CATGCTTCTCGCCACCACCACCGCCACCAGCTACAAGCTGCTGCTCCTCTTCCACATCCTGGCCGTGGTGATCGCCTTCGCCCCGGCGTGGCTCACCCCGATCCTCTACCGGGTCGCGGGCCCGACCGACAAGAACGCCTCGGACGCGCTCGGGCTCGCCGTGCTGCGCCTCTCGCTCCCGTTCGTCGCCATCGCCGGCATCCTGGGCTTCGGCCTCGTCGGGATGAGCGACAAGGTCTACAAGATGTCCCAGACCTGGATCTCGATCGCCCTGATCCTGTGGCTCGTTCAGCTGGCGGTGCTGTTCTTCGTGGCCCGTCCGGCGTTCAAGGCGCTCTCGGCCGGCGACGCCGCCGCCCGGGGCCGGGTCATGGCTGCCACCGGCGTCACCCACCTGGTCCTCGTGGTGATGCTCTACCTCATGATCTTCAAGCCTGGCGCCTGATCCCCTCGCTGACGGCCGGCTGACCACCCGGACCTCGGTAGGGTCGGTCGGTGATGCACCCCATCGAGCGACTCCGCTACGTGGCCCGGGCCACGGGCTACCCCCAGTCCATGGTGGTGGGCGAGGCCGCCCGCGCCCTGGCGTCGTTCACCGACGACCCCCAGGGCCTGGTCACCGCCTGCCGGCGGCTGGTCTCGCGCCAGCCGGGCTCGGCCCCGCTCGTGTGGCTGTGCGCCCGCGTGCTGACCGCGGGCGACCCGCGGGCGGAGATCCGCAGCGCGCTCGACGAGCTCGAGGGCGACCGCACCCACGGGGAGCTCTCCCACGCCCTCCCCGACGACGCCACCGTGCTGGTGCTGGGGTGGCCCGAGTTCGCCACCGACTCGTTGCCCCGCCGGGGCGACGTGGAGGTCCTGGTCGTCGACGTGCACCACGAGGGCTCGGGCCTGGTGCAGCGACTCGTGCAGGCCGACGTCGACGCGGTCGACGTGCCCCTCGCCGGCCTCGGGGCGGCCGCCGCCGAAGCCGACCTCGTCATCCTCGAGGCGGGCGCCGTCGCCCCCGCCGAGTTCCTCGCCGTGAGCGGATCCCGCGCCGCCGCTGCCGTGGCCCGCCACAACGGCACGCCGGTCTGGCTGGTCGCCGGGGTGGGTCGGCTCCTCCCGGAGCGCATGTGGCAACCGGTGCGCGAGCACGTGCTCACCGACGAGGCCTGGGACGGCGACGACGAGGCCGTCCCGCTCGACCTGGTCGACCAGGTGGTGGGGCCCACCGGCCTGCTCGCACCAGCCGACGCCATCCGCCGCACCGACTGCCCGGTCGCGCCCGAGCTGTTCAAGGGCAACGTCCTGTGAGGGCGCGCTGATGGCGCCGCTGCGGATGATCATCGACACCGACGGCGGCATCGACGACGCGTCGGCGCTGTGGTGGGCGCTCGAGTCACCCGACGTCGACCTGGTCGGCGTCACCACCGTGCACGGCAACATCGACTCGGTCACCGCGGCGGCCAACGTCTGCCGCATCCTGGAGGCCGCCGGTCGTCCGCACATCCCGGTGGCGGTGGGGGCCGACGAGGCCTTCGCCGAAGCGCCCGAGATGCGTCCCGCCGACTTCATCCACGGCGCCGACGGCATCGGCGAGACCGGCCGCCCACCCGCCGGCCACGGTCCCGTCGACGAGAGCGCCGACGAGCTGCTCGCCCGCCTCGTCGCCGAGTCGCCGGAGCCGCTCACCCTCGTCACCATCGGCCCGCTCACCAACATCGCTCACCGGGTCACCGCCGACCCGGCCTGGGCGGCGCGCATCGACCGCCTCGTGATCATGGGCGGCTCGGTGTCGATGCCCGGCAACGCCAAGCCCGGCGCGGAGGCCAACATCGCCCACGACCCCGCGGCCGCCGCCGTGGTGGTGCACGCCGACTGGGCCCGCCCGCCGCTGATGGTCGGCCTCGACGTCACCCACGTGGGCACCTTCACCGACGCCGAGTTCGCTCTGGCCGAGCAGGGCCGCACCCGTGCCGCCCGGTACCTCGCCGAGCCGCTGGCGTTCTACCGGCGCTTCGGCGGCACGTTCTGCGAGCCGGGGGAGTGCCCCCAGCACGACCTGCTCGCCGTCATGGCCGCGGTCATCCCGGGCCTGGTGCAGGGTCCGGTGCTCCCGGTCGCGGTGCAGGACACGCCGGGGCCGGCCTGGGGCGTGGTCGTGGTCGACCGCCGGGTGCCGTTCTTCGAGCGGGCCGGGTCGGGGTCGGCCCAGCCCGTCACCGACGGCTTCTCGCCGTGGGAGCTGGGCCTCGAGGTCGACATCGAGCGCTTTCGCGCCGAGGTCAGGCGCCTGTTCGGTGGGTGAGCTCGGCCGGATCGGGCCACGCGTCGTTGCGGGGGTCGACGCTGGTGCCGGGCGCCACCACCGCGTCGACCGCGGCGAGGGCTGACGCCGGCACGTCCTCGGCGGTGGCGTCGAGCAGCTCGGTGAGCTGCTCGAGGGTGCGGGGCCCGAGCAGCACCGACGCCACGGTGGGCGTGGCGCCGGCCATGGCCAGGGCGAGGGCCGTGAGCGACACGCCGTGCTCGTGGGCGATGGCGGTGAGGGCACCGACGGCGGCCAGCTTGGCCTCGTCGGTGGGGTCGATGAACGTGCCCTCTCGGGAGCCGCGTGACCCGGGCGGGGGCGCCTGACCGGCCCGGTACTTGCCGGTGAGCCATCCGCCCGTGAGGGGGCTCCACGCGAGCGCGGCCATCGCGAGCTCGTCGAGCGCACCCATGACCTCGGCCTCACGGGAGCGCACCAGCAGCGAGTAGGGGAGCTGGTCGGCGACCGGTCGGGGGACCCCGAGGGAGTCGGCCACGGCGCAGATGTCCCGCAGCATCGGGGCGGTGAGCACCGAGGTGCCCCAGTGCCCCACGAGGCCGCGCTCGATCAGGGCGCCGACGGCCCCGACCGTCTCCTCGATCGGGGTGGCCGGGTCGGGCCTGTGCAGTTGGTAGAGGTCGATGTGGTCGGTGCCGAGGCGCCGGAGGCTCTGCTCGCACGCCGTGGCGATCCAGGCCGCCGACAGGCCCTTGCCCTCCACCGGCGACTGCATCGGGAGGCCGACCTTGGTGGCCAGCACGACCTCGTCGCGCCGGCCCCCGAGAGCCCGGCCCACGAGCTCCTCGGCCACCCCGTCGCCGTAGGCGTCGGCTGTGTCGATGAGGTCGATGCCGCGGTCGAGGGCGGCGTGGACGATGGCCACGCACTCGTCGGGGTCGGCGCTCGGTGCGGCGAAGGCCATGGTGCCGAGCCCGAGGACCGACACCTCCGGCCCGCCGGGGCCGAGACGACGACGGGCGAGGGCGGAGTCAGAAGCCATGCGCGCTTACGGTACTCGCCCTTCTCCACCACCACCCCCCCCCAAAGGTGGCTCAGGTGGTCGCACGTGCACGACCCGGTGAGCCACCTCGAGGGGGAGGGCACGCCGGTAGGGTTTGGCCATGGGTGAATTCGTCACGTTCGCGAGCAACGGCCACGAAGCCGGTGGCTATCTGGCCACCCCGGTGTCGGGCCACGGTCCCGGGCTGGTCGTGATCCAGGAGTGGTGGGGGCTCGTGCCCCACATCGAGCAGGTCTGCGACCGCTTCGCCGCCGAGGGCTTCGTCGCCCTCGCCCCCGACCTCTACCACGGCGCCTCGGTCACCAACTCCGAGCCCGACGAGGCCGGCAAGCTCATGATGGCGCTCAACGTCGACCAGGCCGTGAAGGACATGGGCGGCGCCGTCGACCACCTGCTCGCCAGCGACACCGTCACCACCTCCCACGTGGGTGTGACCGGCTTCTGCATGGGTGGCGGCCTGGCCCTGGCCCTCGCCTGCGCCCGGCCCGACGCGGTCAGTGCCTGTGCCCCCTTCTACGGCGTGATGCCCTGGCCCAACCTCGAGCCCGACTGGTCGAAGCTCGACGCCGCCGTGCTCGGCCACTTCGCCGAGAACGACTCGATGTTCACCCCGGCGATGGTCGGCGAGCTCGAGTCCCGTTTGCGGGCGGAGGGCAAGGAAGCGGAGTTCATCATCCACCCGTCCACCGACCACGCCTTCTTCAACGACACCCGGCCCGAGGTCCACGACCCCGCTGCGGCCGCCTCGGCCTGGGCTTCGGTCGTGCCGTTCCTCAAGGCCAACATCACCTGAGCCCGAGGATGGCCGACGCCGCAGCGAGCGCCACGATCGTCGACCGGTACCTCGAGCTCGGGCTCCGGCTCGGCCGCCACGTCGACGGGTTCGTCGACGCCTACTACGGGCCGCCGGCGCTGGCTGCGCTCGTCGACGCCGAGCCCGTCGTGGCGCCGCTTCGGCTCTCGGCCGACGCCGCCGGGCTGATCGCCGACCTCGACGCCGGGGTCGAGGCCGACACGCTCGATGCGTCCCGCCGGCGGTGGCTGCGGGCCCAGGTCGTCGGCCTCCACACCAGCGCACGGAAGTTGGCCGGCGAACCGATCGGCTACGCCGACGAGGTCGAGTGGTGCTACGGCGTGCGGCCCACCTTCCGCGACGAGGAGGCCTTCGCCGCCGCCCACCGCCGTCTCGACGAGGCCCTGCCCGGCAGCGGCGCCATCCGCGAGCGGGTCATCGCCTGGCGCGAGTCCCAGGCCATCCCGGTCGAGAAGCTCGAGCCGGTGCTGCGCTCGCTGGCCGACGACTTCCGTGAGCGCACCCAGCGGCTCTTCGGCCTGCCCGAGGGCGAGCACGTGCACTGGGAGCTGGCCCACGATCAGCCGTGGTCGGGCTTCAACTACTACGAGGGCGACCTGCGCAGCCGGGTGGCGATCAACACCGACCTGCCCGTGCTCTCCACGAGCGTCGCCCACCTCGTCGCCCACGAGGCCTATCCCGGGCACCACACCGAGCACTCCCGCAAGGAGGCCGGGCTGGTTCGGCACCGCGGGTGGCAGGAGGAGACCATCTTCCTCGTCGGCACCCCGCAGTGCCTGCTGGCCGAGGGCCTGGCCGACCTCGCTCTCGAGGTCATCGCCGGGGAGGACCCCGAGCAGATCGTCGCCGAGCACCTGCGCCCCCTCGGCATCGCCTACGACCCCGAGGTCGTGGCCGCGGTGCGCACTGCGAGCGAGTCGCTCGACGCGGTGCGGGCCAATGCCGCCTGGTTGCTCCATGCCGACGGCGCCCCGGTCGACGCCGTCGTCGCCTACCTCGAGCGGTGGGGGCTCCAGCCCCACCCCCGGGCCACCAAGTCGGTGGAGTTCCTCACGTCGGAGACCTGGAGGGCCTACATCTCCTGCTACGTCGAGGGCCTGCCGCTGTGCCGGGCCTACGTGGCGGGCGACCCGACCCGCTTCGCCACGTTGCTCACCGAGCAGCTGGTGCCCGCCGACCTGGCCGCCGCGAAGCCTGCCGGCACCTGACCAGGCGTTCGCCCGGGGCGGTTACCCAGGGGTAAGTTCTGGGTCATGCGGAACCCCAAGGACTTCTTCCGGCCCCTCGCCGTCGGCGCACCCGAGCCGCTCCGGGAGATCCCGGTCAAGCCGTCGCGGATGATCCACTTCTTCCCGCCCTCCAACGAGAAGATGGTCGCCAAGCTGCCGGACATCGTCCCCACGGTCGACGTGCTGCTGGCCAACCTCGAGGACGGCGTGCCGGCCACCGACAAGGAGGCCGCCCGGGCCGGGCTGGTGAACGTCGGGAGGACCGTGGACTTCGGCCGCACCCAGTTCTGGACCCGGGTCAACTCGCTCGACTCGCCGTGGGGCCTCGACGACCTCACCACCGCCGTCACCGAGGTCGGCGAGCAGCTCGACGTCATCATGATCCCCAAGGTCGAGGGCCCGGAGGACATCCACTACGTCGACCGCCTCCTCGCCCAGCTCGAGGCCAAGGCCGGTCTCACCCGCCCGATCCTCGTGCACGCCATCCTCGAGACCGCCCGAGGTGTCGCCAACGTCGAGGAGATCTGCGGGGCCAGCCCCCGCATGCAGGGCCTCTCGCTCGGCCCCGCCGACCTCGCCGCCAACCGCCGCATGAAGACGACCCGCGTCGGCGGCGGCCATCCCGGCTACCTGGTGCGCCAGGACCCGGTCGACGGCGACATCGAGGGTGCCCGCACGATCTACCAGCAGGACCTCTGGCACTACACGATCGCCCGCATGGTCGATGCCTGCGTGGCCAACGGGATCCTCCCGTACTACGGCCCCTTCGGCGACATCAAGGACGTCGTGGCCTGCGAGGACCAGTTCCGCAACGCCTTCCTGCTCGGCTGCGTCGGCGCCTGGAGCCTCCACCCGGTGCAGATCGCCATCGCCAAGCGGGTGTTCAGCCCCGACCCCGCCGACGTCGCCCACGCCCGGCGCGTGATCGAGGCCATGGGCGACGGCACCGGCGCCCTCATGCTCGACGGCAAGATGGAGGACGACGCCTCGGTGAAGCAGTGCCGGGTGATGGTGGAGCTGGCCGAGGCCCTCGCCGCCGACGACCCCGAGCTCGCCGCCGCCTACGGCTTCTAGCCTCACCCCGCATCACCCGCCCTTCCTCTTCTCGAACTTGTGGAGGTTCTGCGCCTCATCGGGCGCAGAACCTCCACAGGTTCGGCTCGAGCCCGACCAGGAGAACGACGAGATGAGTGACGCACTGCGGCCCCGCCGGTCGGTGCTGTACATGCCCGGCGCCAACGAGCGGGCCCTCGAGAAGGCCAAGGGCATCCCCGCCGACGCCCTCATCCTCGACCTCGAGGACGCCGTCGCCCCCGACGCCAAGGCCGACGCCCGCAGCCGCGTGTGCGCGGCGGTGCGGTCCGGCGAGTACGGCGCCAAGGAGCTCGCCATCCGCATCAACGGCCTCGGCACCGAGTGGCACGAGGCCGACCTGGCCGCCGCGGCGGCCGCCGGGCCCGACGGCATCGTCGTACCGAAGGTGAACTCCGCTGCCGAGGTCGCGCGGCTGGTCGACGCGCTCGAGTCGGCCGGAGCCCCGGCCCGCACGAAGCTCTGGGCGATGCTCGAGACCCCGGTGGCCATCCTCCACGCCGAGGAGATCGCCACCGCCTCGGCCCGTCTCACCGTGCTCATCATGGGTACCAACGACCTGGCCAAGGAGCTCCACGCCGAGCACGTGCCGGGCCGGGCCCCGCTGCAGTTCGGGCTCCAGGCCTGCCTCACCGCCGCCCGCCTCGCCGACAAGGTGATCCTCGACGGCGTCTACAACGACATCAAGGACGACGACGGCTTCCGGGCCGAGTGCGTGCAGGGCCGTCAGTTCGGCTTCGACGGCAAGACGCTCATCCATCCGAGCCAGGTCGAGCCGTGCAACGAGGTGTTCGCCCCGAGCGAGGCCGAGATCGCCTCGTCCCAGGAGATCATCGCCGCCTTCGAGGAGGCCCAGGCCGAGGGCCGGGGCGTCGTCACCGTGAACGGCAGGATGATCGAGAACCTCCACGTCGACAACGCCCGGCGCATCCTGGCCGTGGCCGACGCCATCGCCGCCCTGGGCTGACCTCACCGGACGGAGTTGCCGCCGGTGCTGCCCGATGGTCGACGCCACCCGGCGCGCCGGTAGGGTCGCAACGGCGAGCCCGACCGGCGAGGAGAGTCGACGATGGCACGAACGCGGCACCTTGCTCTGGTCGCCGGCACGCTGGTCCTGGCCTTCCCGGTCGTCGCGTGCACGTCGAAGGCACCGGACGCCTCCAGCGCCGGCACCGCCGTCTCCTCGACCACCACGACCGTGGTCGGCGCCGGGCCCGCCGTCCGGGTGACCGGCAACGACCCGGCCTCGCTGGGTCGGCTTTTCGCGGCGTGGGCGATCCCCCAGGGGGCCGACGGCTATGTCGGGCCGTGTGCCGCCGACCCCGCGTCGATGACCCCGGCCACCACGTGGTGCTCGGTCGAGAGCGCCGGCGCGTCCGGCGGCCAGGTGTTCCGCATGTTCCACCCCGGCGATGCCGCCCCCGCCGCCGCGGTGCTCGTGGCGCCGAGCGGCGGCTACTACCGGATCGACGACTCGTTCACCTTCGGCGAGGGCGCCCCGCCCGCATGGGTCGGTGCCGCCGCCTGAGCCGGTGCGCGCGGGTGGCTACTTGACGGCGTCGAGCATGCGGCGGGCGATGACCTTGAGGCACAGGGTCTCGTCGGCGCCCTCGAAGATCGACAGCACCCGGGCGTCGACGAAGTAGCGGCTGACCTTGTACTCCTCGGCGTAGCCCATGCCGCCGTGGATCTGCATGGCCTCACGGGTGACCCATTCGGCGGCCTTGCACACGTAGGCCTTCACCATCGACGCCTCGAGCTGCCCCTGGCCCTTCGCCATCAGCTTGGCGACCTCGTAGGAGAACTGACGGCCGGCCTGGATCAGCACGACCATGCGGCCGAGCTTGGCCTGGGTGAGCTGGTACTCGTGGATCGGCTGACCGAAGACGACCCGGTCGAGGGAGTACTGGCGGGCCTCCTCGTAGGCGGCCTGCATCACGCCGACGGCGCGGGCCGCGGTCTGCAGCCGGCCGTTCTCGAAACCGGCCATCTGGTAGTAGAAGCCCTTGCCCAGGCCGTCGTCGCCGCCGACCTGGTTCTCGGCGGCCACGAACCAGTCCTCGAGGGCGACCTCGTAGGAGTGCATGCCGCGGTAGCCGATGGTGTCGATGGCCCGACCCTCCATCTTCCCGCCACCGGGGGCGCCACCGTCGGCGCCGGCCGCCTGGGTGAAGGCGAAGCTGTGGGCCTCGCCGCGGGGCTTCGGCACCACGAACATCGACAGGCCCTTGTGGGTGAGGGACTTGTCGGGGTTGGTGCGGGCCAGGAGCATCAGCACGTCGGCCCGGGCACCGAAGGTGCACCAGGTCTTCACGCCGTTGATGAGCCAGCCGCCGTCGGTGGGGGTGGCGGTGACCTTCACGCCGGCCACGTCGGAGCCGTAGTCGGGCTCGGTGACCGCGACGGCGGCCATGACCTCGGCCGAGGCGAGCTTCGGCAGCCACTGCTGCTTCTGCTCCTCGGTGCCGCCGGCGAGCAGGGCCCGGGTGAGGATCTCGGGCCGGGTGATGAGCGAGCCGCCGGCGCCCAGCGAGGCCTTGGAGAGCTCCTCGGTGGCCACGACCATGCCGATGTACTCGCTCTCTCCGCCCTCGGAGTAGCCGTCGTACTCGACGGGCACCGACAGGCCGAAGCCGCCGAGCTCGGCGAGGCCGCTGATGAGCTCCTCGGGGATGTCGGCGTTCTCGCGGTGGATGTGCTCGGCGACCGGGGCGATCTCGTTCTCGGCGAAGCGGCGGAACGTGTCCTGCACCATCTCGAAGTCGGCGTCGAGGTGGCGGGGGCCGGGGGTGTCGGCGAGTGACGCCAGGAACTCCGGGGCCCGGTAGGTGGCCACGAACTCGCGGGCGCCGTCGAGCACGCCTGGCTCCACGCCCCACTCGGCCTCACGGCCGAACAGCTTGGGCACGAGCTCGCCGATGGCGTCGGCGATGTAGGCGCAGGTGATGCGGCCCTCGACCTCGCCCTTGGCCCCGTAGGCGAGCATCGCCCGGCCGGTCTCGACCGTGGCGGCGGCATGGGCCAACTCGTAGGCGATGACCTGGTTGGCGTCGGGGCCACCGGTCTCGGCCAGGCGCCGGGTGGCGGCGTCGACGACGTCGTGGGCGGCGCCGATCACGGCAGCGGCGGCGGTGAGATCCGGGGCAGTCATGGCCTGAAGGTTACCCGTCGGTCACCTCCGGGTTCCCATCGACCGCCGGGGCATCGAGCGGCGGTCGTCCGCCCGTGGCACGGTCAGGGCGTCGGTCGCAGCACCGTGCCCGGGCGGGCGCCGGTGGCGGCGCCGTCGATCCAGGTCGGCACCCCGGCCGCGATCGTGGCCCGGAAGCCGGCGGGCTCGCGCACGAGGCGCCATGTGCCGTAGGGGACGTCGTCGCGCCGGGTCTCGCGTCCGAGCTGGATCTCGTCGAGGGCGAACACCGTGAGGTCGGCGACCTTGCCGGGGGCCACGACCCCGCGGTCGTGGAGCCCGAAGAACTCGGCGGGGCGACCGGTGAGGCAGTGCACGGCCTCCTCGACGCTGATGAGCCCGGCGTCGCGGACGTAGTGCGACAGCAGGTACACGTGCTCGCCGGCGGCGGCGAAGAGCTGCTGGTGGGCGCCACTGTCGTTGATGTTCGGCAGCGTGCGTGGCTCCCTCAGCGCCCGCACGATCTCGCCCTCGTCGAGCTGCTCGGGCACGCCGACCATCAGCGAGCCGACGCCGTTGGCCAGCACCCACTCGGCCAGCGCGTCGGAGATGTGCAGCCCCCGCCGGGTGGCGAACTCCTCCAACGAGATGTCCAGCGGGCCGGCGCCGGTCTCTGACTCGGTGAGGATCATCTCGTTCGGGCGGTCGAGGCGGGAGAGCGAGGACCGGGTGCGGTTGTCCCAGTCGGTGCGGGCCCTGTCGCGCCACGCGGGGTCTGCGAGCGTGGCCAGCTTGGTGTCGGCCGGTCCGTTGACCCACTCGTTCCACGCCGGCACCCGCTGGAACACGATCGAGCGCTCGAAGCTGAAGAACGGCGCCAGCGGCTTGAACGCCACGGCCGGCCAGAGGTCGGCGCCGTCGGCCTGGATGCGGTGGTGGGCGTCCCAGAGCGCGGGCCGGTGGTCGGCGTCGCGGACGTTCATCGGGATGCCCGGCCACTGGCCCCGCACCCCGCCGGCGGCCTTCAACAGCCGGGCCATGCGCTCGGCGTCGGCGACGTCGTGCTCACGGTCGTTGAACCGGGTGATGCACTGCACCGTGGCCGGCCGGTGCCGGGCCACGACCCGGAACAGCGCGAGCAGCTCGTCGTCGTCGGCGAAGCAGCCGGGCACGAGGCGCAGCGTGCGGTCGCGGTCGAAGAAGTTGAGCGAGAGGCCGAGGGCACCGACGGCCAGGCCCTCGTCGAGCACGGCGCACATGCGCTGCACCTCGTCGGGGGTGGCGGCGCGCTCCCAGGCGGCGGGCCCCATCACGTAGGTGCGCAGGGCCAGGTGGCCGACGTAGCCGCCGGCGTGCACGGAGGTGGGCTGGCCCTCGAGCGCGGCCACGTACTCGGGCCACCGCTCCCAGGTCCAGGGCACCAGCCGCTCGAAGGCCTCGAGGGGGAGGTCCTCGAGGAAGCAGAGCAGGTCGACGATCTCGTCGCGCTGGTCGCCGGCGAGCGGGGCGATGGAGTTGCCGCAGTTGCCGAACACCATCGAGGTGTTCCCCGAGGCCGGCAGCGGGTCGAGCCCGGTGTCCCACCACATGGCGCCGTCGAGGTGGGTGTGGTTGTCGATGATCCCCGGGATCACGTAGGCCCCGCCGGCGTCGATCTCCTGCTCCCCCTCGACCGCCAGTCGTGGCCCGACCTCGGCGATCAGGCCGTCGCGCAGCCGCACGTCGGCGGTGAAGCCCGGCGCACCGGTGCCGTCGACGACGGTGCCGCCACGGATGATCACGTCCCCCATGGATCCCCCTCGTTCGTGACGCCCAACCCTAGGGCGGTCGCCGCCCGACCCGGCCCGCCGGGGAGGTCGTCGTGACAAGCTCCCGGACATGGATCCGTTCGCGCCCATCGCCGCCCAGCGCCAGGCCCTGGCCACCGTGTTGAGCCGCCTGACCCCGGAGCAGTGGGAGACGCCGAGCCTCTGTGACGCGTGGACGGTGCACGAGCTCGTCGGCCACATCGTCGTGCCGTTCGACGTGTCGATGCCCCGGGTGGTGCTGGAGATGGCGAAGGCCAGGGGCAACTTCTCCAAGGCCAACGTGGCGCTCGCCCTCCGGGCCGCCCAGGCCTCACCCGACGAGCTGGTCGCCGCCATCCGGGCCAACGCCGACAGCCACTTCACGCCCCCGGGCCACGACTGGCACGCGCCGCTCACCGACACCTACGTCCACACCCAGGACATCTGCATCCCCCTCGGGCTCGAGTCCCCGGCCGACCCGGCCCAGTGGCCGGTCATCCTCGACTTCCTCATGTCGAAGAAGGCCCGCGGCGCCTTCGTCGGTCGCCCGCTCCCGGAGGTCCGCTTCTCGGCCACCGACGTGCCGTGGTCGGCGGGGGAGGGCCCCGAGGCCGCGGGCCCGGCGGCCGCGCTCGTCACCACGATCCTCGGCCGCACCGCCATCGCCGACCAGCTCCGGGGCCCCGGTGCCGCCGAGCTGGCGCGGTACGCGGCTGGCTCCTGAGGGGACCCCTCCCTAGGCTGCGCCCGCCGCACCACATGACTGCAGGAGAGTTGAGCCGTGACCGTGATCGATCGTCCCTTCGGCCGCCACTTCGAGGACTTCGAGGTCGGTGACGTCTACCGGCACTGGCCCGGGAAGACCATCACCGAGGCCGACGACCACCTCTTCTGCATGATCACGATGAACCACCACCCGACGCACACCAACAACTGGTTCGCCGAGAACGAGTCGCCGATGGGCAAGCCGCTGGTGGTCGGCAACCTCGTGTACTCGCTGGTGCTCGGCATGAGCGTGCCCGACGTGAGCGGCGCCGCCATCGCCAACCTCGAGGTCGAGACGCTGAAGCACGCCAAGCCCACCTTCCACGGCGACACGATCTACGCCGTCACCAAGGTCCTCGAGAAGAAGGAGACCTCCGACGGCAAGCGGGGGATCGTCACCGTCGAGACCAAGGGCATCAACCAGCGCTCGGAGGAGGTCTGCTACTTCCGGCGCCGGGTGATGGTCTGGAAGCGCGAGTTCGCCCCGAAGCGCGGACTGCCCTACGGCGACGACGTCTTCACCGACGAGTAGCGGCATCCCGTGGGCGACGACCGCATCCCGGCCGCGGCGGCGACCGGGTTCCAGGAGGGTGCGGAGGCCTACGAGGCGTCGCGCCCCTCGTACCCGGCGGCGGCGCTGGCGTGCATCGTCGGGCGGGCCGGTCTCGGTCCCGGCCGCACGGTGCTCGACCTGGCCGCCGGCACCGGGAAGCTCACCCGCCTCCTGGTGCCCTCCGGCGCCGAGGTCGTGGCGGTCGAGCCGGTCGCGGCGATGCGGGCGGAGTTGAAGGCGGCCACGGCGGGCGTCGAGGCGCTCGACGGCACCGCCGAGGCGATTCCCCTTCCCGACGCGTCGGTCGACGCCGTCACCGTGGCCCAGGCCTTCCACTGGTTCGACCCGGTGCCGGCACTCGCCGAGATCGCCCGGGTGCTCCGCCCCGGCGGCACCCTCCTCGTGGTGCAGAACGAGCGCGTCCTCGAGGTGGACTGGGTGCGCCGCTTCGGCGACCTGCTCGACACCGGCCGGGGCCGGCCCTACGACGTGTACTACGAGGCCGACTGGGCGGCCCGGGCCGTCGCCGATGGCGGCGGGGCGTTCACGTTCGGCGGACGGTTCGAGTGCCGGTGGGAGCAGCCGTGTGACGCCGAGCTGCTGGTGGCCCGGGCCGCGTCGGTGAGCGTGGTCGCGTCGCTGCCCGACCACGAGCGCGAGCAGGTCCTCGAGCGTGTCCGCCAGCTCGCCGCCACCGATCCCGAGCTCGTCGGTCGCCCGTCCTTCCCGTTCCCCTACACGACCCGGGTCGCGTGGGCCCACCGGGTGTGACGGCAGCGGGGCCGGGCTACGAGCTCCTGGGGTGGTGGGAGGCCGAGCGGCGCGACCTCCCCTGGCGTCGGACCCGTGACCCGTGGGCGGTGCTGGTCAGCGAGCTCATGTTGCAGCAGACCCAGGTGGCCCGCGTCGAGCCCCGCTGGCATCGCTTCCTCGAACGGTTCCCGACGCCGGCGGCCTGCGCGTCGGCGGGTGCCGGCGCGGTGATCGAGGAGTGGGCCGGCCTCGGCTACAACCGTCGGGCGGTGAACCTCCACCGCTGCGCGGTGGCGGTGGTCGAGGGGCACGGCGGCTGCTTCCCCGACGATCTCGCCGAGCTGCTCGCCCTGCCCGGCATCGGGCCCTACACGGCCCGGGCGGTGCTGGCCTTCGCCTTCGAGCACGACGTCGCCGTCGTCGACACCAACGTCGGGCGCATCCTGGCCCGCACCGCCGGCCGCTCGTTCGGTGCCCGGGGGGCCCAGGAGCGTGCCGACTCGCTGGTGCCCGAGGGTGAGGGCTGGGCATGGAACCAGGCGATGCTCGACCTCGGCGCCACGGTGTGCGCCAAGCGGTCGCCGCGGTGCGCGCGCTGCCCGGTGGCCGGCACGTGCACATGGGCGCTCGCCGGACGCCCCGAGCCCGACCCGGCGACGGGCTCCCACGCGGTGAGCCGGGGTCAGAGCCGCTTCGAGGGGTCGTTCCGGCAGGGGCGATCACGGCTGCTCGACGTGGTGCGCCTGGGAGCGCCGGTGCCACCGGGGGAGTGGCCGGCGGCCTGCGGCTGGGCCGACCGCGCCGAGGCCGACGCGGAGTCGGCGCGCGCGGCATCCACCCTCGTGGCCGACGGCCTGGCTGCGCTCGACGCCGCCGGCGCCCTCACCCTCCCCTGATCAGCGGGCGAGGAAGTCGAGCACCAGCCGGTTGAACTCGTCGGGCCGCTCGAGCTGCAGGAAGTGCCCGCAGCCGTCGAGCACGACGGCCTCCGAGCCGGGGGAGAGCACGTCGCCCGCGTCGCCGGCGAGGTCGACACCCATGCAGCCGTCGTCGCGGCCGTGCACGTAGAGCGTGGGCTGGGGCGGGGCCTGGCCGCAGGCCGCCTGCTCG
>Ga0075026_100000620_pt1 | contig 14530 bp, 12 predicted proteins | sample Str012_2_FD_71392 | JGI IMG/M metagenome (GOLD analysis project Ga0075026, IMG submission 71392) | Freshwater sediment microbial communities in response to fracking from Pennsylvania, USA - Straight Creek_MetaG_SC_2012 | ecosystem: Environmental > Aquatic > Freshwater > Creek > Sediment...
TGCCCGTGATGTAGATGCTAACCACCGACCCTTTCACCTTGTCGACAATGTCGGCAAAGGTCAGCGGCGCACCCAGCATCGGGCCAGCGGCCGTGTCGGCGTGGGCGGGTCGGAAGGCGGCGACGGCGAACAACGCGGTCGCTCCCAACAGGGCCCCGGTAACTATCATTTTCAGGCGCCGGGCGCGTGCATCGGGCGCCGCGCGTGCAATCGTTAGACTGCGTAGGTTTCGATCTGCTGGCATGGGTCGAGCCTCGCTCCATTGGCGCATCGGGATGAACAGGAGCGGTCAGCGAGCTGTCGCAACACGTAAAGCCGAACACTCACGCCCAACAGTGTGCCCCAGAGAGTGTCAGGTTCCCCGTTAAACTTTTGTAATAAGCAAAGATTGCCAGATCAGTTGGTGGCCGGAGCCTTGGCGGCGCTCGCGCCATCGCGCCATACACCCCTGTCCTTCAGCGCCTTGGCCACTTCTGGGGGCATGTATTTCTCATCGTGTTTTGCCAACACGCTGTCGGCCAGAAAGGCGCCCGACCCATCCATCGCGCCCTCCGCAATCACGCCCTGGCCTTCGCGGAAGAGATCCGGCAACAAGCCCTGGTAGCTGACTTTCAGCGTCTTTACCATGTCGGTGACAGTGAATTCGACGCGCGCGCCGTCGAGTTTTTTCACGCTGCCTTTTTCCACCAAGCCTCCGATGCGCACGCGTCTCCCCGCCGTGACATGCTTCTCGACCAGATCGCTGGGGGAATAGAAGAACACGATGGTGTCGCTGAGCGCGAACAACACCAGCGCCGTCGCAATGCCAAGCCCTCCGAGGGCGGTGGCAATCAGCGCCGTGCGCTTTTGTTTGCGGGTCATGCGCGAGGTCCCTCAAGGAAACTGAAAACGAAAAAGCCGAGAGGGTGAACGCCCCCGCGGCTCTCCAAACTCACATTGGTCGACTGTGCGATGACCAGGCCTTCAGCTGACGCCGCGCCAAGTGCCATCAGGATTGCGACAGGCCGTGCCACGCATGGTCTGCGGCTTGGCGTCGATGTAAATGGTATGCGTATAGTCGCGGCAATCCTGCGCCGCGCGCTTGTAGGGCTTTCCGGGAACGACCATGCCGTAATGTCCCGAATCCGGATTGCGCCAGGGCTGCGCCACGCCGGAATTGCCGCGCTCCAGCGCCGCCAATTCCGCTTGGCCGGCCGCGCGGCGATCATTGTCGTCCAGCGCCTTGCCGATCTCGCTGCCGACGATGCCGCCAACCACCGCGCCTAGCGCCGTGGCGATCACCTTGCCGTCGCCACCGCCGAACTGGTTGCCGATGACACCGCCCGCCAGCGCACCAACACCGATGCCGGCATCCTGTTTGGTCAGGCCGCCAGGGCCGCAAGCGCCCAGCGCGAGCGATACCGCCAGCGCACTTGCCAGTGCCGAAACTTTCATAGGCAAAGCCCCCTTCGATAAATTCTGTCGATCAACCCGGCAACGCTTTGCGCGCGAAGTTGCATAGTCCCTTGATACTCTGATCTATCTTGCGTGATTCGGGCGGAATTTCGACCCGATTCTGCTGCGGTGGAGGCAATCAACCTTCAAGTTGTCACGCCGCTGGAAGCCGCAGCCGCGCTTGCAGGCCGCCCAAGGGAGAGCGCTCGAGTTCGAACTGCCCCTTATAAAGCCCCGTCAGTTCGGTCACGATGGAGAGGCCGAGGCCGGACCCGGGCTTGGTTTCGTCCAGCCGTTTGCCGCGCTGCCTAGCCTCCACGCGTTCGTTGTCGCTGAGCCCGGGGCCGTCATCGTCGACTTGCAACAGCAATTCGTCCGGCGTGCCGCGCTTGCCGGAAATGCGCGAGGCCCTCAGCTCGACCCTGGACCTGGCCCATTTGCAGGCATTGTCGGTGAGATTGCCGAGCATCTCCTCGAGATCCTGCTTTTCGCCCTGGAAGCTCAGCGCCTCTTCGCAGCTGCCGCTGAGCTGTATCCCCTTGTCGGCGTGGATCTTGGTGAGCACGCGCACCATCGAATCGACAACTGGCCTGACCTCGGTGACGCCGCCAAGCGTGGCGGTGCGCGCCACCATGCGGGCGCGGTCCAGGTGGTGCTGCACCTGATCGCGCATAATGCCGACCTGCTCGGTGACCTTGCGTTCGAGCGGAGATTTGTCGCCGCGCGACTCATTGGTGAGCACGCTGAGCGGCGTCTTCAACGCGTGGGCGAGATTTCCAACATGAGTTCGGGCGCGCTCGATAACCTCGTGGTTGGAGGTGATGAGGGCGTTCAGCTCGCGCTGCAGGGGAATGATCTCTTCGGGAAGGTCGCCTTCCAGACGCATGGCTTTGCCGGATCGGATGTCGCCGAGCCCGCGCTCGATGGCGCGCAGGGGACGCAGCCCGTAGCGCACCTGGAACAGGGTGGCGAACACCAAGCCGATACCGAGCAGCGACAAAGTCAACGTCAGCGTGCTGCTGTAGCCTTGCAGCGTCACGTCGGTTTCCGTGAGATTGCCCGTAACCAGGTATCGATAGCGCTTGGCTTTTGCGCCTTCCCCAAAGGTGACGACCTTCGAGAACATGCGGATACGCTCGCCCTGCGGCCCGGTACCATCGGCTGAGACATAAGGATTGCCTGCGGACACGGTGGCGGACGCGACGGGGAAGGTGATCTGCTCCCCCTGCAAGGACGCCGAGGCCATCACTTTCGCGCCGGCAGCCGAGGCATCCTCGGGCGCGATCTGCCAATACCAGCCGGAATAGCGCACATTATATTGCGGATCGCCAAAAGCCGTCGCGGTCGGCTCGATCGGCTCCTTGGCGCCGGGATTGACACTCAGCGTCACCAGCGCCCACCAAGCCGTATCGAGTTTCAGGTCGAAGACCCGCTCGACCTCCTGGCGATAGTTGGATTGCAGCAAATAGCCCGCCAGCGGCAGCACCAGCATGCTCCACAGCGCCGAAGCAGCGAAGAGGCGAAACGCCAGGGAGTTAAGTCGCATCCTCGCCCTGAGATAAACAATACCCAAGACCCCGGATGGTGCGGATCATGTCCGTCGGGATCTTCTTGCGCAGGCGCCCGATGAAGACCTCGATGGTGTTGCTGTCGCGGTCGAAGTCCTGATCGTACATATGCTCGACCAGCTCGGTGCGCGATACCACCTTGTCCTTGTGGTGCATCAGATAGGCCATCAGCCGGTATTCGTGCGACGTCAGCTTGATGGGCGAGCCGTCATAGGTCACGCGCGCCATTTTGGTGTCGAGCTTCAGCGCCCCGCAATCGATCTCGGCGCTGGCGTGACCGGCCGAGCGGCGCACCAGCGCGCGCAGGCGGGCCAGCAGCTCTTCCATATTGAATGGCTTGGTCAGGTAATCGTCGGCGCCAGCATCCATGCCGGCGACTTTCTCGTTCCAACGATCGCGCGCGGTGAGAATGATGACCGGCATCTTGTGCCCGTCCGAGCGCCACTGTTTCAAGAGGCTGATGCCATCGCGCTTGGGTAGGCCGATATCCAGCACAACGGCATCATAGGGCTCGGTATCGCCGAGGAAATGGCCCTCCTCGCCATCCCTGGCGGAGTCGATAGCGTAGCCGGCTTCTGCCAACGCGGTGGTCAGCTGGCGATTCAAATCGGGATCGTCTTCGACAACGAGCAATCGCACGGGTTGGCAACTTTCAGTTGACAGGACCTTTACGACTATAAGTCCAGTCACTTTGCGGCGCTACTGAGGAAATGGCGTTTTTGCATCCAGGGCCTGTGTCATGACCTGTCCGTTGCCATTCAGGTAAACCAGCTCATAGTGAAAGGCGCCGGCGTTCTGACACAGGCTGACCTTGACGATCTTGCCGTCGATCTTTCCCTGGGCCTGCTTCTGGATGTCCTTGGCGGGGGTCAGGCCGTTGGCCTTCACTGTGGCCGCCATGTCTGAGTAGTTCTCGGTGCACCCTTCGCCTGCCTGCGCGGCAGGCGGGACCGAGGCCGCCAACAGCAGCGCCAGCGGCAGGACACATCGAAGGGTTTGGCGTTTGGTCATCATGGGGCAACCTTAGCCGCGCAGGACTGAACCGGGCATGAACGATTTTCCGGGTCGAAAACGACGAAAAACCCCCGGTTTCCCCGCCGAAGCAGGAAACCGGGGGGCCGTGCCGCCGTAGGTTGGGTAGAGCCCTTCTTCTGGGCGAGACCCGACACTTCACGGGCAGAGCAAGCGCTTGTCGGGTCTCGCTGAAACGCTCTACCCGACCTACAGCGATCAGATCTTAAGCGTCATAACGCTCTGCTGCAGCGGCGCGTTGGCGCGGAAGCGGCCGACGATGGCCATGACGGTGCCAAGCACGCCGCCCAGGGCCTCAAGAATATGTGACACCTGATCGCCGAAATTGGCGATGAGCGTGCCACTGACATTCAGCCCGATGAACGGGCCGATGATGGGCAGAACAGTCGCCAGAGCCGTGACGATGGTGCCCCAGACGGTGAGCGATTGCGCCCACCATTTCGGTTCATTGGCTATCATAGGTGTCTCCTTTGGAACGTGGGTTGGGGGACGTGTGCCCGCAACCGCCTTGGCGGCGGCGAGAGTTGCATCGACCCGGGCGAGCCAGCCGCGGCCGAAGCGGGCAAAGATCGGCAGCCGCCGGTAGGCCGCGCGGCGCAGTTCGGCGTAGCGTTCGATGAGGGCGATCTCTTCGCCCGCCCGTACCGCGGCCAGCGTGACCGGACCGATCTCGCCGTCGACCGGGGTTTGGGCGGCCTCCTGCAGCAGGCGCGCCGCCCGCCCCAGGCCGTGGTTGACGGCGGCGTCGAAGTGCATGACGGCGGGAGCGGCGGCAAGATCGGGGCAACGGGCCGGAAGCCAATAGCGGTCGTGATAGATCGCCCGCACCACGTCCTGGCTGATCGTTTTCAGCTCTGCTTCCAGGGTTGCCCGGTTGACAGAGTCCAACGCGACGCCTCGGTAGCGGGCAAAATCGCCAATGGTGATGCCGAAGTTGGTCGCGCCGCCCGGATCGGCCGGATCGTTCGACCAGCCGCCTTCCATGGCCAACACGTGGGTGAGCGCGTACTGGAATGTCGTTTGGTCTTGTGCCACCAGGGATCTCCAATGCTTGTGGAAAGGACGATGCGGCCGCTACTCAAAGTAGCCCTTCACGGCGACGCCGCCGCGAATCACCTGCGAGGCGGTCGCGGTGGCCACCGGCATGCGCAGAATGATGTGCAGGAACGTCCCCGGCTCGACCACCAGGGGACCTTGCGAGACATCGACACTGACAAAGCGGTCCGCACGCGCACCGATCGCCGCGCCGATCGGGAAGCTCTGGGCGCCCAGGAACTTTCGGTGCGGCGCCCGCGTGGTGGTGGTCGTGGCCGTGTCGGTGGTGGCGAGACTGACGGCCGTTGCGCCGATGCCGAGATACCAGGTGAGCAATGTCGGCGTGGTCGCGACCGCCGCGCCGGTGTTGAATGTGTCAATCTCGATGCCGGTGATGACCAGGTTCTTGCCCGGCTGGGTCGTGGCGGGCGTCGGCACCTGATAGGCGAACAAGGCGTAGTCGGTTTCGGCGCCGGCCACAGCGCCGAACTGGAAGTTTCCTCCCGGTACAGAATATCCGGCCGAGGTGTTCGACAAGGCCGCCGAGGTCGGCGCCGTCGAGTTGGCGATATTATCGAGCTGCGCCACGGCAGCGCCATCGGGGGCAGAGGCCAGATGATCGCCGAGCCCCGCGCGCGCGGCTGGCCACGAGCGCGTGAACGAGCCGTCCCCCAGCGTCACGGCCCAGCGGGCGATGTTGAGCTTTTGCGCTCCGACCGTGGCCGCGGCATTGAACCAGCGCGCGAACAGATAGCCAGACTGGTTCTGCGCCATGGCCCCAACCGTGGCCGCACTCGAGCGCAGCACCTGGCCGATGTAGAGGCCGTCGAAATAGAGTTCGATCCGATCCGTGTGCGCAACAATTTCGGCATGATAGACGCGCCCGGCCGTCCAGGTCAGCGCGGCCGGCAACGCAATGGCGCCGGAGGTGGTCACGGTACCGTTGTAATTACTGACCAATTGCAGCGCACCCGCCGTATCGATCAGCAGATAGATGCCGTCGGACGGCGCATTGGCAACCGCCGTTCCCGGAATGCCAAGGCCGATCTCGATGATGTTCTGGGCCTGCGGCACCAGCGCCAGCGAGAACCAGACATCGATCGTGAGTGGGAAGTTGCCCAGCACCGGGAAGGTGCGGTGGGTCCGGCAGATCTGACCTGACGCCGATGTGGTCAGGGCCGTGGCGTTGAAGGTCAGGAACCCGCCGCCGACGGACAATGCCGTCGCGGACGCAAGATTGAAATACTTGCGCGAGTTGAAGACGCTGTGATGGAACGTATCGTCCCACAACAGCGAATCCTGCCCAACGCCAAGCCGCTTTTCCGGGCTGGCGTAGATCGAGCGGCGCAGCGCCGGTAGGCCGACCGCACCATCGTGGGTCTCGCCGGCAAGATTGGCGTAGCCCGCATTCGCCAGCACCTTGGAGAGCGCGACAGCGAGTTCCGAATTGGTGTTGACGTCGGCGGTGTTGGTGCCGGCGGCATTCTGCAATGTGGCCATGAGTTCCTCATCCTAGCTGATAGCTGACCTTGAATTTGCCGCTGACACGGCCGGTCAGGCAGGCCGCGTAAAGCGTGAACGATCCCGCGGCCGGCACGGCGCGCAGGTGCAGCAGGTCCATCTCGTTCTCGTCCGCCGAGCGGCCGGTTGCGGCCTTGCCCGACTGCGCGACCAGGATCTGCGAGGTTGCCGTGACACTGCCGTTCGTCAGTATAAATTTCTTCTCGCGCACGGCCGCCGCGCCGAAATCGACCTCGGCCTCGGTCAGCACCGCGCCACCGCCGCCGCCGCTGTGCGCATCGACATATTGCTTGGTGGCGACGCCGAGCGCGACCGTGGGATCGGCGAACACGGTGGCAAGACCGCTGGCGCGATCGATCTGCAGCGCCTCCTTGAAGGAACTGCCGTCGGCGCTCACCTTGAAATGGAAGTTGTCGTCCCCTGCGAGGCCGATCTCGGCGCGTCCGGAAAACCCATCCTGATACAGAATGCTTGCCGTGTCGGTGGCGACGTTCTTGTTCAGCTTGAGCTGCACGCCATTGCCGACATTGTTCAACAACACGGCCGAGCTGGCGACGGCCAGCTTGTTGGTGGCATCGGCCGTGGCGTTGATGCCCAGCAGCGCGGCGTTCTGCAGCGTGCCGCCAGCGGCCGCCACGGCGCCTGCCACGTCGGCAACGGTGATCGCCAACAGTGCCTTGGCCTGGGTTGCCGTCAGATCGGCGGCGTTGGCGGCCGCGCCGGTACTGTTGCCCTTGAGCGTGTTGGCGGCCATCTGCGCCGCTTTTGCGTTCGTCACCGCATTGGCGGCGATGGTCAAGGCCAGGCTGCCCGCCGTGTTCGTCACATCGCCGGTATGCGCTGGTTCCTGTGCCGCCTGCAAGGTTCCCGCGCCTTGCGTCGAGAGGTTCACGGAAGATGCCGTGGCCAAGGCCCCGAGGCCGGACACGTCGGAGGCTGTCAGCGTCACGGCGCCCGTACGCCCGGCAACCGACGTGACGCCGCCGCTGTGCGCATCGACATATTGCTTGGTGGCGATGCCGAGCGCCGCCGTGGGATCGGCGAACACGACGCCCAGACCGGTGCTGCGGTCGAGCCGCAGCGCCTCCTTGTAGCTGCTGCCGTCCGCGCTCACCTTGAGATGGAAATCGTCGTCGCCCGCCAGGCCCAGCTCGGCACGTCCGGAAAACCCGTCCTGATACAGAAGGCTTACCGTGTCGGTCGCCGCCGCCTTGTTGAGCTTCAGTTGGTGGCCATTACCGATGTTGTCGAACAGGGTCGCTGCACTCTTGACGGCGAGCTTGTTGGTGGCGTCGGCGGTGGTGTTGACGCCGACCAGCGCCAGGTTCTGCAGCACACTCAGCGCCGACCCCCAGGCTCCCGCGTTGAAGATGAGCAACACGTTCTCGGCGACCACCCAGGCGACCCAGCCGGTGCGCGGAGCATAGTAGGCCCAGGCGCCATCCTGGAACGCCGCAATCTTCCCGGCCTGGGCCGCCCACACACCGCTGGCGCCCACCGGCACGATGTAGCGGTCGCCATCGGCGGGCGTTGCGGGCGGCGCCGTCAGCACCCGGCTGAGCACCGAGGTCTGCACCAGCGCATCGAGCATACGCAGCGCATCATTGTGCGTGACATGCTTTTGCGCCTGCGCCGCATCGAGATAAGGCAGGGTGAGATTGGGGCTGGTGGCCATGGTTGTTTCCTCACAGGATGGCTGACTTCGGCGTGCCCCGGCCGAAACCGGAGGACAGCTGGAACACCTTCACCGCGACGCTCGCCGGCAGCGCGCCGAAATCTGCCGTCTGCTGAGCGCTTGTGTAGAGCACCGAGGGCGCGGCGCTGCTCAGTGTCCGCACCACCGCCGTCCCGTTCAGCACGTCCACCTCGTAGGCCTCGGCATCCTCGGACAGCGGCACTTCGCGCTGCTCCCAGGCGTCGCCGCCGATACGTGTGCGTCGTTTCCAGCTGATCGCGAGATCGCCGCTCGCCCGGTCGCCGCGCACATGGCTCGGGCTGTACGGCCGCCGGCCAGTGCCGTTGAAGGTCACCGAGCGCGTCGCATAGGAGAGATGCCCGAGCGGCCGATTGGCCGGCCCATAGCGCCAGGTCTGCGCCAGGCCGATCTGATCGATGGTCTCATCCAGCAGCGCCACAGTGGCGTCGAGCAGCACGAAGGCCGACCCCGTCGCCAGTATCGGCGCCATTGCCCCGTCGCTCCCCGCCTGCCCACGCAGCAGCCGCGTCAGCTGATAGCTCCGGTCGGCGACCAGGGCCGCGTTGGCGAACTGCAGTACCTCCCAGACGCCGGGGCTGGTTTCAAGGGCGGCGGCATTGGCCCCGGCCAGCACCGCAAGATCGCTCTGCGTACCGAGCGTTCCCGTGGCCAGCTGCACCGTCAACTGGTTCGCCATGTCCCAGCGATTGACCGGGCCGCTGGCGAAGGGCGTCACCGTCACCCCCATTGTCGCGGCGGCTGAAAGCGTCGTGTTCAGACGGAAGTCGATACCGTCGGCGGAGCGATAGACGGCGACCCCGCCCGGCCAGGGCGATTGCGCCGCCGCCACCCGCGCCGCGATCGGCGATTCGTCGCCGCGCAACAGCGGCAGATCGAGGAAGGCCGTCAGTGGGCGCCCGAAAGCCGAGATGCCGGTGGACGTCGACACGCGCTCGACCGCGCTGGAGGCGGCATAGATCGCGCGCTGGATCGACAGCGCATCGACGCCGCGCCCGAGCCCATCCGCCAACGCCGTAATGCGCAACTCAAGGGCCCGCCCCGGCAATTGCAGCGCCACCACGTCGCCGGGCTCCAGCGCGAGCCAACTGTCAGGCAGCCGGAATTGCGCCATCTGACGGGCGCCCCAGGCGTCCTGCAGCATGCGTTCGGCAATCGCCTGACCGGTGGCGGGGCGCAGCACCAGCGGCAGATCGGCATTGGCCACGCGCGTGCTGCGGGAGGCCAGACGACGCGATTCGGCGGCCGACGACTGGTAGCTCCGGTCCGGATCGAGATAGCCAATCCGCGCGACGGCCGGCAACTCGGTCTCCTGCTTGCGCACCAGCTGGAACGGTTCGGCGCCAGGGGCGGTCTCGACCAGAGCGTCCGTCGTCAGCAGGGCCACCGGCGCGCTTGCCCCGCGCTGCCGGAAGGCGATCTTGTCGCAGCTCTCCAGGCTGTCGAAGAAATAGGCCAGTTCCAGGGGTTGGATCGCGGCGCGCGCGCTCATCACCCGATCAAGCACATAGCCATCGACCAGACCGGTCAACTGCGATGTGTCGTAGCTGGCAAAGCCGGTCTCCTCGAGGATGGCGCCAACCACGGCGTCGAGTGATGCCGCCGCAATGCGCCCGGTAATCCAGTGCCCGCGCTGCCAGCTGTCCATATCGCCCCACACGTCCGCCAACTGAGGAAATGCCGGATAGGGCCGCGCATCCCAGGTGTAGACGAACATGCGCGACGGATCGACCATCGGCGCACCGTACACGGTGGAATTCGGATTGGCGGGGGTGGCCGCACCGGTGCCGAAGGTGTCCAGCAGCGCCGAGAGCACGCGCCGTTGCATGAGATCGTCGCGTGCGCCGCTGGAAAAATAGGGGAGGGAGGATTCCGCGCTCTTGGGATCGACGAACACATTGGGCTGGTTCGCGCCCTTGTCGACGGCCGCGCAGCCGCATTCCGTGAACCAGAACGGTTTGCTCTGCGGCACCCAAGCCGTGGGGGTCGGCGATTCGACACCGCCCGGCCGGTTGACGTGCTGATTGGTCCACCACCCGGCAATATCCTTGAAGCGGTAGAGCCAGGGCTTACCAAGACCATCCGTGATCGGAGTGCGCGTCTGCGCGGCCCGCGCGCCGGAATTGGCATAATACCAGGCGTAGCCTTCGCCGCCCGTGATGTTGCCTTTCAGATAGGCCGGATCGTAGATCGACGTCACGCCCGCCAGACGATCCGCATGCGCATTGCCATCGCGCCAATCGGCCAGCGGCCAATAGACATCGATCCCGATGGCATCGATGGATGGTGCGGACCACAGCGGGTCGAGATGAAAGATGACGTCGTTTGACCCGTCCGACGGCTGATGACCGAAGTACTCGGACCAGTCGGCGGCATAAGTTACCTTCGTGCCCGTCCCCAGAACCGCCTTGACGTCGGCGGCCAGTTGCACCAGCGCCGAGACGAACGGATAGGCCGCAGGCCCGGATCGCGCCGTCGTCAGGGCGCGGAGTTCGGAGCCGAGCAGAAACGCATCGACCCCACCCGCCGCCTTGCAGAGATGCGCGTAGTGCAACACCATGCGCCGGTAGGACCATTCGGGCGGACCGGAATAGGTGACGCTGTCGCCGCTGATGGCGAACTGCGCGATCGTCGCTGTACCAATGAAGACATTCAGTTGCGTTGCAGCGGCCACTGTCTTGTCGACGGTTCCCGGTTGCCCGGCAGCCGGATGCACGGTCAACCGTCCACGCCAGGGATAGGCAGCTTGCGCCGGTCCGCCATAGGGATCGGGCAGTGTGTTGCCGGCCGGAATATCCATCAGGATGAACGGGTTGAAGGTGCATTTCAAACCACGCGCCGCCAGGTCCCGGATGGCCGCGATGACGCTGGCGTCAGACGGCGTGCCGCCATAGGCCGGCGCTCCACTGGCGCTGGAGACCAGCGTCGCCGTCGCGCGCGTCACCCCGGCCACGCCCCAGCTCACCGGCGTCGTGACCTTGCTCGCATTATCAATCCGTGGGCGGAGCTGACAGTTGCCGGCGCGCAGATCGTCGCCGAACCAGCTGACGATCAGCGCCACGTTGCCGACCCTGGGCAGGCTGTCCTCCAACTGGTCGAGCGAGGTTGACCAATCCGTCTTGCCACTGAGCGTATGCGTATTCTCGGGCAGCCAGGCGCCGCCGCCGGCGTCGCGTTGCACCTCGGCGGTGTGATAGACGAACTCGCCCGCCCCCGGGATCATGGTGACGGCGCGCACCTGCTGCTCGAAGCCGTCGACGGCGCGGAACACCTCGAAGGCCAGTTGCGGCAGGCGGTTGCCGAACTTGGCCAGCGCCATCCGCTCGAAGACGACATAGGCGAGGCCGCGGTAGGCGGGGGCCAGGCCCACCCCCTCCTTGGCCTCGATCAGGCTGTCGGGTGCTTGCGTTTCCGTGCCGGCATGCAGCCGGAACGTGATGCCGCCAAGGTCAAGTTCCTTGCCGTCCGCCCACAGTTTGCCGATGCGCGTGATCGGCCCCTCGCACAGCCCCACGGCGAAATTGGCGAAGTAGCTGTAGCTGGTCTGCGTCGTGCCGCTTGCGCCCCCACCACCGCCCAGACCCTTGCCGCTGCCACCGCTGGTGCTGGTGCTGGCGACCTCCTCGAAGCGGGTGGCCCAGATCACCTCGCCGGCGATCCGTGCACGGCCATAGAGCCGCGGGATCGGCGCCCCCTGGCGCGAGGCCATCACCTGCAGCGTGCCGAGGCGTGGGCCGTCCAGGCTGCGGCTCTGCCCGCTGGCGCCAAATAGCGCCTGGTCGATCAGGGAGCCGGCGAGGCCGCCGACCGCCCGGCCAATGACGGCGCCGGTCAGCGTGGTGCCAATGATCGCCGACGGCAACAGCGCGCCGCCGACCGCCGAGCCGATGGCGGCAAGGGCAAGTGTGGCCATGGTTTTGCTCGCGACAAGGGGGTCAGTCGGTAACGCCCGGCAGCGCGAAGGCCGCCGCGATCCGTCGCCGCCACCAGCGATTGAGGGCGACCTCGCTGACCGGTACGCCTTCCTGGGCGTGGATCATGCGGTCATCCTCGACCAGCACGGCGGCATGCTTGGCTACGGCATCAGCACGGATACGGAAGATCAGGATATCGCCCGGGCGGGCGCTGGCCAGCGGGATCGGCACCAAGTTGCGGCCGGCAGCCAGCAAAAGCGCTTCGCTTCCGGTCGCCTCGGCCCACTCACCCGTATACGGACCAGGAGACTCCGGCTCGCTGCCGTACAGGTCGCGCCATAGGCCGCGCACCAGGCCGATGCAGTCGCAGCCTACCAGCCGCAGGCTGGCGCGGTGATGATAGGGCGTCCCCAGCCAGCCCCGAACCGCGCGCGTGATGTCGGATCGCACGAGGCTCATGGCAGGAAACTCGCGCCGGTGTTGGTGCCTTCGCCCGCGACCGGATAGGAGGTCACAAAATCATTACCCGGCATATGCGGGCAGCCGCGGAAATTCACGCCGTTGTTGAATTTGCTGCGGCAGGTTGCGAACTGCTTGTCGCAGCCGGCGCTGACGCTGAAGCTATCGCCGATGGCGACCGGCCGGCTGGTGTCCTGCCAGATTTCCATGCGGACGCCTTCGATGCCGAGGCTATGGCGTTTGACTTCGGATTTGCGCGCCGCGTTCGGCCCGCTGGTCCAGCTGACCAGTCCGCGGGTGAACCAATCGTCTGTGAACGCGGTTAATCCGGAGGCAACGAACGTGCGGTCGTCGAGCAGCGCGGTGACCGTCCCCGCTGCCGTGAGGGTCGCCCCGGCCAGCACCACGGTGCAGCGCGCATCGCCCAGATCAGCGTCGCAACCGGGCTGGTAGATGCGGCCGCGCTCCTGCTGCAGCACATGGGCCAGGCCGCGCAGCTCCGCCGTGAACGCGGTCACGCCGCGCTTCACCTCCCCGATCGTCCCCATACGAACCAGGAGTTGCTGGGTGGTATCCGCCCAATTGACGCGGAACAGCTCGATGCCGGCGTTGTCGTAGCGCCCGGCGTTCAGATCATCCTCGCTCAGACGATCGGAACGCAGCGCCCCCGATAGCTCCTGGTTTCCGACCGTCAGGCCGACTTCAGATGTCAACTCGCTGGCGGAAAATCCGCTGGCCGCCTCGAATGTGGTGCCGTCGAATTGCAGCGGGCGATCATGATCGGTGAAGCCAAGCCGCGCACCGTCGCCGCGCGTGATGCGCCAGCACCAGGCCAGCGTGGTCGCGCCGCTGGCCAGATGCGCGGCGAAATCATTGGGAAACACTCTCACAATCGCACCTCGATGATCGGGATGTGCGGGATCGAACCCGCCGCAAGGTTCTGCAGGTTGACCTCGATGCGGTCGGTATCGAAACGGACGGGCACGTCGAATTCGAAGCCGGCCGTGATGGCGGCGCTGACAGCCGGCAGATTGCCGGCCAGAAAGGTCACGGCGCCGAGCGTGTGGTCGACGGTAAAATGCGTCCCCTCCGTCTTGGCAAGGCCGGCGACCGCGATCCGTACCGATCCCTGGACCGGCTTGCGGATGACGCGCTGATAGGGTGCATACGCATTTCCATAACTCTTGGTCAGCTGAAAGGTCGCGGTGCTGCCGTTGCCGGTACCGATCGCCTGATCGCCTGCCAGCGGCGCGCGCGAGGGCGGCCCGGAGCGGTAGTCGGCATGGTCGCGCCAGCGGAAGCCATGCAGGCGGCCGCGCCGTTCCTCGAAGAAAGCCAGCACCGTATGCAGATCGTCGACGCCGCGAATGCCATAGCCGGCGTTGTAGCTGCGCCGCGAATCGGCCCAGCGGCTGTTGCGCTCCTCGAAGCCCGAGGCCAGCGTCACCACATCGGTGCGCCGCTCCGGACCGCCGGTCGCACCTTTGGAAATGTTGCTCGGAAAGCGCACGTCGTGAAACGCCATGGGCGATCCTCCGTTTACAGATTGCGCTGGCCGACCGCCAGGCCGCGCTGCAGCAGGGCCGCGATCTGGGTCTGCGAGCGCTGGAAGCCGGCGACGTCCGGGGTCGAGATGTTGAACGTGATGGTGGCGCCGCCGCCGCCGCCCGAACGCACGCCGAGCTGGCCGTCGGTGCCGCGCGTCAGCGGCAGGATGGCCTCGGCGCCCTGCTCGCCCGCGATGGCGGCGCGACCATCCGATAACGGAAAATTGAGCGGCGAGGAAATCACGCCGCCTTGCGCGAAGGGCACCGGCAGCCCGGCCCCCGCTCCCGGCGTCAGCGCGCCGCCAA
>Ga0075026_100000622_pt1 | contig 14525 bp, 13 predicted proteins | sample Str012_2_FD_71392 | JGI IMG/M metagenome (GOLD analysis project Ga0075026, IMG submission 71392) | Freshwater sediment microbial communities in response to fracking from Pennsylvania, USA - Straight Creek_MetaG_SC_2012 | ecosystem: Environmental > Aquatic > Freshwater > Creek > Sediment...
CTTCAAGGGGTGGGGAGAAGTGTTCGATATTCCGTCAAAGGAGAAACACACGCCCGTCAGCACCGTTACGCTGGAATATTTACACGCGGTCAATGCAAGATTGAATTACTGAGTATTACAAATGAAGTCCTTCAGTCCGCTGAAGGCTTAAGCCTTCAGCGGAAAAAGACTTTCCTTAAACCGACTTTCAACCGCTGAGGGGTTAACCCCTCAGCGGTTATAATTCCCTGACTTTCTCCAGGAACAATTCCATGCCCGCCTTCTTCTCCGCATCCAGCACGTAACTTATATTTTTCGTATAATAGGTGCGCAGGTCGTGCGTTCCTTCACCGATCTCACGGATCACATCTTCAATGTGCTCGAGTCCCAGCGCATTGGCATGGTTGAAATGCTCCATGAAACCGGCGTCCAGTGGCTTGTTCGACACCCAGGCGGCAAAGACGAAGTCAAGACCCGTATGGTTCTTCCAGGCTTCACCGAGATCGTACATGAAAGGTGAAACCAGGTGCTGGTCGAGCGCGCGGTCACCGATGACGAGTCCGGCGGTATCGCCCAGGATGCGATGCCGGTACTCTTCGCCCTGCGTATCCACGCACAGGGCGGACGACTTCCAGTATTCCTTGAGCAGGATGCGCGACAGGGCCGCCGATGTGCGGGACTGATAGTCCAGCAGGACGGCATTGATCTCTTCGAGGGGACGATCGGCGAAAATACCCACGGATGCGACGGCACCGCGGGAACCGATGCAATAGTCCGAGACGACATGATACTCCTTCAGCTTCGGAATGATCGCTACGGGGATCAGGCCGACGTCGATCTCATCCTCCATCAGCATCCGCGCCAGTGCAGACGGATAGTCCAGCACCAGGTCGATCCTGTCTTTCACGGAATCCTGTCCGATCCCATACAATAGTGGCCTGGTATTCAGGTAACTGACGGCCCCAACCCTTATTTTACGGTCCAATGGCTTTAGCGTAATTTTGCGGACGCAAACCTACAGGAAATAAATCAAACCAAGACTTGATGGATCTCAGCCCGCTGACCGCCATATCACCCGTGGATGGCAGGTACAGGCAGCAATTGCAGCACCTGGACCAATATTTCTCCGAATTCGCCCTGATCCGCTACCGGATCCGCGTTGAGGTGGAATATTTCATCGCCCTCGCGGAGAAGAAGTTCTTCCCCCTGAAGCCCCAGCACGTGAAGGCGCTTCGTGGGCTGTATGAGCAGTTCACCCCGGAAAGGGCGCAGGAGATCAAGAACCTGGAGCGGGTGACGAACCACGATGTGAAAGCCGTGGAATACCATATCAAGCAGGACCTTGACGTCCTCAAGCTGTCGGCATACAAGGAGTGGGTGCATTTCGGTCTCACCTCACAGGACGTGAACAATACGGCCATTCCGCTGCTCTGGAAAGAATCCCTGGAGAATGAGTACTATCCCGCTGTGAGCAACCTGGCACTGGCCCTGCGCAAACTCGGCAAAGGCTGGATGAAGATCGCCATGTTGGCGCATACCCACGGGCAGCCGGCTTCGCCAACCACATTGGGCAAGGAGATCCTGGTCTTCGTGGAACGACTTGAACAGCAGCTGGCCTTGATGCATGCCATCCCTTACTCCTGCAAATTCGGTGGTGCCACGGGCAACTTCAATGCCCATGCGGTATCCTTCCCCAAGACGGACTGGGTGCGGTTCGCCAACCAATTCTGTGCGGACAAACTGGGCCTGCAGCGGCAGCAGTGGACCACACAGATCGAGCATTATGACAACCTGGCCGCTCAGTTCGATGCCATGAAGCGGATCAACAATATCCTGGTCGACTTCTGCCGCGATGTGTGGACCTATATCTCCATGGAATATTTCCGCCAGCGCATCAAGGCCGGCGAGGTCGGATCTTCCGCGATGCCACATAAGGTGAACCCCATCGACTTTGAAAATGCCGAGGGCAACCTGGGTGTCGCCAACGCGTTGTTCGAATTCATGTCTGCCAAGCTTCCGGTCTCGCGCCTCCAGCGCGACCTGACCGACAGCACCGTGCTGCGCAACATGGGCGTTCCCTTCGCCCACTCCATCCTTGCGTTGAAATCCATCGACAAGGGTCTGTCAAAACTGCTGTTGAACGAGGAAGGCATCCGTGCCGACCTGGAATCCAACTGGGCCGTCGTCGCCGAAGCCATCCAGACCATCCTGCGCCGTGAGAAATATCCTAACCCCTACGAGGCCCTCAAGGAGCTCACACGCGGCAACCAAACCATCAACAAGAAATCCCTGCACGCCTTCATCGACGGCCTGAAAGTGAAATCCGCGATAAAGAAGGAATTGAAGGCGATCACGCCTTGGAACTACGTCGGGATTAGCGGATTGGCGAATTAGCGAATTCGCGAATTGAACAGCCGGTCACTGAGAAATAATAGGCCCCCTCCTGGACTTACAGTGAGGGGGTTATTCGTTAGCGGGATCGAATCGGAGAATTCGCCTATTCGCGAATTCGTTAATTCGCGAATTACTTGTGGATCTCTGACGTGAAGTGGAACTCGATGTCCGGATTATTGGTGATCTCCGTATTGAGGAACCACTGGCTCTGCGCCAGGTAGACCAGGTGTCCGTCCTTGTCCTCGACCACGTTGGCGGTCTTGAAGCGGATGAAATCATCCAGTTTTTTCTTATCGTTTGAAGTGATCCAGCAGGCCTTGAAGAAAGGCAGGCTGTTGAACTGCACCGAGGCTCCATATTCCTGGAGCAGGCGGTACTGGATGACCTCGAACTGAAGTTCACCGACGCAACCGATGATCTTGCGGTTGCCGCCGTATTGGGTGAACAGCTGCGCCACCCCTTCATCCGTCAGCTGCAGCAGTCCTTTCTCGAGCTGCTTGGTCTTCATCGGGTCCTTGTTGACCACTTCCTTGAAGAGTTCCGGTGAGAAACTCGGGATGCCGGTGAAGTAGAAGTCCTCCCCTTCCGTGAGTGTATCTCCGATCTTGAAATTCCCCGTGTCGAAGAGTCCCACGACATCGCCGGGAAAGGCCTCATCGATCACATCCTTGTCTCGGGCCAGGAAGGAATAAGGGTTGCTGAACCGTACGTCCTTGTCCAGGCGCACATGGTGGTAGTATTTGTTGCGTTCGAAACGCCCCGAGCAGATCCGTATGAACGCGATGCGGTCGCGGTGCTTGGGGTCCAGGTTGGCGTGGATCTTGAATATGAACCCGCTGAGCTTGTCCTCGTTCACATCCACTTCGCGCTTGGTGGTCTCCCGGCTGCGCGGCGTCGGGGCGATGCGGATGAACGTATCCAGCAGTTCCTTTACGCCGAAGTTGTTGATGGCGCTGCCAAAGAACACCGGGGCCGTCTTGCCGGCCAGGTAGGACGCCTGGTCCAGGTTGCCATAAACACCTTCGATCAGTTCCACATCATCTTTGAGCTGCTTCGCATCGCGCTCCCCTACGATGGAGGCAAGCAATGGGTCGGAGAGATCGCTGATGGGAACGATGTCTTCTTCCGTAGCTTTTTGGTTGGCATGGAATAGCAGCAGGCTCTTGTCGAACAGGTTGTACACACCTTTGAAATCCTTGCCGTTGTTGATGGGCCAGGACAGGGGATGCAAGTGGATGTTCAGTTCTTTCTCCACATCATCCACGAGGTCGAAAGGAGCCTGTCCGTCGCGGTCCAATTTATTCATGAACACGATCACCGGCGTGTCGCGCATGCGACAGACCTCCATCAGTTTGCGGGTCTGTTCTTCCACACCTTTGACCGAGTCGATCACCAGCACCACAGAATCCACCGCGGTCAGGGTTCGGTAGGTGTCTTCAGCGAAGTCTTTGTGACCCGGAGTGTCCAGCAGGTTGATCAGGGCGCCCTTGTATTCGAAGCTCATGACCGAAGTGGCTACGCTGATGCCACGTTGGCGTTCGATCTCCATGAAGTCACTGGTCGCATGCTTCTTGATCTTGTTGCTCTTGACCGCACCGGCCGTCTGGATGGCACCGCCGAACAGGAGGAATTTCTCCGTCAGGGTTGTCTTGCCGGCGTCCGGGTGCGAAATGATCGCGAAGGTCCTGCGCTTCTTTATTTCCGAGTCGAATTTCATGCTGGTTCAGTATTGCCGCGGGCTGCGGTGCCACAAAGCGTGCAAAGGTAAGGGTTCGGGGCGATTCTCCCGCTCGTCAAGAACCCTTCCCACTGCTCCCAAAAGGCACTCCGGGCCGGGATGCCCGAAGTAAATTGCTTCATGCGCAGGACCCTGAAGATCATCGGTAACAGCCTCCGGCTGGCGATCCTCGAACTGAGGAACAACAAACTCCGGACGATCCTGTCCCTGCTGGGCGTCTCTTTCGGCATTTTCTGCATCATCGGCGTCCTCTCCATGGTCACAAGCCTGGAGCGCAACATTCAGGATGACATCAAATCCCTGGGCACGAATTCCATCTATCTGGACAAATGGGAATACAACGGTGGCGAGAACTATCCCTGGTGGAAATACGTCAACCGGCCCGAGCCGAAGTTCCATGAGATGGAGCTGCTGAAACAGAAAGCATCAGCCGCCAGCCACGTGGCCATGAACCTGTCCAACAATGCGAATCTCGAATACGAAGATGGGGTGCTGATGGGGATCAACTATTATGGCATCACGGAGGAATTCGGCGATATTCAGCACTATGATGTGCAATTTGGGCGCGACCTCTCCCTGAACGACTTCAGCAATGCATCACCTGTAGTGGTCATCGGATATGAGAATGCCGAGAAACTCTTCGGCAACCCTGAAAAAGCGCTGGGCAAAGAAGTGAAGCTCAAAGGCCGCACCGCCATCGTGACCGGCGTCATCAAGAAACAGGGTAAAAGCATGGTCGGGGCCTGGGAATTCGATCGCAGCATCATCATGCCCTACCGTTTCTTCAGGCTCATGTTCAAGGAAAAAAACTCCAACCCGGTCATTATGATAAAGGGCAAGGATGGCGTTGCCGTGGACGCTCTGAAAGACGACTTGAAAGGCGCCATGCGGAGCATCCGGAAACTGGGGCCGATGCAGGACGATGACTTCGCCCTGAATGCCATCAGCGACTTCAGCAAATCCGTCTCGGAATTCTTCGGTTCGGTCAATCTCGGCGGCTGGTTCATTGGCCTGCTGAGCCTGATCGTGGGGGCGTTCAGCATCGCCAATATCATGTTCGTCACTGTCCGGGAACGCACGCCCGTCATCGGCCTCAAAAAAGCCATCGGCGCGAAGCGCCTCACCATCCTGGCGGAATTCCTGCTGGAAAGCGCCTTCATCTGCATCCTCGGAGGCATGATCGGCGTTCTCCTGGTATTCCTGCTGACCCTTCTGGCAACCAACCTGTTCGACTTCCCTGTTTACATCTCTACCAGCCTGCTGGGCCTCTCCATCGGCATCTGTATCCTCATAGGGGTGCTGGCCGGCATCATCCCGGCTTCCATTGCTTCCCGGTTGGATGCGGTGGTGGCGATCCGTTCGAAATAGTTATCGGTTATCGGTTATCGGGTGGCAAGGATATTGGCTGTTCTGATAACCGACAACAGATAACATATAACTTCATATTCCCTACCTTCGGGATCAATACCAACGTATGCGCAAGACCATCGAGATCCTCAAATCGACCGTCAAGCTGGCCATATCGGAGATCAGCAAGAACAAATTGCGCACCTTCCTCTCCCTGTTCGGTGTCACTATCGGCATCTTCTGTATCATCGGCGTGCTCTCCACCGTGAAGAGCCTCGAGAAGAACATCCAGGATGGCGTGAAATCACTCGGGGCCAATACGGTGTACATCGACAAATGGGACTATAAGGGAGGGGCAGAATACCCCTGGTGGAAATATGTGAACCGCCCCACGCCCACCCAGCTGGAAGCGAAGAAGCTCAAAGAGAAATTGGACGTCAAAGTCAACATTGTCTATAGTTTCAGCCCGAACGCGAATGTGACCTATGGCAACAACACATTGTCCGGCGTGACCTACCATGGTGTCACGGAGGAATTCGACCAGATCATTCCTGTGGAAATCGCCTATGGTCGATACCTCAGCGTGGCCGAGTTCGACAAGGGTACACCCAACATCATCATCGGATACGACAACGCCACGGACCTTTTCGGCAGTGCGGACAAGGCTGTGGGCAAAGAAGTTCAGCTCAGGGCGACCAAAGCCAATATCGTCGGTGTCATCAAGAAGCAGGGCGCCAGCCTGGGCCCGGGATGGGGCTTCGACAAATGCATCCTGCTCTCTTACAAACTCGTTCGCCAGCAACTTTTTGACGAGCGCTTCAACAATCCAAAGATCATCGTGAAGGGACCGGATGACATGTCGTCGGATGACCTGACCGGAGAACTCAAAGGAGCCATGCGATCCCTTCGCCGGTTGGGACCGGGCCAGGAGGACAATTTCGCCCTTAACGCCATCAGTGATTTCAGCAAGGCCGTGTCTTCGCTTTTCTCGAATGTCAGCCTGGGCGGCTGGCTGATCGGCCTGCTAAGCCTCGTGGTAGGTACCTTCGGTATCGCCAACATCATGTTCGTGACCGTCCGGGAAAGGACCCCCTTCATCGGCTTGAAAAAGGCGATCGGCGCCAAGAAAGGGACCATCCTGATGGAATTCCTGCTCGAAAGCGCCATGATCTGCATCATGGGCGGACTCATCGGGGTGATCCTGGTGTATAGCCTCGCCAAGATACTCTCCCTGGCCTTCCATTTTGACTTCTCGATATCCCCGAACATCCTGGGGCTGGCGATCGGTATCTGTGTGCTCATCGGTGTGATGGCTGGCATCATACCGGCAGTGATCGCGGCCAGGATGGACCCCGTCGTGGCCATCCGCTCCAAATGACCCCAGCCGAAAGCCTTGGGAAATGCACCCTTGGCATGGCCTTTGACCCGCATTATGGGAAGGTGCAGATATCCACATATATTTTACTAGAAACCGTCCTAAAATGTTGATTAAAATATTGATTACTAATTTTTTACACACTGCTACGTAAAGGACCGCCAGAATGTGCTCAATAAACATTTGGCATTCAATCTTTAATCACGACATTTGTCCAGAGTAAGGTTTAACCCGACAACCCAACTACGACCCATATGATCAAAGTGGTTTACGCCAGTCTGGTCTTTTTACTGTCCTCCGCCCTTGTATTCATCAGCAAAGGCGGCTCCCATCACGGAAATTGCAATATGGAAGTGAACGGGATCGTGTCCACCCTGGGTGATCCGAAGGCGAATGAATTCGTGATCCTGACACCGGACAACAAGAAATACCGCCCCCGGATCATGAATGACGAGATCGTACTTGTCCTGGGCCAACACATCAAGGCCTGCGCCAAATTGGTCGGCAATGATGCGGATGGCGTTCAGGTCATTACGCTGCACGAGGTCTCCATTTTACCTTAGTGGGCCAATGCCCCCCCCTGTCAACATCCTGGCAATAGAAAGTTCCTGCGACGAAACGAGTGCCTCCGTTTGTCAGGACGGTCGTATACTGTCCAATGTCGTCGCCAGTCAATCCATCCATGAACAGTATGGGGGTGTGGTTCCCGAATTGGCCAGCCGAGCCCACATGCAGAACATCATCCCGGTCGTAGATGCTGCTTTGAAAGAGGCGGGCATGACGCCGCGTGATCTCAGTGCCATTGCCTACACCCGCGCCCCGGGGCTGATCGGTGCCCTCCTGGTGGGCTCCGGTTTCGCCCGCTCGATGGCCCTGGCCCTGGACATACCCCTGATGACAGTACACCATATGCAGGCGCATGTACTGGCCAACCTGATCCCGGATGACCGACCATCCTTCCCATTTCTATGCCTCACCGTGAGTGGCGGGCACACACAGATCGTACGGTGTGATGGTCCCCTCAAGATGTCCGTCCTGGGCGAAACGATCGATGATGCCGCCGGCGAAGCCTTTGACAAGTCGGCGAAACTGCTCGGCCTGCCCTACCCGGGTGGACCATGGGTGGACCGGCATGCCTCCAAAGGGGATCCAAAGCGATTCCTTTTCCCTGAGCCGCAGGTACCCGGGCTCGATTTCAGCTTCAGCGGCGTCAAGACCAGCATCCTTTATTTCCTGCAGGAGGAAACGAAAAAGGAGCCTGAATTCGTTCAGAAGAACCTGGATGACATTTGCGCGGGGATCCAGCACTCCATAGTGTCGATCCTTCTGCGGAAATTAAAACGGGCCAGCCTGGAGACGGGGATCTCCGAGATATGCCTGGCGGGCGGTGTGGCTGCCAATAACGGATTGAGAGAAGGACTGCTTGAAATGGCGGGAAAAATGAACTGGAAGACCCATATGCCTGAGTTCCAGTATTGCACTGACAATGCCGCGATGATCGCCATCACGGGGTACCATAAATTCCTGGCCGGCGACTTCGCCGTCCTGTCCGAAAGCGCCTCCGCCCGGGGGGCGTGGTGACTAAATAGCCACACGATCCGACCATGCCGAATACCTATTTCAAGTTCAAGGAATTCTCGGTGCACCAGGACCGTTGCGCCATGAAAGTGACCACGGACGCCTGCATTCTGGGTGCCTGGTTCGCCGCCAAACTCCGCGACTACACTTATGTGCTGGACCTGGGCGCAGGGACAGGCCTGCTCACCCTGATGCTGGCACAGAAACTGAAATCGGAATTCCATGCCATCGAGATCGACCTGGAGTCGTTCCGGCAACTCAAGGAGAACATCGACCATTGCAACTGGAAGGACAAGTGCAGGATCATGATCGGCGATGCGCGGACCTACCGGTTCCCCGTCCGATACGATTTCATCATCAGCAACCCGCCTTTTTATGAGCATCAGCTGGAAAGTCCGGACGGACGCATCAACCTGGCGCGCCACAGCAAGGACCTGGGACTCGATGAATTGCTCGATATCCTTCACAAAGATCTCACGGAAGATGGCTCGGCCGGACTGCTGTTGCCGTGGACAAGGGAATCCGAATGCATCGAGAAAGCCGCGGCCCGTGGTTTCCACCTCTCCGAAGTGCTGAGGGTGCGACAGACCCCTGAACACGGGTACTTCCGAAGCATCCTGCACCTCACCCGTTTCAAGTCGGAGCCAGTGGTCGAGAACGCACTCACCATCAAAGATGGGAGGAACGAATACACTCAGGAATTCCATGAATTGCTGAAGGACTACTACCTGAAATTCTGAACTCAGGCTAGGCCTGCATAGCTGCGGAGGAAGGAGAATTGTTCCGTCAGCGATCCTTTGTCCAGCATCGTGGCCCGTTTCAGCACCTCGCCATGGCCATTGACCAGTTCAGGAAGTACATACTTGATCAACTGCTCTCCGAAATAACGCGAAGCATCACGCGGCAGTTCATTGGGGAGGTTGCCCACGGCCATCAGGTCGACCGATCCAGGCAGGTAGGGCGGCGTCTTTTCCAGGGTCATGCGGTCCACTCCATACACTGGCTCTTCTATCTTCTGGTCCCCGAGGTTGATGGGGACCGAGCCATCCGGATCATCTGTGATGTCGGCGATGGTCTGTATGCGGAACCGGGGATCGGGAACGAGGTCCTTCTCGAAAAGACGCGGGCTGTTCTTATCCCAATATACCCCGTTCATGAGGATATCGCTCTCGAAGGCATACGGGCGGAACCTTGAATAAAACTGGTCCGGGTGTGCATGGAATTCGGCGCGGCTGTATTTCCCGGTCTCCTTGTGGGCATAGAGGTCCGCTCCTTTCAGTTGCGTATACACGGGGTATTTGAATTCCCTTTCCAGGAATTCGTCCGGCTCCACCTCATGTATCTGCATCAGGTTCATGACCTCAAGCACCCCGTGGGCCACGCGTCCCGAGCCGGTCACGCAGATCTTGACATTCGGCAGTTTGAGCCCGAAATAGGTGTGGATGAGTTCGCGGAAGCTGCGCTGCTTGTACACACGGTCCAGCTTGAATGCACCGCAGCGGTTTCCAAAGACCATCATCCCGTTGTGCGCGCCCACGATCCCTGCGAAAAATCCGAAGCCGATGATGCGGGTGCCGTCTTCATGTTCCAGGCATTCGTAGTCGATCAAGGTGATGCCCTTTTCCATCAGGGTGTGGAAAAGAACCTGGTTATGCAGCTGCTGCTTCCGGGTGTGGGAGAAAAAGAGATAGGTCTTGCCGGAGATCAGGTCGCTCACGGGCACTTCCTTGATGCCCAGCAACACATCGCATTCCGACAGGTCCTCATTCACTTCGACGCCGGCGGAGATGTATTCTTTGTCTGAAAAACATCGTGATGGGGAGGACTGGGCGAGTATGCGCAGATCGGGCGAGTTGCGATGCAGCCACCGGCATTGTGCCGGGGTCAGCGCCACCCTGTTGTCTGGCGGGGTCTTGCCTTCACGGATCAGGCCGATCTTCATCATGGCAGGGCGATTTTCACGTGTCGCGAAGGTACATCATTCCCCTTTCGTTGTCAATGTACAGGAAGCCTCGTTGGAAATGCCGTTTTTTCGATGCGAAACCGTAATTTCGTGCGCCTTGCCCGGATGGCGGAATTGGTAGACGCGTCAGACTCAAAATCTGGTTTCAGCAATGGAGTGCAGGTTCGATTCCTGTTCCGGGCACAGAAGAAATTCGCGAATTTGCGCATGAGCGAATTCGCGAATTCTTATTTCCAACCTTACATCTCCATCGATCAAGGCCCCACAGCGGCCGGCTGTTCAATTCGCCCATTCGCCAATCCGCGAATTCGCTAATTTTACGCAAACCCCTTATCCATGGCCCTGCATCAGCAGCAGAATCGCACGTTCATTCCCCGGACCGACATCCTTGAGCCCGGCTCCGCCGCGGAAAAAACCGCCTTCCTGGAACTTCAAAAGGGCATCGTTCGTCAATTCGAGGAGATATTTCCCGATAAGCATGCTGCGCGGACCGTGGTCATCCTTCCCTCCTTCTCTGCCGACCCTGATATACTGGCCAAGATCAAGGGCATCACCCACTATGAAGAGCGCACGCTCTGCCTCCTCATGCTGCTGCGTATGCCCCGCACCCGCGTCGTCTATGTGACCAGCAGCCCGATCCCGGAAAGCATCGTCGATTATTATCTCCACTTGCTGCCTGGCATCACGCCCCGCCACGCCCGGGAGCGCCTGACCATGCTGAGCTGCCATGACCCGTCCAACCTTCCCCTGACGCAAAAAATATTGGACCGTCCCCGCCTCGTGGAACGCATAAGAAGCCTTATCCCCGACCCTTCCACTGCACACCTGACGGCTTTCATGTGCACGGACCTGGAAAGGACCCTCGCCGTGCGGCTCGGCATTCCACTGTTCGGAACCGATCCCGATCTTTACTATGAAGGCACCAAGTCCGGCTGCCGGAAGACTTTCCGGGTCGCAGGCGTTCCCTTTCCAGACGGGTTCGAGGACCTGACTTCCAGGGATCAGGTGATCGAGAAACTCGCCGAACTCAAAAGACGCCAACCTCGGCTACGCAAGGCCGTGGTGAAAGTGAATGAAGGATTCAGCGGCGATGGCAATGCGATCTTTCGCTACCCTGAGATCCCGGACGGGCAGGAACCCGAGCCGATCATCCGGACATCCTTCTCGGGTCAGTTCAAGACCGTGGCTGTCGCCATGGGCGAAGAACTATTCTTCCAGAAATACGGAGAGATGGGCGGCATCGTGGAGGCCTTCCTCGATGGCGAGGTCATCACCTCCCCTTCCGTGCAATGTGTGATCGCCCCCAGCGGCCATGTCGATATCGTCAGCACCCATGACCAGATCCTGGGCGGGCCCGACAACCAGATCTACCTGGGTGCGGCATTCCCCGCCGATGCACGCTACAATATCTCCCTGGCGGAACAAGGCCGCAAGATCGCCGAAGTGCTTGCATCCAAAGGTGCCATGGGTCGCTTCGCCATCGACTTTCTCTCCGTGGAACAGGCGGACGGCAGCTGGCAGCACAATGCCATCGAGATCAACCTTCGCAAGGGCGGCACCACCCACCCATTGCTCACTTTGCAATTCCTGACAGACGGGAAATACGACCCGGGAACAGGGGAATACCACACCGCCAACGGGAACAAGCGATTCTATTTCGCTTCTGACAACGTGATCAGCGAGGCTTACAAAGGACTGACCCCGGATGACCTCTTCGACATCGCCATGTTCCACGATCTCATGTACGATGGCGCCACTCAGGAAGGCGTGATGTTCCACCTGGTTGGTGCCCTCTCGGAGTATGGAAAATTGGGATTGGTCTGCGTGGGGTCAAGCCCCGAAAGGGCCAAGGAATTCTATGACCGCTGTATCGCCATCCTCGACATGGAGTGCAACTGACAATTATAAACCCAGCTGGATCAGACCATGTAAGTGACGCGCTACAGCAAGGTCCTCGATCGCCACGCCTACGGATTTGAACAGCGTCAGTCGTTCACGCGCACCAGCAGGCTGATGGGTGAGTACCTGATGAATGTCGCCCCGAACGATGTCCGCATACATCTCCCCTTCCTCCAGTGCCAACAGGATATCCCCTGCTTCATGGGAAGCACCGATATGATCATCCACGAATACTTCGGCAGCCCTGACGACTTCGGTATGCAATTCCCGCTGACGAGGAGTGCAGGCACCAATGGCGTTGATATGTGCGTGTGGCTCGATGCCTTCCAGGTGCAGGAAGGGATCGGAGGCTGCGGTCGCAGCACAAATGATATCAGCATGCTCCACTGCATGTTCTGGCGTTGCACAGGCAGCGAATTCAAGATCATACTCGGACGAGGCCTCCGCGATGAATCCCTTCACCCGTTCCGGGTTTGGACTCCATACCCTCACCTGCCGGATCTTGCGGACACAGCAGATCGCGTCCAGGTGGGTATGCGCCTGGACACCGCTTCCCAACAGTGCCAGAACCGACGAATCCTCACGGGACAAGCATTCCGTCATCACCGCACTCACTGCAGCGGTGCGTATGGCGGTCACTGCATCCGCGTCCAGGCTCAGCAGGAGCTGCCCATCCTGGTCATCGAACAAATGCACGATTCCGATATGGGAGCTGAGCCCCTTTAAGTAATTCTTGGGAAAGACCGTCAACACCTTGATACCCATGACCCCCCAGGATCCGATATGTGCCGGCATCATGCCCAACAGCCCCCGGCGGTCAGGCAACATCATGAGGCTGCGCAGCGGATTGTCAATACCCTCTTGCGGCAGCAGGAACAATTCACGCATCACACGGATGCAATCTTTCATGGTCAGGAGTTCACGGACACGAGGACCGTCCAAATACAGCATGGAATTTGCGAATTAGCGAATGAGCGAATTATGGATGAAGGGCTGTTGATCCGGGATCCTCGATCCTCGATCCGCGATCAAATATAGTCAGCCGGGCCTGTCAGCGCGCATTTCCTTAATTTCACCCCATGCCCACCATCGAAGCCTTTCGTCTCATCGGCATCGCCCTGCCCTACAAGACTTCCAACGACTACGGCAGATCAGCCGTGGACTGCGGTGGACTTTGGCACAGGTTCATTTCTGACGACGTACTGAATCATATCCCCGGATTGTTGAGTCCCGAAGTTTTTGCCGTGTATCATGACTATGACGGAGACCATACGCAGCCTTATGCATTTTTCCTTGGCGGACGGGTGGAGCCTGGCACCGAACCTCCTGAGGGGCTTTCCGTGCTGGATATCCCTGAAGGTGAATATACGAGCGTCATCGCCACCGGTGTGGTACCGGACAGCGTCATGAAAGCCTGGGATGAGATCTGGGCCTCAGATATTCCGAGGGCCTATCGACCGGACTTCGAAGTCTATGGCGAAGGAGCCACCGACCCGGAGAACAGTGAAGTGGACATTTTCATCTCCATTGATTGATCCTTTAATACCATGACGATATTTTACATCATGTATGCAATATGGGGAGCTTCTGAATTGGTGCTCAACCGTATGATGAGGTCCGGTTCCGGCGACCAGAAGCAGGCGGACAAGAAAAGCCTTGGGTTGATCTGGCTCACCGTGCTGGGTTCGATCACCGTAGCGATCCTGCTTACCTTCAAAGTTTCGCTGCCCCTGGGCCGTGAGGACATCATCCCGTATGCAGGCCTCCTCATGATCATCATCGGCGTCGCCCTGAGGCTCTGGATCATCCGGCAACTGGGCCGAATGTTCACGGTTGACGTGACCATTCGCAAAGATCACCAACTGAAAACCGATGGCCCGTACAAGCACCTTCGGCATCCCTCGTACGCGGCATCCTACCTCACTTTCGTAGGCTTTGGATTCAGCCTGAACAACTGGGCATCCCTGCTGGTCGTGGCCATACCGGTGTTCCTGGCCTTCCGTTATCGTATACAGGTGGAGGAGAAAGTACTGGAAGAGCAATTCGGGCAGGAATACCGCGACTGTAAAGCCAGAACCAACGCCATGATCCCGTTGGTGTACTAGGATCGAGAATCGAGAATCGAGGATCGAGAATCGAGAATCCGCAAATTCATACCCTACTTTCCAGATCGTTATTCCTGAACCAGTTCTGACCAGTAGCGACCCGCTGCTGATCCTCGATTCTCGATCCTCGATTCTCGATCATAGATA
>Ga0075026_100000623_pt1 | contig 14520 bp, 8 predicted proteins | sample Str012_2_FD_71392 | JGI IMG/M metagenome (GOLD analysis project Ga0075026, IMG submission 71392) | Freshwater sediment microbial communities in response to fracking from Pennsylvania, USA - Straight Creek_MetaG_SC_2012 | ecosystem: Environmental > Aquatic > Freshwater > Creek > Sediment...
ACAGCACTTCACCGGGACGATCGCTGACCGGATCGTTGGACCAGGGCGTGAGCTGGTTCTCCCGGCTGTTGAGCGACCAGCTGAACCCGCTGCCCTCGGCGGCCACCTGAAAACCGAACTGCGCGTTGGCGATGACGTTGATCCACGGTGCCGGCGTAGCCTGTCCCGGGCCCAGCAGCGTGAGATATTCACGCCCATCAGCACAGAAGCCCCCCAGGCCGTTGTAGAACTCCAGATCATCCGGAACGGCGGGAGTGACCGTGGCGGCGTCCGCCTCCAGGGGATTGGGAACCAACGGCGCCTCGCCTGGTGCTTCCCGATAGCGATCGAGCTGATCGGCCAGGGTCCCGCGTTGTCCGGACAGCACCGCGCGGGCCACTGAGTAGAGCAGCGCGCGGGTCTGTTGCGAGATCAGATCGCTGCGCAGGATGCGTACCCCGCCGTGCGCATGGTCACCGCCCAACCGCGGGCGCGACTGACTCATGCGCAGCTGCGTCTCCAGCGCATTCTGCAGGTCCTGCACATAGGACGCCGCACGTTCATTGAGAATCACCAGATCAATGGCCAGCCGCTTCAGGCGCCAGTACTCCTGTGCCCGCAGCAGCTGCCGCGCAATATCGATATCATCGACGCTGTCGATGCGCAGCAGCACGATGGGCAGATCGCCGGAGATTCCCTGTGCCCACAGCGCTTCGGGTCCGGCGGCACCACGCACAATGGTCGCTGACGAGGGCCGCAGCGCAGCGTTGGCGTACAGCACATGCCCGGCCAGACGCTGAAACAGGTTCGCCTCGGCCGCCTCGATACCCAGGTGGCGCAGCTGCACCTGGGCCTGCGTCCAGGCCAAGGTGCCGACGCGCACGAAAGCGTTGCTGCCCTGGTATTTTTCCAGCAGCTGCAGTACCGCCGCGCGCGTAGCGGCCACGCAGGTCCAGGTGGCAATGCGCACGGTGGCGCCCGCCGGCACACGAACCCGATGCCGCAGTGCGAACACCGGATCGAGCACCGTGCCTACGGTATTGGAGAGGCGGCGGCCATCGTGGATGGCGATGGCCTCACGGAGTTCGTGGCCGCGGCCGAGAAAGCGGGCCCGATCCGTCTCGTATTCGGTTTCCTGGAGGCTTTCGCCCTCGACCACGGCGAGCTGCGCGACCCAGATCTCCGCCTCATCAGGCGAACGCCGGCGCCGCGTGGCCAGCAGTGCGCCGGACTTTTCCAGGTATTCGGTCTGCACGAACAGCTTCGAGAAGGCCGGGTGAGCCAGATCGGCAGCACGCGGGGCCAGCACCAGCTCAGCATAGGAGGTGACGTCAATGTCGCGCTGGCGATTGCCACTATTGTGGAGCGACACACGCCGCACTTCGGCATCATCTTCGGGCGATACCAGCACCTCCAGCGTGGTCGTCATGGTGTCATCGACGCGCACGATCTCGGCGCGATCTTCGGTGTAGGTCACCTCATAGCGATCGGCCACGAGCGCGCAGGGCTGGTATGCCGTGCACCACACCAGACCGCTCTCGACATCGCGCAGCAAGAAATAACTGCCGAAATCATCGCGGGTCACATCCTCACGCCAGCGCGTTACGGCGATATCGCCCCAGTGACTGTAGCCGGAGCCTGCGGCGGTCAGCATCACCGCGTAGTGACCGTTCGAGAGCAGATGCGTCTGGGGCGTAGCATCGTGCGGCGTATGGAGCCTGCGCACCGCTGGCAGCGTATCGTCCAGACGCGCGGCCGAATTGACCTCCTCGGCCCGCGGATGGGTCACTGAGACGTCGCGCGGCGTGCGCTCCTGCAGCAGCAACTCCGTGGCCTGCACCATGGTTTCGGCGTGAAAGCGCGCGCGCATCCGGCCGCCGAACAGCACATTGCCGATCGCCACCAGCGTCATCCCCTGGTGATGCGCCATAAACGCGAACACGAGCGCGGCGCTGGCGCCCTCGGGCACTCGCGCGCGCGTGTAGTCGAGCGCTTCATAAAAACCGAAACGACCGAGTGCGCCCAGGCTGGCCAGGCGCGCGAAGTTGGCGACCGCGGCGGGCGGGTCAACCATCGCGGCGAGCGCTGTGGCATAGGGGGCAATGACCGTGTTCTCGCTCAGGCCCCGTTTCAACCCCAGCCCGGGTACGCCAAAATTGGAATACTGGTAAGTCAGTTCGAGATCGCGGGCGTTATAGGCGGACTCGGATATGCCCCAGGGCACGTGACGCTCAGTGCCGTATTCCTGCTGACGACGCACGATCAGGCGGCTGGTCTGATCCAGCAGGCTCCCGGCGGGCGCGCGCAACACCAGGGAGGGCATGAGGTACTCAAACATCGAACCCGACCAGGAGATGAGTGCCGCGCCGTTGCCGATCGGTGTAACCGCGCGGCCGAGCCGGAACCAGTGCTGCGCCGGCACATCGTTCTTGGCGATGGCCACGAAACTGGCAAGGCGCGCTTCGGAAGCGAGCAGGTCGTAGCAATTGCTGTCGAGCACGCCTTCGGTGGCGCGATAGCCAATCGACAGCAGACGGCGCTCGGGATCCAGCAGGAAGCCAAATTCCATGTCCAGTGCCAGCTGGCGTGCCGTGCTGGCAACGGCCGCCAGGCGTGGCGCGAGCGCTGCGCCTTCTTCACGTCGCGCGCTGGCTAGAGTTCGCAGGGTCGCCTCGGCCCAATAGAGCATGTCGGCGCTGGCCTCGCCGCCCAGTTCGCTCGCCAGGCTGCGGGCCATATCCAGCATGGTCGGCGCCGCGGTGGCCACGGCCGCCGAGTCAGCGGCCTTGAGCGCGGTGCTGAGTGCCACCAGCGCGTCGTCAAGCTGATGCCGGGCAACGCCCTGGGTGCGCAGGTCTGCGGGGATTGCGCCCAGTGCCTCAGCCGTCAACGCCAGGGCGTCCAGGGCACCGGCGGTCGTATCGGCAGCAGCTGCGGCAGGTCCACCCCACTCGCTGCAGGATTGGGCCAGCGCCAGCAGATGCGCCGCCAGATTGCCGCTATCGACGGTCGACACATAGCGCGGCTCGAGCGGGCGCAGGTCGCGCGTGTCGTACCAGTTGTAAAAGTGCCCGCGATGCCGTTGCAGGCGCTGCAGCGTGGCCAATGTGGCCTCGAAGCGCTCCACGGCCTCCACCGTGCCGATCCAGCCAAAATCGCGGGCGCTGACAGTCGCCAGCAGATAGAGGCCCATGTTGGTCGGCGAGGTGCGCTGGGCAATGACCGGGCGCGGATCCTCCTGGAAATTGTCGGGCGGCAGCCAGTGCTCCCCGGCCGTTACGAAGCACTCGAAGTAGCGCCAGGTGCGGCGGGCAACTTGCCGCAACACGCGGGCATCGCCGGCGGTGACCGCCAGTTCGCGCGCGATACGCGGCGCGCGGCTGATCCACACGGCAAGCGCCGGAGCGCCGAGCCACAGCACGAGCAGGGGCGTCGCCAGCCACCAGCTGGCACCTCCGCGAGCGCTAACCAGCAACGCTGCTGCCCCGCCCAGGGTCACTCCGCCCAGCATGCGTTGATAGGCGCGCGAAATGTTCAGCCGGGAACTCAAGCCCGACTGGGCGGCGGTCACCCACTGCAGGAGATTGCGCTGACTCACGATCAACCGAAACAGCGTCCGCGCGATGGCGTCAGTCATCAGCGAGGCCTGATCGGCGAGAAAGACCAGCAGGAAGGCGCTCTGCGCCGCGGCCAGTCGCAGATCCTGGCGCAATGCGTGCAGGTGACTGCGGATTGTGATGCCAGCGCGCGCTGGAACGATGGCGGCAAACAGCGGCAGCCAGGCCGACAGCGTAACACTGATCAGGATGAAGCCCGTCCACGCCAGTGCTGCGCCTGGCGGCAGCAGCCAGCCGGCTGTCAGCGCCAGCATGCCGGCCGGCGCGCACAACGAGCGGCGCAGGTTGTCCAGCATTTTCCACCGGCCGATGAGGTTGAGCCGGGCGCCACCACGGGCACCGGTGGCAATCGCTGCATCACGGCGACCAAGAATCCATGGCAGCAGCTGCCAGTCACCGCGCACCCAGCGGTGCTGGCGGGCGGCGGCGACCTCATAGCGCGCCGGAAATTCCTCGACCACCTGAATGTCGGTAACCAGGCCGGCGCGCGCATACAGCCCTTCGAACAGATCGTGGCTGAGCAGTGCGTCATCGACCACCCGACCCGCCAGCGCGGCCTCAAAGGCATCGACGTCGTAGATGCCCTTGCCGGCGTAGGAGCCCTCGCCGAACAGATCCTGGTAAACATCCGAGACTGCGGCGGCGTAAGGATCGATGCCGCTGTTGCCGGAGAGCACACGCTGGAACCGTGAGCCTTCGCGACCGATGGGGAGCGAGGGAGCCACCCGCGGCTGCAGCACGGCATAACCGTCCAGCACCCGGCCCGAGCGCGCATCAAAACGCGGACGGTTCAATGGGTGCGACATCTTGCCGACCAGGCGTCGCGCGGCGTCACGCGGCAGACGCGTATCGGCATCCAGGGTGATCACGTAGCGGACGTTCAGGGGACCGACCGGGCGCTGTCCGCCCCGGTCGACGAAGCTGGTGTCGCGCGCGCCCCGCAACAGGCGATTCAACTCATGCAATTTGCCGCGCTTGCGCTCCCAGCCCATCCACAGTTTCTGCCCGGCGCTCCAGGTGCGCCGCCGATGCAGGAGCGAAAAGCGCTCACCGCCGGGGCCGGCGCGGTAACGGCGGTTGAGACGCGCAATGCCCGCTTCGGCGGCAATCAGCAACTCATCGTCGCCCGGCAGGCTCCGCAGCGCGGCGTCGGTCCAGTCCGACAGCAGCGCAAAATAAATCTCGCCATCGGGCGACGAGAGATAGTGAACTTCCAGGCGCTCCACCTGCGTCTCGATGGCCGCGCGCGTACTCAGCAGCACCGGCACGGCCACGAGGGTGCGCAGATCCTCCGGTACGCCCTGACGCAGCGCCAGCGCCGGCAGCAGCGTGGCACCAACCCCGCGTGTCACGGCCCGGTTCACCACCGCCACCGCGATGTCGAGCGCCGGCAGGAAACCCAGCGCTGCCATCAGCGCCAGTGACCAGCCAGCGATGGCGTGTACGCGCAATGCGTGCAGCGGCAGGCACAGCACGACCACGCTGAGCAGCACAATGACCGCGATATAGCGGCGCGCCCCCTGAGTCACGTTGAGGCGCCGCGATCGGCCGAGGAGTGATCTGCGGTACCCCAGAGTGGTTTCAAAAGCGCTGCGCCCAGCGGCTATTAAATGAAAGCCAGGATCGCTTTCGCGATCATGCCCGACACCCGCCCTGTGCGCGGCTGCCAGTGCGGCCTCGGCAATCTCCAGCTCACTGTGCCGCGAGCCACGCGCCAATTCCTCGATGGCGCTGCGATAGAGATTGCGGCTGGCAAAATCCATCGCCGCAAAATCGCTGCCGGCGCGCAGGCGCTCGTCCACCAGGCTGACGCTCTCGACAAATTCCGGCCAGTCCAAATCCGAGAGCAGGCGCATGCTGGTGATGATATTGCGCACCGTGACGTTCGAAGCCCCCTGCTTCTGGTGTTCGTCGTGCACCAGTTGCTCAGGCGATTGCCCCCGGGTGCGCAGCCGCCCCTCCAGCCACTGCACGGCCGGGGTAACTCGTGGATCCTGGTCACGCAGCCGCTGTACCAGCTGCACAATGAATGCCGGCAGGAAATCCACCCCGTCCGGTTCACGCCGGCTGAGCATGTCCGGGTCACCGACCTTGCCGTCCACGCCCAGCAACTGGTCCGAGATGCTGTCGGCCTCCGCGCGCGCATCGCGGTTACTGATGATGCGGCTGGCCGCGCGCCGCAGATTCTCAATCAGCACGATGCGCAGGGTGATCGCCACCGCCCACAGCTCACCGATCGTCAGCGGCTGCACGCGCTGATAGGCGCGCACGAAGCGCCGCAGTGCTTCCGGATCGAAGCGGCTGTCGGTATGGGCTACAAAAGCCCAGGCCACGCCGAACACCCGCGGATAGCCGCGCAGCGGGCCGCTGGCCAGCTTGGGCAGCAGCCGGTAGAAACTCGGCGGCAGATCTTCGCGGATCTCGCGGATCTGCTCCTCGACCACGTGATAGTTGTCCAGCAGCCATTCCGCTGCAGGCGTGATCAGGCGCCCATCGCCCGCCGAAGCCGCGATCGCCCGGTAGGCCGAGAGCAGAACGGTCTCGTTGTCACGCAGCCGCGCGCCCAGCGGGCGACGGGCCACCGGGCGCGCCGCAATCTGTTGTGCCACGGCGAGGCTGGCGGCGTGCTCCTCCAGGCGCTCGATGCTGAAGAGCTCCGCGCGGATGAGCTCATCCGAGTTCCAGGGAGCCACCGCACTGCGATAGGCCCGCAGGCGGCGCCAGGGAGACGTCAAGCGGATCCGCGCGGGCGTAACTTCATATTGATTCCTCTCGCACTGGGCGGCACCCGCCAGCCTAGCGCGGCCGGCGCCTTCGGCTCGGTACGGCGGCGCACAGACCCGGTCGGTTCGGGTCGCTGTGTACGATGGCGCACAGACGTCAGGGGAAGCGCGTACTATGCTGGTGTGCCTCACGCTAGCACCCGCAGCGGAATCGGACGCCGCGCAGCTCGGCGATCGACGGTCAAAGTCACGCCGGTGAGACGGCTTGCGCCCAGCCCTCACCAGAACCACCTGATCGAAGCGCTGCCCGCTGGCGACTATCAGCGACTGGGGCCGCACCTCGAACATGTGGAACTGGAGCTCGGTGATGTGCTCTATGAGCCCGGTATGAAGATGCGCTACGTGTATTTTCCGACCACCGCAATCGTCTCGCTGCTGTACGTGATGGAAGATGGCGCCTCGGCCGAAATCGCTATTGTGGGCAACGAGGGTATTCTGGGCATTTCCCTGTTTATGGGCGGTGAGACCACGCCCAGCCGAGCCGTCGTACAGAGTGCGGGTTTCGGCTATCGCATGAAGGCCCAGCTGCTGAAGGACGAATTCGGTCGTTTTGGCCCGATGATGCACCTGTTATTGCGCTACACCCAGGCGCTGATTACGCAGATGGCGCAGACTGCGGTGTGCAATCGTCACCATACCGTCGATCAGCAGCTGTGCCGCTGGCTGCTGCTGAGTCTTGATCGCCTGGCGTCGAACGAGTTGACCATGACACAGGAGCTGATTGCCAACATGCTGGGTGTGCGCCGCGAGGGCGTCACCGAGGCCGCCGGCAAGCTGCAGGAGGCCGGTCTGGTGACTTACCGGCGCGGCAAGATAACCGTGCTCGATCGTCCGCGACTAGAGGCGCGCTCCTGCGAGTGCTATGACGTCGTAAAAAGAGAATTCGATCGCCTGCTCCCCTACGCCGCAATGCAGAACTAAGCAGCGGCGCAAAGCGCGCTGCCGCACATACAACCGGCCATCGCTGCCGCTAGATTTCCGGGGGTGACTACCCCTGCCAATCGCATCCTGGCGAGTGTCCCGGCGCGCGAATACCGCCGCCTCAGCCCACACCTGTTTCCGGTCAGCCTGAAATTCGGGCAGGTACTGTATGAACCTGGCAAGTCGATACGCCAGGTTTACTTTCCGCTCAATAGTCTGGTCTCGCTGCTGACGGCTGTCGACCGACGGCGCACGCTCGAAGTGGGCATGGTCGGCCAAGAGGGCATGGCCGGCATGCCCTTCATCCTGGGCATGGGCGTCTCCGGCGTGCGTGCGCTGGTGCAGGGCGCCGGCACTGCGCTACGCATGAGCGCCACGGCCTTCAGAGTCGAGTTCGACCGGACTCCGGCGTTGCAGCAGGCGCTCTACCGCTACACCTACGCGCTGATGGCGCAGATCTCACAGACCGCCGCCTGCAATCGCTTCCACGATGCCGAGGCCCGGCTGGCGCGCTGGCTGCTGATGACCGCCGATCGCGTCGGTTCCGACGAGTTTCCGGTAACCCATGAATTTCTGGCCCACATGCTGGGCTTGCGGCGCGTTGGCGTCACCGAAGCTGCCAGCGCGCTGAAGCGCCGGAACCTCATTGCCTACCAGCGCGGCAAGTTGCAGATCCTGGACAAACGCGGCCTCGGGCGCGCCTCCTGCTCCTGCTATCAGATCGTGAAGACCGTATTCGAACGGTCCCAGCGTCCGCGGCACCAGCAGCCTCCAGCGTGAATCACCGGCCCGCCGCATCGGCGCTCTCGCCACAGTCGCCGTCGCCGCGTCCGGGTGCGGACAGCGCGCAGCGCGCCGCCCAGGCTGGCGCGCTGCAAAATCACCTGCTCGCTGCGCTGCCGGCCGCGGAATATGAGCGCCTGCTCCCCGATTTGGAGCCGGTAGCCCTGGCGCTCGGTGAGGTACTGTACGAACCCGGCGGCCGCCTGCAGCACGCCTATTTTCCGACTACCGCAATCATTTCACTGCACTACGTGATGGAAAATGGCGCCTCGGCCGAGATCGCCGGCGTCGGCAACGAGGGGATGCTGGGCGTCTCGCTGTTCATGGGCGGCAACACCACCCCCAGCCGGGCCGTGGTACAGACGGCGGGCGACGCCTATCGCCTGACGGCCCGACGCCTGGTCGAGGAGTTCAACGGCGCCGGTCCGCTGCTGCGACTGCTGCTGCGCTACAGCCAGGCGCTGATCACCCAGATGGCACAGACCGGCGCCTGCAACCGTCATCACAGCGTGGCACAGCAACTGTCGCGCTGGCTGTTGCTGACGCTTGATCGCCTGCCCTCCAATGACCTGGTCATGACCCAGGAGCTGATCGCCAGCATGCTGGGCGTACGGCGCGAAAGCGTGACTGAAGCCGCCGGCACCCTGAAGCAGGACGGCGTCATCAGCTATCGCCGTGGCCACATCAGCGTGCTCAGCCGTGCCGGCCTGCACGCCCACGTGTGCGAGTGCTACGCCGTGGTCAAGACCGAGTTTGATCGTCTGCTGCGCGATGCCGTGCACCACTGAGACCCTTAAGCATGTCAAACCCGCATTTTGGATCCACGGCAGTTGACAGCGATGCCCGCACTGTCGAAGTCATCAGTGAAGTCCGGCGCCAGCAGGCGCTGCTGAAGACCGGCGCGCTGCAGAATGCGATCCTCACCAGTGCCAATTTTTCGATCATCGCCACGGACGAGAAAGGCATCATCCAGCTGTTCAACGTGGGCGCCGAACGCATGCTGGGCTACTCGGCCGCCGAGGTGGTCAACAAGATCAATCCCAGTGATATTCACGATCCCGAGGAAGTGCGGGCTCGTGCCCGGTCCCTGAGCATTGAGCTGGCGACCCCTATCATGCCGGGCTTCGAGGCCCTGGCCTTCAAGGCCTCACGCGGTATTGAAGATTCTTACGACCTCACCTACATCTGCAAGGATGGCAGCCGCTTCCCGGCGGTGGTGTCAATCACCGCCCTGCGCGACGACTACGACGACATCATCGGTTACCTGCTGATTGGTGCCGATAACTCGGTGCGCAAGCAGTTTGAAGCGGAACTGACCAACGCCAAGGCGGTGGCGGAGCAGGCCAATCTGGCCAAATCTGATTTTCTGTCCAACATGAGCCATGAACTGCGCTCACCGCTCAATGCCATCCTGGGCTTTGCGCAGCTGATGGAATCCGATCCGATACCGCAGACCGACATGCAGAAGGAGAGCACCAGCCAGATTCTGCAGGCCGGCTGGTACCTGCTCGATCTGATCAACGAGATCCTGGATCTGGCGCTGATCGAGTCTGGCAAGCTGATGCTGTCGCTGGAGCCCATGTCGCTGGATGAGGTCATGCTGGACTGCCAGACCATGATGGAACCGCAGGCCCACAAGTACACTGTCACCCTGAGGTTCGTGCCCCTTGCAAAGCAGTGCTATGTGCGCGCTGACCGCACCCGGGTGAAACAGATTCTGCTCAATCTGCTGTCCAATGCCATCAAGTACAACCGTGCCGGCGGCACCGTCGTGGTGGAGTGCACGCTCAGATCCGCGGAACGCGTGCGCATCAGCGTCCGGGACACCGGTGCCGGACTGCCAGCCGACAAACTCGCACAGCTGTTTCAACCCTTCAATCGCCTGGGCCAGCAATCCGGCGGCGAGGAAGGCACCGGCATCGGCCTGGTGATGACCAAGCGGCTGATTGAGCTGATGGCCGGTGACATTGGCGTCGAGAGTACCATCGGTGAAGGCAGCGTATTCTGGGTCGAGTTCGTCCGCGCACCCAGACCGACGCATCTGGGTGGCGAGCGCCATGCGCCGCCGCAAAGACCGGCGCCCGTTGAAGCCGATGGCGCGGTGCGCACCCTGCTCTATGTGGAAGACAACCCTGCCAACCTGAAACTGGTCGAACAGCTGATTGCCCGCCGCCCGGGTCTGCGACTGCTGAGCGCTGCCGACGCCACGCTCGGTATAGAGCTGGCGCGCAAGCATCGGCCGGAGGTCATACTGATGGACATCAATCTGCCTGGCATCAGCGGTATCAAGGCGCTGCGACTGCTGCGCGAGGATCCACTGACGCGCCACATTCCGGTGGTGGCGATCAGCGCCAATGCGATGCCGCACGACATCCGCAAGGGTCTCGAGGCGGGCTTCTTCCGCTATCTCACCAAGCCGATCAAGGTTGATTCCTTCATGGACGCGCTGGACGTGGCACTGAGCCCGGGAGCCAAGTGATGATCAGCAACACCGACATCCTGCAGGGCAAGATACTGATCGTCGATGACCTGGCCGCCAACGTCCGCCTGCTGGAACAGATGCTGCGCGGCGTCGGCTATACGCACATCGACACGACCATGGATTCGCGCGAGGTCTGTGCACTGCACAGCCAGAACCACTATGACCTGATCCTGCTCGATCTGATGATGCCCGCCATGGATGGTTTTGCGGTACTCGAGGGCCTCAAGGCCATTGAGGCGGATCGCTACCTCTCGGTGCTGGTCATCACCGCTCAACCGGGCCACAAGCTGCGTGCTCTGCAGGCCGGCGCCAAGGATTTCATCAGCAAGCCCATTGATCTGGTCGAGGCCAAAGCGCGCATCCACAACATGCTCGAAGTCCGGCTGCTGTACCGGCAGATCGAGGATCACAATAGACAGCTGGAACAGAAAGTGCTGGAACGCACCGCCGAGTTGCGCACCAGCGAGGAGCGCTTTCATCGCTTCACCGAGTTGTCTTCCGACTGGTATTGGGAACAGGACGCGAGCGGCCGCTACACCGAACTATCGGGTCCAGCCCTGGAAATGCTGGGCATTCACCAGGATGGCGCGGGCGACAACGATGCCGGGCGCGCCGCGCTGGAAGCCAACATCGCCGCACGCCGGCCGTTCCTGGATCTGATTTACAGCCGCACCAATGCCGATGGCTCGCGACAATTCTTTCAGGTCAGCGGCGAACCCATCTTCAGCCCCACTGGCCGCTACACCGGTTACCGCGGCATCGGCATGGACGTGACGGGACGCCAGGCCGCTTAAGCCAGCACCATAAGGACCGCACATGCAACACGATCCATCCGCCGCCGCAGCCAGTACCAATGGCAACGCGCCTGACCATGCGCAGTCCGGCATTGCGCGCGAATATCACAATCTACTCTCCGACCTTGAAGATCTGATTGCCTCGACGCGGGTTTCGGTCGGCAACCTCGGCGGTGAAATTGCCGAACGGGCGCGCACTGGCGCTACCGTGACCGACAACTACGTTCGCGCCCAACCCTGGCAGGCGGTTGGCATCAGTGCGGGCGTCGGCATTCTGATTGGATTCGTGCTGGGACGTGGGCGGCGCGGTTCGTGAGCGCGGGTGGCGCACTCCTGGTGCAGACCGGCCTGCACGTTGAACTGCTGCGGGTCGAATGGCAGGAGACCCGGGGCCGCCTACTCAAGATGATCGCCGCCAGTCTGCTGGGATTCGCCTGCCTGCTGTGCCTGATGCTGGCGTTTGGCGCTTTGCTGCTGGTGCTGTGCTGGGCTACGCCCCTGCGGTTGCCAGCCATCGCCACATTAATGGCCCTGTACGGCGCGGGTGTGGTCCTGGCATGGCGCCAGTTTCAAGTGCAGTTCGCACTTAACGCCGAAGGCTTTGCCGCGACGCGCGCCGAACTCAGCGCCGACCTGGCCTTACTGCGCAGTCAGCTGTGATAACTGCAGTCAGCCCTACTTTGAGCGAACAGCGCCAGGCTCTGTGCCTGCAACTGCAGGCGCAGCGCAGGCTGATCGCACAGCAGCTTGGATCGGGGCCGACCGCTCCCAGGGATTTCCCGCGCAGCATGACGATGCGGCTGCTGGGGCAGCGCCCTGGAACCCTCATCAGCCTGGTCGCCGGATTACTGACGCTGATCCGAAAATTCTAGAGGCCTGTGGTCAGCCATCATCAATATTGCCGTGCCTTGGCGTACGCATGAGCGCGTCGCTGAGCGCGGGCCTCGCCCTGCTGTCTCCGCTCGCCGCAATGGCTGCGAGCGGCTCAGCCGGGCACTCCAATGCCACTTTCCTGGCGCAGCTGGTGGCCCTGCTGCTGGTCGGGCGCCTGCTCGGCGAACTCATGCTACGCATCGGTCAACCGGCCGTCATGGGTCAGTTGCTGGCCGGAATCCTGCTGGGCCCATCGCTGCTGGGCTACTGGTATCCACACGCCCAGCAGACCCTGTTTCCCAGCGGCGCCGAGCAGCGCGTCATGATCGACAGCGTCGCCCAGCTGGGCATCTTGATGCTGCTGCTGCTTACCGGCATGGAGACCGATCTGGCGGTCGTCGGCAAGGTGCGACGACCCGCCATCGCCGTTTCGCTGCTGGGGGTCCTGATTCCGTTCAGCGCCGGCTTCGCGCTGGGCGAGCTGCTGCCGCTCGGGATGCTGCCCAACCCGAATGCGCGGCTGATTACCGCGCTGTTTTGTGGCACTGCCCTGTCTATTTCTTCGGTAAAGATAGTCGCCGTCATTGTGCGCAGCATGTCATTCGAGCACCGGCGTGTCGGTCAGGTGCTGCTGGCCGCGGCAATCCTCGATGATACTGTCGGCTGGATATTGCTGGCGGCCATTCTCGGACTGGCCCAACGCGGTCATATCGACAGCCGGGCGATTCTGCAGACCTTCGCGGGCACCCTGGCGTTCCTGGCGCTCAGCTTCACACTCGGCAGGCCGGTCGTGTCGTGGCTGATTCGCACCGCCAACGATCATCTGCGCAGCGAGCTTGCGGTGGTCACCGTGATCCTCGTTGTCATGGCGCTGTTCGCGCTGGTAACCAATGCCCTGGGCGTGCACACGGTGCTGGGCGCATTTGTGGCGGGAATGCTGATCGGACGCTCGCCTATCCTGACCCGCCACATCAGGGAGCAGCTGCGCGGCCTGATCGTAGCGCTGTTCATGCCGGTGTTCTTTGGTGTGGCCGGATTGACGGCCGACCTGTCGATGTTTAGCAATCCGCAGATGCTGGTTTGGCTCGGCGCATTCATCGTAGCGGCCAGTATCGGCAAATTCGCCGGCAGCTATATGGGCGGCCGACTGACAGCGCTCAGTGGCCGCGAATCGCTGGCCCTGGGCTGCGGGATGAACGCGCGCGGCTCGACGGAAGTCATTCTGGCCTCGCTGGGCCTGGCCGCGGGAGCCCTGAACACGACGCTGTTTACGCTCATTGTCACCATGGCGCTGGTCACAACGCTGGCCATGCCGCCGATGCTGCGCTGGGCACTGGCGCGCGTGCCGATCACGGCACAGGAGTCGGGGCAACTGGAGCGCCTCGCGTTCGAAGCGCGTGGCTATGTGCCGAACCTCGAGCGTCTGCTGGTCGCCATCGATCAGAGCGCGAGCGGCAAGCTCGCGGCCCGTTGCGTGGGTCTGCTGGCGGGTGCCTGGGGTATGCCGACGACCGTGGTGGCACTGCGCGAGGAGGGTGCGCCGGTGGCGACTGAGCGGCACCCGGAAGCCGCCGCTGTCCGGGTCGCGATGGCCGCGGCGCTCATGCCGCGAATCGACGATGAGCGTCCCGCGAAGTCAATCCAGATTGCCCCGGCGGCCACGGCCGCAGGCAGCGAGACGGCCATCGCTACCGCATCGAAACAGGGCTTCGATCTGCTGTGGGTGGGCACCGAGCCCGGGGCTGATAGCAGCGGCGTCATACACGGCAATGTGGCCGTTTTGGCCTCCGGCTTCGGCGGGGACGTCGCGCTGGTCTTCGCACGCGGAGAACTCGCCGGCAATCCGCTCAGCAGGCAAATGCGGATTCTGGTCGCCGTGACCGGCACCGCCCACTCACGGCGCGCCGTCGAGGTTTCATTGGCGCTGGCCCAGGCCTGCAACGGTTCGGTGACGGCACTGCATATCGCCGGCACGGTGACCCGACAACAGTGGCGCCACAACCTGCATCTGACTCGCGCCCTGCAGGGCGGCGACGAGGCCATACTCAGGGAGATAGCCGATCTCGCGCAACAATATGGCGCCACACTGACTACGCTGCTGCGTAGCGCAGCGGAGCCCGCCGCGGGCATCTTGCTGGAAATCAAGCGCCTGCCCTACACCCTGGTGGTTCTCGGTGTCACGCGCCGACCGGGCGAAACACTGGCGCTCGGTGCCACAGCCAGGGCGGTATTGGCCGATTCGCCACACGCAGTGTTGCTGCACGCCAGCTAGCGGCAGGCGATCTTTA
>Ga0075026_100000624_pt1 | contig 14510 bp, 13 predicted proteins | sample Str012_2_FD_71392 | JGI IMG/M metagenome (GOLD analysis project Ga0075026, IMG submission 71392) | Freshwater sediment microbial communities in response to fracking from Pennsylvania, USA - Straight Creek_MetaG_SC_2012 | ecosystem: Environmental > Aquatic > Freshwater > Creek > Sediment...
CCGGCTAGGGGTTGACGACCACGCCGGACACGGGGGTCAGCCCGCCTGGTCCGGGTGGGCGACAGCAACTACTTCCAGACCATCGATCCCGGTGAGGTCTGCCGGGTTGGAGGTGTACAGGGGCACGTCGTTGGCGATCGCGATCGCGGCGATCATCGCGTCGTACGCCCATCCTGAGGTATTGCGTCCGGCCCGTCGAAGCGATGCTGCGACCTGCCCGAAGGCGCGTGCCGCATCGACGTCGAACGGCAACGGCTCGAAGTCGGCTTCGGCCTGCTGGAGGTGAGCCAGTCGGGCGGCACGCTCGACATCCGTCGTTGCGAGGAGAGGACCGACCGATAGCTCCGCAAGCGTGATCGCCGAGATCAACGGCGCGGAGGGCAGTGCGCCAGGGTCGCGAAGCCGTGGCAGCAGGATGAGGGTGCTTGTATCGAGCAGGCCAGTGGCATGCGTCGTCACAGCCATGGATCGATGACGGCGTCCGTATCGTCTCGAAGCCGTGCCGCGTCCAGGGCCGGCAGGCGTCGCCATCGGCGCAGGAGCACGCTAGCGCTGAGCGGTGCTGACGGGACGGGACGTAGCTGAGCAACCGGTCGTCCATCGCGCGTCACCGTCAGGTGCTCGCGGGCCGCAACTCGATCGACGACCTCGCCGCCATGGTTCCGTAGTTCCCGGATCGTCACTGGGGCCATGGGCCGAATGCATCACGCGTGAGACCGTCCGACAAGCCTATTCGGTCGAAGATCCGTAGCGAGGTCATCGGTCCGTCAGGGCTTGACGGCCACGAGGATGGCGCGCTCGCTGCCGGGGCCCATCGGCTCCAGGCCGTAGCCGCCGGCGAGGACCTCGACGACAAGACCGGCATCCTCGGCGAAGGCGACCAGTTCATCGGCCGAGACCAGCCGCAGGCGATCGCTGCGCACCCAGCGCCGGGGTGGCTGGCCCTGCTCCCCTTCCTCGAAGATCGTGGTGAGGGAGATGGTGCCGGTGGCCGAGTCGTGTGTCGCCGAGCCGCTCTTCGTGACGAGCCGGCCGGTCTCGGGGTCCGTGCGGGGCCACTCGAGGACGATGCGGCCGTCATACCGCGCGAGATCTTCGGCATCCGGCAGCCAGACATCCACCGTCGCCACGCCGCCCGGGGCGAGATGATCCGCCATCGTCCGGAAGGCGGTCCGCTGGGCATCGCGGGACCGGAGGACCATCAGTGAATTGAGGGCGATGAACGCGAAGCCGTACCGGCCGGCGTCCGGCAGCCGCAGCGTCAGCAGATCCGCCTCCAGCCAGGTCAGCTGGTCCTCGCCGACGCCGGCGCGAGCGGCGAACGCCCGGCCGCGATCCAGCATTGCCGGATCCAGGTCCACGGCGGTGACCCGGTTACCGGCACGGGCCAGCGGGACGGCGAGCCGTCCGCTCCCGGCCGCCAACTCCAGGATCGGGCCGCCCGTCCGCTCGGCGAGCGCGAGATAGAGATCCAGGTCGCCGGGGTCCTCGGCGAGGTCCAGGTCGTACAGCCGCGCGAGCGCGGCGGACGTGGACGGGTCGATGGCCTCAGCCCTCCCAGCGGACACGTCCGCCGGCCTTGCGACGGACGGCCAGCGCACTGATCGCCTCGAGGGCACAGCGGTTGGCTGCCATCGCCGTCGTCTCGGCCTGGTCGTACGGCGGCGACACCTCCACGATGTCCATCCCGGCGAGATCCACGGACCCCACGATCTGGCGGATCGCACGCAGGACCTCGCGGGTCAGCATGCCGCCAGGCTCGGGGGTGCCGGTGCCGGGCGCCATCCCCGGATCGATGACGTCGATGTCGATGGAAAGGTAGATCGAATCGGGGCCGTCGAGGGCCTCGGCGATCGCGTCCTTGATGACGGCTTCGGCCCCGCGTTCCTCGATCTCGGTCATGAAGTGATAGCGCAGGCCCTGCTCCTGCATCCACTCGAAGGTCTCCTTGGGCGGCCAGTAGCCACGCAGGCCCACCTGCACGAAGTTGCTGCCCTTGACCGCGCCAGATTCGATGAGTCGGCGCATCGGCGCCCCGTGGCTCGCGAGCACGCCCCAGCCATCCGCCGCGGTGTCCGCATGGGCGTCGAAGTGGACGATCCCGATGCTGCCGGGGCGACGTGTCTCGGCGATGGCCGTGGCGGCCGGCCAGGTGATCGAGTGGTCGCCACCCAGGATGATCGGGATGGCGCCCGTGCCGGCGACCTCGCGGATCTTGCGGTAGATCATCGCGTGGCCGCGCTCGATCCAGGCCGGCACGATATTGGCGTCGCCTGCGTCCACGACGGTCAGGACCTCGAACGGGTCCACATCGAGCTGCAGCGAGTAGATGGAGCCGCTCGTGTATTGCGCCTCGCGGATCGCACGCGGGCCGAACCGGGCGCCCGGACGATGGCTGACGGCGTCATCGAAGGGGGCGCCCACGATCGCGACGTCCACGTTCCGGCGGCGCAGCTCGGCCGGATCCGTGACCCACGGCAATTTCATGAAGGTCGACGGGCCGACGTAGGTCGGCAGGTCGAAGTCGTCGAAGGTCTCGAACTCGGCATCCCAGCCGTTGTGGGACGCGAAATCCTCGTCCAGGGCCGGGTCGTGCGGGCGCTCTGCCACGGGAACCTCCGGGCGACGGCCTCGACGCATGTCCGGCGCGGTCGGGCGGGAGCCGTCTCGCTGGGGGCGCCGCCGGTTCGAGTTCGTCGTCCAGCGGGGCGCGCCAGCGCGATGGTAGCACCGGCCGTCGGCGTCTACGCCTCCTCGCGGAACTCCCGCCAGGCTTCGGCGATCAGGCCTGGATCGGCGAAGAGGTCGTACGCGGTCTGTGCCACGATCGTCGCTGCGAGCAGCGTGGTCTCGTCCGCCTGCGGCGTCGCGGCGGCGTCGCGGAACAGGATGGAGTGAGCGGGCGTGCCCTCCGGTGCGATGGCCAGATCGGGGTGGATCGTGGGGCAGACCCAGCTCACGTTGCCCATGTCCGTGCTGCCGGCGTTCGCGTCGTCGCCCATCTCGTCGATGCCGTAGGCGTTCATGTTGGCGGTGAACAGGCGGCCAAGGACGCGGTTGTTCTTCATCGTCATCGCGCCGGCGGAGTAGTCGACGATGACGGTCGTGCCGGTGGCCAGGGCGGCGGCCTCGCACATCCTGGTGAACTGGGCCTTCATGACCTCGTAATAGGGCTGGTCTGTGCTTCGGAGCATGAACCAGGCCCGAGTACGGTCCGGGATGATGTTCGCGGCGGTCCCGCCTTCCTGGATGATGCCGTGGACGCGCGAGCTGGGCAGGAGCTGCTGGCGCCACAACCCGACGGACGTGAATAGCAGGACCATCGCGTCCAGGGCGTTCTTGCCCATCCACGGGTCCGACGATGCGTGCGCCTGCAGGCCGTTGAACACGACGTCGACATCTTCCGACGCGAGCGGCCAGCTGTAGACGTGGTTCCGGTCGCACGGGTGGTACAGCAGCGCCGCATCGACGCCGTCGAACAGGCCGTCCTCGATCATCGTCTTCTTGCCGCTCCCGCGTTCCTCGGCCGGACAGCCGAGGAAGACGATCTCACCGGAAAGCTCGTCGGCCAGCCCCGCAAGCGCGATGGCCGCGCCGACACCGGAGGCCGCCATGGTGTTGTGACCGCACCCGTGACCCAGTCCCGGCAGCGCGTCGTACTCGGCGAGGATGCCGATGTGTGGGCCGTCACCGCCGCGACCACCGCGCTTCACGGCACGGACGGCGGTGGCGAGGCTGCCCGCGGGTGCCTGGACCTCGAAGCCGTGGCGCGCGAGGGCTTCGGCGACCCACGCCGCGGCGTGATGCTCTTCGTAGGCCGCCTCCGGGTCTGCGTGGATCAGGTGCGAGAGCTCCAGGATCTCGACTCGAGCGGACTCGACGGCCGCGGCAAGACGAGCCTTCGCCTGAGCATTCGGTCCGGCCGGGGTGGTGGTCGTCAGCGCTGACACGGATCCTCCTGTTCGCGCGCATGGTCACGTGGGATGAGGGCGGCGCGGGCGGCGGAGGTCCGATCGTAGCGGCCGAGATCGTCGGGCGTGGCTCGGGCTCGTCGGGTGGGCCTGGTCCGACGCGTCAGCGCTCCGCCGACAGGGTCGCTTCGGCCACCGCGACGAGCGAGATCATGAACAGTGCGATGGGCAGTGCGAGGAGTCCCTGGAGCCGCAGCACGACGAGCAGCACGATCACCAGGCCCACCCACGCCCCGCGCCGGATGGCCCGGATCCAGTCGCCGTTGAAGGCGATCCGCTTGTGCCGGGCGAATGCGGTCAACCAGAAGAGCGGGATCATCGTCAGACCGACGGCCAGGCCCATGAGGATCGCCCCGAGGAAGCCGGCGCCGGGGTCCTTGATGGGGTCCTGCGTGACCACCACCAGCCCGACCATGACCCAGACCACGAGCGCGGCGGCGAAGAAGCCGAGATTCATCATGCGGTCGCGCGCTTCCATGATCACCGAGTCTAGGGCCTCGGCTCCCGGCCCCGCCCACCGCTTCATGCGTCGTCCGCAAGGGCCGCCGCGATCGCCGCTCGCAGCGACGGACCGGAGGCCGGCTGGAGCACGACTTCGCGTACGAGGGACGCGTGGTCCCGAGCGCGTTCCACGGTCCGCGGATCCGGCGACAGAAGGATCACCTGGATCCCCGGCCTGGCCGCCGACATCCGTGCCGCGAGTTCGATCCCCGACATGACCGGCAATTCGATCGCGGTCAGTAACAGCGACGGCGCCACGCTGGATCCGTAGACGTGCCGCAGGGCGGACCGACCGTCTGTGGCGGTGATCACCTGGTGACCGGCCTCGATGACGATCCGCGCGAGGCGCGCGGCCTCGTGTCGGTCGTTATCGACGACCACCACCAGTCGCATATCCACAGGCGCTCCCGCCGCTGGACCCCCGTGCGCCGGTGCCGGACGTCCGGGCGCCGGTGACGGCGCTCCGGGCCGGTCGTCCGACATGGTCGATCCCATCTCCCACTCCACCCGCCGGGCGCTGGAGGCGACCTCCGGCGGGTGCCGGAGGATGGCGGTCCCGGTCTGGCGTGTCGATGGGGCGAATGCCCTATCGACGGGCGACGCTCGACGGGCAGATGTCGCGGAACGCGCAGTACGTGCAGGCAAGGTAGTCCGGCCTGGGGTCGTAGTCGCGGGTACGCATCCCCGCCGCGGCGAGCTGGATCTTCTCGCGCGCCTTGGCCAGTCGTTTTGGATCCACGGCCACCTCGCCGACGAGTCCGGACTCAAGGAAATGAAGCGCGAGGGTGTCTGGGAGCCGCCCGGTCATCGCTTCGTAGCCCATCGCGTAGATCTGGAGCTGGAGCGAGTCGCGCGCCCGCTGTCGTGCCTTGACCGGGTCGCGCACGTCCGACGACTTGTAGTCCGTGATCGTCACCCGCTCCGGGCCGAGCATCTCGAGGGTCGGCGAGACGACGTCGGCACTCGGCGTGGTCAGCGCGGCGGACGATATGGCCACGCGGCCCTCGGCGAATGGGACGACGTCCACTCGGTCCCACCGGCCGCGGACCCGATCGCCGCCAAGCTGGAAGCTGAACTCGCGCTCGACGTATGTGGGGATGACCGCGCCTGGCTCCAGCTGTGCCGCGCGGAACCGGCGGAGCGCCGATCGGCCCGCCTCGAGACGCGCTTCCTCGTGTTCGCGGCTGACGAAACCCTCGTTGGTCATCGCGGCGGTGAACGCCTCGCCGAGCTCGGCGTCGGACATCACCTGGCCCTTGGCGTGGCGCTGATGGAAGAGCTGGACGGCCTTGTGGAGCGCGGAGCCGTAGATGATCGCGTGATGGGGCGCCAGCGGGACCCGCAGGACATGGGCGTACTTGTATTTGAGCGGACAGGTCAGGTAGTCGTCGATCTGGTAGAAGCTGAGCGAGAGCGGCTCGTCGATCTGGCCGCGGGCCAAGGCGGACGGGCGCGGCTGGGCCTCGAACGCCGCCAGTCGCTCAGCTGCAGACGGCGCGGGCGCGCCTGCGCCTGGCACCCCGGCCGCGACGGGCAGGTCCAGCGCCTCGAGGACGAACGGTGAGACGCGTCTAGCTCGCGCGCCGCCGTAGTCCGCCGCGTGCGACAGGATCAGTTCGTCCCGGGCACGGGTCATCGCCACATAGCACAGCCGTCGTTCCTCGGCGAGCGCTGAAGCCGGTGTAGGCGGCACGCCGCGACCCAGCCCGGCCGGCAGCGGCAGGGTCTCGCCACGCCCCGAGGACGGGAAGCGGCCGGCGACCATGCCGGGCAGGAACACGACCGGGAACTCGAGGCCCTTGGCCTTGTGAACGGTGAGGACCGCGACGGCGTCCATGTCCGGATCCAGCTCTGCGGTCGCGGGGTCGTCACCGGCTTCGATCAGGGTCTCCAGGTGGCGCGCGACGAAGACCGCTCGATCGTCGGCGAGGATCGCGGATTGTGCCCGCACGATCTCGAAGAACCGCGCGATGTTGCCGAGTGCCTCCTCGGCGGCGACCGAATCCGTCGCCGCCAGGCGAGCGAGTAGCCCACTGCCCCGCAGGAACCGATAGAGCAATTCGCCGGCGGGCTGCTCGTGAGCGGCCGCGGCGTACGCCGTGAGGTCTGCGACCAGCTTGTGGACCGTCGCCCGCGACTCGGGCGAGACACGCAGGATCCCCGGCTGTTCGTCGAGTTCGACGAGTACGGCCCACACGGATCGGTTTCGGCGACGAGCCATGTTGACGATGGCGGTCAGGTCCTCGCCGCCCAGCCCATAGAGCTCCGAGGCCGCAAGGGCATACACGTCCACGCTGGACTCCGGATCCGCGACGACCCGCAGGAACGACAGCAGCAGACGGACCTCCGGCCGCGCGTAGAGGCCGGACGTGCCGGAGAACCGCCACGGGATCGCCCCCATGTTCAGGGCGCGCAGGATCGGATCCGCATGCCCGTTGGCTCGGACGAGGATGGCGTGATCGCGCGGCGCGGCCCCGGCGGCGATCCGTCGGCCGATCTCGGCGGCGATCCAATCCGCCTCCTCCGAGCCGGAGGCGAATACCTCGAGCCGAAGCGGACGTGGCGTGGGCGATCGACGCTCCGCGCGGAGGCGCTTGAGGACCCCGGTCCGGACCTCGAGCCGGTCCGGATCGTTGAATCGGATCATCCGGTACGCGGCATCGAGGACCGGGGCGAGGGAGCGGTAGTTCCGCCGCAGGACCACGGTCCTCGCCCCGACGTAGCGATCCTGGAACGCGAGGATGTTATCGACGGCCGCACCCCGAAACGCATAGATGGCCTGGTCATCGTCGCCGACGACGGTGATGTTCCGATGCTCCTCGGCAAGGAGCGCCACGAGCTCCGCCTGGGCCCGGTTCGTGTCCTGGAACTCGTCCACCAGCAGGTATCGGAACCGCCCGGCGATGGTGGCGCGCGCCGCGGCCGATGTCCGCACGAGCCGAAGGGCCAACGCGACCTGGTCGCCGAAGTCGATGCAGCCGTTCGCGGCCATCAGCCGCTGGTACGTGGCAAAGGCTCGTGCCAATTCGGTCTGGCGGGCAGCAGTCTCGGCGAGAGCCGCGGGATCGCCCTCGGGCGACGAGGTCGCCCCCGCGGCGAAGGCGACCGCCTCCGCCTCGACGGTCAGCCGCGCGGCGTGTACGACGTACTCGTCGGGACTGATGTCCTCGTCCTTGCATCGGCTGAACAGCGTTGCGAGCGCGGCGAGGAACCGGGTGGGATCGCCCAATGGCCGGTAGGTGTCCAGCTCGAACTCGAACAGATGCTCGCGCAGGAAGATGACGACCTCCGGCCGCGACAGGACCCGTAGGTCCGTGGGCAGGCCCAGCTCCAGGGCGTACTCGCGGATGAGGCTGTCGCCGAAGGCATGGAACGTCGAGATCGCCGTATCCGTGTAGCCGTACGGCACCAGCTGGTCCACCCGCACCGCCATCTCCTCGGCCGCCTTGTCGGTGAAGGTCAGGGCCAGGATCTCCGACGGCCGGGCTCGACGCGTGGCGATCAGCCAGGCGATCCGGCGGGTGATGACCTGGGTCTTGCCGGTCCCGGCGCCCGCCACGACGAGCATCGGTCCGTCGCCGTGGGTGACGGCCCGGAGCTGGTCCGGGTCCAGCCCCGCGAGCAGGGCCGTGATCCCATCGTCCGATCCCCGGACGGGGCCAGCGGCCATGACCGGCACGAGCTCGCGCCAGGCAGGGAGTTGGTCCAGGGGACTGGGATCTCGCCGCGTCCGTGTGCGCGGACGGATCACGCTGGCGGAGGGTCTGGTTCGCTGCGTCGAGGGGGCCATGGCTGCACCTTCGTCGGTCGCCGTGACACCTAGCCTGTCAGGCGATCGCCTGCTTGATCGCCGCCTGCTCTTCCTCGGACAGGCTGGTCTCGGATCGGCCGGCCTTGACAGCCTTTGCGTAGAACCTTGTGCCCTGGCGCGCATGCAGGCTCGAGAGGATCCAGCCATCGCCCCTGGCGTCCAGCATCGCCAGCGCAAAACTCTGGTTGCCGCCGGTATCCTCGAACGGGTTGTAGCGCACGAGGCCCACGCGCTGGAACGCCGTCGGCAGCACGGATTCGAGGACCGCGGTTCGCGCGGACACCTCGTCGAGCTCGCGCGCGACCGCGTAGACCTTGTCGATGTGGGCCTCGAGGACGTCTTCGAAGCTCTTCCCGCTCTCGCCCCGGGTGATCCCGTCAAGACGCGCCGACAGCCGGCTCGTGCGCCGTACCAGCACGATGACAGCGAGGAGCAGGACGATGGAGACAAGGCCGAGGATGGCCACGATGGGTCCGAGATCCGTTCGGACGGCCGCGTTCAGATCGATTTCGGGATCCTCCAGTGGGCGACGGCGAGTCTACCAGCCGGGCGGACCGCGGTTCGGGCCACCCGACTGACCAAAGTGACGACCGGTGCTATCCTTCGCCGTCGACTCGACCATCCCGACGGAGGCCCCGCCAGACCCATGGCCAAGCGCGCCAGAGGCAGCACCTCACGACCCGGCCAGCGAGCGCCCATCCAGCGCTCCGGCCCGCGCCCCGCGACGCCCGATATCGACCTCACGGAGACCGCCCTCGCCGCCTACGGTAGCGAGTCGACCTTGACCGACGCGGACATCGCGCGAGCCGCGGAGCTCGAGGCGCAGATCGTCGCCCAGGAGAAGGCTGCCGAGGCGTCGAGCCCGACGGCCCGGGCGCGAGCCTTCACCGCGACACCCAGGTCGACCGGGACGCTCGCCCAGGCGGCCACCGAGGAGTACGCGTACGTCTCCCGGGACGTCCGGCGCATCACCTTGATCGGCGGCTCGCTCGTCGCCCTGCTGTTCGGCGCCTGGGCCATCATCTCGGTCACCGGGCTCGGTCGCTACCAGTAAGACGGCCTCGGGCCGTCCGTCCCGCGCTACCATCGCGGGATGCCGCCCGCCAGACGAACCCAGGGCGCTCGCCCCGAAGCGCTCTTCCAACCCCCCGCTGAACGCCAGCCGCTGGCCGCGCGCATGCGCCCGCGCTCGCTGGCCGAATTCGTGGGCCAGGATCACCTCGTCGGGCAGCGTGGTCCGCTCCGTCGCAGCATCGCCCGGGGCCATCTCGCCTCGCTCCTGCTGTGGGGACCACCCGGGACCGGCAAGACCAGCCTGGCGCGACTCCTGGCCGGCGAGATCGGGGCACACTTCGTCAGCCTGTCGGCAGTCATGTCGGGCGTCGTCGAGGTCCGCGCGACAATCGCCGAGGCCCAGGAACGCCTCGCGCTGCACGGCTCGCGGACGATCCTGTTCCTCGACGAGATCCATCGCTTCAACAAGGCCCAGCAGGACGCCCTCCTTCCGCACGTGGAGGACGGCACGGTCACGCTGATCGGCGCGACGACCGAGAACCCCTACTTCGAAGTGAACGCCGCCCTGTTGTCGCGGATGCGCGTCTGGCGCCTGGAGTCGCTCACGGACGAGGACGTCGCGGCGGTGGTCCGACGGGCGCTGGACGATGCAGACCAGGGGCTGGCCGGTCCGCTCGGCCCGGACGGCGGCGTGGCCCTCACGGACGAGGCGTTCGCCCACCTGGTCTCGCTCGCCGGCGGCGATGCCCGATCCGCGCTGAACGTCCTCGAAGGCGCCGCCGCGCTCGCCGAGTCCGAAGACATCCGCGATGTGGACGGCCGAGTCAGCCCCACCCTCGCGGACGTCGAGGCCGCTGCGCAGCAACGCGTCCTCGCGTACGACCGGGCCGGCGACGGCCACTACGACACGGCCAGCGCCTTCATCAAGAGCCTCCGGGGCAACGACCCGGACGCCGCCCTGTACTGGCTGGCAGCGATGATCGCGGCCGGCGAGGATCCCAAGTTCATCGCGCGGCGCCTGATCATCAGCGCCTCGGAGGACGTCGGGAATGCGGATCCGCGCGCGCTCCAGGTCGCCGTGGCGGCCGGTCAGGCACTCGACTGGATCGGGTTGCCGGAAGCGCAATACGCGCTCGCCCAGGCCACGACCTACATCGCGACCGCGCCGAAATCGAACCGGTCCGGCCAGGCCTATTGGGCCGCCGTCTCGGACGTGGCGGCCAGTGGCGCGCTGCCGGTGCCGTTGCACCTTCGGAACGCGGCCCATCGCGGCATGAAACAGCACGGCATCGGCGTCGGCTATCGCTACTCGCACGACTTCGAGGGCGCCGACGTGGACCAGCAGTACCTGCCGGATGCGCTCGCGGCCCGCCGCTACTACCTGCCCACGGACCAGGGCTACGAGGCGACCCTCGCCGCTCGGATGACCGCCCGCGCCGAGGCCCGCGCCGCCTCGAAGGCCGCCGGCCGCACGCCTCGCTCGACGATGGCGTCACCCGAGGTCAAGCCCCACTCCGGCGACTCGATCATGAAGACCCGCGAGACGAACCGGAAGAAGCTCGCGGACACCGAGAAACGCGACGCCGGCGGTTGATCGGACCGCCCCGCGTTTGACGAAATGGCCTCGTGGCCCCACGGTGGTGGTCAGATCGCAGGCGCCGGACGCACGGTTCGTGATCCGCTGCGCGCGATGGATCGGATCCCTCACATGTCTCGAACGTCCTTCTCTGCGCCCGAGGCGCGCATCGTCGTGAGCACCGACGGCTACTTCGACGTCTACCCGGCGTCTCCCCGGACCAACGGCGACAAGCCCGCGTATCGCGGCCGACTCGCCGAACTTGGCGCCGGCATCCGCGGCATCGATGACCGTCTCGCGGTCCGCCCCGACTCCGTGGCTCTCTCCGATGCTGTCACCGCCTGGGCGGCCGTCAATGGCGCCGCGGCGCTCGCCGGCGGCATGGGCCACGGTCGTGACGGCAACGAAGCGGCCGCGTGAAGCGTCGCAAGGTCACCTATCCCGTCGCCAAGACCCACACGAAGGGCGCACCGCGTCCGGGCGCCGGATCTGACGTCGTCATGGTTCGTCCGGGCCTCGTCGCCATCGACGTGACCGCGGGCGCCGGCCGGACCGGGCTCAAGGTCGGGACGCGCGTCCGCATCAACGGGACCGGCCTGTACGCCGGCGAAGAGGCCACGATCGAGAAGCTGGTCGCCGGAGTCATCCCCGCCGCGACCGTTCGGACGGCAGGAGGCGGGACACGCCGCGTGCGGACGATCGACCTCGACCCGATCGTCCGGGCCGGATAGTCGTCCGGGTCGCCCGGCGATGGACGACAATCCACCGATGACCACCAAGAAGGCGGCGCCGAAGCCCAAGGCGAGCCCCAAGCCGCCGGCCAAGTCGACCGCCAAGGCGAAGGTCCCCGCCAAGGCGAAGACCAAGGCGCACCTCCTCGCGGCTTCAGCCGCGGCGGCACCTGATGCGCCCGCGCTCGAGGCCTCAGCCGCGGCGACACCGGAGACACCGCCCGCACCCGTGGTCAGCGCCGAAGGCTTCGCCGGCCTCGGCCTGGACGACCGGTTCCTCGCGACCCTCGCGACGCTGGGCTACGAGGAGCCGACCCCGATCCAGCGGGAGGCCATCCCGCCGCTGCTCGACGGCCGCGACCTGCTGGCGGAAGCCCCGACCGGCACCGGCAAGACCGCGGCCTTCGCGCTGCCCACCCTCCAGCGGATCCCGATCGGGCAGGCCGCGCCCGGGTCCGCCTCCGCGCTCATCCTGGTCCCCACCCGCGAACTCGCGATGCAGGTCGCCGAGGCGCTCAGCAAGTACGGCCGCGCGCTCGGGGCCAAGGTCCTGCCCGTCTATGGCGGCCAGCCGATCAGCCAGCAGCTCCGAGGTCTCCGGGCCGGCGTCGACATCGTCGTCGCGACGCCGGGGCGTGCCGTGGATCACCTCAAGCGCGGCAGCCTGCGCTTCGACGACGTCCGCATCGCCATCCTCGACGAGGCGGACGAGATGCTCGACATGGGCTTCGCCGAGGACCTCGAAACAATCCTCTCCGCGACCTCCGAGGGACGCCAGACCGCCCTCTTCTCCGCCACCATCTCGCCGACCATCACGCGGATCGCCAAGCGCCACCTGCAGGACCCGGTACGGGTCACCGTCCATGCCGAGAAGGTCGCCGCCGGCGAGAGTGCCCGCGTCCGCCAGGTGGCCTACGTCGTTCGGCGCAACGACAAGCTGGCCGCCCTGTGCCGGATCCTGGACGTGGAGGATCCGACCTCCGCGCTGGTGTTCGCCCGGACCCGTGGCGAGGTCGACGATCTTGCCGAGGCGTTGAGTGCTCGCGGCCACGATGCCGGTGCGCTCCACGGTGGTCTCGCCCAGGAGGGTCGCGACCGGATGATGGGCCGCTTCCGCGACGGTTCGCTGGACGTACTTGTGGCCACGGACGTCGCCGCCCGCGGCCTCGACATCGACCACGTCTCGCACGTCGTCAACTACGACGTCCCGTCGGACCCGGACCAGTACGTCCATCGGATCGGCCGGACCGGGCGCGCCGGGCGCGAGGGCGCGGCCATCACCCTGGTCGAACCACGCGAGCACCGCCAGCTGCGCAACATCGAGCAGGCGACGCACCAGAAGCTCCAGATCGCCCACCTCCCGACCGTTGCGGACCTGCGCGAGCGACGGACCGAGATCCTGCGTGCCAACCTGCGCGAGGCGCTGTTGGCCGACGACTTCGACCGGTATCGCGGCGTCGTGGAACCCCTGGCCGACGAATTCGATGTCGTCGACATCGCGCTCGCGGCGATCAGCCTGGTCGAGGGCGCGTCCGCGACGGATGCAGACGAGGTCGAGCTCTTCTCTCCCCCACTCGGCATGCCGACCCCGGCCCGCCCGATGCCGGGGCGCGGCCCGCGTTTCCCGAGTGGACCGGGTGGTGGTCCGGGTGGTGGTCCGGGTGGACCTTCCGGACCGGGCGGCCGACCGATGCCGCCCCGCGGCGGGCCCAGCCAGGACCGGCCCGGCAGCGGTGGACCGTGGGTCCGCCTCTTCGTGGGCGGGGGCCGGCAGATCGGCCTGCGTCCCGGCGACCTCGTGGGCGCGATCACCAACGAGGCCGGCGTCCCAGGCTCGACCATCGGGGCGATCCGGATCGATGAGCAGTTCTCGCTCGTCGACGTCAACGCGGCGGTCGCCGATCCCGTCGTACGAGCCCTTCGTGATGCGACCATCCGCGGTCGCAAGCTGCCGGTCCGCTTCGACCGCTGACGACACAGGCCGGACATCCCACGCGTCGTGCGGTCGTGATCCGTCGGCTCGTCCTGTCCACCCGGCGCGCCACCGAGCGCATCCTGCCACGCGGCGCGATCCTCCTGTCCGTCCTGACCTTCGCCGGCTACGCGATGGGCCTGGTGCGCGACCGGATTTTCGCCCGGACGTTCGGCGCTGGCACGGAACTGGACGCGTACAACGCCGCATTCGTTCTGCCGGAACTGGCCCTGGACGTGTTGGTCGCCGGTGGCCTCGCCGCCCCGTTCGTGCCGATCTTCCTGAGCGTGCGCCACGACTCGGGCGGTGACGACGATCAGGCCGCCGAAGCGTTCGGCCAGACCGTGCTGACCCTGGCCGTCCTGGTCATGGCGTTGTCCGCGGTCTTCCTGTTCCTGCTGGCGCCCGCGACCGTGGGTGTCGTCGCCCCAGGCTTCGATGCGCAGGCGCGTCAGATGTACGTGGACCTGTTCCGGCTGATGTGCGCCACACCGATCCTGTTCGCCGCCTCGATCGCGCTCGGCGAGGTCCTCGTGGCGGACCGACGGTTCCTTTTCTACGGCCTCGCGCCGCTCATGTACAACGCGGGGATCGTCATCGGCACGCTCCTGTTCGCGAGCCGATCCGGGATCTTCGCTGCGGCGATCGGGGCGCTCCTCGGCGCCGTTCTGCACCTTGCGATCCGCGTCGTCGGTATCCGCCGGACGTCGTTCCGGATCCGCGCCCGGCTCCAGATGCGGACCGCAGCCATCCGCGAATTCCTGTGGCTGATGCTACCCAAGATGCTGGCCCACCCGATCGAGCCGCTGGTCTTCCTGTACTTCACGTCCGTCGCGACGCGGTTCGCCGCCGGTGGTGTGAGCTCCATCAGCTTCGCCCGCAACTTCCAGTCCCTGCCGGTCAGCCTGATCGGCGTCTCGATCGCGATCGCCGC
>Ga0075026_100000625_pt1 | contig 14491 bp, 18 predicted proteins | sample Str012_2_FD_71392 | JGI IMG/M metagenome (GOLD analysis project Ga0075026, IMG submission 71392) | Freshwater sediment microbial communities in response to fracking from Pennsylvania, USA - Straight Creek_MetaG_SC_2012 | ecosystem: Environmental > Aquatic > Freshwater > Creek > Sediment...
CCTGCACCCGGTGGAGTGGACCCTGGACGAGCCGGTGCCGCTCGGCGCGCCGGCCGTCTACCGCAACATCCGGAGCTGGCTCGAGTCGATCGGGATCCAGCTCGGGCGCCCAGTGGCGGCGGATCCCGTCCCGACATTGGTGGCGACCGGGGCGGCGACGCCCGAAGCCTAGAAGACTGACAGCCAGTCGTCCTTCATGCTGACGACGGTCCACCCAAGCGCCCCGGCCTTGGCGAGCGAGGCCTCACCGCCGCTGGTGTAGGCGAATTCCCGCTCCGGGTCGTCGTGGTTGACGAGGATCGAGAACCGGGAAGCCTCGAGCATCTCGATGTCCACGTCCGCGTTCCCGCCGGCGAAGACCGGCAGCCGTCCCGTCCGGGCGAAGATGTGCTCAGGCTTGCCCGGACCGACGTCGAGTCCGCCTAGGGCATGCTCGCCGCGGACGATCCGACCGCCCGCATAGTGGTATTCGGCCGCGGTGCCGATCACGTTCTCCTTGTAGATGCCCCACGTCTCCTCGGCGAAGACGCGCATGAAGTCGCGACCGCCGCCCGAGCACACGAACACGCGGTAGTCGTGGGCCTTGAGCAGATCCAGGAGTTCCAGCATCGGCTTGTAGACGAGATCGATGTACAGCTTGTCGAGCTTCGGCTGCTTGACGGTCTGGAGCCAGACGCGCACCTGGGCGTCGAACTCCTCCGGCGTCGTCCCCTGCCAGGAGCGCGCGAACGCCGCCATCAGCGCTCCGACGACCTCCGGATCCTGGGTCGCGATGCCCACGAAGAAGGACGGGTCCCTGGTGATGATCGCCTTGTAGGGCTGCTTCTCGGCCAGCGAGTGGTCCGCCTTGACCTCCTCGGCCCACGTGCGGAAGACGAAATCGAACTGGGGCGGCAGCGGCTGCTCCACCCAGAGCGTCCCGTCGTTGTCGAAGGTCGCGATCCGATCGGCGAGCGCGACGAACCCCGGTCCGGGCGTGGTCGACTCCAAGACGAAGTCGACGATCGCCCGCTTGGCAGGGCCGTCCTTCCAGCTCGGGAGCACGGCGCCAGCCATGTGTACCTCCGGTGCGTCCACACCGACTAGAAGCGGCGTCGACCTGGGGTGACGGCCATCCCGACGACCGCAGCCTTCGCGACCGGCGACGGCCCGGGGCTGATGGCGGCGCCGACGACGGCGGCCTTGGCGATCGGCGACGGGCCGGGCGTGACGGCCGCGGTGACGACCGCGGCCTTGGCGAGGCGAGATGGTCGAAGTGGCATGTCAGGCTCCTTAGGCTTCGAGGGCTTCGTCGGCCTCGAGGGCCGCGATGAAGGCTTGGACGGGGATCCGCCCGTTGGCGATCAGCTGCCCGCCGGCGTGGCGGACGGCGGACCCGAACTTGGCGGCCCACAGGTTCTCGAAGACGAGGACGGCGCCGATGCTGCCTGGGGCCATCACTTCGCCGAACGTGAGGACGTCCTCTTCCGCCAGGGTCTCGGCCAGCTCGGCCTCGAGCCGGGCGAAGTCGCCAAGGTCCTCGAGGTCGCCCAGCTCCTGGGCCATGACGGTCCCATCGGCGCCCTTGCCGATGATGACCAGGTCCATGACCCGGATGGTGCCGGCGTCGTGGAGCCGGAGCAGCTCTTCAGCCGCTTCGCCGGTGAAGTTCTGCTGTCCGGCTGGGAACTCGACCACCAGATAGTCGACGGGTCCCAGCTCGTCGAGCGATCGATCAGACATCGGCTCCTCCTTCGTGGTGGCCCCACTGGAGCCGCGTGACGGGTGGTGTCCGCCGATTGTCCCACGTCCGGCCGGGGATCTGCGCCCCGCCGGAACGGTACGATCGCGGCATGGACCCCGACAGCGTCGTGAGCCCTCGCGGGCGCCTTGCGGCCGGGATCGTCGGCTGCCTCACCCTCCTGGCCATCGGCTGGACCGGACTGCTCATCCCGTCGCTCATCCGCTCCATCGAGTCGACGTTCGACCAGAACGATGCGGGGATCGGCATCGTCTACCTTGCCTATGCCCTCGCCTACACGACCGGGTCGTTCGCTGGCGGTGGGTTGACCGAGCGCCTGGGCCGTCGACTGGTCCTGGGCGGCGCCGTGCTGGTCCACGCGCTCGGGATCGCCGGCCTTGGCCTCGCGCCGTCGTGGGTGATGTTCGTCACGGCCGCGTTGATCGCGGGCGCCGGGGCGGGCTGCCTCGACGGCGGGGCGAACGGCCTTGTGCTCGATGTGTACCGCGACGGTCGAGGGCGGGCGATGAACCTGCTGCATGTCTCGTTCAGCGTCGGGGCCCTGTCGGCGCCCCTGGTCGTGGGGTCGCTGGTGGCGGGCGGTGCCGCGTGGCAGACCGTCGCCATCAGCACCGGCGCGGCGGTGTGCCTGCTGGCGATCGCCTATGTCGTCGTGCCGATGCCCAGCGGGCGCCGGGACACGAGCGCCACCCGTCCGGTCGGCGGCCGTCGTCTGCTCGCCGGCCCGCTGCTCCTGCTTGGGATCGCCATCGCGGCCTACGTCGCGTCCGAGGTCGGCGTCTCGAACTGGCTCGTCCGCTTCCTGGAGACGGCGCCGCTCACATCGGCGACCCTGGCGCTGTCGCTCTACTGGGCGGGACTCACCGTGGGGCGTCTCGTGGCATCCGCGATCGCCGACCGGTTCGACCACCTCCGATTCACCATCGCCTGTGCGCTGGGCGTGGCGGTCATGCTGGCGGTCGCGATCCTGATCCCGGACCTGCCCCTCTCCATGGCCGCGTTCGCCGTCGCCGGGGTGGCGTCCGGCCCGACCTTCCCGATGATCGTCGCCCTCGGCGGCGAGCGCCATCCAGAACGCTCGGCTGCGGTCGGTGGGGCGCTGACCGGCATGGCCGTCGTCGGCTCGATCGTCTACCCGCCGGCCATGGGCTTCCTGTCGGTCACGGCGGGCCTGACCTTCGCGATGCTCGGGACGGTGGTGCTGGCGCTTGCTTGCGCGCTTGCGCTCGTGGCGTATCGTCGAGCGACCATCGCGCCGGGCGCGTCCATCTGATGTCCTCGTCGAAGGAGCCCCCTGCCGTGACGCATCCCGCGATCGACCCGGACATCCCGCCGAGTGGCACCGGCTGCGTCACATGCCTCGCGACAGACGGCTGGTGGTTCCACCTGCGCCGGTGCGCGCAGTGCGGCCACATCGGCTGTTGCGATTCTTCGCCCTCGCAGCATGCGAGCCGGCACGCCGCCGAGTTCCAGCACCCGGTCGCGCGCAGCTTCGAGCCCCGCGAGGCGTGGTTCTGGGACTACGCTAACGAGGACGAGGTGGAGGGGCTCGATCTCGTCCCGCCGCTGGCCCACCCGCTGGACCAACCCACGCCCGGGCCGGCCGGTCGCGTGCCGGCCGATTGGGAGGATCACCTGCACTGAGACCGACGGCGGCGTCAGTCGTGCGGCAGGACGATGGCTCCGTCGTGCACCAGATGCCACATCACGTTGAGCTTGGCCTCCGGCTGGGTGATATCGAATGTCTTGGAGCCGTCCACGACGGAGCCTGCGTTCGCCGGGTTCAGCGTCCCATCGATCGTGTCGTACGCGCCGAGGATGGATGAGGCCCACTCGACGATCGGGCCTGCGGTATCGGCTACGTCGCCGCCGGCTCCTGGGCAGTCGCGCGCGGCGCCCTGGATGATCGTGTTGGTCTCCCACAGCCGCTTGGGCAGCTGGGGACTCGGCGGCGTTGCGCCGGTCACGGGGTCGCTACCCACACGGATCCTTATGAGGTACGAGCCGTCGTGGTTGAACGAGATGGAGCCTGCGCCGGTCGAACCGTGGGACCACGAGCCCTTGACCTCGGTACCCGTCTCGTTGGTGTAGCGGCATCCCAGCGAGTTGGTCTTGTCCGTATCGAAGACGTAGCGCTCCAGGCTCGTCCCACCGTTCGAGACGGACCCGCCGAGGTCGACCGAGCTGACTCCCAGACTCAGGTCATCCGGGTCGTGACCGCTGACGGTGAACGTGTCGGTCACATCCGCCTGGGTGACATCGTGGGTGGTCGTTGCCTCCTGGAAGGCGCCCTGCCCGCTGGTCGAGGTGTCGTCCTTCACGGTGTCGAGCACGGCATGGAATGCGACGGTGCCCTGCCAGCCACCCGCCACCGTGGTGGCGGTTGAGGCGGTGGGCTGAACGTAGACCGGTGGATCCGTCGGCGCTCCCGTGTCGACCGCCCCCGAGGATCCCCCACACGCGGCGACGCCGATCACGAGGATCGCGATCGCGGCGACTCGACTTGCCCACGGGTCACGCCCGGACGTCATGTGGAGCGACCTGGGCTCATTGGCGGGCCAGATGCACCCGAAGGTCTGCCTCGGAGTCGACGATCAGGTCCCCGCTGACGTCCACCACGACCTTCTCGAGACGACCGGTGAACCGGAAGGGACTCGCGTATTCCGTGGTGACCGGTGAGCCGGGATTGTGGCCACAGCTCACGGCGCCCGGGTTGAAGGCGAACGGCGTCGTGTACGGCGCATCGGCGCTGGCGACCAGGGCTCCGTCCACATACAGCTGGAGTCGTGCCGGGACGCCGTGACCCTTGGCCATATCGGGTTGACCGGTCGGCTCGAATTCGAAGCGAAGCTCATGCAGGCCTGCGGCGACCGCCTCCGGCGACGACACGCTGAAGAGGTCCCTCGCGACGTAGTTGTGGACGTAGTGGAGGCGTCCGTCCTGGACGTAGAGCGAGTAGCCACCGGCGGCCGTGCCCTGGCAGAGCAGGACGCCTTCCGCGCCACCCTCGGGGATCTCGACGGACGCCGTGATGCTGTGCGGGCGATTGAGCAGGCGCGGTGCGGCGAAGTTGGGGATTGACTGGGTGCCGGGCACGTACGTGTACTGGTTTCGTGGCGGGGCCACGAGCGGCTTCTCGCCTATCATCCGGGCCAGGCCGCTGCCGTCGATCGGCATCACCCCGTTCCGACCCGCCTCGACGTACCAGGTCGCGATCATCGCGATGAGCCGGTCACGGTTCTCGGCTGCGACATTGTGGTTCTCGGCTGGGTCCTCGGCCACGTGGTACAGCTCCCAGCCGGTCGCGTCGAGCTCCGACAGGCGCTCTGCCGAGATGGGCTGGCCGAACCCCATGCCGGCCTCGGTGAACGAAGGACCCGGCCACGGGCAGACCGCGCGCCAGCCATCGTGGTCGATCGCACGGTGGCCCATCATCTCGAAGTACTGCGTCCGATGCCGGCTGGGAACCGCCGGATCCTTCAAGGCTCCGGCGAAGCTGACCCCCTGGATGGGCGACTGCGTGACGCCGCCGATGGCGGCGGGCGGCTCGATGCCGAGGAGATCAAGCACGGTGGGGACCATGTCGATGATATGGGCGTACTGCGACCGGATCTCGCCGCGGGCCGCGATGCCGGCCGGCCAGGCGACGATGAACGGGTCCGTGGAGCCGCCACGGTAGGTCTCGCGCTTCCAACGCCGGAATGGCGTGTTGCCGGCGAAGGTCCAGCCCCACGGGTAGTGGTTGAAGTGGTTCGGGCCGCCGATCTCGTCGATGACCGCCAGGCTCTCCGCGAGCGACTCCTGAGCGTTGTTGAAGAACTGGGCCTCATTCGTGGTGCCGGTCGGGCCGCCTTCCGCGCTCGCCCCGTTGTCGGAGATGACCATCACGATCGTGTTGTCGAGCTGGCCCTGCTCGCGCAGGTAGTCAAGTAGCCGCCCGAGGTGGTGGTCCGTGTGGCTGAGGAAACCGGCGAAGACCTCCATCATCCGGGCGGAGAGCCGGCGGGCGTCCGGCGACAGGGAGTCCCAGTCCGGCACGTCGGGATCATGCCGCGAGAGCTCGGCATCGGCGGGCACGATGCCCAGCTCCTTCTGGCGTGCGAACGTCCTCGTTCGGTAGGCATCCCAGCCGTCGTCGAACCGGCCGGCGTATCGGTCCGCCCACTCCTTGGGAACGTGATGCGGGGCGTGGGTGGCGCCGAAGCAGAGGTGCAGGTAGAAGGGCTTGTCCGGGTCGACCTGGCGCAGGTCGGTGATGAACTCGATCGACTTGTCGACCAGGTCCTCCGTCAGGTGGTAGCCCGCTTCAGGGGTCCGCGGCGGTTCGACCTGGTGGTTGTCGTATACGAGCTCGGGGTACCACTGGCTCGTGTCGCCGCCCATGAAGCCATAGAAGCGCTCGAAGCCGCGGCCCAGCGGCCAGCTGGTGTACGGCCCGGCGGCCGTTTCGTGGCTGCTCGGCGACAGGTGCCACTTTCCGAGCATGAACGTGCCGTAGCCCTGCGCGACGAGCATCTCGGACAGCATGCCGTTCTCGCGCGGGACCACGCCGTTGTAGCCGGGAAAGCCCGAGGCGAGCTCGGTGATCGAGGCCATCCCGTTGTTGTGGTGGTTTCGGCCGGTGATGATGCAGGAGCGGCTCGGCGAACAGAGCGCTGTGGTGTGCATATTGGAGAAGCGGAGCCCGTCGGCCGCGAGGGCGTCGAAGGTCGGTGTCGCGATCGGACCGCCGTAGCAGCCGAGCTGCCCGTAGCCCGTGTCGTCGAGCACCACGAAGAGGACGTTCGGGGCACCCTTCGGTGCCCGCGTCAGCGCCGGCCAGGCCGGGCTCGATTCGTCCGTCGTGCGTCCGATGTCCCCGGGAAAGGCCGTGCCCGAGGGGTATTCGACGATCGGCATCCGGGTTCTCCTGTCTGGTTCGGGTCCTTGAAGCTCGCCTGGGAGCCCCTACGACCCCATGTACGAATCGGCCTGTTTCTTGGTCGCGAACGCGCCGATGCCCCACGTCCCGAGATCGATCAGGAGCGCCGCGATGATGAAGATGATGTTGAGCAGGCTCAGGCCGTTGGACTGGACGAGCCCGTAGATCAGGGTCGTCCACGGGAAGAACAGGAACCCGCCCAGCAACCAGACCGGCGAACCGAAGAGGGATCCCCAGTATCCCCCGTCGTTGGACCACGCCACGAGCAACACGAATCGTGGCAGCAGTGCGCCGAAGATGGCCATCATGAGACTCACCTCTCGTTGGGGATTTCGAGCGAGTGTGCGCGATGACCGCCCCGCTGGCAACGCTCATCTACGCAGACTGTCGGAGGACAGTCTGCGTAGATCATCTACGCAGACGCACCCGTTGACTTGACATGGTGATACCGACCGGTATCATCGGCCCATGCCGATGACCCTTCGTCTGACCGTGGAGGAGACCGAGGCGCTGCGCGACGTTGCGAAACGCGAGCATCGATCGATGCAGGACGTCGCCCGAACCGCGATCGACGAGTACGTCACGCGCCGGACCAGGCGTCGCGACGCCCACTTGGCAGCGATCGTGAACGAGGACGCAGAGCTCCTGCGACGCCTCGGGGGCGTGTGACCGAGCACCTTGACCTGGAGGACCTGCTCGTCGCGGCGGAGGCGGCCATCGGGGGACGAGCGCAGGTGCGGGATATCGGGATCCTCGAGGCGGCGGTCGCGCGGACCCGGGCCTCGGTCTACGGCGAGGACGCGTACCCGGACCTGCATGCCAAGGCAGCGGCGTTGCTGCACTCCATCGTCACGGGACACGCCCTTGTCGACGGGAACAAGCGACTCGGGTGGGTCAGTGTCCGGTTGTTCTACGGCCTGAACGGCAGCGACCTGCGCGTCCCCGTGGACGATGCGTTCGACTTGGTCACGTCCATCGCGGACGGTTCGCTCCGCGACGTCCCGGACATCGCCGGACGCCTTCTTCCCTGGGTGGTAGCGAGCGTCTTCGGGACGGACTGAGGGCGTGCGGTTCGCTCTCACCTACCATCTGGTCATGGACCTCTTGAGGAACGCGGCCATGGCGATGATCCTCATCGCCATCGTATGGCTCCTGTTCGTGGCCGCGCTGTGGCTCCATCGTCCGTCGCGTGAACTCGCGGGTTCGACCTTCCGGCTGGTGCCGGACCTCATCCGCCTGGTGCGCGCGCTGCTCGCCGATCGTGACACGCCTCGAAGCGTCAAGGTCGCCCTTGTCGGGCTGCTGGTCTACCTCCTGTCACCCATCGATCTGGTCCCCGACTTCTTCCCCGTCATCGGGTCGCTCGATGACCTGATCGTCAGCGCCGTCGTCCTTCGGTGGGCCGGTCGACGTGTCGGCATCGTCGGCCTGCAAGCGCACTGGTCGGGCAGTCCGGAAGGGTTCGCGGTGTTGCTGCGGCTGCTCGGGACGGCGGCTTCGGATGGGTGAGCCTTGATCAGCGGAACAGCGTGCTCCCGAGTTCGATCCCGTTCGCCCAGTAGACGCCGGTGCCGCCCGAGGGCAGGAGATCGAAAGTCCGGCCGCCCGCGTATGGGAGTCGGTCGACCGAGGTGACGATGGAGCCGTCGTACGCCTCGCCAGCCTGCAGGTCGGCGACGGGCCGGCCGGCCGGAAGAGGATGGCCGGGCGACACGAGGACGCTGCGACCGTCTGCGAGGACGAGGTGAACGACTTCGTGGGTGGGCGGGACAGGAGTCGACCCGACCTGGACGATGACCGCCTGGACGCGCCGTCCGGTGCGATCGCGGGTCCAGACCGGATCTCCGGTCTGAAGCGCCTCGACCGCAACGTCGCCAGTCGGTGTCGCGATCCTCGTGCCACGGGCCAGGCAGATCGGGCACGGTGACGGCCCGCTCGGCACCTGCGTGCCGATCTGGATCGTCCCATTCGTCCCGATGGTTCCGACGACATGCGTGATGTCCGGTGACGTGCTGGCGCCCGATCCGTTCCCGCCGAAGGACGCGTCGAACGCCCAGTGGTCGCCCGATGAGGTCAGCGCAAGGGCGTTGAGCATCTTCCAGTCGCGGTAGGCGGCCAGGAGCTCGTCCCCGCTCGGCGCGACCGACGGGTCGAAGCCCCTTCGAGCGGCGATCGCGGCCCACGCGGCGCTGTCGGCGCGCATCGCGGCGAGATGCTCTCCGGCGGCGCTGGTCTCGTCGGCCCGGCCCACCGGGTAGAAGTCGGGGTCGCAGTAGACCAGGGGTCCGAAGTGGACGAGCAGTGCTTCCTTGGCGGCCGGCTCTGTCAGCGGATTCGTGCCCGCCGAAGAGGACGGACTGGCGGATGCGGCCGCCGAGCACGCCCCGACGAGCCCGGCCAGCACGACGGTGAGGATGGCTTGGGACAGCACGCGGCTCAGGCGGAGAGGCATGTCGCCCGGACGCCAGGCGACGACGTCCGGTTCCGTATGATCGAGACACAGGGCTCGCCGAGGCCCATACTCGCCGCCTCCGGGAAGGCTGGCGTGTCAGCCAGGGCCCTCCCGCTGTCTCCCGGGAGTCTCGGCATGAAGCGCCTCATCGCTCCACTCTCGCTTCTCGTCCTGGTCGCGCTGGCCGGCTGCTCGTCGACGCCAGGCGCAGCGCCATCCGGCTCGTCGGCCGCGAACGCAGGGCCATCGTCGCCCGCGGACTCGGCGATGCCCGCAGGCTCCGATGCGACGTCGTCGAGCGATGCTTCGAGCTCGGCCCCGGTCGCCGGGGGCACGGCCACCGACTTCTGTGGTGCCTTCAAGGAGTTGCAGACCGTCTTTGATTCGACCTCTGGTGACCCCGCGACGCTAGGCGCTGCGATGCAGGCCGCTGCGGCCGACATGCGGAAGTACGCACCGCCCGAGATCGCACAAGCCGCCAACACCTACGCCAACGTCATGGAGAGCATCGGGAAGGCGGCTGCAGGCGGGACATTCGACCAGGCGGCCCTGATGAAGGCGATCTCGCAAGGTACGTCCGGAAATGCCAAGGACATCGGCACGACCGCGATCTGGGTCTCCAAGAACTGCAGTCTCTGACCGAGCCTGCCACCGTCACACGACGGCTTTAGGGATCCAGGCGGTAGTAGATACCGGCGCGGCGGATGTGCCCACGGGAGGCCCGATACAGCGGCCGGTTGTGGAGCGGCCCTCGACGGCCGGCGGCATCGATCACGGCATCGCGCTCCGGTCCGAGTTCGAGTGCGATCGGGTGGACTGCGAGAGCCGGTTCGCGGGCGATGGTCAGCATCACCGTTTCCATTTCGGCAAGATTGAAGAGCCACGCCGTCATTCCATTGGCATGTCCGACGTAGCGCCGACCGCCAAGCACGACCAACCCGACCGAAACGGGCCGCGCCATGCCCGTCTTGCGACCGATGAGCGACAGGACGGCGACCTCCCCGTAGTACGACGGGACGCCGAGACGCACAAGCAGCGCGAGGACGCGGTTGGTTCGCCTCGCGATCGCCGACGCCGCGCGCCAGACGATGCGCCAGCCGGGGTTTCCGGAGTCGAGCTGGGTCGGCTGGTCGGTCGGTCGGTCGGTCGAGTCTGGCATGTGCTGATCGTAGTCCCGGGTCAGAGCGGCCGACGCATCATGGGACAGTCCCTCCCCAAGTACGCTGGCACCCGACATCCCGCACGGAGATGACCGGCAACTCGATGATCCTGACTCGCTGCCGGACGATCTGATCAACGTGGGGACGACCCCGACCATCCGGCACACCCGGACGACCGATGGCGTCCATATCGCCTGGACGAGCGTCGGTTCGGGGCCGGCGCTGATCCATCTGCCCGGGATCCCGTTCGGCAACCTCGAAGCGGAGTGGCGCATACCGATCCTCCAGGGAGCCTTCGCCGGTCTGGCTCGCAGCGTGCGACTCATCCAGTACGACGGTCGCGGCGGCGGTCGATCGGACCGGGTCGTGAAAGACCTGTCGCTCGAGGCGATGCTCCGTGACGTCGATGCTGTCGTGGGAGCCGTCCAGGGCGGGCATCTGGCCACGAGCCATCCGCTTGCCATGCTCGGTTTCTACAACTCGGTCCCGCTGGCGATCGCCTACGCCGCACGGCATCCGGAGCGGATCGGCCGCCTCGTTCTGTTCGGCGGATCCGTTCGCGGCTGGAACCCGATGAAGGGCAGCGGCACCCAGGCGCTGCTGAGCCTGATCGATCGAGACTGGGATACGTTCGCCGAGTCCGCGGCGCATGCCTGGCTCGGCTGGCCCGACGGCGAGGCGGGTCGACTGGCCGCCGACTGGTTCCGCAACGCGACCACGCCCGACGTGGCCAGGGAGGTCCTAAGGGTGATGAGCGCGGTCGATGTCACTGCCGACGCCCGCCGGGTGCGCACGCCGGTGCTCATCCTCCATCGACGCGATGCATCGGTCGTCCCGCTCGCGGTGTCGGAAGAACTGGCTGCCGCGTTCCCTGACGGCCGACTTCGCATCCTCGATGGTTCATCGGCCGGCCTGTTCTTCGAGCGGCCGGATACGGCGGTGAGGCAGATCACGGGGTTCGTCACGGACGGCGCGACGGAGTCTGACTCCGACGCCCAGGCAGACGTGGATCACGACGCCGGACAGGCGGGCTCCGGACGATCCATCCACCGGGCCGGCGCGCTCCCGTTGACGCGACGCGAGCTGGAGGTCATCCGCCTCGTGGGCCACGGCGGAACGAACGCGGACATCGCGACTGCGCTCGGCGTGTCCGTCCACACCGTGGAGCGCCACCTCGTCAACATCTATCGCAAGATCGACGCCCGCGGCCGGGCCGACGCCACCGCCTACGCCGTACGCCGCGGCCTCGCCTGAGCGAAAACACGCCGCTGCGACCTACATGACTTCCGGGATATCGCGCACCATCGAACAGACCTATGGTCGAGCGGACATCGACCCACGCTCGAGGAGACCATGACCGACCCGCTTCGCTCCCTCGCCAGGATCACCGCCCCACTCGCAGTACCGTTGGCCGGTCGCCGACTGATCCCGTTCTGGGCCATCGTCGAGCACCGTGGCCGGAGCTCGGGCCGCATCTATCGCACCCCGGTCGCCGTCACGCGGACCGCCGACGGGTTCATGATCCCGATCCCGTTCGGCGAGGGGACGCAATGGGTCAAGAACGTCCTGGCGGCTGGCGGCTGTCGGCTCCGTTGCGTCGGGAAGGAGGTCGATCTCGTTGGGCCGGTCGAAGTCGGCGGGACGGAGGGCATGGCCGCGTTCAACCGCGTCGAGCGCGGTCTCATGCGTCCGGCCGGGATCCATCGGTTCCTGCGGCTGACCACGGCCGATCCGGCGCCGGCGCGGGCCTGACCCGCGGCGCCAAGCGCTCCGCTCGATTCGTCGGTTCGAGCTCGACGGCGAGATCTGGCGCCATCCCAGCTTGACTCGTCCGGCAGTTCCGACCTGTGCCACGATGGCCGCTCCGCGTCTTCCGGCGCGAACGTACTTGGGCGGGACCGAATGCCGGACCAGAGCGTCGAGCTGCCGATCGAGCCTATCTTGGGTCAGCGAGCAACATGGACTCGGACCTTCGGGCCGCAGGAGGTCGAGGCGTTCGCATTGCTCTCTGGGGATCGAAACCCGCTGCATTTCGATCCGGCCTTTGCGGCAGCCACACGGGTCGGTCGGCTCGTCGTCCAGGGTGGGCTCACGACCGGCCTGTTCAACGCACTCGTGGCGATGGAGCTACCCGGCCCGGGCAGCGTCTTCCTCCATCAGGAGTGGGACTACCCTGCCCCCGTGTTCGTCGGTGACACCGTCACCGCCGAGGCGGAAGTGATCGACGTCCGACCGGACAAACCGATCACCCGGCTCCTTTGCGTGGCTCGCCGGCAGGACGGGACCGAGGTCCTGCGCGGCGAGTGCCTTGTCTACACGATGCGGCCGACGGACCCGTTCGCCTGACGGGGAGAGCCCACATCCAAACCTGGTGCCCGGCCCAACATCGGCGTTCGGAACGTCATCGGCGGCCGCCTGCCATCCGCGTGGCTTCCGGCAGCTTTCGAAGCCGACCCATCGCCACGAGGCCAACCGCGGGCCCGACCGCCAGGAGTGCGAAGGCCACCTGCCAGCCCGGGCCGCCCGTCGAGGCGAGGACGCCTACGAGCAGGATCGTCACGCTGGTCAGCAGGAAGCCCGCGGCGGTCTGCAGGGCCAGCGCGGACCCGGCGGTTCCCGGCGGACCCAATTCGGTAACGGCCGCGGAGAACTGCGCTGAATCCGCGACGACGGTCACTCCCCAGACAACCCCGAGCCCCACCGTCAGGGCCGGAGGTGCCCCGAACAGGAACCCGATGAGGAGCGCACTCGTTCCGCTGATCGCCATGGCTGTCATCGTCAGGGCCGTTCGGCCGACGCGATCGGCCAGGCGACCGGCGACGACACAACCGACCCCGCCAAGGCTGACGACGATGAAGGCAGCGAGACTCGCCGCCGCCGGATCATGCAGGCCGGCCGCGGCAAAGCTCGCCGCGAAGAATGCCGGGATCCAGGTCCACATCGCGTAGAGCTCCCACATGTGCCCGAGGTAGCCAAGGTTGGTGAGACGCACGGACCGTTCACTCAGAGCTCGCCGTGCGACGCTGAGGCTGAACCGGGGCGCTGGCGTATCGAACGGGCCTGCTGAGACGGTGCCGGCCACCAAGATCCCCCCGACGATGCCGGCGATGCTCGCGCTCGCGACCACTGCATGCCAGTCCAGGCCGGAGATCACGCCGATCGCACGGAACAGGTACGGCAGCGACGAGCCCACGGTGAGAGCGCCGACGAGGACGCCGATCGCCAGTCCGCGGTCCGACCGGAACCAACCGACGATGAGCCTCAATCCGACGGGATAGACGCCGGCGAGAGCGAATCCGGTCAAGAACCGAAAGGGGATGGCCGAGGCGAGGTCGCGCGCGACATAGGCAAAGCCGAGATTGGCCGCGGCGGCCAGTGTGGCTCCGGCAAGGAAGAGAGCACGACCAGAAACGACATCTGCGGCGCCTGTCAAGGCCAGGAGCATCGCCTCCGCGACGAAGCCGAGCTGAACCGCGACGGTCAACAGGGGAAGGTCGAGACCCGCCAGTCCCCAACGGCCGACGAGTAGAGGCGCGACCGCTGACGCGCTGAACCAAGGTGACATCGCAAGTAGCTCACCGAGCCCGAGTAGCGCAAGGATGCGCCAGCGATAGGCAGGAGCCGTGGAGGTCTCGTCCATCAATGGGAGCCGCGCTTGTTCGCGATCCGAGGCATCTGCCTATCTTGCCAACGAATGCTTGCGGCGATCGTGCCCTCTCTGCAGCGGGACATCGCACTCCCGTGTCATCGGAGTGTCATCGGGTCGTCACGGGACACGGTCAGGGTGAGCGACTCCAACACCACCACGTCAAGGAGTCGTCATGCATCGCCCCCGTGTCGCCACCCTTCAGGCATGTTCGATCGGCCTGTCCGCTGTCGTCCTCGTCGCAGCCTGCTCGAGCGCCGGGGCGAGCGCGCCCGCCTCGGCTGGTGCTTCCGCGATGATGGAACACAGTGCGATGCCGTCGGCGTCGGCGATGATGGAGCACAGTGCAGCGCCCAGCGCCTCGGCGATGATGGAGCAGAGTGCAGCGCCCAGCGTCGCCGCAGCGGTCAGTACCGGCACCTTCCACAACGTCGACGGCACCGCGAAGGGAACGGTCGCCCTGTTCCATCAGCCCGACGGCACGTTCGCGATCACCTTCGAGGACTTCTCGATCGTCAGCAACGCCCATACGGACGTGATCCTCGTGACCAACAAGGACGTGACCAAGGAC
>Ga0075026_100000626_pt1 | contig 14488 bp, 9 predicted proteins | sample Str012_2_FD_71392 | JGI IMG/M metagenome (GOLD analysis project Ga0075026, IMG submission 71392) | Freshwater sediment microbial communities in response to fracking from Pennsylvania, USA - Straight Creek_MetaG_SC_2012 | ecosystem: Environmental > Aquatic > Freshwater > Creek > Sediment...
GGCCACACCCGTTCCCATCCCGAACACGGAAGTTAAGCTCTCCAGCGCCGAAGATACTGAGAGGGCAGCCTTTCGGGAAAATAGGTCGTCGCCGGGATTTTTGCGTTTCCCGGGCCCGGCGATCCCGATCGCCGTGGTTCGCCGGCGAGTCCGGCTATGCTTCCCCTATGACCGCGGTCGATCCAGGCACGCGCATCACGCCGCCCGTGCCCGGTGATTCGCCGTCCGACCTCGCCAACATCGGCATGTGTCCGTATCTCGCGGCGGCCGACGGTGCCTGGCGGAGCACGACCGTCGCCCGCGAGCATCGGTGCGGTGCCGTCGCGCCGCCCGCGATCCTCGCCGCCGAGAAGCAGCGTCGCCTGTGTTTGACCGGCGAGTATGTCCACTGCGCGACCTTCGAAGCCGCTCGATCGACGCGACCGAACGGATCCGAGCGGGCAGCGACGCTACCGCGTCCGCTCGCCCGTACCACACCTGTCGTCCTCGATCACGGCCGGATCTCCGTGACCATGCCTGCCCTTCGAAGCGACCGCTTCCCCGGCCAGGCCGTCCTCATCGTCCTGCTGGGCATCGCGTTCGCGGCCATCCTTCTGGCCAGGCTGACCGGCGGCGCCGCGCCGGCCGCCCTCGACCAGGCGACGCCGACACCCGGGGTCAGCGCTCTGGTGAGCGGCGACCCGACCCGCCTGGCCTCGAGCCGACCCACGGGTTCCGCGGAGCCGAGCAGCGGGTCGAGTCCGAGCGCGGCCGCCGCGTCCGACGCCCCGGGTTCGGCTCAGCCTTCGGCCACCGGCACGCGGACGTACAAGATCAAGACGGGCGACACGCTGATCGGGATCGCCGCGAAGTTCAACACGACCCCCAAGGCCATCGCCAAGCTCAATGGCCTGACCAACCCCTCCGCGCTCAAGGTCGGCCAGGTCATCCAGATCCCCTGAGGATCAGTGCTGGCAGCCGCGACAGTAGGACGTGATGAAGCCGCCGGCCCGCACCTCCGTGATCCGGGTTCCGCAGCGCGGACACGCCTGGCCACCCTTGTCGTGGACCGCGAGGAAGTCCCGGACCTGCTTCTCGAAGGTGGGTGGCACTCGCTCGCGCAGGACCGCGATGGCATCCGCCAGCGTCGAGCGGGTCGCCGCGAACAGCGTGTCCACTTCCTCGGCCGCCAGCGACGCCCGCTTGCGGAACGGGAGCAGGCGGGCAGCATGCAGGATCTCGTCGCTGTAGGCATTTCCGATTCCCGCCACGAACGCCTGGTTGCGGAGCAGGTTCTTGAGCTCGCCCGGGTGTTTTCGAATCCGCTCGCGCCAGACCTCGAGTGTCAGCGCCGGGTCGTCGGCGTCGGGTCCCTGGTCGGGCGGCCCGAGGCCGGGCACGGGACGATCGACGCCCGCCGGCACGAGGTAGATCTTGCCCATCTGCGTCGGATCCCTGTAGCGGACTTCGGCTCGAGCGTCGTCGGCCGGGAGCCAGGCCGCGCCGCGCGTCCAGGCGGGCGCGTCGCGCGGTCGTCCCTCTCGGGGACCGAACCCGAGGATGACCGCCGTCTTGGCCGGTGACTTGGCGCCGGGCGCCGCGAGCTGGAAGCGACCAGTGAGCATCGGGTTGCAGGCGATCTCGTCGCGCTCGAGCTCGATGAGCAGGAACTTGCCGCGCCGGCGGATCGCAGTGACCGACTGGTCGACGAGGGCCCCGAGTTCAGCGGGCGTGCCGCGCACGGCAAGCGGACCCGGCGCCTCGGCGGATCGGATCCGCCGGCCGGACACGGCGGCATGGAGGGCGTCGGCGACCACAGTCAGATCGGGCAATTCGGGCACGGCGCGCCGATTGTAGCCGTCAGAAGTCGTGTGCTAGACTCTCCCGGCCCCGAGAGGCAGGACAGCTGAAGAGCGACAGACGAGTCATTTCGACGCACGAAGGAGCGGACCGCGGAGTCGATCACCACGGACCACACCCCGAACGTTTCGGACACGGCTTGAGCGTCGCTCAGGCCGTTCGTGATTCCCGGGCGCACATCCACCACCAGGAGTGACTACCACCTTGACCGAAGAGCAGCAGAGCGGGGCCGCGCCGGAGCCGGAGGCCATCGCCGCCGTCGCGGACCCGGCGTCCGAAGACACCGCGGCGGCCATCGCCGTCGCCGACGACCCCGCTGTCAGCGCAGGCGACGCCGTCTCGTCCACCGACGAGGGCACCCCAGTCGCGGCCGTGCCGGAGGAAGCCGCCGCCGCCGAAGTCCCGGTGGTCGAGGCTTCCGAGAACGGCCAGCCCGCCGCGGAAGGCCTGAGCGACGACGAGACCGCGCACGCGCCGGCTGCGAGCGACGACGAGGAAGAGCCCTCCCCGCGCGAACTGGGCCCCGAGCCGACGACGATGGAGGAGCTGCTCGCCGAGCAGGACTCGGACATCAAGAGCTTCAAGCACGGAGACGTCGTCGAGGGCCAGGTCGTTCGGATCGACAAGGACGAGATCCTCGTCGACATCGGCGCCAAGAGCGAAGGTGTCGTCAGCAACCGGGAGCTGTTCGGTCGTCACGGCGATGGCCAGCCTGAGCTCGCCATCGGGGACACCGTCCTTGTCTACGTCCTCCAGCCCGAGTCGCCCGAGGGCCACGTCGTCCTGTCGCTCCGCCGGGCCGGTCTCGAGCGCAAGTGGCGCGCGATGCAGGAGCAGTTCGAGGCGGGCGTCATCATCGAGGCGCCGGTCATCGACCACAACAAGGGCGGCCTGATCGTCGATTGCGGCATCCGCGGCTTCGTCCCGATCAGCCAGATCGTGGACTTCCCGCGCCGGCCGCAGAACGACCAGCCGCGCGACGCCGCTCAGGAGATCGCCGAGAAGTTGATGCCGTTCGTCGGCCGCAAGCTTCGACTCAAGATCCTCGAGGTCAACCGCAAGGCGAACCGCCTGATCCTGTCGGAGAAGGTCGCCCTGTACGAGGAGCGGCGCGAGAAACGGGACGAGCTGTTCAGCAGCCTGCAGGTCGGCCAGAAGGTCACCGGCACGGTCCGATCGATCGCCCCGTTCGGCGTGTTCATCGACCTCGGCGGTATCGACGGCCTGGTCCATAAGAGCGAGCTGTCCTGGAACAAGGTCAACAACCCCGAGTCCGGCTACCGCGTCGGCGAAGAGGTCGAGGCCGAGGTCATCGACATCAACCACGAGCGGGGCCGGATCAGCCTGTCGATCCGTCGCCTGCAGCCGGACCCGTGGCACTCCACGGTGGCCGACTTCAAGGTCGGCGACATCATCGACGGCACGGTCACCAAGCTCGTCAACTTCGGCGCTTTCGTGCGCGTCCGCGATGGTCTCGAGGGCCTGATCCACATCAGCGAGCTTTCCCACCAGCGCGTCGCTCACCCGGGCGACGTCGTTCACGAGGGCCAGTCGCTCAAGCTCAAGATCATCTCGCTCGACTCCGAGCGACATCGCCTCGGCCTCAGCCTCAAGCAGGCCGAGGAGCCGCCGGCACGTCCGGTCGTCGAGGCCGGTGCACCCGGCGTCGTCGCCGCGCCGACTGCCGCCGGCACGCCCCGCCCTGAGCGCAGGCCACGCCCAGAGCGCAGCTACTCGATGTCGGACGCCGTCCAGGAGCCGGAAGGCGGCATCGACAACACCCTCGCATCGGCCTTCGCCCAGGTCCGCCAGCAGTTGGCGGCCGCTGAGGTCGATGAGGTGGTCGAGGTCGTCGCCGAAGACGAGGCCGTCGAGGAGGCGCTCGCGGCCGCCAGGATCGACGACGTGGTCGAGACAGTGGCCGAGGATCACGCCATCGAGGAGGCCTTCGCCGCCGACCGGATCGAGGACGTCGTCGAGACCGTCGCCGCCGATGAGGCGATCGAGGAGGAAGCGGCACTCGAGACGATCGAGACGGTCGTCGCGAGCGTCGTCGAGGACGAGGCCATCGAGGACGCCTTTGCGGAGCAGAAGATCGAAGCGATCGTCGAGACCGTCGTGGCCGACGAGGCCTCGCTCGAGGCAGCGGCCGCCGCCGAGATCGAGCGACTGTCCGATGCGGCCGCGGCGAACGAAGAGAATGAGCCGGGCGCAACGGAGGCTGCGGTCGACATCGTCGAGACCGTGGCGGCTCTCGAAGACGCCGAAGAGGAGGCCGCGGCCGAGTCGATCGAGACGATCGTCGCGACCGTTGCCCAGGACCATGCCGCCGAAGAGGAGGCCGCCGTCGAGACGGTCGAGACGCTCGTCGAGACCGTCGCCGCCGACGAGGATACCGAAGAGGAAGCCGCGGCCGAGACGATCGAGACCATCATCGGGACCGTCGCCGAGGACGAAGCCGCCGAGGACGAGGCCGCCGAGGAGACGATCGAGACGGTCGTCGAGACCGTGGTCGAGGACGAGGCCGCGGAAGAGGCGGCCGCCGGCGAGGCCGTCCGGGAGATCGCCCGCAAGACGATGGAGGCGAACACGGAAGGCTGACCCGCCTTCCGCCGAGCCAGACGACCCGCCGGTCCGCCGGTGGGTCGTTTCGATTTCTTACCTCGTCCCGATGCATCCGGCATGAGGGCGCGAACGTTGGTACGGGTAGATGCACCGTACCCGAGACCCGGCGTGCGGCCAAGGGTGTCGTGCTAGCATGGCCAGAGCGGCACGTTCGTGGCGCTCGGGAAGGGAACAGGCGTTCGACTCGATGGATCGCTTCGACAAGTTCACTGACCGCGCACGCAAGGTCCTGACACTGGCGCAGGACGAGGCCCAGCGGTTCAATCACAACTACATCGGCACGGAGCACCTGTTGCTCGGGCTGGTGCGCGAGGGCGAAGGCGTCGCCGCGCGCGTCCTCGAGAACATGAACGTCGAGCTGCCGAAGGTCCGGACCGCCGTCGAGTTCATCATCGGGCGCGGCGACCGGCCGGTCGTCGGCGAGGTCGGGCTGACGCCGCGGGCCAAGCGAGTCATCGAGCTGGCCATCGACGAGGCGCGCCGACTGGGCCACAACTACATCGGCACGGAGCACCTGCTCCTGGGCCTCGTCCGCGAGGGCGAGGGGATCGCCGCCGGTGTCCTCGAGTCCCTGGGGGTCAACCTCGACAAGGTCCGCCACGAGGTGATCCGCGTCCTGTCGCAGAGCTCGTCGGCTGGCCCGACACCCGAGGCCAAGCGCGCCAGCAAGACGCCGACCGTCGACCAGCTCGGGATCAATCTCACCGACCTCGCCCGTGCAGGAAAGCTGGATCCCGTCATCGGCAGAGAGAAAGAGATCGAGAGGGTCATCCAGATCCTCTCGCGGCGCACAAAGAACAATCCCGCGCTGATCGGCGAGCCCGGCGTCGGCAAGACCGCCATCGCCGAGGGCCTCGCCCACCGGATCGTCGCCGGCGACGTCCCGGAGACACTGCTGAACAAGCGCGTCCTGACACTCGATATCGGCTCGCTCGTCGCGGGGACGAAGTACCGCGGCGAGTTCGAGGAGCGGCTCAAGAAGATCATCGAGGAACTCCGCAACACCAACGACGCGGTCCTGTTCATCGACGAACTCCACACGCTCGTCGGAGCAGGCGCTGCCGAGGGCGCCATCGACGCGGCCAACATCCTCAAGCCGCCGCTCGCGCGCGGCGAGCTCCAATGCATCGGCGCCACCACGCTCGACGAGTATCGGAAGTACATCGAACGCGACGCCGCCCTCGAACGGCGCTTCCAACCGGTCATGGTCGAGGAGCCGACACTCGAGCAGTCCATCGACATCCTGATGGGCATCCGGGAGCGGTACGAGCAGCATCACAAGGTCACGATCACAGATGAAGCGGTCAAGGCCGCCGTGGACCTGTCGATCCGGTACATCACGGATCGCCACCTGCCCGACAAGGCGATCGACCTCATCGACGAGGCCGCGTCGCGCGTCCGGCTCCGTCACGCTTCCGCGCCACCGATCCTGCGCGAAGCGCAGAAGGAGCTTGACCGGATCACCAAGGAAAAGGACGCGGCGATCAACAACCAGGAATACGAGGAGGCGGCCACGCTCCGCGAGGCTGAGGCGACCGCCCGCGAGAGTGTCGACGCCCAGCGTGCCGAATGGCAATCGCAGGTGTCAGGCGACCAGCCGACCGTCGGCGAAGAGGAGATCGCCCAGGTCGTCGCGATGTGGACGGGCATCCCGGTGACCCGGATCGCCCAGGAGGAATCGCAGCGTCTGCTCAAGATGGAGGAATCGCTCCATGCACGCGTCATCGGTCAGGAGGAGGCGATCGGGATCGTCTCGAAGGCCGTTCGCCGCGCGCGCGCCGGCCTGAAGGATCCCAAGCGACCGATCGGGTCGTTCATCTTCCTCGGGCCGACCGGCGTGGGGAAGACCGAGCTCGCCAAGGCGCTAGCCGAGTTCATGTTCGGGAGCGAGGACGCGCTCATCAAGATCGACATGAGCGAATTCATGGAGCGGCACAACGTCAGCCGTCTGGTCGGGGCACCCCCCGGCTATGTCGGGTTCGACGAAGGTGGCCAGCTGACCGAAGCCGTCCGGCGCAAGAACTACTGCGTCATCCTGCTCGACGAGGTCGAGAAGGCGCATCCGGAAGTGTTCAACATCCTCCTGCAGATCCTCGAGGACGGACATCTCTCGGACGCCAAGGGACGACGGGTGGACTTCCGCAACGCGATCATCATCATGACCTCGAACCTGGGCGCCAAGCAGCTCCAGACGAACTCGAGCCTCGGCTTCCGGGCGATGGGGTCGACGGACGCGAACCGCGCGGAGAGCTCATATGAGCTCATGAAGGACAAGGTCGCCGCGGAGCTGAAGCAGAATTTCCGACCGGAGTTCCTCAACCGGATCGACGCGACCGTCGTCTTCCGGTCGCTGACGGTCGAGGAGATCGCCCAGATCGTGGACCTGATGCTGGCTCGCGTTCGCGACCAGCTCCGGGCGCAGCAGATGTCGCTCGAGGTCACCGATGCGGCCAAGGAGCACATCATCAAGCTCGGCTACGACGTCGCCTACGGAGCGCGGCCGCTGCGTCGCGTCATCCAGAACATGGTCGAAGACGTCCTCGCCGAACAGCTCCTGCTCGGGTCCTTCGAGCCTGGGTCGACGATCGTCGTGGACAGGGATCCCGAGGCGGGCCTCGACATCCACCTCGCCGAGCCACGCACGCCGGTCGAGGCGCGGTGATCCGCGCCGCCCGTCTGGCGGCCTAGCGGTGGCGCGGCCGAAGAGCCGTTTTGTCTGCCAGTCCTGCGCGGAGTCGTTCCTGCGCTGGGAAGGTCAGTGTCCCGCCTGCGGCCAGTGGAACAGCCTCGTCGAGACCGTCGTGCACGAGTCGGCGCCTGGCGCGCGGATGGCGCTCGGCCCGGTTGGCCAGGGCGCGTCCCCCACGGGTCTGGCGGCCATCGCCGATGCGGACCTGCCGCGCCTGCGTCTCGGCATCGACGAGTTCGACCGAGTCCTCGGGGGAGGTCTCGTGCCGGGCTCGCTGGTCCTCGTCGGCGGTGAGCCCGGTATCGGCAAGTCGACGCTCCTTCTCCAGGCCGCAGCCGGGCTGACCCGGACCTCCGGGGGCGGGTCCGTCCTCTACGCCTCGGGTGAGGAGTCGCCGGGCCAGGTGCGTCTGCGCGCGGCACGCCTCGGTCTGCTGAGTGGGCCGTCCGGCGAGGGTGTCCGCGTCCTGGCAGAGCACGACGTCGGGCGGATCGTGGCTGCCGCCCAAGTCGAGCGCCCGGTCCTGGTCATCGTCGATTCGATCCAGACCGCGACGGTCGACGAGCTCGATGGGGCGGCCGGGAGCGTCGGCCAGGTCCGCGAATCGACGTTGCGCCTCATGGACCTGGCCAAACGGGATGGGATCGCCGTCGTGCTCGTCGGCCACGTGACGAAGGACGGCGCGATCGCCGGGCCCAAGACGCTCGAGCACCTGGTCGACGCGGTGGTCAACCTCGAAGGCGAGCGCTACGCGGCGCTCCGGCTCCTCCGGGCAACGAAGAATCGATTCGGCTCGACCGACGAGGTCGGTGTCTTCGAGATGGCCGAGGCGGGGCTTATCGAGGTGGCCGACCCGGCCAGGGCGTTCCTTGCCGATCGCGGCGGTACGGCACCCGGAAGCGTCGTGGCGCCGACCCTCGAGGGCAGCCGTCCGCTTCTCGTCGAGGTCCAGGCGCTGGTCAGCCCGACCGCCTACGGCACGCCGTCGCGGAAGGCGAGCGGCGTGGATGCGAATCGCTTGAGTCTGCTCATCGCGGTCCTCGGCCGCAGGGCCGGTGTGGCGCTGGGCAGCCACGACGTCTATGCCAACCTGGCCGGGGGCCTGTCGGTCGCGGAACCGGCACTCGACCTCCCGCTCGCTCTCGCGCTCGCCTCGTCCACTCGCGACCGGCCCATCGCGCCGGGGACCGTTGCGATCGGAGAGGTCGGCCTCCTCGGTGAGCTCCGGGCCGTCGTCGGTCTCGAGCGCCGGCTTCGCGAGGCCGCCCGGCTCGGCTTCCTGACCGCCATCGTGCCGGTGTCGAAGACCGGGCCGTCGATCGCCTCGATCGACGGCCTCGACCTCGTGCGCGTCGCGACCTTGAGAGATGCCGTCGAGGCCGCACTCGCCGATCGACCGTTCCCTCGTGGCGAGGCTGTCCCCGCGATGCTAGGCTGACCGTCCGGCCAGGTCGCTCGCGGCCCGGGGACGCCGGCCACTGCCGAGGAAACCGTTGATCCGCTACATTCGGATACTTGGGGCCGCGCTCGGGGGCGCCATCGGACTCGCCCTTGCCGCATCTGGCGGGGGCCTGTTCACGGGTCGCGACTATGCGGGCGCGTTCCTGGCGGCCTGGGTGATTGCCTGGATCGTCGTCGGTTTCGCCATCCTGCCGTATCTGACCGTCGTCCCGGCGTTGTGGCTCATCCAACGTGTCGAGGAACTGTCGACGGCCGAGTTCGTGGCCGCGGTCATCGGGCTGCTCCTCGGCCTCCTGATGGGCCTCCTTCTCGGTATCCCGTTGGCTGGATTGGCCGAGCCATGGGGGACGTTGCTGCCGCTCGGAGTGTCCATCTTCCTGGGTCTCGGAATGCTCGGCCTCGTGGTCGCCAAGCGGAAGGACCTCCTCATCGCGGCGGAAGCCGTCGGCCTCCTGAGGCCGCCGACATCGGATCGCCCGATCGGGCTCGGGCGAGGAGATCCCAGGATCGTCGTGGACACGAGCGCGATCATCGACGGCCGAATCGCCGAGATCGTCGAGTCCGGGTTCATCTATGGCACGCTGGTCATCCCCCGGTTCGTCCTCGACGAGCTCCAGCATATCGCCGACAGTTCGGACACTTTGCGCCGGAACCGGGGTCGCCGCGGGCTGGAGATCCTCAACCGGATGCAGAAGGAGCCCAGCACGCCGGTCGAGATCGTCGAGGATTCCGTCCCGGACATCGCCGAGGTCGATGCCAAGCTGGTCGCGCTGGCGTTGTCGCGCAGTCGGGTCATCCTCACCAACGACTTCAATCTCAATCGCGTCGCCGAGCTCCAGGGTGTCCGGGTCATGAACATCAATTCGCTCGCCAATGCCGTCAAGCCGGCGGTCCTGCCCGGCGAGGAACTCCGGGTCCGGGTCATCCAGGAAGGCAAGGAGGCGGGCCAGGGCGTCGGCTTCCTTGACGACGGGACGATGATCGTCGTGGAGGGCGGCGCCCGGCATATCGACAAGGAACTGGACGTCTTGGTCACCCGGGTGCTGCAGACCGTCGCGGGCCGCATGATCTTCGCCCAGCCCCGACTCGATTGAGCCTCGACGTGCCCGGCGTCGAGGCGGACACGATCGTGGTGGCCGCGGGTCGATCGAGCCGGATGGGCGGCAGCGACAAGCTCGCCACCGACATCGCCGGCCGGCCGCTGCTCGCCTGGACACTTGATGCGCTGGTGGCCTCGCCCGCCGTGGGTCGGATCGTCGTCGTGACGTCGGCGGAGCGCCAGGCTGCCGTGGCCGCTGCGCCGTGGCTGCCAGCCGGCGTCCTGGAGGTCGTCGTGGGCGGGGCCCGGCGCCAGGAGTCCGTCCATGCCGGTTTCGCGGCCTTCGACCGGTTCACGCCGGATCCGTCCGGCGTCGTCCTCGTCCACGATGCCGCGCGTCCGCTGGTCGATCCCTCGCTCGTCACCGCGATCGCCGAGGCGACGGCACGCCACGGGGCGGCCATCCCGATCGTGCCGGTCGCGGAGACCCTCAAGCGGGTCGACGGGGAGCTCGTCGGGGTCACCGTCGAACGGACCGGGCTGGGAGCTGCGCAGACGCCGCAGGGAGCCCGGCGGGACATGTTCCGCGAAGCATGGCGTCGATTCCCGGCAGACGGCCCCAGGACGTTCACCGACGAGGCCGCCCTGCTGGAAGCCTGTAGCATCGACGTCCATGTGGTACCCGGCGACCCAGGCAATCTCAAGGTGACGCATCCGGCAGATCTTCGCCACGCGGCGCTGATGCTTGGTACGGCCGTGCGCACCCGTACCGGCATCGGCCAGGACAGCCACCCGTTCGGGCCCGGCACGCCGCTCATGCTCGGTGGCGTCGCGATCGCTGGCGCGCCACGTCTCGTCGGCCACTCTGACGGCGACGTCGCCCTGCACGCCGTGTGCGACGCGCTGCTGGGGTCGACCGGGCTCGGCGACCTTGGACGCCTCTTTCCGGCCGACAGGCGGACGCGGACTGGCATCGACAGCGCCGAGATGCTCCAGGACGTCCGCCGGCGGGTCGAGGCCGCCGGCTGGCGACCGGCAACAGTCGATCTCACGGTGGTCGCGGCGCGGCCGAGGCTCGCGACGCACCTCGACCCGATGCGCGACGCCATCGCCGGGTTGCTCGGGATCGATCGCTCCGCCGTCAACGTCAAGGCCTCGACCGGCAATCTCGACGGCGCCGAGGGCGCCGGGCGGTCGATCTCTGCGCTGGCCGTCGCCACCGTCGAGATCGCTCGATGACACTTCGCCTGCACGACACGTTGTCGGGTGAGACGCGACCGCTCGTCCCATTGCGCGACGACCGGGTCGGCGTCTATTCGTGCGGACCAACGGTCTATGGGCCCGCCCACATCGGCAATTTCCGGTCCTTCCTGTTCGCCGATCTGCTCGTCCGGCACCTGCGCTGGCGCGGCTACCCGGTGACCTGGGTGATGAACATCACCGACATCGACGACAAGATCATCCGTGGCGCCAGCGCGACCGGCGAGACCATCGACGCGCTCGCCGAGCGCTACCTCGCCATGTTCCTCGCCGATGCGGCGACCCTGCGCATGACCGTCCCCGATGTCCTGCCCCGAGCGACCCGCCACATCGACCAGATCGTCGCGCTCATCACCACGCTGCTCGAACGTGAGCACGCCTACCGCACCGACGACGGTTCGGTCTTCTTCCGGATCGCGTCCTGGCCGGCCTACGGCCGGCTGGCGAGGCTGGATCCCGATGGACTCCGGGTCGGCGAGCGAGTCGAGGCCGATGATTACGGCAAGGACGACGTTCGGGACTTCGCGCTCTGGAAGGGCCCGAAGGCCGGGGAACCGACCTGGCAGACAGCGATCGGACCCGGACGGCCCGGCTGGCATATCGAATGTTCGGCGATGAGTATGACCCACCTCGGGCCGTCATTCGACATCCACACGGGCGGCGTCGACCTGATCTTCCCGCACCACGAGGACGAGATCGCCCAGAGCGAGGCAGCGACCGGCCAGACCTTCGTCGGCGCGTGGCTCCACTGCGCTCACCTCCAGACGAGCGGCTCGAAGATGGCCAAATCCACGGGCAATATCGCCCAGGTCGGCGATGTGATCGCAGCCGGCGTCTCGGCCCGGGCGCTGCGTCTCGCGCTCATCTCGGTCCACTATCGCGCCGGACTCAACCACTCGCCGGAATCGCTCGCGGCCGCGGGAGCGGCGCTGGATCGGATCGACGCGGCCGTGGCTGCCCTGGGGGCGTATGTCCAGGAAGGGCCGGACCACCCGGCGCTCCCGGAAGTCCTTGACACGGCGCGGGTCGACTTCGGCGCGGCGCTCGACGACGATTTGAACGTGTCGGCCGGTCTGGCCGTCGTGTTCGATCTCGTGCGCGATCTCAACCGGCGGATCGACGCGCGCTCGATGTCCACGGCGGATGCGGGACTGGCGCTCGACACCCTGCGCGATCTCGATCGAGTCTTGGCGATCCTGCCGGATGTGGAGCCCGCCGCCGACGTCGATCCGCTGGTCGAGGCCCTGCTCGAAGCGCGCGTGGCGGCCCGCGCGGCGCGGGACTTCAGCGCATCGGACCGACTGCGCGACCAGCTCGCGGCGATCGGCGTCACGGTCGAGGACTCCCGTGATGGCCAGCGCTGGCGGCGGACGACCGAGATCGGTCATGGCTGACCGACCGGATCCCGAGCACGACCGTCCGGCGCGACCATCGTCGTCGGGCAGGGGCAAGCCCGGCAAGCGGCCGCCCGGCAAACCGGGGAGCCGGCTCCCGGGCAAGGCCGGCCGGGCTGGGCCGGCGTACCGAGGGGCGCCGCCGGATCGCGCACTTGGTCGTCCGCCGGGTCCCGACGTCCCGGACGGCCCCGGCGGCCCGACGGGTCCGGGTGGGCCTCGGGGTCAATGGCGCACAGGGCGACCGTCGTGGGCCGGTCCTCCCGGCCCTTCAGGTCGCCCGGATCGACGCGCGTCTGACGGTCCGCGGGGGACCGCCGGACCACCGACCGGTCGCCGGGGTGCTGCAGGCGACCAACGTGGCCCTCGACCCCAGGGCACGCACGGAGGCCCGCCGCCCGACCGCGGTCCGTGGCGCCCGCCGACCCACGGAGGCCGGCCGCCCGACCGCGGTCCGTGGCGCCCGCCGACCCGAGGCGGCCCGCCATACGCGCGGCAAGGACTGCCAGGAGCGTGGCCGCGACCGACCTCAACGCTGCCCGCCCCGGATCTGCTCGGTCCCGATGAGGAACTCGTCGCGGGCCGCCGACCCGTCGAGGAGGTGTTTGCCGCCGGTCGGACTGCGCATCGTCTTCTCGTCGTCCCGCAACGTCGGAACGCGCTGGAGCAACTCGTCCTCCATGCCACCAGGCTGCGCATCCCGATCGTCGAGGTCGAGGGCGGCTCGCTCACGGCGATCGCCGGCTTCGACGGTCACCAGGGCGTCGCCCTGGTCGTCGAGCCGCGACGGTTCGCGACGCTGGCCGACATCCTCGCTCGAGCCGGGGAGCGCGGTGAGCCGCCGTTCGTCCTCGTGCTCGACTCACTCGAGGATCCGCAGAATCTCGGGACGCTCCTTCGGAGCGCCGAAGCGGCGGGAGTCCACGGCGTGGTCTTTCCGACCCGACGCCAGGCTCCGCTATCGGCCGCCGCCGTCAAGGCCTCGGCCGGCGCGACCGAGCACCTCCTGCTCTGCCCGGTCGCCGACCTGCCCGGCGCGCTCGCGGACCTGCGCACCGACGGCCTGCGTATCGCCGGATCGGAGGCGGACGCTCCGCTGACCGCGCGTCAGACCGACCTGCGTGGCCCGCTCGCGATCGTCGTCGGAAGCGAGGGCCAGGGCCTCGGGCCGGCCATCCGGCGCCGCTGCGACATGTTCATGCGAATCCCCATGCGCGGGGCGATCGGATCGCTCAACGCGGCAGTCGCCGGTTCCGTTCTGCTGTTCGAGGCCGTCGCCCAGCGCGACGCGGGAGGCCCGGAGGCCGGTCGCTCGCTGGAACGCCTCACCGTGTCGAAGGCCGCGAAGACTTCGGGCACAGCGGAGTCCTGGGACGCGGCCGAGCATCCCAAGCGCGCTGGCGATCCGGAGCCGACCGACGCCACCGAGCCTCCGCCTGTCCGTTCGCGAGTCAAGCGCGCGAGGGCGTCCGGGACGGAGGCGATCCCGCCGGACGACGACCTTCTGCCGGGCGGACCGTCGACCGCGGGGTCCTCGAAACCGAGGAAGCCGCGAGCGTCTCGCATCCCCCACGCTTGACCCATCGGCGCGAACGGCCCTATCATTCCCCGGCGCCGGTGGGGTCAGCTGCGGTATGTCCCTGCGCGTCGTGCCGACGTAGCTCAATTGGTAGAGCAGCTGTTTTGTAAACAGCAGGTTCCGGGTTCGAGTCCCGTCGTCGGCTCCAGAGCGAATCGTCCGGTGGCGGGTCACACCACGAGACCGCAGTTCTCGACTCGGTGCCGCTGCCACAGTGGGTAGGTTGAGCAGGTGGTGAGCTCCGCTGGCTGTAGACCAGCCGCCTTCGGCTGTGGGGGTTCGATTCCCTCCCTGCCCACCAGATAACTTCTCGCGATCGGTCCCGGGCCCACATAGCTCAGCTGGCAGAGCACTTCCTTGGTAAGGAAGAGGTCATCGGTTCGAGTCCGATTGTGGGCTCCACGCCCCAGGTGGCGCCCACGCCCCCTGAAGTCGGTATCAGCGGCGACGCCGCGCCAAGTCAAGGAGTGAGAACGGTCTCGTGGCCAAGAAGAAGTTCGAGCGCACCAAGCCGCACGTCAACATCGGCACGATCGGCCACATCGACCATGGCAAGACGAGCCTGACCGCGGCCATCTCCAAGTACCTCGCGTTGAAGGGCA
>Ga0075026_100000627_pt1 | contig 14485 bp, 15 predicted proteins | sample Str012_2_FD_71392 | JGI IMG/M metagenome (GOLD analysis project Ga0075026, IMG submission 71392) | Freshwater sediment microbial communities in response to fracking from Pennsylvania, USA - Straight Creek_MetaG_SC_2012 | ecosystem: Environmental > Aquatic > Freshwater > Creek > Sediment...
CACCCATTCTTCGCCACTGGCCTTAAGCCGGCGCATGCTTTCAAATACAGTATCCAGGCAAACTTTGTGGGTGCCATGCGGATCGGCCAGGTCGCCGGCGCAATATATCTGGTGCGGTTTCAATTTTTTTAATAGCTCAACCGTGATTTGCACATCTTCTTCACCCATTGGCTTTTTTTCAATGCGGCCGGTTTCATAAAACGGCAGGTTTTGAAAATGGATGTTTTCATCTTTGATGCCAACATATCGGCAAGTGGCAGCAGCTTCGCAGCGCCTGATTAAACCTTTGATGGCACGTATCTCTTTTGTGTCCATCTGGTTCGATTTCTTTGACCGCAGAAAACCCCTGGCTTCCTGCAAAATGCCCTGCGATTTTTTGCTGTCGATGCCAAACATATCTTCAAAGCCAACCGCAAAATCCAGGAAGCGGGTTACAAATTCATCGGTTACCGCTATGTTGCCACTGGTTTGATATGCCACATGCACATCATGCCCCTGGTCGTGCAGGCGCATAAATGTTCCGCCCATGCTGATGATATCATCGTCCGGGTGCGGAGAAAAAATCAGGCACCGTTTGGGATAGGGGCTCATTCTTTCGGGTGGATTGGGCAGCGGTGTGCTTTTGCCACCAGGCCATCCCGTTATACTGTCGCGCAGCATATAGAATACCTGCATGTTTATTTCATAAGCGTCTCCTTTTTCTACCAGCAGATCGCTTAATCCGTGATCATTGTAATCTTTACTGGTAAGGCTCAGTACTGGTTTGTTCAGCTGCAAAGCCATGCTCACAACGGCTTTCTTTACCATTGCGGGCGTCCAGTCGTATTCGCCGGTCAGCCAGGGAAATTTAAATCGGGTGAGTTCTGCCGCAGCTACTTCATCCAGTACAAAAACAGTATCGTTGTGCTGCTGCAACAATGATGCGGGTATCTGTTCGGTTACAACGCCTTCAACCGCTTCTTTTATAACGGGTGCTTTCATCTGCCCCCATGCCATCAGCAAAATTTTCTTTGCTTTCATAATAACGCTGATGCCCATGGTTATGGCCAGCCGCGGTACATTTGAAATATTCTGGAACTCCTGTGCATTGGCAACCCGGGTGGAATTTTCCAGCGGCACCAGTCTTGTTTTTGAAAAAAGACTGGAACCCGGCTCATTAAAACCAATATGGCCATTACTGCCGATGCCCAGGATTTGCAGATCGAGCCCACCTGCCGCTTCAATCTGCGCATCGTATTCTGTACAGAATTTTTTGATGTCTTCTTTTTTGATTTCGCCATTGGGTACATGGCAGTTGGCGGGGTCAATGTCTACATGATCAAACAAATGTTCTTTCATGTACAGGTTATAGCTTTGTAAAGCATCCCTGTCAAGAGGGTAATATTCATCCAGGTTAAAACTAACCACGTTTTTGAAACTGAGTCCTTCTTCTTTGTGCAGCCTTATCAGTTCCTGGTACACGGTTTTGGGCGAAGAGCCCGTGGCAAGACCCAGTATACATTTCTCTCCTTTGGCCTGTTTTGCTATTATGGTATCAGCTATTTCCCGGGCGATAAACCTGGAACCTTCTTTTAAAGACGGGAAGATGCTTACCGGAATTTTTTCTAACGAGTCTACCATGCTCATACAATATGGGTATTTAAGGTTGCTGTAAAGTGCTGCGAAAATAAAATCTATTTTACACAACGCCAACCTAAATAAATCTGCAGGCCGTTAAGATTTGCTGCCAGCGCCGGTTTCCGGAAAATATCAAACGTTTGTGTAACTGCCTGCAACAAGAAAGCGTTTAAAAAGATAAGACGAAAAAATGGATTGCTGAAGCAGCTAAATCAGGGGCATACATTGAAATTGATTTATTTTTACACAGCCACTTTATAAAGTTTTGCAGCATTTAAAAGGAAATTGAATACAATTAAACGGCATACACTATTTTTATAGCAAATTTTTATTTATTTGAAAACAGTACTTACAGAAAAGCAGTTGGCCATTACCATTCAACGCCTGAGCCAGCAAATTCTGGAAAACCACCTGGACCTGCAAAACACTGTTCTGATTGGCATTCAGCCAAGGGGCATTTACCTGTCTGACCGTATTATCGCCCAATTGAAAAAAGACGTAGGTGCCGCAAAAGTGTGCTATGGCAAGCTTGACATTACTTTTTACCGCGATGATGTGCGCAACCAGCTGCACATTGCCAATAAAACGGATATTCCTTTCAGCATAGAAAACAAGCAGGTGATTATTATTGATGATGTGCTCTATACCGGCCGTACCATCCGTGCCGCCCTGGATGCGCTGCTTGATTTTGGCAGACCCGCAAAAGTGGAGCTTTGTGTGCTTATAGACCGGAGGTTTAGCCGGCAATTGCCCATACAGGCCGATTATATTGGCAAATCCATAGACTCTATCATCACCCAAAAAGTGCGTGTGTTCTGGAAAGAAAAGGATGGAGAAGAGCAGGTTGGACTGCTTGAATAATTTTAGCGGATTGTTATTGTAAATGGCCTATTTACTGGGTGATATGGCAGAAAGCATCCCAAAAGAATAGGGGCAGTGTTTTAAAAACCAGCCGGCACATACTAGTGATGCCCATTTACTCCTTGTTTCCTTAGCCAATCAGACTGCGAAACTGGTGCCGCATCCACAGGTTTTGCTGGCATTGGGATTGGTAAACGTAAAGCCCCTTGCATTTAAGCCATCCTGCCAGTCTACTTCCATACCCATCAGGTAGATGCCGTGGCCGGGGTTCATAATAAAGCGCAGTCCACCGGAATGGTAGGTTTCATCGGCGGCTTGTTTGTCATCAAAACCAAGTATATAGGTCATGCCGGAACAGCCACCGCCTTTTACACCAATGCGCAATTCTTTGGTTGTATCAAAGCCATCCTGGGCCATCAATCTTTTAATTTCTGTCTCTGCCCGGCTGGAAAGCGTAATGGGCGCTGTTGCAACTGTTTCCATGCATTAAAATTTATTCAAAAATAACAACAAATTGCCTGTAATATAGTTTATAGCTTCTGCAAAAAAGATAAATAACCCATTTTAGGCCATGTCTTACATTTGCAGCTAATAAAAACCAACTATGTTTGAAACAAGTACGATTGTCATTAGCATTGGAGTACTGATAGCGCTGTTGATTCTCTATTATTATTTTTACCAGAAAGATAAAAAAGCCCTGCCGGAAGAACTGAAGCCCGCAACACCTGTGGCGGCTCCGGCAAGCACGCAGCCCCTGCAACTGGCCGCCTATGAGCGCCTGGTTATACTGGCCGACCGTATTGCCATTCCCAACCTGATTAGCCGCAGCAACCAGTCCGGTTTTAGCAAGGCAGAGATGCAGCAATTGCTGACCCAAACCATTAAGCAGGAATACGAACACAACCTCTCTCAGCAAATTTATGTAAGTGCCGATGCCTGGGAAGCGGTACGCAGCCTGAAAGACCAGAACATACACCTCATTAACCAGGTGGCTTCCGTATTACCGGCCGAAGCCAATGGCCTGGATCTGAATAAAAAAATCCTCGATTTTGTGCTGAACCAGCCACAGGGTTCTATGCACACCCTGGTGCAGGAACTGATTAGCGGAGAAGCCAAGAAGGTGCTGAAATAAAATAACTGACAATTAGGAATCAGGAACCAGCTTCTGCGGAACAAAATACCAAAGCGCAGGCTGTACGGGAATGGCACCCAGCCATTAAGCCGGGCTTCTCTCAGCCCCAAAATGCAACTATATACCCCTGCGGTTGTTATTAAACCGTTCCGGGGGGTTAACTTTGCAAAAAATAAATCAATAAAAAGATGGGTTCAGCAAACGGGATGAAAATTGCCCTGATAGGCTATGGCAAAATGGGAAAGGCGATTGAGCAGGTGGCTTTGCAGCGGGGACATGAAATTGTTTTGAAAATTGATGTAGACAATGCGGCCGATTTAACCGCCGCCAATCTTCAAAAAGCCGATGCCGCAATAGAGTTTACAGGCCCGCACAGCGCTTATGGCAATGTAATGAAATGCCTGGAATATGGCGTGCCCCTGGTTTGTGGCAGCACTGGCTGGCTGGATAAATTTGACGAAGTAACCGCGTATTGCAAGCTGCACAACGGCTGCTTTTTGTATGCCAGCAATTTCAGCGTAGGCGTAAATATTTTTTTTGAAATCAACAAGCGCCTGGCCGAGTTAATGAAGCCCCACACAGAATACAATGTAGCCATGGAAGAGATTCACCATACCCAGAAACGCGATGCGCCCAGTGGCACGGCGGTTACCCTGGCAGAGCAGGTGCTGGCTAAAATTGACCGCAAAAATAAATGGGTGAATGATGAAACCAATAACCCGCAGGAACTGTCTATCATCAGCAAAAGGATAGACCCGGCCGCAGGTACACACACGGTAAGTTATTATTCGGCCATAGATACCATCGATATTATTCATACGGCACACAACAGAACAGGTTTTGCCACCGGCGCCGTGCTGGCGGCTGAATTTGTAAAGGGTAAAAAAGGTATTTTTAGTATGAAGGAAGTGCTGGGGCTGTAATCATTTCAAAACAAAAGTCCGCGCAATGGCGTAGTTTGTAATTTGTACACTGAAAAAAATATAACGAATGCTCTCTAAAAAAAGTCAATACGCTTTTAAAGCACTTATGTACCTGGCGCAGAATACCGACAAGGGCCCGGTGCTGATTGCTGAAATTGCCAAAAAGAAAAAGATACCACTAAAGTTCCTGGAGAATATTTTACTGGAATTGAAAAAAGCCGGCGTACTGGAAAGTAAAAAAGGAAAAGGCGGTGGCTATTATTTTGCGGTGCCCCCTTCTCAGGTGCCGGTTGCAAAAGTATTTCGCCTGCTGGATGGCCCCATTGCGCTCTTGCCCTGCGTAAGCCTTAACTTTTATGAGCGCTGCAAAAATTGCGATGAAAAAAGCTGCGGCCTGCACGATATGATGGCCAATGTAAGAGATGCAACGCTGAAAGTGCTGGAAAAAAGAACGGTAGCAGATATTGCAAAGAAATAACATGCCATAGCAAACGATCAACCTTTTACATAAAAATTATAAGCACATTTAAGTCTGCAAATAAAACCCCTGTTTTTAAAACAGCCATAAATAGTTGTTCATCTCTTTAAAGTTTCCGGCTCAAAAATTACTGTTGCCCCGCTCTCACAAATAGCTCAGCCACCATTGCGTGTGCGAACTCTTATACTGGTTGTATTTTTTACACAGGGGATACAATGCCAGTACTACGCTTATCCATATCAGGTATACAATGCCCAGCGAATAACCAAACTGCGGTGGCCGGAATCCAAAAGGTACCTGAGGATTAAATGCATCTTTAAGCCCATAGCCCGAAGCAAAAAAGCAGGCCACAAAAATGAAGTGTATGAGGTAGAAATGCAGGATGTAATAAAACATCGGTACCCGCCCATAAATATTGAAAAAGGCAGTCCATTTATTCCGGCTGTTTTCAATAAGCGCCAGCACCAGCAAAGCCGGTCCAATCGTCATACTGCAATAGGCCAGCGACGGTGGATACTTATTGACATTCATAAAAGACAGCAAGCTAATTACCCCGTTTCTCTGCGGTGTCCACGGAAAAGGATCGCCATAAACATTTACAAGGCGAAGCACGATGAACAATGCCAGCAGGCCAAACCCCATCTGTAGTAATTTTTTTCTGCGAAAACCCGTTTGCGTTTGTACCGTAAATAATTTGCCGCAACAATAACCCAGTATCATAAGGCCCGTCCAGGGTAAAAAGGAATAGGCTACAAAAAGAAAATGAGTGGGGTTGAATACAACCATCGCATTTCTGCCATGCACAAATCCCCAGAATAAATTCAGCTGTTCTTTTCTGGCTGCTTCGGGGTAATCGAGCAGGTTGTGGGTAAAGAAGATGCACAAACCAATGATCAATAAAACGCGGAAAGGCAGGTAAACCAATGCGGCCAGTATAACCATACTGATGCCAATGGCCCAGATAACCTGGAAAATTATAAAATTGTACAACGGATTGAACGTAAGTGCCAGTGTGATGATGACAATTTCTACCAGCATCAGCCAGAGCCCTCTTTTCAAAAGAAACAGGCTTAATTCGCCTTTCGATTTTTTCTGACCATTTAAAAAAGCAGCCATCCCCGAAAGAAATACAAAGATGGGCGCACAAAAATGGGTAATCCAGCGGGTAAAAAACAAAGCAGGGGTAGTGGTGGCCATATTGGTTGGCTGGTCTGTCATGGCTGTTATGTGAAAAAAATCACGCACATGGTCAAGCGCCATGATGATCATGATTACGCCTCTTAGCACATCAATTGACTGGATGCGTTGCCGGGTTAATGGTAGTTCCTTCACATTAATAGCAATTGGTAACGGTTAAGATAAAATAAAAATAACACAAAACATGGCTTGTTTTAAGGGGTTTAAATTGTTTGAGCGCTATAAAAAGCAGTTCCGGCAATGCTGTAAACTTGTCTTGATGCGGACAAGCGGTTGTCTCCGTTTCCATTGTTTGTGCAAGAGGCCGCAATGCGGTTCATTACAGCCGCTTGTGAAGTTTTAACGCTCCTTACAAAGGGATGTCGTGTGCCGGACATGGTTTGCAAACAAGCCACAGTAATTTCGTTACACAATTCGATTAGCATGAAAAAGCCATTTTTTGTTTTCCCTTCAATTTCCTTCTTGTTTGTGGTAATGTTCTCATTCGGGTTTACGATGCCTGAAAAAATGAAAGCAGGATATGCACCCCAAAAACCCGGTTTTGCAATCGTAGAACTGTTTACTTCAGAAGGTTGCTCCAGTTGTCCGCCTGCCGACGAAGCGCTGGCGGCATTGGCAAAGGATTATCCTGCCAATGTATACGTGCTGGGTTTTCATGTAGACTACTGGAATTACCTGGGCTGGAAGGACGAATTCAGTACTGCAAGCTATACAAACCGGCAGCAGCAATACGCAGGTGTTTTTAATTTGAGCAGCATTTACACGCCACAGGTGATTGTTAACGGCAAGACGCAGTTCACCGGGTCTGATAAAAGCAGGTTGTACAGTACCGTGGCAAAAGAACTGAATGCGGGCAATGCTGCAACGATTGAACTGGCAGTGCAGGCGGGTTCCGCAAACGATGTAAAGATCAATTATAAATTTGAAGCCGGTAATAATACGGTTTTGTGCATTGCATTGTTGCAGTTAGAGGCCAGCAGTGTTGTAAAAAGAGGCGAGAACAAGGGCTTGGTGCTGCACCACATCAACGTGGTGCGTGATTTTAAAACAATGCCCGGCAACAATGGATCAACCCGCATCAGTCTACCGGCAGGTCTCTCTGCCAAAGACTTTGCAATCCTGGCTTTTGTGCAGGATAAAAATGATATGCACATACTTGCCGTTGCGGAAGCTGCCGTTAAATAATGTTGAAATGTACAAGGTGAAAATGTGGAAATAAAGCGGATGATTTTTTATTGTCACACTCCTTATTCCACAGGTATTTGCTTTTATATTGTCATCAGGCTACAGCCCCGCAGATCCGAATTGTCGGTACGGCCAATTACTTCAAAGCCGCCATCAGCCTGTATTTTACCGGCATCGTCTGTAGCAATAAACGAGCAGGAATACAAATTGGCAAGATCAATTACGTTGATGATACCATTGTCTGTATCGGAGATCTGTAATGGATCATCATCGGCCCGCAACAATACTTTCATCCAGGGAGGGCAATAGAAAATACCGTTGCCGGCAGAATAAGCCTGCGACAATAATTCCGTCATACCATATTCTGAATGAATGCTTGCTACGCCGAGTTTTGATTGTAAAAAATCATGTACCTGTTGGCGGGTCCATTCTTCGCGACGGCCCTTCATGCCACCGGTTTCCATAACTATGGTATGCTTTAACTGAAAGGCATGTGCTTCGGCAAAATCGAGCAGGGCAAACGTAACACCTATCAACAATGTTTTTTGCTGAGCAGTCTCCAGCGTTTGCAAGGTTTGCGAAAGTTTCCCGTGTTCATATAAATAAAACCCGCTTGCCGGGTGCCCGCTCTGTTTTACCAGCTCATCCACCATTAGTACCAGCGAAGAATTGCCCCGCTCCAGGTAGGAGGGTAGCAGACCGATAATACACCAGCCAGAAACAGGCCCGTAAAATTGTTCAAAAGCCGTCAGAAAACTTTTACGGTACAGGGCCAGGCTTTTAACCAGGTGGCGGCTATTAATGGTTTGGGTGGTGCCGCTGCTCTCAAAAATGGCTTCCGGCTCAAAATGGCCGCTTACAACCAAATGTGATTTAAAGAAGCGGATGGGCAAAAAAGGAATCTCGTTCAGGGCTGTGACCCTTTTGGGCGGTCTGCCAACTGCATCGGCGTATTGTGCGTATAAGGTATTGCGGCTGTATTGTTGCCGGTAGGTTTGCAGGGCTTCGGCTTCAAACTGAGCCGTTTGCAGGCCGAAAATTTTATCATTCCATTCACCCGATATGTTAGGTAATTCAATAGGCATCGTCTAAATTTGTTGATAACATTTGAATATGAAAAAACGACTCATAGCTGGTATTGTGTTGATTGCGCTGATGGCCTGTAACAAGAATAAGTTTCAAACCAGTCCGCAAATCTCGATAAAATCCATCAATCCCAAAGTTGTTCCGATAGGTGGCAATATGGAAATAACACTTTCGTATACAGATAAGGAAGGTGATATCAGCGATACCCTCTTCATTAAGAAAATAAGACTGAACAAACAAACGACGGCTACAATCCGCGATTCGCTCCGGTACAAAATACCTGATTTTCCCAATTACGACAAAGGTGAGATTGGGCTGAGCCTGCAGTACGAAAACCATTTGAAATCTGCCATTCAGGCACCCGATATACCTGGCTCAAACCCACTGGCAAAACAGCCCGATACACTGAACATAAAAATTTGGATACATGATAAAGCCGGCAATGTCAGCGATACGGTATCCACCGGCCAGGTGATCATATTAAGGGCAGATTAATTTTTCCGTTTACCAGTAGTGCATTCTACATGCTGAAGCGTGTGTTCAATTTTTTTATATTCAGCAGTCTTTATATTGCGCTTTGCGCCGTTGTAATGGTGTACCAGTTGCGCTACCTGTTTCCGCAGGCAAAGGTTCCCGCTGTATTTTATTGCTTTGTTTTTTTCTCTACTATGTGCAGTTATAATTTTCACTGGTGGCTAACCAAACATTCTGCCACCGGTTCAGAAAGATTGCAATGGGCGGTAAAAAACAAGTGGCTGCATTTGCTGCTGTATTTTGCTGGCGGTATTGGCGCTTTTATCGCCTTTTTTCAACTTCAGCAACATTGGTTCTGGATAGCATTGGGTGCATTGGTTACTTTCCTTTATTCTGCACCAAAAATTCCCCAAAAATTGTTCATCGGTCTCCGGCGTGTTGCTGTTGGTAAAACTATCTTCCTTGCTTTTGTATGGATGTATGTAACTACGGTACTGCCCCTGCTTATCTCGGGCAGTACCTGGCAAAACGGCTTTACCTGGCTGGCCTGTGGCCGCTTTTTTTTAATTTATGCCATTTGTATTTTGTTTGATTACCGCGACCGCGAAGACGATAAAGCCGATGGCATCCGCAGCATGATAACCTGGTTCAATGAGAAAGGAATCGATCGCCTTTTTGCTTTGTCCATTGCCTTGTTTGCGGTCTTTACCGCCATACTTTATAACAATGGCATCCGGTTACCCGTTATACTGCTAATGCTGCTGCCCGGCATTATAACTGCAGGTATCTACCGGTATGCCAAAACGCATTTTTCCGATTACCTGTATTATTTTGTACTGGATGGATTAATGATGTTGTCGGGTCTTTTGATGATCATCGTTTATAATTAAGTATTTTTGACGCAATTGATAACCTGCCAGGCAGCCAAAACAACCGGCTCCTGAATACTATTTAAAATAAACAGCATACTAATATGGCCAAAGCAGTAAAAAAAAGCAAGTCTGTGATGACGGACGCGTCGATGGTTTTTTTGAAAAATTATATCAACAACGCTTCACCCGTAGGATTTGAAAGCGGTGGCCAAAAACTCTGGCTTAATTACCTGAAACCATATGTTGACACACATTATACAGATCCTTACGGAACCGCAGTAGCCGTCATTAATCCCACAGCTGCCTTTAAAGTGGTAATAGAAGCGCATGCAGATGAGATAAGCTGGTTTGTCAATTACATTACCAACGATGGCCTTTTATACCTCAAACGCAACGGGGGCGTGGATCACCAGGTGGCGCCGGCACAACGGGTATTCATTCATGGCAAAAAAGGACCTGTGCAGGCAGTCTTTGGCTGGCCGGCCATTCATACCCGCATGGGCAATTCTGATAAAGAACAAACGCCAAAAGTTGACAATCTCTTCCTGGATACAGGGGCAAGAAATAAGAAAGAAGTGGAAGCGCTGGGCATTCATATTGGTGCGGTGATCACCTACCAGGATGGGTTTACTGAACTGGCACATGATTATTATGTGGGCAGGGCATTTGATAACCGAATCGGTGGCTTTATGATTGCCGAAGTGGCCCGTTTGCTCAAAGAAAATAAAAAGAAACTGCCTTATGGTTTGTACATCGTAAATGCCGTGCAGGAAGAAGTGGGGCTGAGGGGCGCAGAAATGATAGCACGCCGCATTAAACCCAATATTGCCATCATTACTGATGTTACACACGATACCACCACACCAATGATCAACAAAATGATTGAAGGCGATATTGCCTGTGGTAAAGGCCCGTCGCTGGCCTATGCACCAGCCGTTCACAATAAACTGCTGGATATTGTACAGAACGTTGCCACAAAGTCGAAAATACCGTTTCAGCTGAGGGCCCTGAGCCGTAGTACGGGCACGGATACCGATTCATTTGCGTATGCCAACGACGGTTGCCCTTCTGTACTCATTTCTATTCCACTGCGGTATATGCATACTACAGTTGAAATGCTGCACAAGTCGGACATAGAAACAACCATTCAGCTGATGTATGAAACTTTGTTAACTTTATCGCCTCAAACAAACCTTAGTTACATTTGATGAAATTTTTCCTGCTTTATATTGATCCCGGCAGCGGCAGTTACCTGGTGCAGGTAATCATTGCGGCAGTGCTGGGGGCTGCATTTTATTTTAAAACCATCTGGCTGAGGATAAAAATGTTTTTTGGAGGAAGAAAAAAAGAACAGCAGCCTGGTAAGCAGGAAGGGCATGATTGATACCCTACAGCACCCGGCTTCTTTCCGGGACCCCGCAGGATTTATCTTTAAATACGAAGGCAAATATTACCGCCAGGTAAACCAGCAATATGCCAGTCATTTTGAGCATTTCAAAAGCAGCGGCTTGTATGATTTGCTGCTGGCACGGCAACAAATACTGGCGCATACAGAACTTACAGAAAATCTTACGGGCAGCGCTCAATGGTATAAAACATTGCTGCCGCAGCAGCTGGATTTTATCAGCTACCCTTATGAATGGAGTTTTTCTCAATGGAAAGATGCCGCTTTGCTGACGCTTGAACTGGTAAAAACAGCTATGCAGCATGGTATGATACTGAAAGATGCCACGCCCTTTAATGTTCAATTTGTGCAGGGCAGCCCTGTTTTTATTGATACGCTTTCATTTGAAAAATACGATGCCACAAAGCCATGGATTGCCTACCGGCAGTTTATAGAATGTTTTGCAGCACCGCTCTTGCTGGCCAGACACCGTTCGCCCGAACTGTTGAAAATGTTTCAGATCTACCCCGGGGGCATACCACTTCCGCTTGTTTCAAAATTGTTGCCGTTTAAAACCATGTTCAATGCAAATGTTTTTTTGCACATCAGGCTTCCCGGTTTAGTGGGCCAGAACAAGAAAAAAACAACCCAGCAACCGCAAGCGGCTTTCAGCCAGCAGAAATTGTTCAATATTATCAGCAATCTTGTTTCGTTTATACAATCCCTGCAATTGCCTTTCTCCGCTACGGCATGGAACAATTATTATGATGAGACTATCCTGAGCAATGAATACGCCAACGCCAAGATGGCCATTGTGGAAAACTGGTTGCGGGAGCTGCCCGGCACTTCTGTAATAGACATTGGCGCAAATACGGGGCTGTTTGCAAAAGCAGCAGCTTCCGCCGGAAAGCAGACCATTGCCATTGATGCCGACAGTGCCTGTATTGATAAATTGTATACCAGCTGCAGGCAGAACAAGGTTACAAATCTATTGCCGCTTTGTATAGACATCACACATCCTTCGCCGGCAATAGGGTGGGCCAATAGCGAAAGAAATTCTTTTACCGAAAGGGTACAGACAGCCATTGCCATGGCGCTGGCGCTGATTCATCATCTTGTTATAGGAAAGAACATTTCGTTTGAGCAGGTGGCCGATTTGTGCAGCAGGTTTACGGTAACCCTCATCATTGAATTTGTTCCCAAAAATGATCCCAAAGTGCAGTTGCTGCTGCAAGACCGGGAAGATATCTTTGGCAATTACAACGAACCCGCTTTTCTTGCAGCATTCGGGAAAAAGTTTACGGTTGTAAAACGCAGCCCGGTGCCGGGTACCGACAGGGTGCTTTTTCTGATGGAGCGCAGTTAAGCCGGTTCGGTGAACGATGTCTGCATTTGGGCGGGACTTTAATTTGCGGGTGTTGGTAACTGTTATGTTTGAATAAACCTTTTATAAAGAATGCAGCTGGCTAAAAAATTGGGTGCTAACTGGGTAATAGCGATATTGCTGTTCCTTTATGCATGCATACAAGTTTACTGCATACATCAACTGACCATTAATTATGATGAAGGTCTTTTTGCCAACTACGGTGTAACTATTCTGAAATTGCAGGGCAACAAGGATATTGTAAAGTTCGATAGTAAACTGCCGGTTACAGCGCTCAATATGCTGCCCAGGGCCATTGAGCAAGTTTTGCAACCAAATCTTAGGCGGCCAGGCTCTTATACCGATATTATCAACGGAAGGTATGTATCGCTGTTGGCGGCCATGGTGCTGGCTATCGTGGTATATTGCTGGTCTTTTGCATTGTATGGCCGCAGGGCGGGTTTGTGCAGTTTTTTGTTTTTTTTGATTTGTCCTAATTTTCTTGCGCATGCTGTGTTTGTTTCTTCGGATATTTTTGCCAGTTTGTTTATGACAACTGGTTTTTATTTTCTTTGGAAATATTGTAATTCGGGCGAAACAAAACAATTCTTTTTTGCCAGCCTGGCGGTAGCAATGGCAGAAATTTCCAAGTTTTCGATGGTGCACTTGTTGCTGCTTTTTCCGTTCTTGCTGCTGACCGTATTTTTTTTCCGGCAGCGGTACTTCCCAAAATTGCAACTGGATGCAAGAAAAATGGCGGCGCTTTTAATATTATTTGCGGTTGTTAACTGGTTTGTAATAAGTGCCGGGCATTTGTTTTATGGCATGTTCATTCCCCTGAATCATTACCAATTTCAAAGCGGCATTTTTCTGCACCTGCAAGCTGGTTTCGGCAGCGTTGCCAATTGGTTGCCGGTTCCTTTGCCTTCTTCTTACTTAAAAAGCCTCGATTTGGTAATACACCTGGACAGCCTCGGAGGCGGTGTTGCAGGCAATACCATCAACCCGCCTTATATTCTGGGAAAACAAAGTGTGTATGGTTTCTGGTATTACTATTTTGTTGCCATGTTTTTCAAAATGCCTTTGCCCGTTTTATTATTGATTGTATTAACTGCCGGCTTATACCTGCGAAAAATGCCAGCCGGATCGTTTTTTAAAAACGATTTTTTTTTCCTGCTGCCGGTCATTTACTTCCTGGTTTACCTGAATTTTTTTTATTCCACACAAATTGGCATCCGGCACATCATCATCATTTTTCCAATGCTTTATATTTTCCTTGGATTTTTCTTTCAGCAAATGGCAGGTATAAAAGGGCGTTGGTTTTGTTATGCGCTGCTGGCTTACCAGTGCATTTCTGTAGGCCGGTATTTCCCGCATTTTCTGCCGTATACCAATGAGCTGATTGCAGATAAAAAGATGGCGTATAAAAAAATAGCCGACACCAATCTTTGTTACGGCGAAGGCATTGGTTTTTTAAAAACCTACCTGCAACAGCACCCGGAAGCCCAATATCTTCCGCCGGGCATCCGATCCGGCACCATCATCATGGAAGTAAATGAGATCCTGGATCTGAAAATGGCTACCATGGGCAAGTACGATTGGGTAAAAGGGCTTCAGCCAACCGGCCATATACATTCTCAATTCCTTATTTTTGAAGTGAGTCCGGCCATGGCAGACTCTTTGCGAAAAGTGAATAATTAACTGATGGGAACAATCAAACGGTTTTTGAGCGGGTGGGGGATACACATTGTATTACTTCCTGTTTTTTTTGTGCTGCACAACTACCTGCAGTACTATGGTCTTGTTTCAATGGAAATTGCTTTAAAGACACTGGCTGAAATACTGGGCATCGTACTGCTTTTTTTTGTTTTGCTGCTGGCCTTTACACGCAACGCAGAACGAAGCTTTCAAAT
>Ga0075026_100000628_pt1 | contig 14484 bp, 14 predicted proteins | sample Str012_2_FD_71392 | JGI IMG/M metagenome (GOLD analysis project Ga0075026, IMG submission 71392) | Freshwater sediment microbial communities in response to fracking from Pennsylvania, USA - Straight Creek_MetaG_SC_2012 | ecosystem: Environmental > Aquatic > Freshwater > Creek > Sediment...
GCCCTTGTTGCGGACGCGGCGCTTCTCGTTCTGACGATTGCGCTTCTTCTGCGACTGGATATTTGCCATGCGGCGCTGCTCCGAACCTGTTTGAGAACCGGGTGAGGGTACCAGAATGGCCCGATGAGCGAAGAACGCGTCCTGATCGACTGCGATCCGGGCCTCGTTCGTCAGGCGGTGACGAGCGCGTCGACCTCGGCCGCGGTCGCGAGGGATGTCCGGGCGCCGACCGCCCGGCACGCGAGCGCACCCGCCGCGGCCGCAAGCGGCAGCGCATCGTCGAGCGCCTTTCCGTCGGCGATCGCCCACGCCAGCGCGCCGTTGAACGCGTCGCCGGCACCGGTGGTGTCGACCACGTCGACCGCGTAGGCCGCATGGGTTCGCGGTTCGCGGCCGGGGCGATACAGCCTGACGCCGGCGCCCCCGAGCGTCACGATGACCGCCGGGGCCCGGTCGAGGAGGTGGTCGATCCCGCCGAGCCGCTCGCATTCGTGCTGGTTCGGCGTCAGGATCGCGCCCGCGGGCGCGGCCCGTGGCGGGGCCGGGTTCACGATGACGGTCGCGTCACACGCGACTGCAGCGGCGACGGCGGCCTCGACCGCCTCGACCGGGATCTCCAACGAGCACAGCACCACATCGCCGGGCCGGATCGCGCCGGCCGCGGCCTCGCTCGTGACCGTGCGATTCGCGCCGGGCGCGACCGCGATGGCGTTCTCGCCCTGCGCGTCGACGGTGATGACGGCTACGCCGGTGGGCGCGGCGGCAGTGGTCGTGAGCGCCGAGCAGTCGACGCCCCGGGCTTCGAGATCGGCGCGGACCGAGCGCCCGTGGTCGTCGGCGCCGACGCATCCCACGAAGTGCACCACGGCGCCGAGCATCGCCGCGGCCGCGGCCTGATTCGCGCCCTTGCCCCCGAGTACCTGCATGAAATCGCCGTCCGTGACCGTTTCGCCCGGCGCGGGCAGCCGCTCGCCGTGCCACACCAGATCGACGTTCGCCGACCCGATGACGACCAACCTGGCGGACATGCCCCGCGACATCTATGGCTCCCTCGGCTACGCCATCCCGGCTCCGCCATGGCTCCGCTCGTCCGCACGGTACCGAGGCGTTCATAGAGATAAGCGACAATGGACGGATCGTGACTGCTCTCGACCGAATCCGCTGCCTCAGCATCATCGCCCACATCGACCACGGGAAGTCGACCCTCGCCGACCGGCTCCTCGAGCTGACCGGCGCCGTCGACGCGCGCGACATGCGGGCGCAGTACCTCGACACGATGGATCTCGAGCGCGAGCGCGGCATCACCATCAAGGCCCAGAACGTTCGGCTCGAGTGGAACGGCTACATCGTCAACCTGATCGACACGCCGGGTCACGTCGACTTCGGGTACGAGGTCAGCCGTTCGCTCGCCGCGTGCGAAGGTGTGATCCTCCTCGTCGATGCGTCGCAGGGCATCGAGGCGCAGACGCTCGCGAACTGTTACCTCGCGATGGAGAACGACCTGACGATCGTCGCCGCGCTGAACAAGATCGACCTCCCCGCGGCCGAGCCGGAAAAGCGCGCGCAGGAGATCGAGCACGTCCTCGGCATCCCCGCCGACGACGTCTTGCGTATCTCCGCGAAGACGGGCGAAGGAGTGAAGGAGCTGCTCGACGCGATCGTCGAGCGCATTCCTCCTCCCACAGGCGATGCGGACGCGCCACTGCAGGCGCTCATGTTCGACTCGATATACGACGCGTACCGCGGCGTGGTTTCGTCCGTGCGTGTCTTCAACGGTGTGCTCCGCAGCGGCGCGCACCTGCGTTACGTGAACGCGAACCAGGACCACGACGCGGAGGAGATCGGTGTCCGCCTGCCCGTGCTCCGGCCCGTCGCGACGCTCGGCCCCGGCGAGGTCGGCTACCTCATCTCCGGCATCAAAGACGTCGGCGAAGCCAAGGTCGGCGAGACCGTCACCGACTCCGCGCGCCGCGCCGAGGCGCTCGCGGGCTACCGCGAGCCGAAGCCGATGGTGTTCTGCGGCCTGTACCCCGTCGAGGGCGACGAGTACGCCGACCTGCGGGAGGCGCTCGAGCGGCTGCGCCTCAACGACTCGTCGTTCACGTACGAACCCGAGACGTCGGGCGCGCTCGGCTTCGGATTCCGGTGCGGATTCCTCGGCTTGTTGCACATGGAGATCGTGCGCGAGCGACTCGAACGCGAATACAACCTGTCCCTCGTCGCGAGCTCGCCGAACGTCGAGTACCGGCTCGAGCTCACCGACGGGCGGATCGAGGTCGTTGACAACCCCTCCGCGATGCCCTCGCCGCAGGAGATCGAAGCCATCGAAGAGCCGTACGTCCGCACGACGATCCTGACGCCGAGCGAGTACGTCGGCACGCTGATGGAGCTGTCGCAGGCCCGCCGGGGCGAGATGGAGAAGATGGAGTATCTCTCCGAGGATCGCGTGGAGCTCGTCTACATCCTCCCGCTCGCGGAGATCGTCCTCGACTTCTTCGACCAGATGAAGTCGCGGACCCGCGGGTACGCGAGCCTCGACTACGAACCGGTGGGCTATCGCCGCTCGAACCTCGCCAAGGTCGATGTGCTCTTGAACTCCACTCCGGTCGACGCCTTCTCCGCGATCGTGCATCGCGACAAGGCGTACGAGTACGGGAAGAAGATGACGTCGAAGCTGCGCGAGCTGATCCCGCGCCAGCTCTTCGACGTGCCGATCCAGGCGGCCATCGGCGGCCGGATCATTGCCCGCGAGACGGTCAAGGCCAAGCGCAAGGACGTGCTCGCGAAGTGCTACGGCGGAGACATCACGCGCAAGCGCAAGCTGCTCGAGCGCCAAAAGGAAGGCAAGAAGAAGATGAAGCAGATCGGCCGCGTCGAGGTCCCGCAAGAGGCCTTCGTGGCGGCGCTTCGTCTCGACGAGTAGACGCGGGTTCGCGAAAAGCCTGCACTGCGCAGGCAGACTGTCCGATCGGGGGACTATCCCGAAATCGGAGGCTGCCGTGTACAACAAGATCGACCCGAACGTTCCGCACAGCCCGGTCGTCCTGAAACAGTTCGAGAAGCGCGCCGCCGACCTCCAGCTGCGGATCGCCGACAAGATCACCGCGTTCGCGGGCTCGATGCGCTTCGTCTACATCCACATCGCCTTGTTCTCGGTCTGGATGCTCGTGTTCGAGAAGAGCCCGTGGCCGACGCTGACGCTGATCGTCTCGCTGGAGGCCATCTTCTTGTCGACGTTCGTGATGATCGGTCAGAACCGCCAGGCCTCGTTCCAGCAGGCGAAGGCCGATCACGACTACATCGAGTCGGAGAAGATGCTGGGTGAGAACACGGACATCACGAAGGCGATCCACCAACTGACGCTGCAACTTCACGAGAAGGTGGTGGGTCCGGCACCCGCCGCCGGCGAATGACCAGCGCGCGCACCCGCTGCTCGAACAATACGGCGAGTCCCACGATTGCAACGCCGACGATGCCGTCGGCCCAGAAGTGGTTGCCCGTCACCACGACGACGATCATGGTGATGAACGGATGCGCGACGAAGATCCAGCGCCACTTGCTCGTGGAGACGAGCACGATGCTGACCCCGATGATCGCGGCCCACGCGACGTGCACCGACGGCATCGCCGACAACTGCGCCGGCCCCGACTTACCGAACGCGGGATACACCGTTTGGCCGAACAGTGCGGGTGTGTCGGCGATGTGCAGCGCGGGAACGAGCCGCGGCGGCGCGACCGGGATGAGCTGAATCGCCAGGCACCAGAGGGTCGTCAGCGCGACGACGTTGCGGATGCGCGGGTAGTGGTCGCGGTGGCGGAACCAGAGCCACACCAAGAAGATGAGCATCGACGGCATGTGCACCGATGCGTAGAACACGTTGCACGCCTGGATCAGCACGGAGCTCTTCAGGAAGAGGTGTTGCAGCCCGTGTTCGCTGGGAAAGTGTAGCGCCCGTTCGAGGTCGGAGATGTGGCGACCGGCCTCGATGGCGTGGTTCACCTTCAGTACCGAGACCGTGCCGACCACCCGCCACAGCGCGTAGAGCACGAGCACGATCGCGAGCTCCGTGGCAAACGGACCGAACCGCGCCAACCACCTGCGTTGCGACGCGCGCGCAACGAGTCCGGCCGAGCCGACCACGGCGCCGGCCTCGACCGCGACGGTCCACGGCATCCAACCGAGGCTCACGCGCCGGCCTCACGCGGCAGGCCGAGCACCTTCTCGCCGAGGATGTTGCGTTGCACCTCGCTCGTGCCGCCGCCGATCGTCAGTGCACGCGCGTACATGTAGCCGTACTGCCAGCCGGTCCGGTCGGGTTCGCCGTACGGACCGAGATCGGCGCACATCCCGAACGGCCCGGCGAGGTCCATGGCCATGCTCATGACGTGCTGGCCGTGTTCGTCGGACAACGCCTTGCGCACCGAGGCTTCCGGCCCCGGCTCGAGCCCGCGCACGCGTGCCGAGACCGTGCGCAGGCGGATGAGGCGCAGCACCTCGGATTCCGCGTAGAGGCGCGCGAGTCGTTGTCGGAGCAGCGCGTCGCGCGTACCGCCGTGGTCGCGCACGAGTTGCAACACGTCGTTCGCGGTCGGCCCCCGCCCCCAGAGGGCACCTTCGCCCGAGAGTGACACGCGCTCGTTGCCGAGCGTGACCTTCGCGAGCCGCCAACCGTCGTGTTCCTCGCCGACGATGTTGGCCGCGGGCACGCGCACGTCGGTGAAGAACACCTCGTTGAACTCGTGCGTGCCGGTCATCTGCACGATCGGCCGGACCTCGATGCCGGGTGAGCGCATGTCGACGACGAAATAGGTGATGCCGGAATGCGCCTCCGCGTCGGGGTCGGTACGCGCGAGGAGGATGCCCCACTGCGCCACGTGCGCCAGCGTCGTCCACACCTTCTGGCCGTTGACGACGAATTCGTCGCCGTCGCGCCGCGCGCTCGTGGAGAGCGACGAGAGATCGCTTCCGGCACCCGGCTCGCTGAAGAGTTGGCACCAGAGCTCGGAACCGTCGAGCAGCCCCGGCAGCCAGCGCGCCTGCTGCGCCTCGGTGCCCGCGACGAGCAGTGTCGGACCCGCCCAGCCGATTCCGATCGGATTGAGTGGCCGCGGCACGTGCAGTTCGCGCCCGACTTCGTCCAGTTCGAGCTGGTCCGCGGGCCCCGCCTCGAAGCCCCACGGCTCGGGCCAGTGCGGCGCCACGAAGCCGGCGCGTGCGAAGCGCGTGTTCCAGTCGGACGGGAACGCCCCGCCCGGGGCCTGAGCCTCGACGAACTCCCGCAGCCGCTCGGCGGGAGTTGGCTGGTTCGGTGGAGCCACGAGCGCGAACCTATTTCATCCGTGACCATGATCCGCTCCGAACACCTGACATGCGAAGCGGGGCCCGCGGGTCGGCCACGATGTCGGACGCGCAGCGGCGCGCGGCCTCCGATGGCGATCTCGCGCGCGCAATCGGTTCGGGCGACCGGCTCGTGCTGGGCGAGCTGTACACCCGTCACGCCGGGCCATGCTTCGCGCTGGCCCGGCGTGTGTTGTCCGACCGGGTGCTCGCCGAAGAAGTGGTGCAGGAGGTATTTCTCCGCCTGTGGCGCGCGCCCGAGCGCTTCGATGCCGACCGCGGATCGATGCGTTCGTTCCTCTTCGCCCAGGTGCACGGGCGTTCGGTCGATCTGCTGCGGGCGGAAACAGCGCGGCGAGCCCGCGAAGAACGCGATGCGTTCCGTAGCCCCACCGTCGACGACGCGCTCGAGCGCGCCGTCGCGGAACTGAGTGAGGGTGAGGCCGTGCGCCGCGCGCTGGCGGACCTCGCCGACGGCGAACGTGGTGCAATCGAGCTCGCGTACTTCGGCGGGCACACCTACCGCGAGGTCGCGCAGCTGCTCGAGCTGCCCGAGGGAACCGTCAAGAGCCGTATCCGATCCGGACTCCTGCGGCTGCGCGCCGCGCTCATCGATGCGGGGGTCAACGAATGAACACGCCGGCGAACGATCCGGAGCTCGACGCGCTGCTCGGCGCGTACGCGCTCGATGCACTCGACCCTGACGAACGTGACCGGGTCGACGCGTACGTGAAGCAGAACGAACGCGCGCGCGGCGAGGTGGACGAGTTGCGCGAGAGCGCAGCCGCGCTCGCGCTGGCGCCGATCGACGACACGACGGCCCCCGCCGGTCTCTGGGACCGCATCTCCGTCGCGATCGACGATGACCTCGACGGCCGGGCCGGCGCGGAGAACGACGAACTCGCGTCGCGCCGCGGGCCGCGCAGTACGCGTTGGATGCCGTGGGCGATCGCGGCGGCGGTGTTCGCGGCCGGATTGCTCGCGACGCAGGTCGTGTCGCTGAACCACCGGCTCGACAACACGCCGGGAACGGGGGAGAGCGCGGCGGCCTCCGCGTTCGCGCACGCGTCGCGTGTCCCGGGTGCCGAGAAGCTCACGCTGGCGCCCGCCGGCGGCGCCGATGTGGCGCGCGTGGTGCTGCTTCCCGATGGCACCGGCTACCTGAAGAACGACGGTCTCGCTCCGCTCGACGCCGACCACACGTACCAGCTGTGGGCGCTGGCCGGTGATCCCGACCATGCGGTCGCGATCTCGGCGGCCGTGCTCGGGCCGAACCCGAAGGCGGCCACGTTCCGGACGACGACCGATCTCCGCGGCTTTGCGATCACGGTGGAAAGGAATCCCGGCGTCGGGCAGTCGACCCAGCAACCCGTCGCGGTCGCCACGGCGTGACTCGTCGCGCGCCCGCCCGCGCGACGATGGGGCGTGCCCTTCGGTGTCTACGTCCACATACCGTTTTGTGCATCGCGGTGTGACTACTGCGACTTCGCGACGTGGACCGATCGCGACCACCTGATCGACACCTACGTCGCGGCGTGTACCACCGACCTCGAGCGGCGGGGCAAGGCCGGTCTCCCCGCGGCGACGAGTGTGTTCTTCGGGGGCGGTACGCCATCGCTGATCGCGGGCGACCAGCTCGCGCGGATACTCGACGCGATCCCACGCGCCGACGGCGCCGAGGTCACCGTCGAGTGCAATCCCGACAGCGTCGACGCGGACAAGCTCGAGACCTACCACCGGGCCGGGGTGAATCGGCTGAGCCTCGGCGTGCAGTCGATGGTGCCCCACGTCTTGTCGGCGCTCGGGCGTACGCACGATCCGGCGAACGTCGAACGGGCGGTCGCGCTCGCCCGGGACGCGGGGTTCGAACGGCTCAATCTCGATCTGATCTACGGCACGCCCGGCGAGTCGCCCGAGGACTGGCACCGGTCGCTCGCCGGCGCGCTCGCGCTCGGGGTCGAGCACATCAGCGCGTACGCGCTCACGGTCGAGCCGGCCACCGCACTCGGTCGGCAGGTCGCGGCCGGCGCGCCCGCCCCCGACGACGATCTGCAGGCCGACGCGTACACGCACGCGGACGCGGTGCTCACCGCCGCCGGGCTCGAGTGGTACGAGGTGTCGAACTGGGCCCGGCCGGGCGAGGAGTGCCGGCACAACGAGCTCTATTGGAACGGGGGCGAATACCTCGCGATCGGTTGTGCCGCACACGGCCACACCGACGGGGAGCGGTGGTGGAACGTCCGCACTCCCGAGCGGTACATCGCCGCGGTGGAAGCGGGTACGTCTGCCGTCGCCGGTTCGGAGACGCTCGATCCGGCTACGCGCGCCGAAGAGGCGTTCGCCCTCGCGCTCCGCACTCGCGCCGGCGCGGTCGCGCACACTCGCGCCGCCGCCACCGTCCACGAGCTCCTGGTGCAGGGCCTCGTCGAGGTCGAGGGGGAGCGAATCGTCCTCACCGCTCCCGGGCGGCTCCTCGCGTCCGATCTCACCGCTCGGCTCCTGATCGCCGGGGCGGCCGAGGGCCCGCTCCCGGGCCCCCTTGCGTCGCCCGGCACGCTGGCACTCGGTACCATTGAGTGCTAATGGCGGCGAGGGGAAGCGCATGACCGAGCTCGACGAACGCAAGGCGGCGGTGCTGCGCGCGATCGTCGAGCAGTACGTCGACACGGCGCAGCCGGTGGGCTCGCAGACCGTCACCAGCACGACCGGCCTCGGTGTTTCGGCGGCCACCGTGCGCAACGAGATGTCGCTGCTCGAGCGGGAGGGTTACATCGCCCAGCCGCACCCGTCGGCGGGCCGGGTCCCGACCGACCGGGGCTATCGCTACTACGTCGACCACCTCGCCGGTGCCGGGCAGTTGCCGGCCACCGAGCGCCGGCGCATCGTCGAGTTCTTCAGCAGCGCCACGCTCGCCATGGACCAGTTGTTGGCGCAGACGAGCCAGCTGCTCGCGGGGGTCACGGCCCACGCCGCGGTCGTCGTCGGCCCCGAGCCGCAGGCCGTCGTCGTGCGCGCCGCGAATCTCGTGCTCCTGCAGCCGCGGGTGGTCCTCGCGGTCGTCGTGCTCTCGAACGGTTCGGTCGAAAAGGACGTCGTGGTCTTCGACGAAGACGTCACCGACGACGACGTCGCCGACGCGAGCACGCGTTTCGCCGGTCAGCTCGGCGGTCGCCGTCTCGCCGATCTGACGGTGCCCGTCCCCGACGGTGCGAGCGCCGCGCCGGGCGATCCCATCGCCGCGATCGTGGACGCCTCGCGCACCGCGCTGCAGACCCGCCTCGCGCACCATCAGAGCGAGCCGCTCTACGTCGGCGGCGCGAGCCGGCTCGCGGCCGAGCACGACGCGTTCGTCACCACGAGCACCGCTCGACTGCTCGAACTGCTCGAACAGCACGTCGTGCTCGCCTCGTTGATGCGCGAGTTGCTCGGTCCGGGACTCACCGTGAGCATCGGTTCCGAGAACACGAGCCTCGATCTGCGTGAGTGCTCCCTGGTGCTCGCGCCGTACCTCGTCGAAGGTGAACGCGCCGGTACCGTCGGCGTACTCGGGCCGACGCGCATGGACTATCGCAAGGCTCAGGCCGCGGTCGCGGCCGTGTCGCAACAGCTCGGACGCCAGCTCTCGCGATGAGACTCCGACATCCATGACGCAGATACCGGGCCGGACATGAACTACTACGAAGTGCTCGGCGTCTCATCCGACGCGAACGAGGACGAGATCAAGAAGGCGTTCCGCGCACTGGCGCGCCAGTACCACCCCGACGTGAACAGCGACCCGGGTGCGGCCGAGCGTTTCAAGGAGATCAGCCAGGCATACGAGACGCTCTGCGACCCGGAACGTCGCCGGCGCTACGACATGTTCGGTGACGAGGGTCAGAACGCGGGCCCGTTCGGAGGGGGCAGCCCCTTCGACGCCGGCGCCTTCGGCTTGAACGATCTCTTCGACGCGTTCTTCGGCGGCGGTGGCGGCGCAGGCGGCCGGCGCGGTCCGGCCGGTGCCGCGCGCGGTCCCGACGCGGAAACCGTTGTCGACCTCACGCTGGTCGACGTCGTGTTCGGCGCCCGCAAGAACCTCGACCTGCACATGCCCGTCGAGTGTGAACAGTGCACGGGCACGGGCTGTTCGCCCGGCACGCATCCCGATCGCTGCCCGACGTGCGAGGGCTCCGGCGAGGTACGCCAGGTGCGCCGTTCGCTGCTCGGACAGATCGTCACCGCCGGCCCGTGCAACGCGTGCGGCTCGACCGGCCGGATCATCCCGAACCCGTGTGACGCGTGCGGTGGCGCCGGCCGGGTCAACGGCAAGTCGACGATCGAGGTCGACGTCCCGCGCGGCATCGAAGACGGTCAGCAGCTGCGGCTCGCGGGCCGCGGTCCGGCCGCGGAACGCGGTGGGCCCGCGGGCGATCTCTACGTACGCGTGCGCGTCGCTCGGCACTCCGAGCTGGAGCGGCGCGGCGACGAGCTCTGGTACCACCTGCCGATCTCGATCGTCCAGGCCGCGCTCGGAACGCAGATCGAGATCACCACGCTCGACGGTGAGCGTGAGATCGACGTCGCCGCGGGCACACAGCCCGGTGCGCTCATCCGGCTCCGCGGGCTCGGGGTGCCGTCGCTGCGTACCTCGCGCCGCGCCGATCTCGTCGTCGAGATCCGCGTCGAGGTGCCCATGCGGCTGAACGACCAGGAAGCCGAGTTGCTCGCACAGTTCGCCGAGCTCCGGGGCGAAAAGGTCAGCTCGGTGCACGAAGGTCTGCTCGGGCGAATCCGGTCTGCGTTCAAGCAATGAATGCGCGTCCGGTCCGCGGACCGGCCGACGCGAACGCCGTCGCCCACGTGTTCGTCGACGCGCTCGACGACCACTGCCAGATCACCGGCGACGACGGTCACCATCTGCAGAGGGTCCGCCGGCTGACGGCCGGGGAGATCGTCACCCTCGCCGACGGCTCGGGCGCCTGGCGTACATATGCGGTGACCGAGGTGGCCGACCGGCGGCTCGGCCTCACGGCGCGGGGCGAAGTCGAGATCGAGCGGGAGCCGCCGATCGGCGTGGCGCTCGCGGTCGCGCTGACCAAAGGGGGTCTCGACGACGTCGTCGCGGCGGTGACCGAGCTCGGCGTCGTGCGGGTGACGCCGGTGCGCACCACGCGCGCGGTCGCGCGTTGGGACGACGCCCGCGCCCGGCGCGCGGTGACCCGCCTGCGGTCCGTTGCCCGGGAGGCGGCGATGCAGAGCCGTCGGGCCCGCATCCCGGAGATCGAGGAGGTCGTCGACCTCGCCGCGCTGGTCGGACGGCCCGATCTCGTGGTGGCCGACCACGGTGGCGTCGGAGCATCGGCGCTCCCGCGGCCCGACCCGGCCCGGCCGGATCCGGCCTGGACGGTGCTGGTCGGACCGGAGGGTGGCCTGGCGCCCGAGGAGTTGGCCGAGCTCGTTGGCGCGCCGCGCCTGCGCCTCGGACCACACGTCCTCCGAGCCGCGACCGCGCCCATCGCGGCGGTCGCCGTCCTCACCGCGGAGGCGGTGCGGTTGCTTCCAGAGTGACCAGTGTTGCGCCGCCGTCGTGAGCGTGGCGATTGTTGGAGGCGATGAGAAGCATGACTTTCACGGAGCGTGCTGTTATCATCGTTTCGCCGCACTCTGCGCCGTTCGCAGAGCATGGCAGCGGGACCCGGGCAGACACCGGGTCCGGGCGAGGGGGCATTGCGTTGGCTAATACTGGAGCGCGCGTCGGCGAGCGATTGCGAGCGATCAGGCGTCAGAAGGGGCTTTCCCTTCACGACGTCGAGGCGCGTTCGAGCCTCGAGTTCAAGGCGTCTGTATTGGGCGCCTATGAGCGCGGCGAGCGCGCGATCTCGGTTCCGAGGCTCTTGCGCCTCGCCGAGATCTACGAGGTCCCGGCGGACCAGCTGTTGCCTCGAGAGCTCGACGGTGAGATCAGCCTCGTCGAGACCGGCGTGGTCAACGGCATCGACACGAACGCCAAGTTCACGATCGATCTCGTGCGGCTGCACGAACTCGACGACCCCGATGCCCACATCCTCGATCGCTTCGCGACATCACTGCAGCGCGAGCGCCAGGACTTCAACGGGCGGATGCTGACGATTCGTCGCTCCGACCTGCGCGTCCTCGCGTCGTGCATGGGTCGCAGCCTCGAAGAGCTCGGCTCCCGGCTCGAGCAGCTCGGCCTCCGGGCCTCGGCTGCGGCGAGCTAGAGCCCGCAACTGACCCCAGACCGCTTCGGGCGAACGAGCTCTCCGGCTCGACTACCCTCGCGCGCACCTTGGCACGCTCGCACGCCATCGGTACCGCCTCCGGCGGCGCCGCCTCTGGCACACCCGCTTCCGGAACTCCCGCGGCTCGCACTCCGGATCACGACGCGTCCGTGAAGATCCTCGTCCCGGGCAATCATCTGATGGTCGGCCTGCTCGGTCAGCGCGACGAGCTGCTGCGACTCATCGAGGCGGAGTTCGCGGTGCAGATTCTTGTGCGCGGCAACGAGATCAACATCACCGGGCCCGGGGTGGAGGTCGAACTGGTCGCTCGGTTGTTCGAGGAGATGGTCGTGTTGCTCGAACAGGGCCACGACCTCGACCGTGAGAACCTCGGCCGCTCGATCGAGATGATGCGGGCCGATCAGCGCCCCACGGACGTCCTCAGCACCGAAGTCGTGCGCGGCCGCAAGACGGTCCGTCCCAAGACCGCCGGACAGAAACGTTACGTCGACGCGGTGCGCGACAACACCGTGACGTTCGCGATCGGGCCCGCGGGCACGGGCAAGAGCTATCTCGCGGTCGCGCTCGCGGTGCAGGCGTTGCAGGCCAAAGAGGTGAACCGGATCATCCTCACCCGGCCCGCCGTCGAAGCCGGCGAACGGCTCGGCTTCCTGCCCGGCGACATGATGCAGAAGGTCGATCCGTATCTGCGTCCGCTCTACGACGCGCTGTACGACATGGTCGAGCCCGAGATCGTGGTGCGGCTGATGGAGCGGGGCACGATCGAGGTCGCGCCGCTCGCGTACATGCGCGGCCGCACGCTCAACGACTCGTTCATCATTCTCGACGAGGCGCAGAACACCACGCCCGAACAGATGAAGATGTTCCTCACCCGACTCGGCTTCGGTTCGAAGGTCGTCGTCACCGGTGACGTGACGCAGATCGACCTGCACGAAGGTCGTGGTCGCTCCGGGCTCCTGCAGGTACGCCCCGTGCTCGAAGGCATCGAGGGCCTCGTCTTCGTCGAGCTCAACTCCCGTGACGTCGTGCGCCACCGCATCGTGCAGGACATCGTTGACGCATACGAACGCAACCAGAAGTGAGACGACTGCGGCGCGACCGAATGGGAGCGAAGCAGGGAGTCGATCCGTGGAAGTGTGTGAACTGATGGAAACCGAGTCGCCATCGGTGTTCGGAGCCGACGAACAGCACGACGTCGAGGTCGACGTATCGCGCTGGGTCCGGCTCGCGCGGCTCGTGCTCGACCGCGAGCGCGTGAACGAGCGGTACGGCACCGACGTCGAGATGTCGCTGATGTTCGTCGACGAGCCGACCATCGCGGAACTGAACGTTCGCTTTCTCGGCGGCGAGGGACCGACCGACGTGTTGTCGTTCCCGCTCGACGAGGAGTTGCCGCCGGCGGGGCGCCAGCCCGACCAGGGCGGGCGCGGTCCGGGTGCACCCTCCGACCCCGGGGAACCGCCGACGCTGCTCGGCGACGTGATCGTGAGCCCCACGGTCGCGGGTCGCCAGGCGCTCGAGCGCGGCGTTCCGGCCGACGACGAGATCGCACTGCTCGTCGTTCACGGGGTGCTGCATCTCCTCGACTACGACCACACGGAGCCGGAGGAGACGGCCACCATGCGCCGGCGCGAACAAGAGTTGCTTGCGAGCTTCCGCGAGTCCGAGCGCGGGGCGGACGGGGCCTAGGTCCATGGGCCGCAGCACACCCCCAGATACCGTTCGGCTCGCATGAACCTCGCCGCGATCGCCGTGGTCGCGTTGCTCTGGGCCTTCTCCGGCGTGCTCGCGCTCGCGGAGACGGCGTTTACGCGCACGAGTCGCATCCGTCTCCTCGCGCTCGAGGAAGACGGCGACAAGCGTGCCCGCCGGGTGCTCCGTCTGCTCGAGCACCCCGAACAGACGCTCAACAGCATCCTGTTGTTGGTGCTCGGCTGCCAGATGATCGGCGCCACCCTCCTCGGCACCGTGCTCGAGCCGTCGCTCGGCGCGGCGGGCATCGCGGTCTCGATCTTCGTCGAGATCTTCGTCGTGTTCACGCTGTTCGAGGTCGTCCCGAAGACCTTCGCGCTGCAGCACAGCGACCGCACCGCCCTCGCGATATCCCCGCTGCTCGTCGGCATCACGGGCTTCCTGCCGTTGCGCCTGCTCACCCGGGGGTTCATCGGCTTCGCGAACGTCGTGCTGCCCGGGAAAGGGATGCGTTCGGGGCCGTTCACCACCGAGGCCGACATCCTCACGATGGCCGACGTCGCCGCGCAGGAAGACTCGATCGAGCCCGAAGAGCGCGAGCTCATCCATTCGATCTTCGACTTCGGTGACACCGTCGTGCGCGAGGTCATGCTCCCGCGCACCGACATGGTCGCGGTCGAGGCCGAGGCAACGGTCGACGAGGCGATCGCGGTCGCGATCGAGGCCGGCAAGTCGCGGCTGCCCGCGTACGACGACACCCACGACGACATCGCGGGCCTGGTGTTCCTGAAGGACCTCGTCGCGCGCAGCGCCGCGGGCCAGGGAGCCGAGCCCGTGCGCGGGAGCCTGCGCCCCGCGCACTTCGTGCCGGAGTCCAAGCGCGTCGCGGAGTTGTTACGCGAGATGCAGACCGAGAAGTTCCACATGGCGATCGTCGTCGACGAGTACGGCGGCACGGCCGGGCTCGTCACCATGGAGGACCTGCTCGAAGAGATCGTCGGCGAGATCAGCGACGAGTACGACCTGCCCGAACCGGAGGTCGAGCGCCTGGCGAACGGCTCGCTGCGCGTCCCGGGCCGCACGCCGATCGACGACGTCAACGAAGTCCTCGACGTCGACCTGCCCCAGGACGAATGGGACACCGTCGGCGGGCTGGTCTTCAACACGCTCGGCCATGTCCCGGTCGAGGGAGAATGCCTCCACGTCGACGGGCTCGAGT
>Ga0075026_100000629_pt1 | contig 14484 bp, 12 predicted proteins | sample Str012_2_FD_71392 | JGI IMG/M metagenome (GOLD analysis project Ga0075026, IMG submission 71392) | Freshwater sediment microbial communities in response to fracking from Pennsylvania, USA - Straight Creek_MetaG_SC_2012 | ecosystem: Environmental > Aquatic > Freshwater > Creek > Sediment...
GTTCGGGCTCGCCTGCTGCGCCATCGAGATGATGGCCACCGGTGGCGCGCACTACGACATCAGCCGCTTCGGCATGGAGGTCTTCCGTGGCTCGCCGCGGCAGTCGGACATCATGATCGTGGCCGGTCGAGTCAGCCAGAAGATGGCCCCCGTGCTGCGCCAGGTCTACGACCAGATGATGGAGCCCAAGTGGGTCATCAGCATGGGCGTGTGCGCCAGCAGCGGTGGCATGTTCAACAACTACGCCATCGTGCAGGGCGTCGATCAGGTCGTGCCCGTCGACGTCTACGCACCCGGATGCCCTCCCACCCCCGAGACGCTCATCCACGCCATCGAGACACTCCACCAACTCATCGAAGACGGGCAGATCCTGCGTCGTCGGGCCGAATCCGGTGCCGGCGCCAACGTGCACGTCACCGAGATCGCAGCCGGCGAGCAATCGGTGCCCGTCATCCTCGGAACCCGCTGACACCATGACCGACACTCCTCCCCCCGAGGCAGCGCCCGCGGCGCCCGAACCGCCGATGCTCTACGGCGTGCCGTTGTCCGACAGCCGTGGCCAGCGCGTGCTGCACCCGTCGCGTGCCACCTACGTCGCGACGGTGCGCGCACTGCTCGACGACACGTACACCATGTGCGCCGACCTCACCGCAGTCGACTACCTGGTGCACCCCAACCGGTCGCTGCCCGACGGTGTCGCCGCCGAACGCTTCGAAGTGGTGGTCAACCTGTTGTCGCTCGAGCGTCGCGAACGTATCCGCCTGCGCGTGCAGGTGCCGGCCGACGACCCCACCATCCCCACGTTGTTCGATCACTACCCGGGCTCGGAAGCGATGGAGCGTGAGGCCTTCGACATGTTCGGCATCGTGTTCACCGATCACCCCGATCTCACCCGCATCCTGATGCCGGAGGACTGGGAGGGCTACCCCCTCCGCAAGGACGATCACCCCAATCGCATCCCGGTGCAGTTCACCGCCGACTTCTCGTCGCAGCAGGCCGAGTCATGACCACTCACGACATCGTCACCACCATCCGCGAGGGCAACGAGCCCGCGCAGGGGCTCAAGCCGCGCAGTGAGATCAGCGCCCGCGAGCTGTTGCGCGAAGTCGGCGCCGTGTTGCGCATGAGCGAAGCCGAGGCAGCCAAGCTGGGCGACATCCCGGTGGATCCCTCCGACGACCAGACCATGATCATCAACATGGGTCCCCAGCACCCGAGCACCCACGGCGTGTTGCGCCTGATGCTCGAACTGCAGGGCGAAACCGTGCTGCGCTGCAAGCCCATCATCGGCTACCTGCACACGGGCATGGAGAAGACCGGCGAGCAGCTCACCTACATGCAGGGTGGCACCAACGTCACACGCATGGACTACCTCAGCCCGCTCAACAACGAGCTCGTCTTCTCGCTGGCCACCGAGAAGCTGCTGGGCATCGAGGACGACATCCCCGAGCGTGCGGTGTGGATGCGCATGTTGCTCAGCGAGCTCAACCGCATGAGCAGTCACCTGCTGTTCCTGGCCACCAACGGCATGGACATCGGCGCGGTCAGCATGATGCTCTACGGCTGGCGCGAACGCGAAGAAGTGCTGCGCTTCTTCCAGAAGGTCACCGGCCTGCGCATGAACCACAACTTCATCCGCCCCGGTGGTGTCGCCGCCGACCTGCCCGCCGGCTGGCGCGACGACGTGTTGCGTCTGCTCGACCTCATCCCGCCGCGGCTCGAGGAGTACGACATCCTGATGACCGGGCAGCCCATCTGGCGTGCCCGCCTGCAGGGCGTCGGCGTCATCACCCCCGAGGAAGCCATCGCGCTGTCGGCCACCGGCCCCATCCTGCGCAGCACCGGCGTGCCCTGGGACCTGCGTCGCGATCAGCCCTACCTGCGCTATCCCGAGGTCGAGTTCGACGTGGTGGTGGGCAGCTACGGCGATGCCTTCGACCGCTATGCCATCCGCCTCAACGAAGTGCGCGAAAGCATGCGCATCGTGCAGCAGATCCTCGACCGGATGCCCGGCGGCGACTACCGCATCCAGAACAAGAAGGTCACTCCGCCGCCGCGTGCTCGCATCGACGAGAGCATGGAAGCACTCATCCACCACTTCAAGATCTTCACCGAGGGCTTCAAGGTGCCCGAGGGCGAGGTCTACGTGGCCATCGAGAGCCCCCGTGGCGAGATCGGTTGCTACATCGCCAGCGACGGGTCGGCCACGCCATATCGCATGCACGTGCGGGCACCATCGTTCGTCAACATCCAATGCATGCCGCACATGATGCGCGGCGGCCTCATGGCCGATGCGGTGGCCGTCATCTCGTCGGTCGACCCCGTCCTCGGCGAAGTGGATCGATAATCGTGAGCCGACTCAACGAAGCCAACACCATCCTGGCCAAGGAGATCATCGGGCGCTACCCGAAGGCTCGTTCGGCCACCATTCCGTTGCTGCACCTGTCGCAGCAGCAGAACGGTCACCTCACCAACGATGCCATCGCGCACGTCGCCGAGCTCGTCGGGGCCACCTCCGCCGAAGTGCTCGGCACCGCCACGTTCTACGAGATGTTCAAGTTCGAGCCGGTGGGCAAGTACCTCATCAACATCTGCGGCACGATGAGCTGCCAGTTGCTGGGCGCCGACGAACTGATGCATCACGCCGAGCACACGTTGGGCGTGAAGGCCGGGGGCACGACGCCCGACGGTCTGTTCACGCTCGAGCACGCCGAATGCCAGGCGGCATGCACCGAGGCACCCAACCTGCAGGTGAACTACCGCCACTGCCATCGCATGACCACCACGGCGTTCGACCAACTCGTCGACGATCTGCGCAACGGGCGTCTCGACGGCGAGATCCCGCCGCACGGCACGCTCGCCCGAGTGCGTCAAACCATCCCGGCCGACCGCGCCGCCGGTCCGGCCTCCCCCGACGCACCCGTTGTCCCAGCATGGATGCCGGAGGCAGCCCAATGACCACGTACCCCTGGGCAGCTGGTTACGTCGACGACGGCGACCGTCCGAAGATCGTCACGTCGCGCTTCCACCTCGCCGACGGCTACACCCTCGAGCGCTACCACGCCACGGGCGGCTACGAAGGTCTGAAGGCCGCGCTCGCGCGCACGCCCGGCGACGTGCACGAAGAAGTGAAGGCCGCCACGGTGCTCGGCCGCGGCGGCGCCGGCTTCCCCGCCGGCACCAAGTGGGGCCTGATGCCCCCTGGCAAGTTCCCGCGCTATCTCGTGGTGAACGGCGACGAGAGCGAACCCGGCACCTACAAGGACCGCCTGCTCATGGAGCGCGATCCGCACCAGCTCATCGAGGGTTGCCTCATCGCCGCCTACGCCGCCGGACTGTCGCAGGTGTTCCTCTACATCCGTGGCGAGATGCCACTGGCGCACGAGCGTGTCGGCACGGCGCTCAACGAGGCATACGCCGCCGGCTACGTCGGCAAGCACATCCTCGGCACGAACTTCAGCGTCGACATCGTGCTGCACTGGGGTGCCGGCGCCTACGTGGTGGGTGAAGAGACCGCACTCATCGAGAGCCTCGAGGGCAAGCGCGGCGAACCGCGTCTGAAGCCGCCGTTCTTCCCGGCCGCCATCGGCCTCTACGGCCAGCCCACCATCGTCAACAACGTCGAGACGATGTCGAACCTGCCGTGGCTGCTCTCCAACGGTGCCGCCGCCTACACCGCCATCGGCACCGCCACCAGTCCCGGCACCCGCATGGTGGCCGTCAGCGGCCACGTGAAGCGGCCGGGTGTCTACGAGATCATCAACGGCACCACCACCTTCCGCGACCTGCTCTACGGCGACGAGTTCTGCCAGGGCATCCGCAACGACAACGAGCTCAAGGCGTTCGTGCCCGGGGGCGGATCGGCCCCGTGGTTCCTGCCCGATCAGCTCGATCTGCCGTTCGAGAGCCGACTCGTCGGCGCGGCCGGTTCGATGCTCGGCTCGGGCGCCATCATGGTGATGGACCACACCACCGACATCCCCAGGGCGGCGCTCAGCCTGGTGCACTTCTACGCCGCCGAGAGCTGCGGTCAATGCACGCCGTGTCGCGAGGGCGGCACCTGGCTCGAGCGCATCATGCAGCGTCTGGCCGACGGGCGCGGCAGCCATGGCGACCTCGATCAGCTGCTCGACATCGGCCAGTCGATCTGCCCCGGCGTGTTCCCGCACGCCGCCAGCGAGCGGCTCGGCCTCGAGGCCAAGCCCTTCCCGTTCAAGATGACCACCATCTGTTTCGTCGGGCCGTCGGCCTACACGTCGGTGCACTCGGCCATCACTCTGTTCCGCGACGAGTTCGAGGCGAAGATCATCGAACGCAAGAGCATCCCCGTGAGCGCATCATGACCGACGTCCAGCCCGACACCCCGCCGGATCCCAACGCGGTCAACGTCACCATCAACGGCGTCCCGCACGTGGCCCGCAAGGGGCAGCTCGTCATCGAGGCCGCCGCCGACGCCGGCGAATACATCCCGCGCTTTTGTTACCACGAGCGGATGAGCTCGGTCGGCAAGTGTCGGATGTGCCTGGTGGAGTGCGATTCGGGTCGTGGTCCCGCCGTCACCGTGTCGTGCATGGTGCCCGTGTCGCCCGATATGAAGATCGACACCGAGTCGCCCACCACCAAGCGCATGCAGGAGGGCATTCTCGAGCTGCTGCTCGCGAACCACCCACTCGACTGCCCGGTGTGCGACAAGGGCGGCGAGTGCCCGCTGCAGGACCAGGCGTTCAGCCACGGCCCCGGCGAGAGCCGCTACGTGGAGGAGAAGCGTCACTACGAGAAGCCGATCGCCATCAGCGATCTGGTGTTCCTCGACCGCGAGCGTTGCATCCTGTGCGACCGCTGCACCCGCTTCGCCGACGAAGTGGCCGGCGACCCGCTCATCCACTTCAACAGCCGCGGCAACAACACGCACATCACCACGTTCCCCGACGAGCCCTTCGCGAGCTACTTCAGCGGCAACACGGTGCAGATCTGCCCGGTGGGCGCCCTCACCGCCGTGCCCTACCGCTTCAAGGCCCGCCCGTGGGACCTGTCGCAGCAGGAGAGCACCTGCACCACCTGCTCGGTGGGCTGCCGCACCGTCGTGCAGAGCACGCGCGACGAGCTCGTTCGTTACATGGGCGTCGACAGCGATCCGGTCAACCACGGTTGGCTGTGCGATCGCGGTCGGTTCAACTTCGAATCGGTGAAGAGCGCCGACCGTCTGGCGCAGCCGCTGGTGCTGCGTGGCGACGACCTCGAACCCACCACCTGGAGCGCGGCCATCACCGAGGCGGCCGACCTCATCCGTGAGTCCATCGCTGCCGGCGGTTCGAACTCGGTCGTGGTCATCGGCGGCGCCCGGGGCACCAACGAAGACGCCTTCGCCTGGGCCCGCGTCGGCCACGAGGTCATCGGCACGCCCAACGTGTACGCGCAGATGGGCGACGGGCTGCCCGTTGGTCTGCTCGGCCTGCGACGCGCCACCATCGACCAGGCGTCGTCGGCACCCACGGTCATCCTGCTCGGCCCCGACCTCAAAGAAGAACTGCCGGTGCTGTACCTGCGGGTGCGCGAGGCAGCCGAGCAACGCCGCACCAAGCTCATCGAGTTCACTCCCAAGCAAACCGGTCTCACGCCCTACGCGTGGCGTCACGTCGGCTACGAGCCGGGCACGCAGGCAACGGCCGTCGAGCACACTCTCGCCGACGAAGCCGTCGCTGCGCAGCTGGCCAAGGGGCCGGTCGTCGTCATCGTCGGTCGGATGAACCTGGCCGAGACGTCGGCCGCCACGCTGACAGCCCTCCACGCCGTGCTTGCCGCGGTGCCCGAGGCGTCGGTGTTGCCGGCGTTCCGCCGTGGCAACGTGGTGGGCGCGCTACAGGTGGGCATGCGGCCCGGCACCAACGGGCTCGACACCCGCGGGGCGCTGCAGGCGGCAGCCGACGGCAAGATCGAATGCCTCGTGCTCGTGGGAGCCGATCCGCTCGCCGACTTCCCCGATGCCGAGTTGGCTCGCCGTGGGGTGGCCGGTGCCCGTCGCATCATCGCGGTCGACACGTTCCTCAACGACACCGCACAGCGGGCCGACGTGGTGCTGCCCGCCAGTGCCTACGCCGAGAAGTCGGGCACGCACACCAACCTGGAAGGTCGGGTGTCGCAGCTCGCTCGTCAGGTCACGCCGGCGGGCACGACGCGCGCCGACTGGATGATCGCCACGGAGCTCGCCCTCGAACTCGGCACCGATCTCGGCTACCGCACGGTCGACGACATCACCGCCGACATCGCGGCACATGTGCCGGCCTACGCGGCGCTCGCCGACACCTCGGCCCTCGCCGGCGACGGTGTGCTCACCGACACCCCCACCGACCTGCCGGCACTGCCCGCACCCACCCTCACGGTGGGCGATCGCAACGCCTACGCCTTCCGGTTGGTGGTCAGCCGCACGCTCTACGACCAGGCCACCGGCACCGCCACGTCGCCGTCGCTCGCACACCTCACTCGGGGTTCGTCGGTGCACCTGCACCCGCTCGATCTCGAGCGCGTGGGCACCACCGACGGCACCTCGGTGAAGGTGTCGGGCCAGCGTGCCAGCGTGGTGTTCACCGCCGTGGCCGACCCGTCGGTGCTGCGGGGTACGGCCTGGGTGCCGTTCAACCAGCCCGGTCCCAACGTGGGCGAACTCATCGACTGCTTCGCCGACGTGAACGACGTTCGAATCGAGAACATCTGATGTTGGCGCTCGACCCACTGCTCGAACACATCAAGGTCTTCAGCACCCAGTTCCTCGTGGTGCTCATCAAGGTCCTTGCCATCTTCGTCATCGGCCTCGTCGGCACCATGCTCATGGTGTGGTTCGAGCGCAAGGTGATCTCCTACATGCAGAACCGCGTGGGGCCCGACAAGGCCGGTCCCAAGGGTCTGCTGCAAACACTCGCCGACGGCATGAAGCTCATCTTCAAAGAAGACTTCACGCCCGAGAAGAGCGACCGGCTCGTCTACAAGTTGGCCCCCTACCTCGCCTTCGTGCCCGCCTTCCTCGTGTGGAGCGTGCTGCCATTGGGCGGCGACTTCAGCAACGGCAAGGACGGCACGGTCATCCTGCTCGGTCACGCCACCAAGCTGCAGTTGGCCGATCCGCCCATCGGTGTGCTGCTGCTCCTCGCGCTCAGCAGCATCGCCATCTACGGCATCATGCTCGCAGGCTGGAGCTCGGGTTCGAAGTACCCGCTGCTCGGTTCGGTGCGTGCGTCGGCGCAGATGATCAGCTACGAAGCCGCCCTCGGCCTCAGCCTCGCCACGGTCATCCTCGTGGCCGGCACGCTCAGCACCAGCGGCATCGTGGCGGGCCAGATCAACGTGGCGCACTGGAACGTCATCGCCACCGGTGTGGTGCCGTTCCTCATCTTCCTCGTCGCCGCCACCGCCGAGCTCAATCGGCCGCCCTTCGACCTCGTCGAGGCCGAACAGGAACTGGTGGGCGGCTTCAACACCGAGTACTCCGCGTTCGGCTTCGCCCTCTTCTATCTCGCCGAGTTCATGAACACCATCACCATGAGCGCCGTGCTGGTCACGCTCTTCTTCGGCGGTCCGCAGCCGTTCGCCGTCGGGCGCTTCCACAACGTGCTGTCGTTCCTCGGGCCGTTCTCGGGCAGCGTGTGGTTCCTGCTCAAGCTGCTCGTGTTCCTCTACATGTACGTGTGGTTCCGCGCCACGCTGCCTCGCCTGCGCTACGACCAGCTGATGAACCTCGGCTGGAAGCTGCTCATCCCGGTGGCGCTGGGCTGGTTCATGCTGCTGGCAGCATTCCGTGTCGGGCAGGACCATCACTGGAACCGAGCGGTCGTCGGCCTGGTGTCGGTGGCAGTGCTCGGTGCATCGGCGTGGTTGCTCACCACCGCCATCAAGGTCGGTGCTCGCCGGCGCGAACGAGAGGGGGCGACGTTCTGATGGGTTACCTCGATGGATTCCTCGTCACGATCAAGCAGCACCGCATCTTCGGTGGCGAGCGCGTCACCACCTCCTACTCGGGTGGTCGCGTCGCCAAGAAGGGCAAGAACGTCGTCGGTCGCGACGAGAAGATCGCCAAGCCCGAGCGTCTGCACGGTCGCCATGTGCTGAACCGTTACGACGACGGCATGGAGAAGTGCATCGGCTGCGAACTCTGTGCTGGTGTGTGCCCCGCCAAGTGCATCTACGTGCGCGGCGCCGACAACGATCCGCTCGAGCCCACGTCGCCCGGCGAGCGCTTCGGCTTCGTCTACGAGATCAACTACCTGCGCTGCATCCACTGCGACCTGTGTGTCGAGGCGTGCCCCACCGAAGCCATCACCGAGAGCAAGTTGTTCGAGTTCAGCTTCACCAACCGTCGCGACGCGGTGTACAGCAAGACCGAACTGCTCGTGGGCGACGACGGCAAGCCACAGCACATGCCCTGGGAAGACTGGCGCGAGGGCGAAGATCTGCTCACCAGCGGCTGGATGCGTGCCACCGCTCCCGGTGGCGACGCCGACTTCGTGGGCCAGGTGGGTTGGAGCAGCGAACTCGGCTATGGCGTTCGCGCGGCCGAGCCCACGCAGGCCGTCGCCGACGCGGTGTCGGTCACGGTGGAGAAGAAGGTCAGGTCGGTGGGTCGCTGATGGAATTGTTCGTCTTCATCGTGGCGGGCGCGATGGTGCTGGCCGGAGCCGTTGGGGTGGTCCTCAGCAAGCATCCGGTGCACGCCGCGCTCAGTCTCATCCTCACGCTGTTCGGCGTGGCCGTGCTGTTCGTGTCGCTGCAGGCCAACTTCCTGGCGGCCGTGCAGGTCATCGTGTACGCCGGCGCCATCGTCGTGCTGTTCTTGTTCGTCATCATGCTGCTCGGTGTCGACAACGCCGAGAACCTGCGCATCGAACCGTTCAAGATCCAGCGTCCCATCGCGGCGCTGGTGGGCGTGGGCATCTCGTCGCTCGTCATCACCGCAGCAGTCGTCTCGCGCAACGCCGTGCCGCCCAAGACCGGCGACGGTCTCGAGGTGCTCGCGCAGAACGGCGGTGCCGATCACGACGGCAACATCCGCAAGCTCGCCCGCGATCTGTTCAGCGGGCACGTGCTGGCGTTCGAACTCACCTCGGCGCTGCTCGTCATCGCCGTGGTGGGCACCGTGGTGCTGGCCCGCAAGCCGCGCAAGGGCGAGCTCGACGAGGTGGCCGCATGATCGGCGCCATCGCCACGCCCACCACCACGTGGTACCTCATCTTGTCGGCTGTGCTGTTCTCCATCGGCGTGGTCGGCGTGCTCGTACGCCGCAATCCGCTGGTGCTGTTCATGTGCGTCGAGCTCATGCTCAACGCCGTGAACCTGTCGTTCGTGGCCTTCGCCAAGAAGCTCGGCGACATCGGTGGGCAGACCACCGTGTTCTTCGTCATGGTCGTCGCCGCCGCCGAAGTGGTGGTCGGTCTCGGCATCGTCGTGGCCATCTTGCGCCGCAAGCCCAACGCCACCACCGACGATCTCGCCGAGTTGAAGGGTTGATGTGATGGTCGACGTCGTCTGGTTGATCCCTGCGCTGCCGCTGCTCGGGTTCCTCACCATCTTGATCCTCGGTCGTCGCCTCGGCGACCCGAAGGCCGGTTACTTCGCCACCGGCATGGTGGGCGCGTCGTTCGTCGTCACGGTCGGTGTCTTCGCCGACCTGATGTCGAAGACCGCCGCCGAGCGCCAACACATCGTGAAGGTGTTCTCGTGGGTGCCGGTCGGATCGATGCACCTCGATCTCGCGTTCCTCGCCGATCCGCTCAGCATCACGATGTGTCTGTTCGTCACCGGCATCGGTGCGCTCATCCACCTCTACGCCATCGGCTACATGCACGGCGATCCGAGGTTCAGCAAGTTCTTCTTGTACCTCAACCTGTTCGCGTTCAGCATGCTCATGCTGGTACTGGGTGAGAACCTGTTGGTCACGTTCCTCGGCTGGGAGGGTGTGGGCACCTGCTCGTACTTCCTCATCAGCTTCTGGCACGAGAAGGCCAGCGCTGCCACTGCCGGCAAGAAGGCGTTCGTCACCAACCGAGTGGGCGACTGGGGCTTCATGATGGCGATGTTCTTCGCCTTCTGGGCCACCAACCCGCACACGCTCAGTTACATCGGCATCAACGAGGCAGCGGCGGGCGGCAAGTTCGCCACCACCACGGCCACCGCCATCGCCCTGTTCGCCTTCATCGGGGCGTGCGGCAAGAGCGCGCAGCTCCCGCTCTACCTGTGGCTGCCCGATGCCATGGAGGGCCCCACCCCGGTGTCGGCACTCATCCACGCGGCCACCATGGTCACCGCCGGCGTGTTCCTGATGGTGCGCCTCAACCCGGTGCTGCACGCCTCGGCCGGCTACGCCACCTGGATCATCGCCATCGTCGGTGCCTGCACGGCGCTCTACGCGGCCACCATCGCAGTCGCGCAGAACGACATCAAGAAGGTGCTCGCCTACTCCACCGTGAGCCAACTCGGCTACATGTTCCTCGCCGTCGGCTCGGGTGCCTACGTCGCCGCCATCTTCCACATGATCACCCACGCCTTCTTCAAGGCGTTGTTGTTCCTCGGCAGTGGTTCGGTCATCCACGGCATGCATCACGAGCAGGACATGCGCAAGATGGGCGCGCTGCGCAAGGTGATGCCCATCACCGCGTTCACGTTCATCGTCGGCTGGCTCGCCATCGCCGGTGTGCCGCCGTTCGCCGGCTTCTGGAGCAAGGACGAGATCCTGCTGTTCGCCTACGACAAGAGCCCCATCCTCTACGTCGTCGGTCTCGTCACCGCGTTGCTCACCGCGTACTACATGACGCGCCAGGTCATCATGGTGTTCTACGGCAAGGCCCGTTGGCACGATGCGCATGAGGAGCACGGTGCGCACGGCGATCTCCACGCCAACGACGGCGACCCGCACGAGAGCCCGAAGGTGATGCTGCTCCCGCTCGTCGTGCTCGCCGGTCTGTCGGCCGTCGGTGGCCTCATCCAACTGCCGTTCAACGACAACAGCAAGCGACTCGAGAAGTGGCTCGAACCGGTGGTGGGTGAGAGCCAGCGCGTGCTGAAGACCTCCACCGACGACATCAAGTACGTGCTCATGGCCGTCGCCGTGGTCATCGCCCTCGCCGGCATCTTCCTCTCCGTCATGGTCTACGCCAAGCACAAGGCCAAGCCGGTCGAGCCGAAGATCCTCGCCGACGCCTGGGGCTACGACCGTGCGGTCAGCGCCTTCATGGGCGGGCCCGGTCGCAAGGCCTTCGAAGGGGTCGCCTGGGCCGACGCCAACATCATCGATGGTGCCGTCAACGGCGCCGGGAAAGCAGTGCAGGCCACGGCCACGGGTGCGCGCAAGGCGCAGTCGGGCAACGTGCGCAACTATGCCGCTGCGGTCGGAATTGGAGTCGTGTTGCTGCTCGTGTGGTTCGTCGTCGTGAGGGGGATTCTGTGAACTTCCCCATCCTCACCATGCTGGTCCTCGTGCCGGCCGTCGGCGCCGTCATCGTCGCCCTCATCTCCAACCGTCAACCCGATGTGGTGAAGATCACCGCGCTGCTCGTCAGCGTGCTCACCGCCGGGATGTCGCTGTGGGTGCTGTTCGCCTTCAAGAAGGGCAACCCAGGCTTCCAGTTCGTCAGCGAACACATGTGGATCCGCTCCTGGGGCATCTCGTGGCACCTCGGCATCGACGGCATCTCGCTGTTCATGGTGGTGCTCACCGGCATCCTGTTCCCGCTCGTCATCGTCGGTGTCGACCCGCACCACGACCACAAGCGCTATCTGTCGTGGATGCTGCTGCTGCAGGCCGGCGTGATGGGCAGCTTCATCAGCCTCGACCTGTTCTTGTTCTTCGTCTTCTTCGAGATCGTGCTCGTGCCGATGTACTTCCTCATCGGCGGCTGGGGCTACGACCAGCGCATCTACGCGGCCACGAAGTTCTTCCTCTTCACCATGACCGGTTCGGCGTTCATGCTCGTGGGCATCATCGCCACGGCCGTCATCGCCAAGGCCGACAACGGCAAGGTCACCTTCGACCTCATCAAGATCGCCGAACACGGTTCGTTCGCCGCCGGCACGGGGCGGTGGTTGTTCTTCGCCTTCGCCGTGGCCTTCGCGGTCAAGGTGCCGCTGTTCCCGCTGCACACCTGGCTGCCCGACGCGCACACCCAGGCACCCACCGGTGGTTCGGTCATCCTGGCCGGCGTGATGTTGAAGCTCGGCACCTACGGTCTGCTGCGCTTCGGTGTGTACCTGTTCCCCGAGGCTGCCGTGTGGGCCCGGCCGGTGCTCCTCACGTTGGCCACCATCGGCATCATCTGGGGTGCCATCGCGGCCACGATGCAGACCGACCTGAAGCGCCTCGTGGCCTACTCGTCGGTGGCGCACCTCGGCTTCATCGTGTTGGGCACGTTCGCGCTCACCACCGAAGCCGTCACCGGTGGTGTGATGCAGAACGTCAACCACGGCATCAGCACGGGCGCACTGTTCCTGCTCGTCGGCATGATCTACGAGCGCCGCCACACCCGCGAGATCTCCCAGCTCAAGGGTCTGCAGAAGGTGGCACCGATCTTCGCCGGCGTGTTCATGTTGGTGATGCTGTCGAGCATCGGCGTGCCCGGCCTCAACGGCTTCGTCGGTGAGTTCCTCGTGCTCATCGGCTCGTTCGCCACGTCGCGTTGGTGGGTCGTGGTCGCGGCAACTGGCGTCATCCTCGCTGCGCTCTATCTGCTCTGGGCCTACCAGCGCGTGTTCCACGGCGAGCCCGACGACGACAACCGTTCGTTCGCCGAGATCCGCTGGAAGGAGGGCATGCTGCTGTTGCCCTTCCTGGCCATCATCGTGTTCACCGGTGTGTATCCCAAGCCGATGCTCGATCGCATCCAGCCGTCGGTGAAGGTGCTCATCCAGCACGTGGAGCAACACTCCACCTGGCACGCACCCGCCGTCCAAGGGGGAGAAGGCTGATGGGCGCGCTGATCGCCGACACGCTCCAGGGTCCCAAGATCCAATGGTTCGCACTCAGCCCGGTGCTGGTGCTGTTGGGTGGTGCCCTGGTGCTGCTCGTGGCCTCCGCGCTCACACCGCAGTGGCCCAAGCGTGCCTACGCCTCGTTCACCGCTGCGGTGGGCACTGCCGTGGTGGTGCTCGGGTTCTTCCTGTGGCACAACATCGACACGCACGGTCCGTCGAAGTTGGTGGCCAACTCGCTGCAGTTCGACAAGATGACGGTGTGGGTCACCATCACCATCGCGGTGGCGGTGGTGCTCGCGTCCTTCGTCACCGACGACTACCTGCGTCGTGAAGGCCTCGACGGCCCCGAGGTGTACGCGCTCTACATGCTCGCCGCCATCGGTGGTGTGGTGATGGGTGCCGCCAACGACCTCATCGTGCTGTTCCTCGGTCTCGAGATCCTGTCCATCTCGCTCTACGTGCTGGCGGCCAGCCACCGCAAGCGCATCAAGAGCCAGGAGAGCGGCATCAAGTACTTCGTGCTCGGTGGCTTCTCGTCGGCGTTCTTCCTCTACGGCATCGCGCTCATCTACGGCGGCGCCGGCAGCACCAACTTCACCAACATCGTCGGCCAGTTCAACGCCGTCGTGCAGACCACCCGTCACAACGATGCGCTCGTGCTCGCCGGCGTGGCGTTCGTCATCGTCGGTCTGGCGTTCAAGGTGTCGGCCGTACCGTTCCACTTCTGGGCCCCCGACGTCTACGAAGGTGCGCCCACTCCGGTCACCGCCTTCATGGCGTCGGCCGCCAAGGCTGCCGCGTTCGCCGCCATGCTGCGAGTGCTGCTCGATGCGCTGCCGCACTGGAGCGCCGACTACCGACCTGTCATCTGGGTGCTCGCTGCGATCACGGTGGTCGGTGGCTCGGTGATGGCTGTCGTGCAGACCAACGTGAAGCGCATGCTGGCGTTCTCGTCGGTGAGCCATGCCGGCTTCATGCTGGTGGGCGTCGAAGCCGCTGCCCACCAGGCCGGTCAGGTGGCGCAGGGCAACGGCCGCCCGTCGGTGCTGCTCTACACGCTCGTCTACTCCGTGCTGGTCATCGGCACGTTCGGCGTCGTCACGGCCGTGTCGCGCACCGGCGACGGGGCCACCGACCTGGGCGCGTTCCGTGGTCTGGGCCGCAACCGCCCCTTCCTGGCGATGGGGATGACCATCCTGTTGCTGGCGCAGGCCGGCGTGCCGCTCACCAGTGGGTTCGTCGCCAAGTTCGGCGTCATCCGGGCCGCGGTGGAAGAGCACAGCTACGCCATCGCCATCATCGCGATGCTCGCCGCAGTCATCGCGGCATTCCTGTACCTGCGGATCATGATCAGCATGTGGATCGCCGAGCCCGAGGCAGGCGACGACCAGCGCGAGCCCGTGCGGCTCCCGGCCCTGCTGGTCACCGCGATCGGCCTGTCGGTGGCCTTCACCCTCGTGGTCGGCTTCTTCCCCAACCTCCTCATCAAGCTCGCCCCCTGACCCCCGCCGCTCGTTCGGCCCAGTCCGCGTC
>Ga0075026_100000630_pt1 | contig 14470 bp, 8 predicted proteins | sample Str012_2_FD_71392 | JGI IMG/M metagenome (GOLD analysis project Ga0075026, IMG submission 71392) | Freshwater sediment microbial communities in response to fracking from Pennsylvania, USA - Straight Creek_MetaG_SC_2012 | ecosystem: Environmental > Aquatic > Freshwater > Creek > Sediment...
ATCGATCGATGCTGACCCGTGTGAATGTAGCGTCCCGCGACGTGAGGAGTTGGTTGGCAGATATTGTCTCTGGCGTAATCATTGGGACGATCCTCGTCGGGCTGGTCGCAGGACTCGCTGGACCCGTCGCAGCTTCAACGCACGTTCAGGTCACGGCCATCGGGGTCGCCGTCGGCGCCGGCCTCGGTATCGCGTGGGCGCGTCTCGTTCGCCGGCGCCACACTGAGAGAGACCGCCAAGAACGCTAGGCTGGACTCCTTCACGCGCTAACCAATCGGCGCGATAATCCCTGAGTAATGTCAAGCAATAAACATGCGTCGGCGTAGGACACACAAGCTTCACCGCAGCGTGAAGCTGGTCTGCCCCGGGTTTCGTGGAGTCGCGTATCTGGGATTCTGATGCTGTTTTCCTTGGGAGGACAGCGTGGCGAGGCAGGGGCATCCGGCGGAGTTCCGTCGCCGCGTGTTGGATCTGATCGGCTCGGATCGCAAGATCGCGGACGTCGCCGCGGATCTCGGGATCAGCGAGCAGACGATCTATTCATGGCGTCGTCAGGACCGCATCGACCAGGGTCTCGACGCGGGTCTTTCTGGCCTGTCGTTCATTTCTTGTGAATGCTCCAGGCATCATTGTACGCGGGCGAGCAGGAAATCTGAAACATCGGCGATTCGTATTTGTGCTGCTGAACCATATGTGAGCCGACCTGCATCAGGCTCTTCGGTAGGGGAGAGTTTACGGATTGCTAGCGAAGAGCGAACCGCAGCCCGCGCCCGAAACGTAGTGGACCGCGAGCACGGAGGCCCCGCCCCGGACGCCGCTCGATCCTCAGTTCTTTGCCGGGTACCGTCCGGACCGACTGATAGGCGTGCAAGGCTTCCGCTCTGTCGGCCCGACCTGGAGAGGGCGAACATGAGGTGTGCGCGCCTACAGGTGTTCGCGTAACGGGGGTTCGAGCCCGAGTTGCCCGAGCTCGCGAATAGGTGCGCTATCGCGACCGAGCGTCAAATCGGCCGCGAGTGCGGCGGCCTCGGCACGACCTTAGAGATCAGACCTTTCGAGACTGCGTCGACGCCCGTTTCCTTGACATGGCGCGAGATCTCGTCGATGCTGCGTCGAGCCACGGATGCGACGCGCAGCACGGACGCCCTACGCGGGGAGTCACTGGTGGGCGTTCGTTTGCGCTGGGTCTGTTCAGTCGCGGTCGCGGTCGTGTTGGTGGCGCAGGTTCCTGCGAGAGCCACGACGACTGATGGTGCAGTGCCGGTGGCGTCGGCGAGTGCTTCGTGCAGAGTGACAGCGCCTCAGGATCCGCCGTTGTGGGAGCGGGCGTTGCCGACGGCGCAGGTGTCGTCGTCGTTGTCGGCGTCGGATCCGGCGTGTGTGAAGCAAGTGGCTGCCGGCAGCGACGGCGTGGTGTGGCGTCATCCGGATGGGTCGTTCACGACTCGGATGTTCCCGACACCGGTGAACTTCCAGGGCACTGGCGGGACGTGGAATCCGATCGATACGCGGTTGGTGGCGGACGGTAAGGGCGGAACGGTCAACAAGGCCGGGCCGTTCGCCGTGCGTTTCGCGAGCGGCGCGTCGGCCTCGTCGCTCGTCACTGTCGGTGCGGGTGGCGCGTCGTTGTCGTTTGGGTTTGATGGCGCGCTCGGCGATGGGGGCGCGAGCGCGGGCAGGCCTGCTCCGGTTGCGGGTTCTGTGGGCGGGGATGCGCAGGACACGATGACGTATCCGAACGTGTTGTCGGGTGTGGATGTGCGATATCAGGTGCTGTCGGATCGGTTGAAGGAAGCGATCGTGCTCAACGGTCCGCTCGCGTCGGGCGTGTTACCGCAGTTCGCGTTCACCGCGCACCTGCAGGGCCTGTCTGCCAAGACCGCGGATGATGGCACGATCCAGTTCGTCGATAGCGCCGGCAAGGTCGCGTTCTCAATGCCGGCCGGTCTGGCGGTGGACAGTTCCGGGAATCAGGATCAGGGTGTGGATGCGGCGTCAACGCCGGCGACGGTGCGGTTGCTGGCCTCGGCGGATGCGTCGGTCGTGACGCTGGTGGTGTCGATCGACAGCAACTGGTTGAACGATCCGGCGCGGGTGTTTCCGGTGACGATCGATCCGACCACACTTTCGAACGCGACGGTGGCGGACGACGCGTATGTTTCGAGCGCCGCGACGACCACGACGTACAACGGCGCGAGTCAGTACGACTCGGGCTCAGGTCACTACTGGGATCGGCTCGGCAAGGTTGGAACGACGTCCTATCACTCGTTCTTGCACATGCCGTCGCTGACGGGCATGTCGGGCGACACCATCGTGAGCGCGTCGTTGCATGCGTACGCGTATGCGGTGGGTGGGACGACACCGGTGACGGTCACGACTCGCGGGGTGAACGGGTCGTGGTCGGCGTCGACCGTGACGTGGGCGACCGAACCGGGCCTGCGGACAACCGCGTTTGCTCCGACGATGTCGTACAGCGCGGCGGGCTGGCAATCGACGGATATCACGACCGCGGTGCAGAAATGGACCGCGACATCGGGTGGATGGACCGCGGACGGGCTTCGGCTCGCTGGTCCGGGGTCGGGCTACGTGAACCTGGCTGCTCAGGAAGCGCCGCTCGCGTACGAGCCGTACATCGATGTCACCTATGACACGGTCCCGACCGTGTCGAACTTCAGTGCCGGTGGGCAGTACTTCGCCACGTACGCGAACACGACGACACCGACTCTCTCGGCCACCGTGACGAGTTCGACGTCATCGTCAGGACTGTTCGGGCACTTCCAGCTGTGGGACTCCACCCACACGACCATGCTGCAGACAGGGACCGGCTCAACCGTCTCGACGGGTCAGTCGTCGACGTGGACGGTGCCGAGCGCCGTCTCGGCGGGCATCTATACGTGGCGGGTCGAGGCCGACGACAGTTATACCCAAAGCGCGTGGTCAGCATGGCAATCAGTTGTTGTGGACACCACCGCGCCCGCGACCCCGACCGGCTGCCCGTACGTCTCTTCGGTGTGCACTCCAAGCTCGAACGCGTGGGGCTCGATGTCCACGACCTCGACGTCGTTCCTGTTTTACGATTCGTCTGTCGATCGGTATGCCTACGAATGGGGAATCGATGTCGGCGACAATCCCACCACGGTCACGCTCGCGAGCGACCTTTCCGCTGGCGTTCTTTCCGGACAAGTGCCGCTTGCGTGGGGTTGGCACGACCTGGCCATTCGTGCGATCGACTTCGCCGGGAACATCTCCGCCGTGTACCACTACACGTTCGGCAACGGTGAGGGGGGCTTCATCGCCCCCCAGAACAATTTCGAGACCTCAGCGCAGGTGCCGGTACAGGTCTCAGCCAAAGCAGCGTATGACGGTGTCGCGTTGCAATGGCGACACGCACCGACCGACAGCTGGACCAACGTCCCCGTGGGTGACGTCACCAACACCGACACCCACACGACCGTCAGCAGCTGGCCGGTCGCGACGACCGTCGGAACGTATTCGGCGACGTCACCACATCTGTTGTGGAACGCCGCGACGACCGCTGGGTATGTCGATGGACCGCTGCAGCTGAGAGCCGCCTTCTATACCTCCGGGACCGTCGTCGCCTACGTCACCGACCCCAACTCGATCCCGACCGTGACGTTGAATCAAAGCGCTTCCGGGTTCGCGACCGCGCCCGCGGGCCCGGGACAGGTCAATCTCTTGAGTGGCAATCTCCAACTCGGTGGCGCCGATGTTTCGTTGGCGGGCGGGGCAGTCTCGCGGTCGTTCGATTCGCGCAACCAGGCTGCGACGGGGGGCGTGTTCGGCCCGGGCTGGACCTCGAACATCACCACCGGCAGTTCACCGTTCACATCACTCACGGACAACGGCGCCAGCGTCGTCATTCACAGCGGCGATTCCGAGCTCGACTTTACGCAGACCGCGAACAGCTCCTACCCGTATACGTACGGCTCGCCGGACAGTGCGCCGGACCTCTCCCTGACGAAGACTTCGAGCACGAACTTCTCGCTCGCGGTCTTGAACGCGGAGACGTACTCGTTCGATCACCAGTCGGGCTCTGCGACGAACCTGTACGTCCCGACGAGCGTCACTGACACGTTCACCGGTACGACCTCGACGATCGCCTGGACCGGCGGCTCGAGCGTGACGTATCCGACACAGCTCGTGGGACCGGCGCCGCCGGGCGTCACGACGTGCGGTTCGAGTCCGCTCACGACCGAAGGCTGCACAACCTTGACGTTCGTATACGGGTCGTCAACGACCGCGACCGGTACAAGCTCTTCGCAGTGGGGGAACTACGCCGGGCAACTTGAAACCGTTCAGTACACGGCGTGGAACCCGGACCTCTCCACGCCCGCGATGCAAACCGTAAACGTCGCGTCGTATCTCTACGACAACGGCGGCATGTTGCGCGCCGCGTGGGACCCGCGGATCAGTCCCGCGCTGAAGACCACCTACGACTACGACAGCTACGGACACGTCGCGACACTCACACCGCCGGGCGTGAATGCTTGGTCGTTCAGCTACACGCCCCTGAGCGGCGAAGCCGCGTCGACCGGCCGACTGTCGGCGGTGTCGCGCACGGTTCCGACCTACAGCGGCACGACGACGCAAACCGCGAGCGTCGTCTACCAGATTCCGCTGACAACCGCCGCGGGCGGTCCCTACGACCTGGATGCGGCCACGACCGCGGGTTGGGGACAGCACGACAATCCGGCCTACGCATCTGCGATCTATCCGCCCGACCAAACCCCGTCAGGCACGCCACCATCGTCGTACACCCGAGCCACCGTCTGCTACCTCGACGGGACCGGTCAACTTGTCAACGTCGCCCAACCCGGCGGCGAGATCTCCACCACCGAGTACGACGACGCCGGCAACACGATTCGCACCCTTAGCCCCGCGAACCGTGCCGAAGCCTTGAGCACCGGGTCGACCGTGACCGATCATGGAACCGAAGCCGGCCTGTTGGACACCCAAACGGTCTACGACGCGAACAACAACGTCACCGACACCTACGGACCCGCCCATGTCGTCGACCTGCCCGATGCGACCTCACGCGTCTCCCGCCAGCACGTGCACAGCGTCTACGACGAGAACGTCCCGACCGACCTGACCGCGGACGCACCCTTCAACCTTGTCACCACCCAGACCGACAGTGCTGCGCCGGTCGACGGTTCCGGCGAACAAGACACCCGCACGACCAGCTACAAGTACGACCTGTCCGGCGACGAAACCGGCTGGAAGCTCGGCACCCCGTTGCAGACGGTCGTCGATCCCGGCACCAGCCCCCACTTGAACCTGACCACAACCACGAAGTATGACCTCACAACGGGCGCGCTCACCGCCCGGATCCTTCCCGCTAACCCATCCGGCGGGGACGCGCACGAAACCGATTTCGTCGCCTACACCGCCGGTGCCAACACCGCCGACAGCGCCTGTGGATACCAGCCCGACTGGGCCGGCCTCGCCTGCAAGCAAGCACCGGCTGCGCAACCCGGCACATCGGGACTGTCGAACATCCCAACCACCTACGTCACGAAATACAACCTGTACGGCCAGGCCGAAGAGACCGTCGACAAAGACGGCGCAACCGCGCTCCGCACGAGCGACGTCAGCTACGACGCCGCAGGCCGCACAACCAGCCAGTCGATCTCGAGCAGCATCGGCACCGCCGTCGACACCATTACCACCGCATACGACACAACCACCGGACTGCCGACTACGACCACCGACGCGACGCTGTCGCTGACCATCACCCGCACCTATGACGCGATCGGTCGACCCTCCACGTACCAAGACGCGGACGGGAACACCAGCACCGACACGTACGACGCGCTCGGCAACCTCCACAGCGTGTACGACGGCAAAGGCACCACCGCCTACACCTACGACACGTCCGCCGATCCGCGCGGTCTGCTCACCTCGATCAGCGACAGCGCCATCACCGGCAGCTGGACGGCGACCTACAACACCGACGGCAACCTCGCCACCGAGACCTTCCCGGGCGGGAACTTCACCGCCAGCTCGAGCTACGACGAGACCGGCGAAGCGACCGCACTCAGCTACACCTGCGCGGGATCATGCACTGGCACGAGCCCCTATGACTGGCCCACGTTCACCGACCACTACAACATCCACGGACAACGCACCGCAGACAGCGGCCTCCTCGAATCCTTCGCCTACGGCTACGACGCCGCCGGCCGACTCACCGGGACCTACGACGGACAACTCCTCAGCTGTCACACCCGCACCTACGGCTTCGACGCCGACACCAACCGCACCAGCCTCACCACTGTGAACGGCGGCATCTTCAGCGGCACCTGCCCACCCACCGGCAGCGGCACAACAACAACCCACACCTACGACGCCGCCGACCGCATCACCGACACCGGCACCACCTACGACACCCTCGGACGCACCACCGCGACACCCGCTGCCGATAGCCCCAGCGGCTACGCCACCACACTTAGCTACTACACCAACGACCTCGTCCACAGCATGGCCGCGAACGGCACAACCGTTACCTACAGTCTTGACCCCGACCTGCGAGCCCACAGCTGGAACGACGGAACCAACACCCGCACCAACCACTACACCGCCGACAGCGACAGTCCTACCTGGACCACCGAAAACTCCAGCGGCACCAACTGGACCCGCAACATCACAGCCTTCAGCGGACTCGCAGCCACCGTCGACCAAGCAGACAACGTCACCCTTCAGATGACGAACCTCCACGGCGACATCTTCAGCACCATCACCACCACCGAAACTGACTGGCTCAACGGCATCTTCGTCAACAACACCGCAACGTGGAGCGCCACCGACGAATACGGTAACCCCGAAACCACAGGACAGCCCGTCGGCACCCGCTACGACTACCTCGGCGCTGCCGAACGACAACGCGACACCAACAGCGGCCTGCAACTCATGGGATCTCGCGTCTACAACTCTGCGACGGGACGCTTCCTCCAAAGCGACCCGATCCTCGGCGGGGGCGCTAATGACTACTCCTACGGTGCGGGGGACCCGTTGGGCGGGAGCGACCTATCCGGCGACACATGGATAACTGGGCCCCTCCTAAAATCCAAGAGTCTGTGGTACGACATTGTCGTCCTGCGGGAGCAAGACGTGAATTTGGTGAGCATTAGTGCAAAGCAAGACGTGACCTTCTTTCGATGGTGGTACACATTGATCTTAATTCCGATACTCTCGGGGACTCCCTGCCGAGCATTCGTCGGCGGTCCGCCGGGCTGTGTAGAAAATCCACGTATAGTGAGTGTTACAGCCCATCACTACTTCGATTTGTATCGCATAATTCAGACTCAGGTCTTGAACGCTGTTCAACTGAAGCACAAAACGCTGTCTGATACTCTAGTTACGGTCTCAAGCTCTATCGTCTGGATGAGCGGGTGGAACTGCACGATTCCGAACTCCAAAAACGCAGGGGCGGAAAGAACGTTTCTATGGGCTGAGAGCATGAGTGGTCTACCTCCAGGATGCGCGCGAAGTGCAGGAATACCTGGGCTGAGATACCCTTAGACCGCCGTCGCGCCTCGTCGCCTGTGGGCGCTCGGGAGGACCCAACCGACCAAATGGAGTCGCGCCTGACATGAAGTCCATGCGTGCATTGCGCTCCGCGATCGTCGTCGGTGTAGTTCTGGCATTCGTGGGGTGCGGAGGTTCGGCGCAGAGGAACCTGCCCGCGGTGCAGCCCGATTCGGCTGCGCCGACGGTCGGCGCCCTCCCAACCGGGGTTAGCTTGCTCGGCGGCTGGAAGTTGGTCGCTCAGGGAGATACTTCGGGAGTCCGATGGTTACTTTCTCAGGGTTCGGATCCCACTATGGGCACATGTCGGGCTTTCGATTCGGACCCTCCCTTGCAGACCGGCGGACCGGCGCCACGCCCGGGCCTGCCAAGCATCCTCGGCGGATATAAGCGGCAGTGTTCGAGCGCTGCACTGAGACTTCCTTCGACTCCACCGGACGTTCGCGGTCTATGGTCAACCGTCGACCTCGTGAGACTCGATCGCAGCGTGCGGGGCGATTTTTCAGTCGTCGCGGGTGCCGCGGCGATCGGAGTGGAGAGCGTGACACTTCACTTCGCGGACGGATCCACAGCGGTCGTCCGTCCGTCGGCGTCGCGAACTTTTGTGGCCATTTCGCGACCCGCGCGACCGGCTCCTTCTTCGTTCGACGTGAAGTGGTCGGGCGGGCTCGTCACCTGCCGTCCAGTGGAAGAAGGCCCGAACCTCGGGTGTGGGTCTTCGCGCTAAGCGACGACAGTCCGTATCCGACATCGACGGTCGCTTCGATGCATGTGCGCACCTCGAGGTCGAGTCGGCTTGGTCTTATGCAAGCCGGCGCTGACGGACTTACTTCCGCTCGGGTTCTGATTCGAGATCGGGGGGTGTCCGGGTGGTGTAGTTCGTCCGCCATCTCGGACCAGGCAGTAAGTCGTGAGTCATCACCAACCAGCAAGCGGCCGAGAACGGTGAACGCCACGACCAATCGGGTCGTAGGTCTCAGATGCCGAAGATGAGGGGACCAGGAAAGGGTGGATACACCGAGTGCGCGTACGGCGTGCGCTTGTGGCTGTGCTCGATCCAAACTGCGATGACCACGTCCGACGTCGTGGTCGGATCCGATGGCGATGCCGGCGTGCGTTGCAGAGTCGCGTACTCAAGTCGAATACGAAGTCCCTCGACATAACGAGTTGGATCACCCCAGCGTGCGCCGGTAAGTTCAGCGTTGCCCGTTGTTAGCATGCGGAACTCCTGGCGGTCGGGCAGGCTGGTTGACTTCGATTCTGTGATCGTGCCCTCGACGCTCCGACGGTCGATCGCACCAGAATCGATCGCCGCCCACCACTGATCGCTCCCGAAGACGTAAGAACCTGTGGATAGTCCGTTACCCTCAAAGTTCGCGTTCTTGTCCAGAACGCGGAGCACGCGTTCCTTGTCCGCCCGAAGTTCATATATCAGGTCCCACTTCGTGCTTGTCACGCACGCAGAATATCCTCCTCTCAGCACCGAGGAGCCGCTGCCTAGCAACTATCCAGCGTACCGAGGCCTACACCGGCCACACAGTTTCGGCGACCCCTGCGGACCATTTTCGAGCAACTGTTGACCGGGCGCGTACGGAGCGAATATGAACCCGGCCGCGCCACCGACGCGGATTTGATCCGGGACGCTCGCGAGCGCGAATACGGAGCTGGCAATCAAGGCGCATTGAGCGAACCGAATATCTTCGTCTCGCAGGTACGGCTGATGGGATTCACGGCGCGTGTTCCCGCACTGGGAGGCCGACCCGGTTTTCTAGGCTGAGGGGCCGAAGCTCGACTGCCGGCAATCTGCCAAGCACGACTCGCACCCACCGGATCGCACGAGTACACACGTCCTCGCACGAAGGGTCCGCGTAACCCCTGATAGACGTGGTCAGGAGCACATCAGCTGACACTGTAGTGGCCGGCCTCGAGAGAGCCGTGTGTACAGACCAAGTCGATGTATCTGTCGAGCACGGCGAGTGTCCAAGTAGTGAGATCCGACAAAGGGCCATCGCTGGTCCTGCGCATCCGGGGGCTTCGGCAATGCCAGCGATCGGCGTTCCCATCTGATGTGCGCGAGGAAAGTGTGGATCGGCTGAAGCCAAGGATCGAGCCGAGCCCAGTCGCGGCCGATGGCTGCTTGCCAGTCCTGGTTGGGTAGGTGCGTACTCGAGCGCAGTAACCGACCAAATGGATTGGGGATGTTGGCGGGTCAGTGTTGGCGCGTAGAGCTCGAGTAACAAACGAGTGTGTACAAGCGCGCTCGATAGCGCAGCCTCGTCACCTTCGTACCTACCCTTTACGATGTTGCGACGAAGCGCAGCATAGAAATCGTCGGTCGCCGTGATCTGATGATGTTCATTCCATAAGTCGAGCTTCAGTACATCGACCATCTCATGGACAGCACGAAGCGTGTTTGTCATCGCGCTATTTGCTCCCATCGAGAGCATCTAGATATCGTTTGTATCTCCGTTCCGTATCGCCGATGAGGTCGGTGTAAGTGCGCACACCCAGGCGGCTACCGCGGACCTTCAGGGTTCGGTCGAGATCGGAGGACTTCTTGCTACCCACGAGTATGGCCTCGAAGCTCTTATGGTCAGTCTCGTACTCCTCACAGAGGACTACATAGCGTTCGAGCTGATTCAGGTCGGCGACGGTAAGCATGTGAGAAGGGCGCTTGATCTCGATGATTATGAGCTTCTTGTCTACCGCGCCGCAGACGAAGTCAGGCCGGTCTGTCTTGTACTTCTTGTCTTCTTTCTCAAGGGCCTTCGTGACGACAGTCCGGAGCTGACGATTGCTGTGCATCAACCAGTAGCGCTCGTCGACGATCCACATTGCCTGCTCGAGTAAGCGATGAATGGAGCCGTCCCCTCTGATTTCGTAGGTTCGCTCGTCAAGAACGCGATCACGAAATACCTTCAGCAATCCGACTCGGCGTTGCACCTCGCTGGTTACGGCGGTGATCTGCGTGATTGTGAGTTCTTCCATCAGCGCGCTGAGCTGTCGAATAGCCAGCTCGGGCTCGGCAGGGAGCTTCTTCACGATCTGTTGGATTGCGCTGCGATGACTCTCGTCGATCCCTACAAGAATTTCGGCAATGTCGGCAATCGCCGCCCCAAGCTGAGGGAGATCCTCTTGCGCTACGGCATCGAACTTCACCTTCTTGAGAAGTTCGACGACTACACCGGGGTTTCCACCAACGACTCCGTCGACATTCGCAGCCGTGCGTTGCGACTTCTTCCGCGCTGCCTCGAGTTGCTCCGCAACTTCCTCGGGGGTGTTCCAGCCGAGGAAGGATGCCAGCTCGGTGTCGACAATGTGTTTGATGGCCTCCCACTGATCGGAGGTGTTTATGTTGAAGGTGCTCCGATTGCCTGGCCACCATTTGTAAAGAGTGAGTCGAGGCTGATCAGACTTTGACAGCGGGTGACTATCGGCGACTTGTACCGACAGGCTCTTGTTGACTCGCCGGAGCTGCTTAACCCACTCAGGCGCCCACCGCGATCCTCCACACTGACTGCATTTCGTTGCCGTGGGAGAATTCAAGGTTCCGCATGAATCACAGACTCGTTGTTTCGCCGTTGCTTTGTTATCTTGGGAAGGCTTTCGCGCCATGATGGCAACTCCATTCGAGGCGCTTGCGCTCCACCTCGCGAGTCGCCAGAACTAAATACGAGGTCATTATCTCATACAGTGCGATCGCTGGCCATGCGTTGCGACGGCCACTCCGAGTCGTCTAGCAATTCGCGAGTGGGACCTCGAATGATCCTCCGTGCTTGGTCGACTGACTGTGCCGACCGGAGCTCCATGAGATTGGAGCCACCGAAGTTCGCGACTGCTTGCGATCGAAAGTGCAACCCGATCACCAAGGCAAGCTTGGCTCGCCGGCGTGCGGTCGGATCGTCGAGCTGCCAGCCGATTCGTAGGAAGGCAAGCTCATAGCTCGACACGAGGGCCAGGACATAGATGAACGGCAATGTCCCAACGGAGAGCCACATCGGTAGCGCGAGCTCACGGAGATCGCCCAACTTGTCAGCCTGACTCCAGTCCCCAACCAATCGCACGATCACGTAGCCGAGGAGAAGGATGCCGATGAGCCCAGCAACGACATCCAAGAATCGCTTGATGACAACGGTCTCTTGCTTGATGCCCGCAACAAGCGACATCAGCACGATCACTGTCACGAACGGCACCAGCACGAGTTCGACCGGAAGGCTAAAGACGTAGAGGTTGATGAAGAATTCGACGAGCACCGTGTAGCCAACCGCAGCGAGCAGCGCTCGGCGGAAGAAGTGCGGCTTCTTTCCCACCTCAGTGATGCTGAACAACGCGACAATCGCAGGCCCGAGCGACCAAATCAAAGTGTCCTTGACGAGTTCATCGTTCCAAATTCGGGCCTGCTCCCCAAGCCAGCACAGACCAACAATCCATGCCGCGAACAAGACGAACGGCACCCATATTTTCCAGCTGGTAGCGACCTTCACGACATCCCAGAGACCCTTCGCGACACCGGCTCGAGTGAGGGCCCATATTGCGAAGAGAGAAAGCCACGCGAGGCTTGCCCATTCCCGGTTGTTGAGCTGGTTGGCCGTGGCGAGAATCGTTGGTGGCATCTACTTCTTTCGACGGTTGTACGGCGACTGGTTCGTCGGCTTGAGACTCACGTTCAGGTCCTGGGCGTTGCTGCGCACAGACGCTTCGCTGCGCTCGAGCTTCAGCCCCATGACGCGAGTCCGCGTGTTTTCCCTCGCCAGCTTCTTCAGCTGCGTCTCTTCCTGCGGTGTCCACCGGGTAGCGGCCTTCTTTGGCTTCGACATGTTGCCCTCCTTCGATCATGGATTGTGCGCCCGAACATCTGTTCGGTCAATAGTGCCGAGTCGTGGGGTGAAGCGCCCGTCACATCCGGTGGTCGGCTAGGCCGTTCAGGACGCCGCGAAAGGAGCGATCGGATAAACTGGCTGCCAGCAATCTGCCAGCACGACTCGCACCTACGGGGTCATACGGGGACACACGTCCTCACAGCAAGGGTGGCCATAACCCCTGATAAACGTTGTCACGAGCACATCAGCCCACACCACATCCAACTGGGGTAGAGCTGCTCATAACCCGAAGGTCGCAGGTTCAAATCCTGCCCCCGCCACCAACGAAAATGCAGGTGAGGCCCGGTGCACAAGCGCCGGGTCTTCTGCGTGTGTACGGACCCGGTCCGATGCGGGTCGTGCGCTTGGGGGTGTACTTCGATCCCTCTCGGGTGAGAGAATGAAAGATTCGGCGTGGGCCCGCGTGGCCTGCGGGCGACCGGCTCGAACGAGACGAGGGAGCGGGTGGTGCTGCGATCGAAAGGCGGATCTCCGGGAGCACTCGCGCGGAGTCTGGTCGGCGTCGCAACCGTGGCCCTCGCGCTCGGTGCGACAGTGGTGTCGGCCACGCCGCAGGCGGCGAGCGCGACGTCGATCGCGCCGGCAACCCACGGCCACAAGATCGTCTTTCCCACCCAACAAGCGTGGCGGCGCAGCCACGTGCATCGCGACGCGGGCGCGGCGTTGGGTCAGGGCCGGCTGTCGTATCACGGCGGCATCGACGGCATCGGGGTGACGACCGGCCAGCCCCATGTGTACCTGGTGTTCTGGGGCTCCCAGTGGGGCTCGGCGACGCCCGGGACAGACGGTTACGTACACCTCTCTGGAGACGCGCAGAGTGTGGCACCGCGCCTCCAGGCGTTGTTCTCAGGTCTCGGTACCAACGGCGAGCTGTGGTCGGGCGTGATGACCCAGTACTGCGAGGGCGTGGCGATCGGCGCGACGTCGTGCGGCACGTCGATGACGCACGTCGCCTATCCCGTCGCTTCGGCGTTCGGGGGAGTCTGGGTCGACACGTCGTCGTCCGCGCCGTCGCAGGCGACCGACAATCAGCTCGCGACTGAGGCCGTCACCGCGGCCGCTCACTTCGGGAACACGACGGCGGCGTCGAATCGCAACGCGCAGTACGTCGTCGTGTCGCCGTCGGGCACACACCCCGGCGGCTTCAACACCGCGAGTGGAGCCTTCTGCGCGTGGCACGACTTCAACGGCGACACGACACTGGTCGGGGGCCCGTCGCCCTCGAGTTACGGCGACATTGCCTTCACGAACATGCCGTACGTTCCCGACATGGGCGCGAGCTGCGGCGCGAGTTACGTCAACACTGGCTCGGCCGGTGCGCTCGACGGCGTGACCATCATCGCGGGTCATGAATACGCCGAAACCCTGACGGATCAGAATCCGGGCGGGGGCTGGTACGACGCAGCCGGCTACGAGAACGGCGACAAGTGCGCCTGGATCGGCCTCGGCGGGACCGGGGGCGCCCGCGACGTTGCTTTCGCTACGGGGTCGTTCGCGATGCAGGGCACCTACGCGAACGACGGGCGCGCGTGCGAGATCAGCCACGCCGTGGTCGGTCTCACCGCCGCGCCGGTGGTGACGACGAACCCGGTGTCGCGCTCGGTGAGCGTGGGCCAGTCGGTGTCGTTCACGGCCGCGGCGTCCGGTGTGCCGACGCCGACGGTGCAGTGGCAGCGGTCGACCGACGGCGGCGCGACGTTCGCGAACGTGAGTGGCGCGACGTCGACGACGTTGTCGTTCACGACGGTTGCTGGTCAAGACGGCTACAGGTACCGCGCGGTCTTCACGAACACCGCCGGCACCGCGACGACCAGCGCCGCGGTGTTGAGCGTGTCGAAGCTGGCCCAGACGATCACGTTCCCGACATTGCCGGACGTGACCTTGGCGCAATCGCCGGTGACCGTGGCGGCGAGCGCATCGTCGGGTCTGGCCGTGACGTTCACGACGACGACGCCCCCGGTGTGCACATCCGGTGGCGCCAACGGGTCGGCGATCACGCTCGTCGGTGCCGGTCTCTGCACGGTGCAGGCCGATCAGGCCGGCGA
>Ga0075026_100000631_pt1 | contig 14457 bp, 15 predicted proteins | sample Str012_2_FD_71392 | JGI IMG/M metagenome (GOLD analysis project Ga0075026, IMG submission 71392) | Freshwater sediment microbial communities in response to fracking from Pennsylvania, USA - Straight Creek_MetaG_SC_2012 | ecosystem: Environmental > Aquatic > Freshwater > Creek > Sediment...
GATGCTCGAGGACCTCGCAGAAGACCACCACGTCGAACGAGTTGTCGGCGAACGGAAATTCGTCTTCTTCGACGTTGAACATGATCGTTTCGTGCTCGCGCCGGGTTCTCTCGCTCGAGCCGGGGCGAACGTACGAGACGCTCTCCGTCGACTCACCGCGTGTGCCGTAGAAGTTGACCAGCGTGAGATCGAGGTCGGTGTAGTCCTCGACGAGTTGGGTGGTGAAGAAGGGATTTGCTCCCAGCTCCAGGCATCGACCCTTCTCGTTGCGGATCAACGCCCACGTTTGGCAGAAGCGCCAGAAGGAATCATCGAGGTAGACGTCGAGGTGGCCGGCCGGCTCGTCGTTCACCGACCACGTGCGGAACATGGCCTCGAGATCGTCGAGGGTCACACCGTCGGGTACGGGGACGGCCGGCGACTTCCACACGGGCTCGGCGTCATCGAGTACCGGCGGAGCGACGGGCACGGCGTCGAGCACCCGGAGAACGCGGTTGCTCCCCCGAATGAGCAGGTTCTTGAATCGGGGCGGCATTCTGCGAGCCAGTTCCCCGAAGCGTGCGAGAGCCATGTGCCTCCGAAGGTCTGTGCGTCAGTTCAACGGCTTCGAGGTCACGACGCGGCTGACGGTCTCCGACGTCGTCCCGACCTTTGCCGTCAACGCGTAGGTGTGCTTCTTGCCGTCGCACGCGAAGTACTGCAGGTGATCCTGCGCACCGCCCGTGAACGTAGCGGCCTTGACTCCGTCGATCGAGAGGACGACCGCGCTCGCGCCCTTGGCCGTCCATTTGAGCTCGATCATCGTCGGCACGTTGCACGCAACCGGCGAGGCCGGGGTGATCGTGAAGGCGGTGATGACCGCCGGCGCGATCGTGGTGGTCGGGCCGCCGCCGATGGTTGTGGCCGGCGCGGGCGGGGTCGTCGTCACCACCGTGCTGGTTGCGACGCCGCTCGTGGAGGTGGTGCTGGTCGACGTGGTGGTCGTGGCCGGTGGGCCGGTCGCCTTCTTGGCGCTGCTACAGCCGGCGAGGCCGAGGAGCGCCGGAAGGGCGAGCCCGAGGGTGAGGACCGGGCCGAGTCGTCGCACAAACGGAGGATACGGCCACCTGCCTCCGTATCCTGGTCAAAGATGTCTGGGTTCGTCGATACCGCGCAGAGCAACGTGAAGGGTGGCGATGGTGGCGCGGGCTGCGTCGGATTCCGCCGCGAGTCGCACGTGCCGAAGGGCGGACCCGACGGCGGCGACGGTGGGCGCGGTGGGGATGTTTGGCTCCGTGCGAACCGCAACGTCGCGTCGCTGCTCGCCTTCCGGGACCACCCGCACCGCAAGGCCGGCTCGGGTACACACGGCAAGGGGCAGAAGCTGCACGGCAAGGGCGGCGCCGATCTCGTCGTCGACGTGCCCGAGGGCACCGTCGTGCGCTCGATGGACGGTGAGCTGCTCGCCGACCTGATCAACCACGGCGACACGTGGCTGGCGGCGCGCGGTGGGCAAGGCGGGCGCGGGAACGCGCGCTTCTTGTCGAACGCGCGCCGCGCGCCCAGCTTCGCCGAGCAAGGTGAGTACGGCGAAGAGCGTTGGCTGAAGCTCGAGCTGAAGCTGATGGCCGACGCCGCGCTCGTCGGGTTCCCGAACGCGGGCAAGTCCACGCTCATCTCGGTCGTGAGCGCGGCGAAGCCGAAGATCGCCGACTATCCGTTCACCACCCTCGAACCGCATCTCGGCGTCGTGCGCTGGCAGGATCACGACTTCGTGCTCGCCGACATACCGGGGTTGATCGAAGGGGCCGCCGAAGGGCGCGGTCTCGGCCACCAGTTCCTCCGCCACATCGAACGGGCGCGTGTGCTCGTGATCCTCTGCGACCTCGCGCCGGTCGACGGCCGCTCGGCCGGGGAGCAGGAACGCATCCTGCTCGACGAGTTGGGCCGCTACCGGCCCGAGTTGTTGGAACGGCCGCGTCTCGTCGTCGGGAGCAAGGCCGACGTCGCCGCACCCGAGGTGGAGTTCGACGGGCTGCGCATCGCGAGCGTCACCCGCGCCGGCCTCGACGAGTTCCGCGGCGCGCTCGCGACGCTGATCGAAGACGCGCGTGCAGCCGAAGGTCAGCACGAGCCCTACGTCGTGTTCCGGCCCGAGGAGCAGGGCTTCTCGGTGGTGCAGGAAGGTCCGAAGCAGTGGCGCGTGCAGGGTCGGCCCGCCGAGCGCGCGGTCGCGCTCGCCGATCTCACGAACCCCGAGGCGATGGCGTACATCCAACAGCGCCTGCAGCGGATGGGCGTGGAGAAGGCGTTGAAGCGCGCGGGCGCGACCGACGGCGACACCGTGCACATCGGCGACCACGAGCTCGTCTACGAGGAGCCCCTGTGATCACTCCTGTTTCGGTGGCGACGTAAATGGCGCAGGTGTCGGTCGTGAAGGTCGGGACCTCGTCGATCGCGAGGGAGTCGGGGGAGCTCGACGACGACGCGTTGACGAAGTTGGCCGCCGACATCGCGGGCGCACGCGCGGGCGGGCACGAGGTCGTGCTCGTCATGTCGGGCGCGATCGCGGCCGGTATGCCGGTACTCGGCCTGCAGCGCCGACCGACCGACATGGGAACACTGCAGGCGATCGCGGCGGTCGGTCAACCACTGCTCCTGGAGCGCATGAATGCGCTGCTCGGGGCGCACGGAATCGTCGCGGGTCAGGTGTTGCTCACGCCGTACGACTTCGCGCATCGAAGTCAGTATCTCCACGCCCGGGAGACCTTGCAGCGCCTGCGTGAGCTGCGCGTCCTGCCGATCGTCAACGAGAACGACACCGTCGCCGACGACGAGATCCGCTACGGCGACAACGACCGGCTCGCGGCACTCGTCGCCCATCTCGTGCACGCCGAGACGCTGTTGTTGTTGACCGACACCGGCGGCCTGTTCACCGCCGACCCGCGCCACGACGCGGACGCCTCGCTGATCGAGGAGATCGTCGAGGTCGACGAAGCGCTCGAGAAGGCGGCCGGCGGCGCCGGAACCGAACGGGGCAGTGGCGGGATGGCGAGCAAGCTCGCGGCCGCGAAGATCGCGGCGTGGTCGGGGGTGCGCGCGGTCATCGCGTCGGCATCGGTCCCGAACGTGATCGCCGATGCGCTCGCGGGGCGCGCGGTCGGCACGTCGATCGCGCCGCGTCCGACGCGGCTTTCGTCGCGCAAGCTGTGGATCGCGTTCGCGCAGGGTTCGGAAGGCCGGGTCACGGTCGACCCGGGCGCACGCCGTGCGCTCGTCGACGGGGGCAAGTCGTTGCTGGCCGCGGGTGTGCGCGAGGTCGAGGGCACGTTCGACGTCGACGCACCGGTCGAGATCGTCGGCGACGACCGGCGCGTGTTCGCCAAGGGTCTGTGCCGTTACGGTGCGTCGCAGCTACGCGCGGTCGCGGGCAAACGCACCGCGGATCTGCCGAGTGGTTCGCCGCAAGAAGTCGTGCACCGCGACGACCTCGTCGTGCTGCCGTAACATTCGCGCGCTCACTGCGGTGCACGATACGTGCGCCGCGGGCGTTCGCTTGCTGGCGAGTTCGCTTCGCCTTCGGCGGCGCTCACCGCATCGTGGGTCAGGTCGGCGCGATCTCGGCGGCGATCGATTCGGGCAACGGGTTGCCGCCGTCGAGATGGCCGGTCATCGCGTACGGCCGGATCCGGATGAACGCCTCTCGTTTGTGGAAGGGCTTGGCCCGGCCGATCGCGATCGCATCGTTGTGCGCGTGACCCGCCGCGAACGCGTACGCGCGCGTCGCGTCCGACGATTCCCACAACGAGCACGTCGAGACGAACGGCGGGCGCGCGAGACCGGTCGCCCACATGAGGCCGGGCGCGTCGACGACCTGTCCTTCGGCCTTGGCGCTCGCGCGTATGAACGGAACGAGCCGGGTCGGCTTCACCCATCCCATCGTGAGCACCGCGACCGGGCCGTCGTGTTCGATGGTGCGCGACTTCGGCAGATCGTCGGGGAGTCCCGGCCACCCGCCCCACGCGCGCAGTGGTTCCAGTCGCACGCTCCAACCGCCGGCGAGCGCGGCGGCGACGGGTGAGTCGGCGAGGAACCGGTCGAGCGCGCCGTCGTCGTCCCAGAACGCGACGAGGGCCACGCGCCCGAGATCGGGCTTCGGGCGCAGGCTTGCGCTGAGCGGCGCGGCGAGCCCCAGTTCGGCGTGGCGCAGTCCGGGCGCCGTGATGCGCGACGGGCGTTTGGCGACGAGGGGAAGCGAACGGCGGGGACCGAGGTCGGCGATGTGGACCGAAGCGAGCATGGAACCTCCCGAAGGCGACCGGCGCCGCGCGCCCCGGCCGGGCTGCGTCGCCGTCACGACGAGTCTTCCGCGGCCGGCGGGTCGCGATCGCATCGGGCCGCGGCGGCGCGACCCGTGCTCACGCGGGGTATTCGACGGCGTGTGGTCCGAAGGTGAAGGTGGCGTAGGTGAAGTCGCCGTCGGGCAGGTGCCAGACGGCCGAGCCGCGCGTGGGGACCGCGCGACCGGCCCCGCGGGTCCAGCCCGAGATCGGCGTCGTCCACTCGGCGCGGACGAGTCCCCCCGGGAGGGCCGCGTACCGGTCGTTGGTGCTGAAGTCGTGGGGCGCACCCTGTTCGTCGAGGAACACGCGCGCGGTGACCAGCATTTCCGCGTCGCGCAGCGAGACGTCGAACGAATCGTCGTCGACGCTCGCGAAACTCACCTCGGGCCGCAGGAGCATCGACGGCGCCATCATCACCGCGTCGTTGAGGTACGTGCTCAACTCGCTCAGGTCCGTCTCGGGCCCGTGCCCGTCAGCGACGGTGACGAGTCCGAGCAATTTGCCGCGCATGTGGCCCTGACCGCGCACGTAACTGTCGCGGCCGACCATGGGCACGAAGCCGGCGAAGTCGATGCGCATGTGAAAGAGCCGGGCGATCTCCGCGGCCGAGTTGAACTGCCAGCACTCGCACGGCATGAACTTCTGGCCGGGACGCATGCGAAACCGCCCGTGCATATGAGCGCGGAACCACGCGTCGCGGGGTCGGCCGACGACGCCCATGAAGTGCATGTAGCGCCGGGCCGCTTCGGGGAGGTGCGCGAGGTCGGCTTCGCGGATCGGCGCGTCCGTCGACGTGGGTGGGGCGCCGATCGAAGCCGCGACGTCCTCGTCGAGCTCGGCCCGGAGGTCGCGTCCGAACGGCCGGAGCAGCCGCGTCACGTGGCCCCGAGCAGATCGGGCGCAACGACGGTGAGCTCGGCCCGCCGCCGGATCCCTTGCAGCATCTGGCGCGCCATGACGAAATCGGTGGGTATTGCCATCCAATACAGCGCGGCGATCCACCGGGGCGCGAGCGCGGCGCGCGACCGGATCAGGAGGCGCGTCCGTCCGCCGTCGAGCGCGTCGAGGCTGAACGTCCACGACCAGTTCATCGACGCGGCAAACCGGGCGCGCCACGACAACGGGAGGTGCTCGCGCGAATGCAACACGAGCGTGCGGTCGCGTTCCATCCGGGCAACGACGAACCCACACTGCGTCTCCGGCGGCCCATCGGGAACGGAGTCGCCGAGGCCGAGATGTTGAAGTTCGGCGACGATCCGATCCGCGCTCGCGTGGTTCGCGGGAAAGAGGAGCCGGTCGACCCAACGGGCGGTGTACCAACCGCCGCGGTGCCAGCCCATCTGCACGAGCCACGGCCAGACGCACTCGGCGGGCGCGTCGATCGTGATGGCGTGGTTCGTCACGAGCGTGGGGTGCACGACGAGTTCGTCGCCGGGCCGCGCGCTCCGGCGCTCCGCGGGGGTCGAGCTCCACGTCCGCCCCAGCACGTGCGCGACCCCGTACGCACCGCCGAACACCGCGAGAGCGCATGTCGTCCGCGGCTTCACTCGCCGCGGTCGGGAACGGCCCGGGCGTGTACTTCCGTCCACGGCGACCTCCTTGGCGTGTTCGGCTCCTCCGGCGTCCTCGGTTCCTCGGGCGCATCGGCGACGCCTCGGGTCCACTGTGATCGCCCGGCCCCGGGCCCCGACAGGGCCGATGGACCTTGGCGGTGCAGGCTTTGGCGGGGCGAAACGGCCGGACTTGACCGTTGGGTCAAGGGGTAGCCTTCTGGGATGAGTCCCGTCATCGAGCTCGGCCGCCGGGCCAAGGCCGCGAGCAGATTGCTCGCCGGGGCGCCGACCCCGGCCAAGAACGGGGCGCTCCTCACGGCGGCCGATCTGCTGGCGGAGCGGGCCAACGAGATCCGGGCCGCGAACGATGCCGATCTCGAAGCCGCGCTTGCGGGCGGCATGACGGCCGGGCCGCTCGACCGTCTCCGGCTGACCGACTCCCGCCTCGAAGGCATGGCGAACGGGCTGCGTACCGTCGCCGCGCTGGCCGATCCGGTCGGCGAGGTGCTCGATGGTTGGCGCCGCCCGAACGGCCTCGAGATCGTGCGCACGCGCGTTCCGCTCGGCGTCGTGGCGATCATCTACGAGAACCGGCCGAACGTCACGAGTGACGCCGCCGGTCTGTGCATCAAAGCCGGGAATGCGGCGCTGCTGCGCGGTTCTTCGTCGGCGCTCCGTTCGAACATCGTCGTCACGCAGGTGTTGCGCGACGCGCTCGTGAAGCACGGCCTGCCCGACGACGCGGTGATACTCGTGGAGGACACTGCCTACGAGACCGCGACCGAGGTCATGCAGCTGACCGACTACGTCGACTGCCTGATCCCGCGCGGTGGCCCCGCGCTGATCCAGAGCGTGCGCGACAACGCGAAGGTTCCCGTGATCATCGACGGCGACGGCAACTGCCACGTGTACGTCGATGCGGCCGCCGACCTCGACCAGGCGCTGAAGATCCTCGTCAACGCGAAGACGCAACGGCCGAGCGTGTGCAACGCGGCCGAGTCGCTGGTGGTCCACGCCGCGGTGGCCGACGTGTTCGTGCCGCGCGCGGCCGACGCGCTGCACGCGCAAGGTGTCGAACTCGTCGGGGACGACGAGGCGCAACGGCGATCCGGGCACGTCGGCGCCGCGACCGACGAAGATTTCGGGCGCGAGTACTCCGACCTGAAGATGTCGGTGGCGATCGCGGCCGATCTCGGCGCCGCGATCGCGCACATCAACCGTTACGGCACGGGCCACACCGAAGCGATCCTGACGCAGGATCTCGAGGCGGCGCGTCGCTTCACGCACGAAGTCGACGCGGCGGCCGTCGTCGTGAACGCGAGCACGCGTTTCACCGACGGGGAAGAGTTCGGGTTCGGCGCCGAGATCGGTATCTCGACGCAGAAACTGCACGCTCGCGGCCCTATGGGGCTGCGGGAATTGACCACTTACAAATACGTCATCTGGGGTGAAGGGCAGGTACGAGGGTAATGGGCGAACGGTTCGCATCCGTCGACGCGACGGCCGCAGCACTGCGCGAAGTCGACTACCTATCCGACTCGAGCATCGCGGGTGTCGTGTTCCTGGCCGACCGGCTCGGCAAACCCGTGCTCGTCGAAGGCCCGGCGGGCGTCGGCAAGACCGAGCTGGCCAAGGCCGTCGCGCAGACACTCGGCGCGCGCCTCATCCGGCTGCAGTGCTACGAAGGTCTCGACGAGTCGAAGGCCATCTACGAGTGGAACTACAAGAAGCAGCTGCTGCGCATTCAGGCCGACCGTGAGCACGAGCGCGACTGGGAGACGGTCGAGTCCGACATCTTCTCCGAGGCGTTCCTGCTCACCCGACCGCTGCTCGAGGCCATCCGGGCCGACGAGCCCGTCGTGCTGCTCATCGACGAGGTCGACCGCGTCGAGATCGAGACCGAAGCGCTCCTCCTCGAGGTGCTCTCCGACTTCCAGGTCTCGATTCCCGAGCTCGGCACCATCGTCGGCAAGCAGATTCCGCTCGTCTTTCTCACCTCCAACAACACGCGTGAGCTGTCGGAGGCGCTGAAGCGCCGCTGCCTGTTCCTGCACATCGACTATCCCGACATCGACCGGGAGAAGGAGATCGTGCGGGTACGCGTACCCGAGGTCGACGCCGCGCTCGCCGAACAGATCGCCAAGGTCGTCAACTCGATCCGCAACATCGACCTGAAGAAGTCGCCGTCGATCTCCGAGACGATCGACTGGGCCCGCACCTTGGTGTTCCTCGGCCGCAACGAGATCACGCCCGATGTGCTCGGCGACACGCTGCACGTGTTGTTGAAGTACCAGAGCGACATCGCCAAGGCGCGCAAAGAGCTGGGCGTCGACGCGCCCGCAGTCATCAAGAAATAGCCGGTGTACGGGAACAAGCTCGGCCAGGTGATGGCGGGCAAGGGGAGTGGTGACGTGACGATCCTGCCGACCGAGCCGCACATGCTCGACGTGTTGCAGGGTTTCGTGCACGAGCTCCGCACCGCGGGTCTTCCCGTCTCGATGACCGAGAACCTCGACGCGATGCGCGCGGTCGAGTTCGTTCCCCTCGACGATCGCGCGTCGTTCAAGGCCGCGCTCGGCGCGACGCTCGTGAAGAACGCGGGTCACTACCGGGTCTTCGACACGGTGTTCGAGGTCTTCTTCTCGATGTTCTCGCCCGGCGTGAATGCCGACGGCGAATCCAACCTCGACGCCGAGGCGCAGGCGAACTTCGACGAGCTCCGCGCCGCGATGGACCAGGGCGGCGCGATGAGTCAGGTGTCGAACGAGGAGCTCGCGCAGATGCTCCTCGACGCCCTGATGCGCATGGACCAGAACGAGATGAAGATGTTGGCGGGCGCGGCCGTGGCGCGGTTCGCAGGCATGGAACCCGGTCGACCTGTCGGTGGTGCGTACTACCTGTATCGCACGCTGCGTCAGCTCGACGCCGACGGGCTCGTCACGAAGATGATGGCCCGCGCACAGGAAGAAGAGCAGATCGGCGGCGGCTCCTTCGACGAACGCCTCGCGCGCGAAGACTTCGAGGGCCGGCTCAAGGTGCTCAAGGAGATGATCGAGGCGGAGATCCGGCGCCGCCTCGTCGCCGATCGCGGAGTCGAGGCCATGGCGCGCACGCTGCGCAAGCCGCTCCCCGAAGACGTCGACTTCATGCATGCGTCGCGCGACGAGATGCAGATGTTGCAGCGGGCCATCTATCCGCTGACCCGGGCGCTGGCCGCGCGGTTGGCGCAACGGCGCCGGCACCGTCGTCGTGGTCAGCTCGATTTCCGCCAGACGGTTCGCCACTCGATGTCGTTCGGCGGTGTGCCGGTCGAGCCGAAGTTCAAGCGGCCGCGCCCGTCGAAGCCGGAGATCATGGTCGTCGCCGACATCTCCGGATCGGTCGCGTCGTTCGCGCGCTTCACGTTGCAGTTCGTCTACGCGATGCAGAGCGAGTTCTCGAAGGTGCGGTCCTGGGTCTTCATCGACGGCATCGACGAGGTCACGCGCTTCTTCGACGAGTCGCAGGAGCTGAGCGAAGCGATCCACCGCGTCAACACCGAAGCCGACGTGGTGTGGGTCGACGGCCACAGCGACTACGGCCACGCGTTCGAGGTGTTCCACGAGCGCCACATCCGCGAGGTCACGAAGAAATCGTCGGTGATCCTGCTCGGCGACGCGCGCAACAACTACCACGCGTCGCAGGCATGGACGGTTGCGGAGATGCAGAAGCGTGCCCGCAAGGTGTTCTGGCTCGATCCCGAACCGCGCGGCTACTGGGACACCGGCGACTCGATCGTGTCGGAGTACGCGCCGTATTGCGACGGCGTCTACGAGGTCCGCAACCTGCGCCAGCTGCAGAAGTTCGTCGCGGACGTCGTCGAGGCCTGACCGCGAGCGCGAGCTACCGAGGTCGGCGCACGAGCGTCCACACCGGTGGGACTCCTGCGACATCCACCTTCTCGATGAGCTCGAACGCGTGCCGCGCGTAGTACGCGAGGTTCTCTTCCTTCTGCGTCTCGAGGTAGGCGCTGAGGCCTTCGGCGTCGCACTGGTCCAGCACGGGCTGCAACACCGCAGTACCGGCACCGGAGCGTTGGTACAGCGGATCGGTGCCCAGAATCGCAAGGTAGAAGTGCGGCTCGTGGATCTCGTGGTGCGCTTTGTCGAGCGCGCCGAGGAGGCGGAGCGCGCCGGCGAGTCGTCGTCCGGTACGAAAGAACGACGGTGAGGCGCGCAGGTTGGTGAGGAGGTCGCGCCGAACGCCGCGCGGGTACGCGCCCGACGGGAGCCACACCGCCGAACCTGCGACTTTGCCGTCGGTGTGCGCGACCCAGATCTCACCGAACGGCGTCGCGTCGGTGACGCTCGCGCCCATGAAGGAGATGAGGCCCTTGCTCTGGGCTATCGGGTCGGGCATGAAGTAGCCGAACAGTGGATCGTCGTAGAACGCACGGGCGAGTCCGCCGACGACGGCGGAGCGCTCGCCGGGCTGCATCCGGCCGACCTCGAACGTTCGAGTTGCCATGGGGCGAGCGTACGCTGAATCGATGGCCTCGCCCCAAGATCCCGTGCCCGGCCGCGTCGCGCGCGTCGACCGCGGCTGGGCGACGGTCATGACCGAAACCGGAACCGTGCGGGTGCAGCTGGCCGGTCGCGAAGTCGTGACCGGCGACGACATCACCGTGCAGCACGGCAAGGTCGTCGACGTGCTCCCGCGCCGGTCCGCGTTCGTGCGCGGCGACGCGGGGGAGGGGCGGTCGCGCCGACCCCAGGTCGTGGCCGCGAACGTCGACTTCGTGTTCGTTGTTCAGTCGTTGAACAACGGGCCGAACATCCGTCGCCTGGAGCGTGAGCTCGTGCTCGCATTCGAGAGTGGCGCGACGCCGGTGGTGGTGCTGTCGAAGGCCGACCTCGTCGATCCGGACGGCGTCGAGGCCGGGGTCGAGATCGCTCGTTCCGCCGCGGCCGATCTCGAGGTCGTCGTGACGAGCGCGATCACGGGCCTCGGCCTCGAAACCCTGCGCGCGCTCGCGCGTCCCGACCGCACGGTCGCCCTCATCGGCGCGTCGGGCGTGGGGAAGTCGCGGCTCGTGAACGGCTTGATCGGCCGCGAGGCGCAGGAGGTGGGCGAGGTGCGCGAGAACGACCAGCGCGGGCGCCACACCACAACTGCGCGCGAGCTCGTCGATCTTCCGGGCGGCGGTTGGTTGGTGGACACGCCGGGGATGCGATCGGTCGCGTTGTGGGAGGCCGACGAGGGTTTGAGCCGCGTGTTCTCCGACATCGAGGCGCTCGTCGCCCAATGTCGATTCCGCAATTGCTCGCACGGTCCGGAACCCGACTGTGCCGTGCGGGCGGCGATCGAGAGTGGCGCGCTCGACGCGGCCCGCTTCGAGCACTACCGGAAGCTCGATCGCGAGCTCGACGAGAACGCGCGCGCGACCTAGTCCGAGAGGTCTAATCCGAAAGGATCGTCCCGACGCGATCGGCGATGCGCGCGAGCGCGAGGAGTTGGCGTCGTTCGCGCCGGCGAAAGGGGTGACCGTCGCGGCCGACGAGCAGGACCACGTCGCCGGTCGGCAACGGCGCGACCGCGAGGTCGTCGGGTCCGGCATCGCCCGCGGCGACGATCGGTGACGCGGCGGTTCCGGCCGCGAGCGCTTCCAGGACCGAGGGATCCGGAATGTCGAACCCCGCGGTCACGAGCGCGACGTCACCGTGCAACATCACGGCCCAGTCGGCCGCGAACTCTTCGCGCACACTGTCGACGAGCCGTTGCATGAGCTCCTCGCGCGACTCCGCGCCCGAGAGGTGCTCCACCGATTCGAGCGCGTCGAGCCGGGGATCGGGAAACGTGGCGACCTCGCGCCACTGCTCGACCGACGCGCCGTCGACCTCTTCGATCTCACGCACGAGCAGGGAGACGAGGTCCTTGTCGGGGAGCATCACCGCGAACTCGTCGACCGCGACGTGTTCGCTGCGTTCGAGAACATCGATGCCGACGATGTCGCCGCCGATTGCACCGATACGGGAGGCGACCAGGCCGAGCGCGCCCGGTCGGTCGGGGAGCCAGACGCGCACCACGAGGCTGGGCATCGGAGCAGGTTAGGACGCGCTCCGAGCGAGAAAGGGGGTCGCAACACGCCGTTCACAAGCCCTTCTCGTACACTCGCCCGGTGGAGCGCCTCGGCCTGCTCGGCGGCACGTTCGACCCCGTCCACATCGCGCATCTCGTGGCGGCCACGGCCGCGCGGGACCAGCTCGGGCTCGACCGGGTGCTCGTCGTCGTGGCCGGCGATCCGTGGCAGAAGCGGGGCCGGGTCGGCGCGCCCGCCGATGCCCGGTTCGAGATGGTCGCGGCGGCTCTCGACGGCGTCGATCGACTCGTTGCGTGCCGGATCGAGATCGATCGGCCGGGCCCGACCTACACGATCGACACCGTCGAGACGCTCCTGGCCGAGGGAGAGCGCGAACTGTTCCTGATCGTGGGAAGCGATGTCGCGGCGTCGCTCGACACCTGGCACCGGGCGGACGCCCTGCAGGCCGCGGTGACGCTCGCGGTCGTCGACCGGGAAGACGTCGCGCCCTCGATACCGCCTGCAGGTTGGCGCTGCGTTCGGGTCCACATGCCCCGCCTGGACGTCTCGTCGACCGACCTCCGCCGCCGCATCGCGGCGGGCGAATCGGTCGACTATCTCGTGCCGCTCCCGGCGGCGCGGGTTCTGCGCCAACGCGGTCTCTACACTGGGCGGTGATGGCCCGACGGAGTGGCGAGACGACCCGCAAGCGTCGGTCGCGCCCCGAGCGTCGGTCGCGCGAGGTCTGGGGCATCCTCGGCGTCGTCGTTTTGGCCACCGCATCAGGATTGCTGGCCGCGCACTTCGGTACCCGTCGTGCGTGGGAGACGACGCCCACCAACTCACCGACCTCGACGTCCGTTCCCGCCGTCGACCCGCAAAGGATTCCGTGACCAAAGCCGAACGCACGACGAGCACACAACCCATCACGAGTACCGAGCGGGCGCGTATTTCAGCTCGTGCGTGCGACGACAAAAAGGGTGAAGACATCGTCGTGCTCGACGTGGCCGAGATCATGGGCATCGTCGACGCGTTCGTCATCGTTCATGCGTCGAACACGCGGCTCGTGCGCGCGATCGTCGACGAGGTCAAGGCGCAGCTGCTCGAGCGCGCGGGCGTGAAGCCGCGTTCGATCGAAGGTCTCGACGACACCACCTGGGTGCTCCTCGACTACGGCGACCTCATCGTGCACGTGTTCCTGGAGGAGACGCGCGAGTTCTACGGTCTCGAACGCCTCTGGACCGACGCCCCCCGCATCGTCTGGAACGGCGCGGCCGCCGTTTAACGCCCTCCGTCATGTCCGTGACAGAATCGGCGGATGTTCACTTCGAGGCCCATCGTCGTCGCGGCTTGTGTCGCGGCGTTGTCACTTCTCGCCGGTGCCTGCGGTAGCTCGTCCAAGGCCACACCGACGGCGACGACCAGTCCGACTCCGGCGGACCCCGCGCCCTACGCGAAGCCGGGTCCGTACGCGGTCGGCGTGACGTCGATGCAACTCGCGGGGGGCCGCAAGGTCGCCGTGTGGTACCCGGCGGACAAGACGACGACGTCCGGGCACGCGCAGGAGTCGATCGACATCGCGAGCATGTTGAACCCGGGACTGCAGAAGCTCGTTCCGGCCGAGGATCACATCCTGTACAAAGACGATGCGTTCGTCGATGCGCCCGCGGCCACGACGCCCGGGACCTATCCGCTGGTCATCTTCAGCCACGGCTTCGCGGGTTATCCCGCGCAGTCGGTGACGTTGACGACGCATCTTGCGTCGTGGGGGTTCGTCGTCGCCGCGCCGAATCACGTCGAACGGTCTCTCGACGGGCTGCTCGGTACCGCGGCGCAAGGGGTGCCGAAGTCGACCGACCTCGCGGTGCTGCAGGCGACGATCGCGCTCGTGGAGAAGGCGGCGAACGGTTCGGGACTGCTGCACGGTTTGATCGATCCCGACCGCGTTGTCGCGGCCGGTCACTCGGCCGGCGCGAACGCGGCGTACCGGCTGGCGTCGGCCGACCCGCGCATCAAGGCATGGATCTCGTACTCGGTCGGATTCGACGGACAGGGTGGCCCCGCACCCGCGCCGCCGGCGAAGCCGGGCATGGTGATGCTCGGAACGACCGACGGGATCATTCCGGCCGCGTCGAGCGTGAAGGTCTACGACGGAATGAACGATCCGAAGTACCTCGTGAAGATCGCGGGCGCCGGCCACCTCGTGTTCGCCGATATCTGTCTCATCGCGCGGAGTCGGGGCGGTCTGATCGGCATCGCGAAGGCGATCAAGCTCCCGATCCCGCCGCAGTTGTTCAAGCTCGGTTCCGACGGCTGCCTCACGCCGCACCCACTGCCGGAGACGGCGTTCCCCGCCATCGATCAGCTGAGCGTCGGCTTCTTCCGCTGGGCGCTGCACATCGACCCGCAACCCGTCGGGCTGAGTACCGAAGCGGTCGCCGGTCTCGGCGGGAACGTCACGGTGACGCACGAGGGCTGAACGGCGCGGCTCCCTTGACACGTTAGATTGTCCTAACGTATTGTC
>Ga0075026_100000632_pt1 | contig 14453 bp, 12 predicted proteins | sample Str012_2_FD_71392 | JGI IMG/M metagenome (GOLD analysis project Ga0075026, IMG submission 71392) | Freshwater sediment microbial communities in response to fracking from Pennsylvania, USA - Straight Creek_MetaG_SC_2012 | ecosystem: Environmental > Aquatic > Freshwater > Creek > Sediment...
GGCTTCACGCAGGACGACAGCCACATCTACTGCACCGAGGAGCAGTTGCAGGAAGAGATCATCTCGCTGCTCGACTTCGTCATGAGCGTGCTGCGCGCGTTCGGTTTCACCGATTTCACGGCCAACCTGTCCACCAAGGACCCCCAGAAGTACGTGGGCAGCGACGAGAACTGGGACCGCGCCACCGAGGCCTTGCGCATGGCCCTCGAGAAGTATGGCCTCGACTACAAGATCAAAGACGGCGACGCCGCGTTCTACGGTCCGAAGATCGACATCGACGTGAAGGATGCCATCGGCCGCAAGTGGCAGCTCAGCACCATCCAGTGCGACTTCAACCTGCCCGAGCGATTCCAGCTCGAGTACATCGGCGCCGACGGCGTCCGCCGTCGCCCCATCATGTTGCACCGTGCACTGTTCGGGTCGATCGAGCGGTTCTTCGGTGTGCTGCTCGAGCACTACGCCGGTGCGTTCCCCACCTGGATGGCACCGGTGCAGGCACGTGTGCTGCCCGTGGCCGAGGCGCACGAGGCGTACGCCGACGAGGTCGTCGCCCGGCTCGGCGCCGCCGGATTCCGGGTCGACCTGGTCGAGGCGAACGATCAGCTGGGCAAGCGCATCCGCACGGCCAAGCTCGAGAAGATTCCGTACGTGTTGGTCGTGGGCGACGACGACGTGGCCGCAGGCACTCTGGGGGTGAACCCGCGCGGTGGTGAGGTCGAGCGAGGGGTGGCGCTCGAGGCGTTCGTGCAACAACTCGCCGACGAGGTCGCGACGCAGTTGGCCGTCGACTGAACCACCGTCGAGCGCCGCTAGGTTCTTCGTCGTGTCGGCGCTCGATCGCATCTGGAACGGCTGGCGAAGCCAGTACGTCAACGAATCAGGATCGCGCGCGGCGACCGACGAGGGCAGCGTGTTCACGCAGATCCTCCGCTCGGGCCTCAGCGACGACGAGGCCTACATCATCCATCGCGGTGCACACACGTTCGCATTGCTCAACGCGTTCCCGTACACATCCGGTCACCTCATGGTGCTGCCGTATCGCGAGGTGGGCAATCTCGAGGATCTCACGGCAGACGAAGCCGCAGAGCTGTGGCCCACGGTCACGCACGCCGTGCGGGCGGTGAAGGCTGCGTACTCGCCCGGTGGGGTCAACGTGGGCATCAACCTCGGGCGGGCCGCCGGTGGCAGCATCAGCGAGCACCTGCACGTGCACGTGGTGCCGCGCTGGTCGGGCGACGGCAACTTCATGACCGCGGTGGCCGAGGCGCGCACGTTGCCCGAGCCCCTGTCGCACTCGGCGGCCAAACTTCGAACGGCCTGGGAGGCCTGACATGCGCGCAGTGGTGTTGCACACACATGGTGGCCCGGAAGTGCTCACCATCGACGACGTCGCCGATCCGGTGCCCGGTCCCGACGAGGTGGTCGTCGACATCGCCGCCACGGCACTCAATCGTGCCGACCTGCTGCAGCGCATGGGCCTGTACCCCGACCCGCGCGGTCGCGTGCCGGAGGTACCGGGCCTCGAATTCGCCGGCGTCGTCAGCGCCGTGGGCGAGCGTGCGCGCATGTGGCAGGTGGGCGATCGCGTCATGGGCATCGAGGCCGGAGGCGCCTACGCGGAGCGCATCGCCACCCACGAGCGCCAGTTGCTCGCCGTGCCCGCCGGCATCGACCTCGTCGACGCAGCGGCGATTCCCGAGGTGTTCCTCACTGCGTGGGACGCACTGGTGCTGCAGGGAGCGCTCACCAGCGGTCGTTGGGCGCTCGTGCACGCCGGTGCCAGCGGCGTGGGCACGGCCGGCATCCAGATCGCCAAGGCCATCGGCGCGCGAGTTGCCGTCACCTGCTCGTCCGGCAAGGCCGACGTGTGTCGCCAACTGGGCGCCGATCTCGTGCTCGAGCGCTCACCTCACGACTGGCTCGCCGATGCTGCGGCCGCGGTGCCCGACGGGTTCCACACCATCCTCGACGTCATCGGGGGCGACGAGATCGATCGCAACCTGCAGGCCGTCGCCCTGCGCGGCACCATCGTGCAGGTGGGCCTGATGGGCGGCGGTCGCACACCGGTCAACGTCGGGCTGTTGCTGGGCAAACGAGCCACGTGGGTGGGTACCACATTGCGCACGCGCCCGCTGGAGGAGAAGGTGGCTGTCACCCGTCGCTTCGCGGCCGAGATGCTGCCGTTGTTCGACACCGGCCAGTTGCGGCCCGTGATCGACAGCCGTTACCCGTTCGAACGGATCGCCGACGCGCACCGTCACATGGAGGCGAACGCCAACGCCGGCAAGATCGTCGTCGTTCTGTAGCGGCGTGCGTCAGCCGACGTGCACGCGGATGGTGTGGTGGCCGGTGGCGCCATCGGGAGCCACATCGCTGCGAGTGGCCGGTTGGGTGGCACCCGTCTTGTCGGTGGCTCGCACCTCGACGGTGTGGGTGCCCGCGGTGGCGTTCCAGTCGAGCACCCACTGACGCCAGGCGTCGTTGCTCACATCGGTGGCCAGACGGGTCTCCTGCCACGGTCCGTCGTCGACCTTCACCTCCACCTTGGCGATGCCGCGGTGCTGTGCCCATGCCACGCCGGCGATCTTCTGCGGTCCCGCGGTCACCTTCGCGTCGTTGCGTGGCACGTCGATGCGTGACTGCGTCTTCACCGGGCCGAGTTTCGACCAGCCGAGCGGCACCCAGTAGCCCTGTCGGTCCCAGGTGGTGAGTTCGATCATGCGCAGCCACTTGGTGGCGCTCACATAGCCGTAGAGGCCGGGTACGACCAGACGGGCGGGGTAGCCGTGTTCGAGCGGCAGCGTGGCGCCGTTCATGCCGACGGCGATCATGGCGTCGCGTCCGTCGCGTGCCACCTCCACGGGGAACCCGCAGGTCCAGCCGTCGATGGAGGTACTGAACACCTGCTCGGCGCCGGGCTTGATGCCCACCTTGTCGAGCAGATCGGCCAGCAGCACGCCTCGCCACACCGCGTTGCCGACGTACTCGCCGCCGACCTCGTTCGACACGCAGCACAGCGTGACCACGCGCTCCACCTGTGGCATCGCCAACAGTTCGGCGTAGGTGACGCGCAGCGGCCGGTCGACGAGGCCCGTGATGTCGAGCGCCCACTTGGCGGCGTCGACCCGTGGAAACGACAGTGCTGTGTCGATGCGGTAGAAGTCGCCGGCGGCGGTGACGAACGGAATGGCTGGGTCGACGGTGGCCCCGGCGTCGATGGGGGCGAGCGTCTGGACGCTGCCGCTCGTGGGCAGCGGCTCGTTGGTCTTGGCCACGACGTCGTTGGTGCGCGCCTGGTCGACTCCTCTGGCCGTGGCGCCCGCCACCACGGCAGCGGCCCCGGCGGCACCGGCCGACAGGAGGAACCTGCGGCGATCCCAGCCCAGCGGTGCCTGCGATTCGCCCGGCACGGGGATGGGCCGCGGCTGCACCATGCGGTGGAGCACCAGCGCGCCGACGAGCGCGCCGACGATGCTGGGCAGCGCGGCGCCGATCGTTTCGCCCGGTCGTCGCACGGCGGCGACGGCGCCCACGACGCCGAACACGGCGAACCCGACCCAGGTCGCCCACGGGCGACGTACCGCGACGATGCCGATGGCCACGGCGGCCAGCGCGAGCACCGCCACGATGCCGAGCCGCAGCACCGTCTTGTCGTTGGTGCCGAACGAGCGGATCGCCCACTCCTTCAACCACCTCGGCGTGTGGTCGATGAACGTGCTACCGACCGCGTCGATGGGGGAGACGACGTTGGTGATGGCCGCCAGCAGCATGCCGACGGTGGTGGCCAACGCTCCCGTCAGCAGACCGGCGAGTGCGCCGTACGAACGGGACGGGGAGATGGTCATGCGTGCTCCTTCGGGGGAAACCAGAGATTGACGTCGCCGCCCGGGCCGTCGCCGAGCCAGGCCCGTCCACCGCACTGTTCGACGAGTGCCTTGGTGATGGCGAGACCGAGTCCGCTGTGGCCCGACCTCCCCGTGCGGGCGGTGTCGGCACGCGTGAAGGGTTCGAACGCGTGTGGACGGAAGTCGAGCGGGAAGCCCTCGCCGTCGTCGCGTACGGCGACGAAGATGCCGTCGAGGGTGTCGGTCACCTCGACGTCGACACGTCCGGGTTCGCGAGCGTGGCGGATGGCGTTCTCGAGTGGATTGCGCAGGATGCGGCCGAGGTCGAGGGGGGATGCGGTCACGAAGGCGGGGCCGTCGGAGTGGAGGCGAAGGTCGACGTTGCGCTGGGCCGCCAGCGGGGTGAGCGCCTCGATCGCTTCGTGGGCCACCTCGGTGAGCGCCACGGATTCGGCCGTGCTGCGCCGCCCGGCTTCGATGCGTGCGAACTCCACGAGTTGGTCGAGCAGCGCTTCCACGTTGTCCAGTTCGGAGCCGATGACCCGCATGTATCGGTCGGTGTCGTCGACGACGCCGTCCTGCACGCTCTCGGCGGCGGCACGGATGGCGGCCAGCGGTGTGCGTAGATCGTGGCCGATGCTGGTGAAGAGCAGCTGCCGGGCCGCAGTCAGTCGAACGTGTTCGTCGGCCGCGGTCTGGAGCGACGCGACCATCTCGTCGACGGCGAGGGCGGTGCGGCCGACTTCGTCGGCGCGCTCGATGCCGGTGCGAGCCGTGAGGTCGCCCTGCGCCACCCGCTCGGCGACATGTCCGAGCCGGGCGATGTCGCGCGCCAGTGGACGCGTGAGTTGCGCGCCCACCACCAGGGCGATACCTGACGACAACACGAGCACGACCAGGAACAGCCGGTAGTCGTGCGGCGACAGGAACATCGCGTTGGATGCGGCCGAGGTGGTGACCGCGCCGAGGGCCAACGAGCACAGGCCCACCACGAGTGCCGCGCCGGCCACGCTCGCCCGGCTCGACACCCATCGCTGCAGCACGGGAACCAACACCGCCGCGACGAGTGCGGGCGCGGCGAGGATGATGAGCAGATGCCACCGCTCGCCACTGTTGGGCGGACGCAGGAGCAGTTCGGCGAGCAGTGCCGCGCCGAGCACCAACGCAGAGAGCCACGCGGCCAGTCGAACGGTCATGGCTCGAACCGGTAACCGACGCCCCACACGGTGGTGATCCAGCGTGGCGCGTCGATGTTCTGTTCGATCTTGCCGCGCAGGCGTCGCACGTGCACCGTCACGGTGGCGGGGTCCTGGTAGTCGGGGGAGCTGTCCCAGACGCTGTGCAGCAACTGCGCTCGGGAGAACACCTGTCGAGGCGCCTGCGCGAGGAACGCGAGCACGTCGAACTCCTTGGCCGTGAGCGTCACCGGCTGGTCGCGCACGCGCACGTCACGAGCGGCGAGGTCGATGGAGAGACCGTCGAACTCCAGCACGGCGGCGCTGGAGCCCGTGTCGGCGTGGGCGGCGCGTCGCAACACGCTGCGCACGCGCGCGACCAGTTCGCGCGGTGAGAACGGCTTGGTGACGTAGTCGTCGGCGCCGAGTTCGAGTCCCAGCACCCGGTCGGCCTCCTCGACTCGTGCCGTGAGGAGGATGACCGGCACTCGATTGGCCCCGCTGCGCCGGAGGAAGTCGAGGCCGCTGGCGTGGGGCAGCATCACGTCGAGCACGATGAGGTCGGGACGGAACGATCGCACCGCATCCTCGACCAGATCGCCGCGATCCAGCTCGCACACCTCGTAGCCGTCGCGCTGCAGATAGCGCGCGACGACTTCACGCACGGTCGGTTCGTCGTCGACGACCAGGATTCGTGTGGCGGCCATTGCCGCACACCATAGGGATCCCGCGAATGGCGCGAGCGCCCGAGGGTGCAGAGTTTCTCGGATGTTTCGTGATTCGTCGGCCGTGACGCGACGCCGGCCTGGCTCAGCGGCTGGAGATCGGCACGTACTCGCGCGTGTCGGTGCCCGTGTACCACTGGCGCGGGCGGCTGATCTTCTGGTCTTTGTCGCCCAGCAGTTCCTGCCAGTGGGCCAGCCATCCGACGGTGCGCGGGATGGCGAACAGCACCGTGAACATGGCCACCGGGAAGCCGAGCGCCTGGTAGATGAGGCCCGAGTAGAAGTCGACGTTGGGGTAGAGCTTGCGGTCGACGAAGTACGGATCGCTCAGCGCGGTCTCCTCGAGCTTCAGCGCGATGTCGAGCAGCGGGTTCTTGCCGGTGACCTCGAACACGTCGTAGGCGGTCTTCTTGATGATGGTGGCCCGCGGATCGAAGTTCTTGTAGACGCGGTGCCCGAAGCCCATCAGGCGGCTGCCCGAACCGCTCTTCACCTCGTCGATGAAGGCCGGCACGTTGTCGATGTGGCCGATGTCGGTGAGCATGCGCACCACGGCTTCGTTGGCTCCGCCGTGCAGCGGACCGTAGAGGGCCGACGCAGCGGCCGCGGCCGACGTGTAGGGGTCGGCCTGGCTCGACCCCACCACGCGCATCGCGGTGGTGCCGCAGTTCTGCTCGTGATCGGCGTGCAGGATGAACAGCACGTCCATCGCTCGTTCGAGGCGGGGATCGATCTCGTACTCGCCGACCTTCCACATCATGTTGAGGAAGTTGGCCGGGAACGACAGGTTGTTGTCGGGGTACACGAACGGCAGACCCACCGAGAACCGGTAGCACATCGCCGCCAGCGTGGGCATCTTGGCGATGAGCCGCAGGATCTGCTTGTCGCGGCTGTCCTTGGAGTGGATGTCCTTGGCGTCGTCGTAGAACGTGCCGAGGGCGGCGACGGCGCTGACGAGCATGCCCATCGGGTGGGCGTCGTAGTGGAAGCCGTCGACGAAGCGCTTGCGCATGTTCTCGTGGATGAACGTGTGGCTGGTGACGTCGTGCTTCCACATGGCGAGCTGTTCGGCGGTGGGGAGCTCGCCGTTGAGCAGCAGATAGGCCACCTCGAGGTAGGTGCTCTTCTCGGCGAGCTGCTCGATGGGGTAGCCGCGATAGCGCAGGATGCCCGCATCACCATCGAGATACGTGATGGAGCTCTTGCACGCTGCGGTCTGCATGTAGGCCGGGTCGTAGATGAACAGCGAGGGGTCGAGCTCGCGCACCGCGCTGGCCGGGAACACGCCGCCCTGGATGGGCACCGTGACGGTCTTGCCGGTGCGATCGTCGGTGATGGTGATGGTGTCGGGCATGTTCTTCCCTTCGCTGACACTGAGGCTGGTAGGGGCCGTTCTCCCCGACGAGGAGACTAGCGGCGCGCCCCGTCAGAGCGGCGAGTTGTCGTGCGGGCGCGGTTGGATGCGTTCGCGCTTGTCGACCAGCGCCTGCAGTGCGTTGCCCAGGACCGCTCGCGTCTCGGCCGGCTCGATGACGGCATCGATGTAACCCCGTTCGGCGGCCACGTAGGGGTTCAGCAATCGCTCGGTGTAGTCGGCTTCGAACGCCGCCCGTTCCTCGGGTGTGGCGCGGCGTTGCAGGATGGCGGCGGCCTGGCCCGCGCCCATCACGGCGAGTTCGGCCCACGGCCACGCGACGCACAGGTCGTTGCCCATCTTCTTGCTGTCCATCACGATGTAGGCGCCGCCGTAGCTCTTGCGCAGGATCACACAGATGCGTGGCACCGTGGCGCGGCCGTAGGCGAACACGAGTTGCGCCCCGTGGCGGATCATGCCGCGCCACTCGAGATCCTTACCGGGGTAGAAGCCGGGTGTGTCGACGAGCGTGATGACCGGCAGGTTGAACGCGTCGCACATCGCCACGAAACGCGCGGCCTTCTGCGAGGCGGGGATGTCGAGCGTGCCGGCCAGCGCGAGTGGCTGATTGGCCACGACGCCCACGGGCATGCCGCCGATGGCGGCCAGCGCGGTGACGACGTTGGAGGCCCAGCGGGCGCGCAGCTCGAGCAGTTCGCCGTCGTCGGCGATGGCGCGGATGACCGCCCGCACGTCGTAGCTGCCGGTGGACGAGGCGGGGATGAGGGCACCGGCCTCGGGCACCGAACGGGTGACCTCGTCGTCGGTGGGGCGCAGCGGCGGCTCTTCGTCGTTGTGCTGGGGGAAGTAGCTGAGCAGCAGCGACACGAGGTCGACCGCCGACGGAAGATCGGCGGCCACGAGAGTGGCAGCTCCGGTGTAGCGGGCGTGGCTGGCCGCGCCGCCGAGTTCGTCGTTGGAGATCGCCACGCCGGTGAACTCGGCCACCATCGTGGGTCCGCTGACGAAGGCGTAGGCCTCCTCGGTCATCACCACGTGATCGGCCAGTCCCAGCAGGAGCGCCGGCCCCGACACGGCGGGCCCGTCGACCACGAACACGGTGGGCACGATGCCCGAGCAGTCGGCGAGCGCACGAGCGGCGCGACCCCAACCGTGCAGCGCGGCGAAGCCCTCCACGATGTCGGCTCCGCTCGACCGCATCACGCACACCAGGGGGATGCGACCGTCGAGCGCGGCGTGGGCAGCGTGTTCGAGCATGCTCGACGAGTCGCTGCTGAGCGCACCCTTGCGATCGCTGGCATCGACCTCGACCCACACGACCGACCGGTCGTCGAGTTCGCGCACGTCGGCACGGATGGAGCCGGGAACCTGGTGGCGCAGCCTGACGTTGGGCATCGGGGAGAGACTAGACACTCCGTACCCGCTACACACTGCGTACTGGCTACACACTGCGGCCGAGGGGGAACGCCTCGCTGCCCACGTAGACGCCGGGTTGCTTGGCGCCCTGGTTGGCCACGACCTCGCGCAGCACGGCCTGCAGCGCACGGGTGGGTGAGCCGGGCGTGGGGCGGCGTCGCTGCACCCAGCCGACCACACGGCGGGGGAGCTCGGGTACCGCGACACGCTTGAAGTCGCCCGTGAGCCAGCGCGGCACCGAGGTGGCGGGCACGATGGCGGCACCGTAGCCCTCGAACGCCAGCGACGCGAGCAGGCGGACCCCGTCGATCTCGACCTGGGGTGTGAGCTCGATGCCGCAGGTGCCGGCGGCCCGGTCGATGACTCGCCGCAGCGCCGTACCGAGCGGTGGCAACATCAACGGCTCGTCGGCCAGATGGGCCAACGAGATCGAGTCGTGACGCGACAGGTGGTGGTTGGTGTGCACCAGCAACAGCAGGTCTTCGGCGAACAGCGGCTCGACGGACACTTCGGGGTCGTCGACGGGCAGGTGCACGATGGCCGCATCGATCTGTTGGCCCACCAGACGGGGGATGAGGTTGGTGGTGTTGCCCTCGTGGGCGGTGACGTGCACGCCAGGGTGTTGGCGGCTGAGTTGGTGCAACAGCTGGGGGAGCAGCCAGCGGGCGGTGGTGCCCAGCACGCCCAGCCGCGTGTCGCCGCGCACCTCGTCGCCGCGCGATGCCATCTCGGCGGCGATGTCGTCGAGTTCGTGCAGGACCCGACGAGCCCGTTCGACCACCACGACGCCGTCGTCGGTGAGGCCGCCGCGTTGGCGGTCGACGAGGATGACGCCGAGCTCCTTCTCGAGCCGGGCGATGTGGCCGCTCACGTTGGACTGCACCGTGTAGAGCGATCGGGCGGCTGCCGAGAACGACCCGTGGTCGGCGATGGCGACCAGGGTGGTGAGCTGCCGGAGATCCATCTCGAAAAATGATACCAACTATCTATGACAACAGCTTGATAGATCGCTTGTTCACGTGATAACTTTCACATGTTGTTCGAGGCACGACGTCCCCCAACGTCTGGCCCGACAAGAACCCACCAATGTGGTTCCCCCAACCACGGGTTCCAGGTTGAGAGGCCCCGCTTCCCCCAAGCGGGGCCTTTCCCGTTTTCGCAGGTCAGGTAGTCTTTGCGCATGACCAAGGCTGCTTCGCAGGGTGCTGCGTTCTTCGATCTCGACCGCACGCTGCTCGCCGGCGCCTCCGGTGAGGTGTTCTCGTCGGCGATGCGCGAGGCGGGTCTGGTGTCGCGCTCGATCCCCGGTGAGTCGCTGCTCTACAAGCTGTTCAACGCCGTGGGCGAGAACCTGCCGTCGATGGCCATCGCCCGCCAGGGTGCCACGCTGGCCAAGGGTCGGTCTCGCGCCACCGTGCAGCGCGCAGCCCAGCACGTCGCACCGCGCCTGGCCGAGATGGTGCAGCCCCTCGCCGCACCGCTGTTCGCCGAGCACCGTGCCGCCGGCCGGCCGGTGGTGCTGGCCACCACCACCCCCTACGACCTGGTGAAACCCTTCGCCGACCTGTTGGGCCTCGACGATGTCGTGGCCACCCGCTACGGCGTGCACGCCGACGGCACCTACGACGGCACGCTCGACGGACCCTTCGTGTGGAGCGCCGGCAAGCTGGCGGCGGTGAAGGACTGGGCCGAGCGTCACGGCATCGACCTGGCCGACAGCTTCGCCTACAGCGACAGCTTCTACGACACGCCGCTGCTGGCGGCGGTGGGCAACCCGTTCGTGGTGAACCCCGACCCGCGCATGGCGCTGATGGCCGCCGCCCGTCGCTGGCCCACCCTCGATCTGGCGGCCGCCGAGCTGATCGCCAAGGTGCCCACCGTCAACATGGACATTCAGCGTGTGGCGCTGAGCCTCACCCATCCACTGCTGTTCCCGTACGTGAAGTTCCACATCAGCGGTGTCGAGCACATCCCCGTCTCCGGTCCGGCCATCCTGGTGGGCAACCACCGCAGCTACTTCGACCCAGCGGCGTTGGCGGTCACCATCGCCCGCACCGACCGCACCGTGCGGTTCCTGGGCAAGAAGGAAGTGTTCGACGCGCCGGTGGTGGGGCAACTGGCCACCGCAATGGGTGGCATCCGGGTCGAACGCGGCACCGGCAGCGACGCCCCGTTGCAGGCCGCGGCCGATGCGCTCGAGGCGGGCGACCTGGTGGCCATCATGCCGCAGGGCACCATCCCGCGTGGTCGGGCGTTCTACGACCCCGAGCTGAAGGGACGCTGGGGCGCCGCCCGTCTGGCCGCGCTCACCAAGGCACCCGTCATCCCGGTGGGGCTGTGGGGCACCGAGAAGGTGTGGCCACGTTCGGCACGCCTGCCCAACATGTTCAACGTGGTGAGCCCGCCCGATGTCTCCGTCACGGTGGGCACGCCGGTGACGTTGGCATACCGCAGTGCCGACGCCGACACGAAGCGCATCATGAAGGCCATCATGGCGCTGTTGCCGCCCGAGGCTCGCGAACCCCACGACCCCACGCCGGAGGAGATCGCCCTGGCGATGCCGTCGGGTGCGAAGGGCGACGGCAGCAACGAAGAAGCTCGCCGCCCCGGCACCGACTAGGTCGTCAGAGTTTCTTGGGTGGCAGCGGGAAGAAGCCGCTCGTCTGCGCGATGTACTCGGCGTAACCCTCCTTGCGCTTCTTCAGACCGCGCTCGAGCAGCGCCTTGCCACTCACTCGCACCAGCAGGTAGGTCATCAGTGCCGCGCCGATGAGGCCGAACTTGCCCACGGTGGTCTCGGCGGCCACCAGGGCGATGCCCCACCACACGCACGAGTCGCCGAAGTAGTTGGGGTGACGGGTGTAGCGCCACAGCCCCACGTTCATCACCTTGCCGGCGTTGGCAGGGTTCTTCTTGAACCGCGCCAACTGGATGTCGCCGACCGATTCGAAGAACAGCCCGATCAACCAGATCGCCAGGCCGATCCAGGCGAGTACGCCGAGGTCGGGCGTGGACCGAGTCTGGCCGAGCTGCACGGGGAGCGACACCACGAACATCAACGTGCCCTGCAGGGCGAACACCGTCACCAGGCTGATGAGCCCGAAGCGGGGGCCGTAGTGACGGCGCATGGCCTGGTAGCGGTAGTCCTCGGGTTGGCCGTGGTTGCGCCAGAACAGGTAGCCGGCGAGGCGCAGGCCCCACAGCGTGGTCATCAGCACCAGCAGGTTCTGGCGCGCCGTGAGGCCATCGACGCGCAGACGCACGGCCCAGGCCACGCACACGAAACCCAGGCCCCAGGTGATGTCGACGATCGAGGCGTTCTTCAACGCCAAGCTCAGCAACCAGGTGGCGAGCATCAACACCACGATGGTGACGGCGGCGGTGAGAAGAGCGGCGGGAACTGCGCTCATGCGGGTCCTTTCTGCAACATGTCGTGCACTGCTCGGTCGGCGGCGAGCCACTGGAGGTCGAGCCATTCGACGAATGCGTCGCCGGACGGTACATCCTGGCGAGGGATGCGGACGCTGTGGAACCGCACGGGCGGTGGTGTGCGGCTGAGGTGTCGCAGGATGCCCCCGAACGTGTCGAGGCCATCGAAGCCCACGTGATAGCCGATGACGACGTCGGCGCCGGCGCAACCCTCGACCAGCGCCTGCGATCCGGCAGGGCGCGGCGGCAGCAGGTGTTCGATGGGTGCGAGGCGTTCCGCACGCACGGGATCCTTCTCGACGAGCCGCGCGAGGGCTCTCGTGCGCTTGGCGGGGGCGGCGCGCGTGCCCTCGGGGAAGATGATGGCGACGTCGTCGGGCCGAAGCTCGTCGCCGAGCGCAGCGATGGCGGCCAGCTCGGCCGCCGAGTCGGTGGCCGCACGGTCGAGGAAGTGATTGGGGAGTCGGTTGCCCACGATGTCGAGACACGGATCGAGCAGCAGTTCGCGCTTGAGGACGTAGCGCGGGTGCATGTCGAGCTGCGACGTGATGATCCATGCGCTCAACAGCGAGTCGGCGAGGCTGGCGTGGCGGCACAACAGCACCACCGGACCCGGCGTGAGCGCGGCTGCGTCGACCTCGTCGACCCGCAGACCGGTGGTGGTGCGCAGCGCGCCCATCAACCGGGCGGCCCACCAGCGCTGCAGGGCGTAGTGGGCGCGTCGGTTGCGTCGTTGGCCGACGAGCCACAAGCCGGTGGCGGCGAGCACCCCGGCGGTCTCGAGCCACGACCAGCACAGCGCGAACGCCAGCAGACGCGTGGTGGGCAGCCGTGGCCGGCCACGCACCAGATCGGCGACGGCCGACAGGGGCAACCACAGCGGCAACAGCACCACCAGCAACACGGCGGCGAGGAACAGAGCGGGAACGCTGCGCAGACGACGACTGAGGGCACTCACGATGCCGCGACCCTAGAACGAACTGCGCAGCCGTGCGTTCACGTGCTCCACAGTGGCGGTCGTCGAGTCAGTTGTTGAATTCGGCCACCAGTGGGGCATAGCGGTCCATCGCGGCGAACGCAGCATCGCGGTCGAGCGGAGGCAGACCCAGTGCCACGAACGAGGCGCCGAGGTCGCGCAGGTGCGCCAGGTGCTCGGCGTCGGGCTTGGCGCCGAACACGCCCAGACCCAGCGTGGCCGGATCGCGCCCGGCGTCGGCCGCCGCCTGCTGCAGTTCCCCCCACTTGTCGTCGACCGCAAAGCGGCCCTCGATGGGCATCCACACGTCGCCGTACTCGATGATGTGCCGGAAGTGCAGCGGGGTGGGGGAGGCGCCGATGACGATGGGCGGGTGCGGTGTCTGCACCGGCTTGGGCCAGCTCCAGCTCTTCTCGAATTCGACGAACTCGCCGTGGAACTCGGCCTCGTCCTTGGTCCACAGTTCCTTCATCGCCAGTATCTTCTCGCGCACCACCTTGCGGCGCACGTGGATGGGCGTGCCATGGCTCTGCATCTCCTCGTGATTCCAGCCGTAACCCACGCCCAGCAGGAACCGGCCGCCGGAGATGACGTCGAGCGACGCCACCTCCTTGGCCAGCCAGATGGGGTCGCGCTGGGCCACCAGGGTGATGCCGGTGCCGAGCTTGATGGTGGAGGTGGCGCCGGCAATGGCGGCGAGCGCGACGAACTGGTCGTGCGTGCGCCAGTACTCCTCGGGCAGCGGCGGCGCGCCTTCGCGACCGCCCCACGGCGTGCGCCGGCTGACGGGGATGTGCGAATGCTCGGGGAACCACAGCGAGTCGAAGCCGCGTGCCTCGGCCTCCCTGCCGAGCTCGACGGGCTGGATGCCCTTGTCGGTGGGGAACATGAGAAGACCGATGCGCATGCGGTGGAGAATAGATCAGCCCCCGAGTGCCGGCCCGTCGAAACGGTCGATCGTGGCGAACGACTCCACCGGTTTGCGGGTGAGCTTGGTGTTCTGGTGCACCGGCACGCCGAGGAAGATGGTGGCCGCCAGCGCATGATCGGCCCGCAGACCCAGCAGGGGAGCAGCGCTGCTCTCGGCTCGGGCGAGGAACGTGGTCATCACGCCGCCGAGGCCGTGGGCGCGAGCTGCCAGCAGGATGCTCCAGCAGAACGGATAGATGCTCGCGCCGCCCACGATCGGAGGGCGGTGCGCGGCGTTGCCGTCCATGATGGCGATGTCGCGCAGGTCGGCGGCGATGGCGAGCACCACGGGCACCGTTTCGATCTCGTCGATGAGCATGTTGGGCACGTCGACGGGCGGGGCGTCGATGGATCGGCCGAACGCGAAGGGCCGCTGGCCCACCGCGTTCGCGCCCATGTACTCCTGCCAGATCGGCCGCATCATCTCGCCCAGAGCCTTGCGGATGAACAGGTCGTGCACGACAGCGACGCGCCACGGTTGCTTGTTGCCGCCGCTGGGAGCGAAGCGGGCATCGTCGAGCACCGCTGCGACGACGTCGTCGC
>Ga0075026_100000633_pt1 | contig 14445 bp, 13 predicted proteins | sample Str012_2_FD_71392 | JGI IMG/M metagenome (GOLD analysis project Ga0075026, IMG submission 71392) | Freshwater sediment microbial communities in response to fracking from Pennsylvania, USA - Straight Creek_MetaG_SC_2012 | ecosystem: Environmental > Aquatic > Freshwater > Creek > Sediment...
GAAACGAGTCTGCACCTCGACGATCTCCTCGAACACGATGTCGGCGGCGTTGAGGTTGCTCTGCGGTCGGGCCAGCGCGTTGTTGTCGATCTTCACCACGAGCGCGGGGCGCTTGGCGGCTGCCTCGTCGGTGACGGGCAGCCCGGTGAGCGGATAGGTGGGTGCACTGGCGGCCGCTGAGGTCGATGGGCCACTCGACGAGCTGGCCACCGAGGTGGACGACGAACTGCTCGATGCGGAGGTGGTGCTGGTGGGAGTGGACGAGCCACCACCACCGCAGGCAGCGGCGAACACACCGGCAGCGGCCAGCGTGGCGATGACGAGACGACGACCCATCAGAGCTCCCTCAACAGTGCGATGCGCTCCTCGAGCGGCGGATGTGTGTCGAACATGCGGTTCCACATGCCGAGCTTGCCGTTGTCACCCACACCCGACATCGGCTGCTCGATCCACATGTGGGCCGTGGCCGCCGTGGACGAATGTGTGACGGTGGTGTCGTCGCGCAGCTTCTCGAGCGCCGAGATGAGTCCCGGCGGATAGCGCGTGAGCTGGCACGCCGAGATGTCGGCGAGGGTTTCCCGCTTGCGACTGACCGCGGCCTGCATGATCTTGCCGAAGATCGGGGCGAAGACGAGCAGCGCGAAACCGACGAAGGCGAGCGGGTTGTTGCCGCCACCGTTGTCGCCGGAACGACTGGAGCGGCCGCCGTTCCACCACATCATCCGGATGGCGATCTGGCTGAGCAACGCAATGGCACCGACCAGGGTGACGACGAGGGTGCTGACCAGGATGTCGTAGTTGCGGATGTGCGACAGCTCGTGCGCCACCACGCCCTCCAGCTCCACCCGGTTCATCTTCTCGAGCAGACCGGTGGTGACGGCGATGGCCGCATGCTTGGGGTCGCGGCCGGTGGCAAACGCATTGGGCGCCGGGTCGTCGACGATGTAGACGGCGGGCTTGGGCAGGCCGCTGGCGATGCACAGGCCCTCGACCAGGTTGTGCAGCCGTTGGTACACCTGCGGATCGGCCGGCTTGGCCCTGCTGACCGCGAGGGCGATGGCATCGGCCTTCCAGTACGACGCGAAGGCCATCACGGCCGACAGGACGAGCGCGACGATGGTGGCTGCGATGCCGTTGCCGATCCAGAGGCCGAATGCGAAGCCGACGAGCGACACACCCAGGACGAAACCGACGATGAGCGCGATGCTCTTGCGTTTGTTGGCGGTGATCAGTTCGAACATGGGGAGATCAGAACTGCACCTTCGGTACTTCGCGCGACGCCTCGTCGGTTTCGAAGTACTCCTTCTTCTCGAAGTGCATCAGGCCGGCGATGATCACCGTCGGGAAGGTCTGCAGCTTGTTGTTGTAGCCCAGCACGCTGTCGTTGTAGAACTGCCGTGCGTAGGCCACGCGGCCTTCGGTGGCCGTGAGCTCTTCTTGCAGCGCCAGGAAGTTCTGATTGGCCTTCAGGTCGGGGTACGACTCGCTGAGGGCGAACAACTGGCGCAGCGCGCCCGTGATCTGGTTGTCGGCTGCCGACTGCGCCGCCGGCGTGGCCGGCGCGGCGATGGCAGCGTTGCGAGCAGTGACGACCGCCTCGAGCGTGCTCTTCTCGTGCGCCGCGTAGCCCTTGACGGTCTCGAGCAGGTTGGGAATGAGGTCGATGCGGCGCTTCAGCTGCACGTCGATCTGCGACCAGGCGTTCTCGACCTGGTTGCGACGCCGGATGAGGCCGTTGTAGCTGGCGATGACGAGCAGTACGAGCAGTACCACCACGACCGCCACGATGATCCACACCATGATGAACGACTCCGAATGATTTGGGGGGACGCACGACTGCGTCGTATCAGCCCATCATACGGGTGCCGCGTCGCCGCTTGGGTGACACGAGCCACGGCGACAGCGGTGCCGGGGCCGGGCCGGTGCGCACCACCTCGTGGTAGATCTCGGCATATCTCCTGGCCAGCGCCACCATCGAGAAGTCGGCGGCGCGCAGGTGGCCGGCCACCACCAGCCGCTGCTGCAGCTCCGGCGAGCCGAGCACCGTGCGAAGGGCGTCGGCGAGCGCGGTCGCGTCGCCGGGCTCGACCAGATACGCGTCGCGATCGTGGGTTGCCACGTTGAGATAGCCGTCGAGCGAGCTGGCAACGATGCTCGTGCCCGCCGCCATCGCCTCGATGAGCACCACTCCGAACGACTCGCCGTGCAGGGACGGGGCACAGAACACTGTGGCGCCACGCAGTCGGGCGATCTTGTCGTCGTCGCTGATGCGACCGAGCCATTCGATGCGGTGGTCGCCGGCGGTCTGCGCCATCAGTCGCGGCGTGTCGGGGCCGGAACTGGCGATCCACAGTCGGGTGTCGGGACCCAGGTGGGCCATCGCCTCGATGAGCACGTCGAGGCCCTTGCGCTCCTCGTGGCGGCCGCAGAAGAAGATGGTGCGGGGCGGGGCGTCGGCCGGTGGGATCGAGCCGTAGAGGTCGAGTTCGACGCCGTTGTAGAGCACCTCGTAGTCGCCGCCGATGTACTCGTGCACCAGCGCGAGCGCGTCCTTCGACACCACCACACGGTGACTGAGGTTCTTCGCCGAGGCCTTGATGGGTGCATTGAGATACTTGTAGCTGGCGCTCTCGCCGGCAGCGTGGAACGTGCCCACCACCGGCGCCGGATGCAGCAGGATCGACGTCATCGGCGGACCGGGGGCGAACGGCTCGTGCAGATGGAGCACGTCGAACTGCTCCTCGAACAGCACGCGCATCGTGCGCAGGGCGGCGGCCGGGTCGGGCGCCAGCGGGGCCACCGAGCCGTTGGCCGTGGTGGGCAGGCTGTTGCCGAGCGGCGTGACGAACGTGGCGGGCGGCGGACCGTCGCAGGGCCCCAACACGCGCACCTCGATGCCCATCAGCCGCAGTTCGCGCGCCAGCCCCATCACCTGTGCCTGCACCCCGCCGGGCACCGAGAGGCTGTACGGGCACACCATGCCCACGCGCAGCGGACCAGCGCGACGCGGTGGACGATCGGCGCGCAGCGGTTCGGACATCGCACGCACGCTACCCGTTCGCACGCTGCTGAGGCATTGGTCACACCGGGACCTCCGGCCCTACTGTCATACCCCTGCGGGTATCACCATGAAGCGGTGTCCCGACCCCCCACGCGACTCGCGTCCCTCCTCGCGCGCCATCTCTGGCTCGCCTTTCTCCCTGTACTCGCCTCCGTCGCACTCCTCACATCGTGCAGCGACTCGTCGAGCCACCCGTCCAGCGGCGGCGTGGCGCACGCACTCACCGGGTCCGACGTCTTCAAGATGTCGTGCGCCCGCTGCCATGGCACCGACCGCATGGGGGTCGACGGCACGCCCCGTCTCGACCCGGTGCGCCTCGCCAGCACCGGCGACACGTCGATCCGCATGATCATCCAGTTCGGCAAAGGCCGCATGCCCGCGTTCGGCGGCCTCACCCCCACCCAGGTCGACCTGCTGGTCGGCTACTTGAAAGGCTCATGATGTTCGACACGCTCGGCGGCGTCGCTGCCCACCCACTGTTCGTGCACATTCCGGTGGTGCTCGTGCCACTCGCCGCCATCGGCGTCGTCCTGGTGGCGATCCGTCCTGCGTGGTTCCAACGGTTCGGTGTCGTCGTCACCATCCTGGCCGGCATCGGGTTCCTGGGCTCGGCGTTCGCCGCCAACACGGGCGAGCAACTCCAGGAGCAACTCCTGTCGACCGGCCAAACGCCGTCGGCGGCCTTGGACGACCACGTCGAACTCGGCAATCAGGTACCGATCTACGCGGGCATCTTCTTCCTGCTCACCCTCTCGTGGGTGCTGTTCGCCTGGTGGCGTCGACGCAAGGGCGACGACGCCGTGGCGGCGAAGGTGCGCAAGCCCAAGGCGATCCACATGGTGCTCGCCGTGCTGGCCGTGCTGTCGGGTGTGGTGGCCACGGTGACCGTGACGCAGGCCGGGCACTCGGGGGCGCAGAGCGTGTGGCAGCCCAAGAAGTAGCGCGGCTCAGAACAGGCGGGCGGTGAGCTGCTTGCGATAGCCGGCCGTGCGCGGGTCGCCGGACCCCATCAACTCGAGAATGTCGAGGAACTGCTGGCGAGCCTCCTCGTCGTCCTTCACCTTGGGCAGCAGCGCGGTGAGTGTGGCATCGTGGTCGTCGTCGGGCGCGAGGTGCACGCGAGCCTTCGCCGCCACCACTCGGGTGCGATCGGTCTCGGGGATGCGCGCGAGGAACTCGAGCGCCAGATCGTTCTCGCCCCGGGCGACGAGCAACTCGGCCAGACCGACGATGGCGTCTTCGTTGCCACGATCGATCTCGAGCGCCGCCCGGAACGAACCCTCGGTGCCCTCGGCGATGAGCGCGGCGAGCGTGGCCTCGTCCTCGGTGGGCACGAGCGACTCGACGAACTGCTCGACGACGTGTTCGGGATAGGCGCCCACGAAACCGTCGACGACCTGCCCGTCGCGCAATGCGAACACGGCTGGGATCGACTGCACCTGGAACGCCTGCGAAATGGCCGGGTTCTTGTCGGTGTCGACCTTGGCCAGCACCACCTTGCCGTCGGTTGCGTCGACCACGCGCTCGATGATGGGCCCCAGCGTGCGGCACGGGCCACACCACTCGGCCCACAGATCGACGATGACCGGCACCTCGAACGAGCGCTCGATGACTTCGGCTTCGAATGTGGCATCGGTGACATCGACGTACATGTCGGGCACGATACCGCCCGGGGCGCACCCGGCGTCCCCACGCCGGTACCGTACGGACACCATGAGCGATTCGCCTCTCGCCCCCGCCGGCGCCCACGTTCCCGGCGTCCAGGTCTCCTCGGTCACCGAGTGGTTGCAGTCCAACGTGCCGGGCGCCCGCGCCCCGTTCGTGTTCGACCTCATCGCAGGCGGGCACTCCAACCTCACCTACTCGGTCAGCGCCGCCGACGGTGCACGGTTCGTGCTTCGTCGTCCGCCGCTGGGCCATGTGCTGGCCAGCGCCCACGACATGGGGCGCGAGTTCCGCATCATCGACGGCCTGCGGTGGTCGGCCGTCCCGGTGGCGCCCGCGCTGGGCTTCTGCGACGACCCTGCGGTCAACGGCGCGCCGTTCTACGTGATGGGCTTCGTCGACGGCCATGTCGTACGCGATCGCGACACCGCCGAGTCCGTGCTCACCCCGGCCGCTCGGGTCACGGCCAGCGAGTCGCTCGTCGACACCATGGCGGCCATCCACGCGGTCGATCTCGAAGCGGTCGGGCTCGATCGGCTCGGCAAGCACGAGGGCTACATCGCTCGGCAGCTCACTCGCTGGTACGGCCAGTGGAACCAGCAGAAGACCCGCGAACTGCCCGCCGTCGACGAGGTGCACCGCCGCCTGTCGGAGCGCATCCCTCAACAGGGTGCGGCCACCATCGTGCACGGCGACTACCGACTCGACAACTGCATGGTCGGCGACGATGGCCGAGTGGTGGCGGTGCTCGACTGGGAGATCTGCACGCTCGGCGACCCCCTCGCCGACCTCGGCCTGTTGCACGTGTACTGGACCGGCCCCAACGACGACGCGTCGGCGTGGACCGGGTCGGCCACCACGGCGCCCGGCTTCTTCGACCGCCACCAACTCACCGAGCGATACGCCCGTGTGAGCGGACGCGACGTGTCGCAGCTGCCGTTCTACATCGCCTTCGCCTACTGGAAGCTGGCATGCATCCTCGAGGGCGTCTACGCCCGATATCTCGGCGGCGCACTCGGTGCACGAGACAGCGCCGAACTCGAACCGTTCGCGCTGCAGGTGGAAGGGGCAGCTGCAATGGCGCTGCAGACGCTCGAGGCGCTCGAGGCACGGTCATGAGCGCCGACTACGTCCTGCACGGCGACATCCCCACGCTCGATCGACCCGTGCTCGTGGTGATGCTCAGCGGCTGGATCGACGCCAGCGGCGCAGCAGCGGCGGCGGTTGCGGCCATCGACGCAGCGTGCAACACGGTGCCCCTGGCGACGTTCGACGGCGATGCGTTCATCGACTACCGCGCCCGCCGACCCACGATGGAGCTGCGCGACGGAGTCAACACCCGTCTCGACTGGGGCGACATCCAGCTGAAATTGGGCGCCGACCACAAGGGCACACCGGTGCTCACGCTCACCGGACCCGAACCCGACTCGCAGTGGCGCCGGTTCGCCAGGGCCGTCACCGAATTGGCCATCCAGCTCGACGTGTATCACATGGTCGCGTTGGGCGCGTATCCGTTCGCCACGCCGCACTCGCGCGCCTCCCGCATCAGCGTCACCTCACCATCGGTCGACGTGGTCGAGGCGCTGCCGTTCATCAAGAGCACCCTCGACGTGCCCGCCGGTATGACCGCCGTGCTCGAGCACGCGCTCACCGAGGCCGGCATCGCGTCGCTCGGCCTGTGGGTGCAGGTGCCGCACTACGTCAGCGCGATGAGCTATCCCGGCGCATCGGTGGCGTTGCTCGACGGCCTCCGTGCGGTCACGGGCGTCGACATCTCGGTGGGCACGCTCGCCCACGACGCCGACATCCAACGTTCGCGCATCGACCAGCTCGTGGCCGGCAACGACGAGCACGGCGCGATGGTGCACCAGCTCGAGTCGGCCTACGACCTGGTGGGCGAGCACGCCGACACGATGGGCAGTACTCCCCTACCCACCGGCGACGACATCGCCGCCGAGTTCGAGCGGTTCCTGCGCGACCAGGACGACTGACGCCGGCTCGGCCCGCTCGGCCTGCTCGGCCCGTTCGCGGATCGCTGCCAGGAGGCCTGGGAACACGAAGCGGTGGAACGGCCGCACGGCATACCAGTACGCGTAGCCCAGGATCCCGTGGGGGTCGTAGAACGCCGTCTGTTCCACTCGCGCCCCCACGACGTCGGGCAGCACCTCGAACTGCAACCAGGCCCGGCCCGGCAACTTCATCTCGGCGCGCAGACGCAGCACGTGCGGCGCCTCGACGCGTTCCACTCGCCAGAAGTCGAGCGGGTCACCGGGGAGCAGCTCGCGTGGATGACGTCGGCCGCGCCGCATGCCCACACCGCCGAAGAGCCGATCGAGCAGACCACGCAGCTGCCACAGCCCGTTGCCCGCCGGCCAACCAGCGTCGCCACCGAGCGATTCGATCACCGCGAACACACGCTCGGGCGCTGCGGCCACCCTCGCCCGGTGCCGCTCGAACAGCATGCCTTCGTGCGCCGACAGTTGACGACCCTCGTCGACTCCGTGTCCGAGGCTGGCCAGGCTCGACGCCCACGTGGTGGCGACCTCGTCGGCGTCGATGCGCGCCACGGCCCGTTCGACCGCTTCGTCGTACCCCATCGGTTCGATGCCGAACACACTCCGCGCACGTGTGTCGCGCACGATGACCTCGGTGCGCAGACTCTGGATCAGCGGATGGGCGATGCGGTACGGGATCGGCGTGACCAGACCGACGAACAGCCCACTGAGCTGCGGACGAGGCACCGGCAACGCGACGATGCGACGCCGCAGGCCCCTCACCCGGGCGTAGTGCAGCATCATGTCGCGATAGGTCAGGACGTCGCGACCGCCGATCTCGAACACGCCGGAGGCGTCGGGGGTGTCGAGCACCTGCACGAGGTGGTCGAGCACGTCGCGCACGCTGATCGGTTGACAGTTCGTGTCGACCCAGCGCGGCGTGATCATGAACGGCAGCCGCTCGACGAGATGACGAATCATCTCGAAGCTGGCCGATCCCGAACCGACGATGACGGCGGCACGGAACTCCACCACGGGCACCCCGGCGGCCGCGAGCGCCCGCCCCACCTCCTGACGCGACACCAGATGACGGCTGCGTACCTCCTCGGGACGTCCGAGACCACCCAGATAGACGATCCGTTCCACTCCCGCCTCAGTGGCGGCCCGCCCGAACGCGAGCGCCATCGCTCGGTCGCGTTCGCGGAACTCAGCACCCTCCGCCATCGAGTGCACCAGGTAGTAGGCGACGTCGATGCCCTCGAGCACGCGTGGCAACACGGACGGATCCGACAGGTCACCGGCGACCACCTCGACCCCCATCCAGTCGCGCCCGGCCAGGCGGGACGGGTCGCGAGCGACACACCGCACCCGATGCTCGGCCTCGATCAGGCGTGGGACGAGCCGGCCGCCGATGTACCCGGTGGCTCCGGTGACGAGCACGTGCTGCGCCGTCGACCGACGTGCGGCACCCTGGGGTGTATCGATCATCGCGACCCCCTTCGGGCGAACGGTACTCCTCGATGCCAACGTTGGACAGTGCCTCCGCACGTTCCGAACGGAGCCCGATTCCGCCTGACGGGTAAGTTGCGTGCGGCCCGACGGTCGGGCGCTCTCGAGGGGGAACATCATGAAGGTCGATGGCGGCATCAACGGCAGCCTGCACAACGCGGGCGCACAGGCCAAGGAACTGGAGGCCGCCGGCTACAGCGGCGCCTGGACCGCCGAGACGAGCCACGACCCGTTCTTCCCGCTCCTGCTGGGAGCCGAGCACACCCAGACGCTGGAGCTGGGCACGTCCATCGCTGTCGCGTTCGCTCGCAATCCGATGACCCTCGCCAATATCGGCTGGGATCTGCAGGCCTACTCGAAGGGCCGCTTCATGCTGGGCCTCGGCAGCCAGATCAAGCCGCACATCACCAAGCGCTTCTCGATGGAGTGGAGCCACCCGGCAGCGCGCATGCGCGAGATGATCATGGCCATTCGCGCCATCTGGGACACGTGGGAGAACGGCACGCCGCTCGCCTTCCGCGGCGACTTCTACACGCACACGCTGATGACCCCGTTCTTCACGCCCGACCGCGCCGATCTCGCGGGATTCGGTGTGCCGAAGATCTTCCTCGCCGGTGTCGGCGAGCTGATGACCGAGGTGGCCGGCGAGGTGTGCGACGGGTTCCTGTGCCACGGCTTCACCACCGAGAAGTACCTTCGAGAGGTCACGATCCCGGCGCTCGCACGTGGTCGTGCCAAGGCGGGCAAGACCATGGACGGCTTCGAGATCGTCGGCCCGTCGTTCGTGGTCACCGGCAACGACGAGGCCGAGATGGCCGCCGCCGCGAAGGGCACCCGCCAACAGATCGCCTTCTACGGCAGCACGCCCGCCTACCGAGGGGTCCTGGAGGCCCACGGGTGGGGCGCACTGCAGGACGACCTCAACAAGCTGTCGAAGCAGGGCGCCTGGGAGGACATGGGCAACCTCATCGACGACGAGATCCTCAACACCTTCGCCGTCGTGGGCACACCCGAGGAAGTGGCGCCCGAGCTGCTGCGTCGCTACGGCGACGTCATCGCCCGCATCAGCTTCTACGCGCCCTACAAGAGCGACCCCGAGCGCTGGTCGGGCGTGCTGCAGGCCCTCACCAACGCCTGACCCACACGTCGATCAGGTGTGGGCGAAGGCCCAGTCGAGCAATGTCGCGGCCGCCTTCACGCGGGCCGCATCCGTGGGAGCGCCCACGACCGCGACGATGATGCGACGACCGTTGCGCACCGCGCTGCCCACGACGCAGTAGCCCGCGGCCGACGTGTGACCGGTCTTGACGCCGTCGGCACCCGGGTAGGAACGCAGCAGCCCGTTGGTGGTGGGCAGGGTGCGGCCGTGCAACGTGGCACTCCGCCGAGCCACGGTGGCGCGGAACGTGGGGTCGCGCATCAGCACCGAGGCGATCGACACGACGTCGCGCGCGCTCGAGTGTGCTCCCGCGGCGTCGAGTCCGATGGGATTCGCTGCCACCGTGTGGTGCAGGCCGAGCTGCTGGGCGGCGGCGTTCATCATCGACACGAACGCAGCGGTGCTGCCGCCCACGTCGGCGGCCAACGCACGAGCGGCATCGTTGGCGCTGACGATGAGCATGCCGCGCAGCAGCACCGCACGCGACAGGTGCTCGCCCGGATACAGACCGATGGCCGACTCGCTCGGGTCGAGTCGCATCGGTGGCACCGTCACCGACTTGGTCGGTTGGCCGGCGCGCATCACCACGTAGGCCGTGAGCAGCTTCATGATGCTGCCCACCGCATGGGGGTCGTCGGCGTGGAAGTCGGCCATCCAGCGTTGCGAGGTGGCGTCGTACACCGCATAGGACGCCACCGACAAGCGCGGCGCAGCGACCGACGATGCGCCGGCGGCCGTAGTGGTCGCGACCGCGGTCGTGGTCGTGGCGTCGGTCGTGGCGTCGGTCGTCGCGTCAGCGGTCGTCGATGTCGTCGACGATGGTGTCGTGGTGACCGGCGCGGTGGTCGTCGGTGCCGTCGTCTCGGGCGCGACCGAGGCCGAACTCGACGAGCAGCCTGCGAGCAGGCCGAGTGCGAACACGAGCGCGACCGCACCGCGACGACTCGACGACTGGCCCGACATGGCCACGCACCCTAGATGCCGTGCCCGTGTCAGTGGGGTCGGCACGGCGGGCAACGCGGGCACGACGGCATCGGTAGGGTTCGCCGCATGTGCCGCAACATCACGATGCTGCGCGGGCTCGAGCCCAGCGCCACCACCGAAGAGATCGAGGCGGCCGCCCGGCAGTACGTGCGCAAGGTGAGCGGCGTGCAGTCGGTGTCGGCCGCCACCGCGGAGCCGTTCGAGCACGCGGTTCGGGTGGTCGCCGATGCCACCACTGCGTTGTTGGCCGCCCTGCCACCACGCAAACAGCCGCCCCCCACCCTGCCGCCGCTGCGGCGCATCAAGGTGACGCGAGCAGCAGCACCGCCAGCAGGCTGACCGCGCCCGACGCGCCCAGCCAGGCCATCACCGCCACACGCGGTGCCACCTCACGCCGGCGCAACGGCTGCTCGACGAGGTGGTGCAGCGCCACGGCGAGCACGATGGCCACAGCGATCTTCACGACCACCAGACCGACACCGTCGAAACCCGTGCGATCGGGGCTGAGCACGAGGAAGATCGGCCAGTGCACGAGGTAGAGCGAGTAGCTCCACGTGCCGATGCGCACGAGCGGCGCCACCGACAACGCCCGGTGCATCCAACCGTGCGACAGCACCGACGCCACCACGGTGGCCGTGACCAACGCGACCAGGGTGAAGCCACCGCGCAGCAGCCACGGCGGGTCGTAGTCGGCGAGCATGAACAACACCACCAGCACCACGGCTGCACACGCGCCAGCGATGTCGAGGCCACGTCGGTGGTGCAGCAACTCGCGACGATGGCGCACGACCAGCGCCAACAACCCACCCACGGCCAGTTCGGCGGCGCGCACGTCGGTGCCGAACTCGAGCCGCGGCTGCCAGTTCGAGACCACGTTGGCCAGCACGATCGAGGCCGCCCCGATGCACCCGAGCATCACCGCCAGCGCACGATCGGGCCGGCGAGCGAAGCGGGTGAGCACGATGACCACGGCGAGCAGCGCGTAGAACTGCTCTTCGACCGCCAACGACCAGGTGGGCCCGAGCGGGCCGACGATGGTCTGCAACAGCTTGGCCTGGCCGCCGATGATGACGTGCCAATTGGTGAAGCTCCAGATGGCGGCGACCGCATCGGAGGTGCGGGCCGAGAACCACGACGTGCGCGACAGCACCACCACCGCCAACACCACCGTGAGCGAGGCAGGAACGAGCCGACGGATACGACGGCCCCAGAACCTGCCCAGGTCGACGCGACCGGTGGACGACCGTTCGGCCACCAACAGGCTGGTGATGAGGAACCCGCTGAGGGTGAAGAACACCGACACGCCGAGGTTGCCCCCACGGAACCAGCCCGACAGGTTGGAGCTGGCGCAGGCGTGGAACAACAGCACACCGATGATCGACACCGCCCGCAGCCCGTCGATGCCCGGCTCGTACGGGATCGTGCGTGCCGCCGCGCCAGCCGTCTCCATCGCCTGGGCACAGTAGCAGGCACGGGTGTCGCGGGAACGTTTGTTCGATAAGGTGCCCAAATGGCATCGATCTCGTGCGTCTACTGCGGCGGCAGCCACGCCAGCGCCACCGACGTGCGCGAGTGCTGGCAGCGTCTCGGCGAGCCAGTCGTGTCGACCGAACCGACCGAACCGGTCGAGTCGGCCCAGCCGATCACGTCGGTGTTCCCCGTGACGACGGTGCTCCCTGTGACGTCGGTGTTCCCTGTCGACCACGGTGCGGTCGGTCCTGGGCCTGCCATCCTCGGACGCAACGCGCTCGTGCTCGCCGGCCAGGCGGTGCCCAGCGCGTGGCAGCACCTCCCCGTCGTGAAGGTCGAGCGACTCGACGCAGCCATGCTCGCCCTGCTGCAACGGCTCGCCCACGAGCGCAACGGGCGCGTCTTCGAGGTGCAGCCACACACCGCGCCCGAGGTCATCTCGCCCGAACGCGTCACCGACCCTCCGTCGGCGGTGGGGCCGCGGTGCGCGCTGCAGGCCGAGGGCATCCGACACTTCCTCACCGCCAACACGGTCGACCTTCGCTCGGGGGTGTCGTTCGCCCTGCTCCGACAGGCCGTGTCGGCCGGCGCTCGGCCCATCGCCGACGGCAACGGCGACGTCGAACTGCCCAACGGCGCACGTGCCTGGCTCGACGGTGGCCCGCCACGGCTGCACACCGCCATCGACGGCGTCGAGGTGCTGCACCGAGTGGCGCTCGAACGAGGGTCGCTGCGAACGCCCCAGGGTGGTGCACCGCACGCCGAGCTCGCACCCGACCAGCTCGAGGCCGTCACGCATGCCGGCGGGTCGGCGCGCATCATCGCGCCGGCCGGCTCGGGCAAGACCCGCGTGCTCACCGAACGTGCCCGCCATCTGGTCAACCGCTGGGCGGTGCCCTCGTCGGCGGTGTGCATGGTGGCGTTCAACAAACGCGCGCAGGAGGAAATGGTCGAGCGCACCACCGACGTGCGCGGGCTGCAGGTGCGCACCCTCAACGCCATTGCGCTCGCGGTGCTCAACGGCAGCGCCCCGTTCGCACCTCGGCCCGTACGGCTCGCCACCGTCGACGAGCCCGAGGTGCGCCGCCTCATCGGTTCGCTGGTGTCGTTCCCCCGCAAGCGCAACGCCGACCCGGTGGCCACCTGGATCGAAGCGCTCTCGGTCGCCCGGCTCGGTCTGCGCACACCCGCCGAGGTCGAGACGCTCTACGGCGGCGATGTGCCCGGCTTCGCCGACGTGTTCCCGCGCTTTCGCGCCGCGCTCGCCAAGGCCAACGCGGTCGACTACGACGAGCAGGTCTACCGCGCCATCGAGCTGCTCCTCGCCGATCCCGAGGTGCGGGCCGCGGCACAGTTCGCCTGTCGGCTGTTGCTCGTCGACGAGTTCCAAGACCTCACACCCGCCCACCTGCTGCTGGTACGGCTGCTGGCCGGCCCCGACGGCGCCGTGTTCGGTGTGGGCGACGACGACCAGACCATCTACGGCTACAACGGCGCCGACCCCTCGTGGCTCATCGAGTTCGCCGACCTGTTCCCCGGCTCGGGCGAGCATCCCCTCGAGGTGAACTATCGCTGTCCGGGCGGCATCGTGCGCAGCGCCGACACGCTGCTGCGCCACAACCGGCGTCGAGTCCCGAAGGTCATCCGGTCAGCTCACCCCGACCTCGACGGTTTCGTCCTCGCCCAGGCCACCGGCGACTCGGTGGGCACCACCGTGCAAGCTGTCGTTGCGGCCATCGCCGACGGCATGCCCATCGGCGACATCGCCGTGCTCACCCGCGTCAACAGCCTGCTCGCACCGGTGCAGGTGGCACTCAACGGTCAGGGCATTCCCGTGCAGGGTGGCGTGGGGCGCGAGTTCGTCGAACGCACCGCCGTGCGCGCCGCGCTCGCCTGGCTGCGTCTGGCCACTGCAGATTCGTCGTTCGATCGGGCCGACGTCGCCGAGGCCCTGCGCCGTCCCAGCCGGTCGCTGCACCCGCGCATCGCCGAATGGGTGTCCGAGCAGTCGTCGGTCGACGGCCTACGGCGGTTGGCGCAGCGCCTCAACGAGACGCGCGACACCGAGCGGGTCGAGGCGTTCGTCGCCGACATCGAGGCGCTGCAGTCGATGGCCGCGGGCACGGGTCATGGCACGGGTCATGGCACGACAGCGCGGCTGTTCTCGGTGTTGCGCGACCAATTGGGCCTCGCCACCACCATCGCCTCGCTCGACAACACCCGCCACGGCATGAACCGCGCTGCGCAGAGCGACGACCTCACCGCGCTCGCCCAACTCGCCGCGCTGCAGCCCGATCCTCGCCGATTCGAGTCGTGGTTGAAGGGTGCGCTGGGCCGTCCATGGAGCACCGAGGGCGTCACCCTGGCAACGGTGCACCGGGTGAAGGGACAGGAGTGGCCGTTCGTCGTGGTGCACCACGCCGACGACGACCAGTTCCCGCACCGCCTGGCCGACGACGTCGAGGAGGAACGCCGGCTGTTCCACGTCGCCATCACGCGGGCGTCGCGCACGGTGCTCGTCGTGCCGGGCGACACGCCGTCGCCGTTCATCCTGGAGTGCAGCACCGAACCCTCGTCGCGCACCGTCACCGCCACGTCGTCGC
>Ga0075026_100000634_pt1 | contig 14441 bp, 13 predicted proteins | sample Str012_2_FD_71392 | JGI IMG/M metagenome (GOLD analysis project Ga0075026, IMG submission 71392) | Freshwater sediment microbial communities in response to fracking from Pennsylvania, USA - Straight Creek_MetaG_SC_2012 | ecosystem: Environmental > Aquatic > Freshwater > Creek > Sediment...
GACCACGACTCATCTGCCGCTGGCGCTCGCCGCCATCGAGCGCCGGATCGCCGTCCTCGTCGAGAAGCCGCTCGCGGCGACACCGGCCGAGGCGGACCAGATCGTCGCGGCAGCTTCCGCGCCCGGGGCGCCGCCGGTCCAGGTCGGCCACATCGAGCGCTTCAATCCGGCCGTGCTGGAGCTCGGGCGTCTGCTGGACGCGGGCTGGCTGTCAACGGTCTTCGCGATCACCAGCCGCCGAGCCGGCCCCTTCCCGGCCCGGATCCGCGACGTCGGCGTGACGGTGGATCTCGCCACCCACGATGTGGACATGCTTTCCTGGATCGCCGGCGAGCGGCCCGCACGCGTGTCCGCCGAGACGGCCCAGCGGATCCACGCCAGTCACGAGGATCTCCTGTTCGGCCTCATGTCGTTCCCGTCCGGGACCGTGGCGATGCTGGACGTGGACTGGCTGACGCCGGTCAAGCGCCGACAGTTGTCGGTCGTGGGGGAGGAGGGCCTCTTCGAGCTGGACTACCTGACCCAGCGCCTGACCTTCGCCCGCGCGACGGACACGACCAACCCGCGCCTGATCGGCGGGTACGCGCCCACCTTCACGGGCGACGTCGAGGTCCTGCCGGTGGACAACGGCGAGCCGCTCGCCGCGGAGCTTGCCGCCTTCCTTGCCGTGGTCCGGGCGGGCGGTCGACCGGTCGTTGACGCCGAGGACGGCCGATGGGCCGTCGTGATCGCCGATGCGCTGCTGCGCGCTGCCAGCGAGCGCCGGACCGTGGAGCTGCTGCCCGTATGACGTCCCTCGCGACCCCTGCCCCGAGCCTCCTGGGCGGCTCCATCACGCTCCCTGCCAACGCGTGCCGGCACGAGCCCGCCAGGTCCGTTTCGCCGTGGACCGGTGAGCCCGGTACGGCCGGGACGGTCGCCGTCATCGGTGCCGGCAAGATGGGCCTGCCGTTGGCCGCCCAGTTCGCGAGCCACGGCTGGTCCGTGATCGCGGTCGACGTGGACCCCCGCGTCGTCGAGGGCATCAACGCCGGCCGCTCGCACATCGGCGATGAGCCCGGTGTCGCCGAGCTCGTGGCCGAGGCCCACGCGGCGGATCGTCTGCGCGCGACCCTGGACGGCGCCGAAGCGGCGCGAGCGGCCGATGTCGTCGTGCTCATCGTCCCGGTGATGCTCGACGACGAGTCGCGCCCGGACCACCGGATCATGGATGCGGCCGTCGAGGCGATCCTGCCCGGCGTCCATGCCGGCTCCCTGGTCATCTTCGAGACCACCCTGCCCGTCGGCGACACCCGTGGACGGTTCGCGCCTCGCATCGCCGAGGCGACCGGGCTCACCCTCGACGAGGACCTGTTCGTGGCGTTCTCTCCGGAGCGGCTCTACAGCGGATCGGCTTTGCGCAACCTGGCGACGTACCCCAAGCTCGTCGGTGGGCTGGACGTGGCGTCGACCGCTCGTGCCGCGGCCTTCTATGAGGGCGTGCTGGACGCACCGGTCGTCGCGATGTCCTCCGCCGAGGCCGCCGAATTCGCGAAGCTGGCCGACACGACCTATCGCGACGTCAACATCGCGCTGGCCAACGAGTTCTCGCGCTACGCGGACCGGATCGGCGTGGACCTGTCCGAGGTCATCGCCGCCGCCAACAGCCAGCCGTACAGCCACATCCACCAGCCCGGCCTGGGCGTCGGCGGGCACTGCATCCCGGTCTATCCCCACTTCCTGCTGGATCGGGCACCCGAGCTGGAGCTCGTGGCGCTGTCCCGCCGGGTCAACGACGGCCAGGTCGGTGTCGCCATCCGGTCGCTCCAGCTTGCGCTGGGCGGACTGGACGGCGTCGACATCCTGGTCCTGGGCCTCACGTATCGGGACGGGGTCAAGGAGCTCGCCTATTCACGGGCGCTGCCACTGGTGGAGCGACTGGCCTTCCACGGGGCGCGCGTGCTGGCCCACGACCCGCTGCTGACGGACGAGGAGATCGCCCGGATCGGGGCGACCCCGTGGACGTGGGGCGATCCGGCGACCGGTGTGCGTGCGATCGTCACCCAGACCGCCGACCCGGCCTGGGGCGGACTGGACCCGGCCTGGTTCCCGGCACTGGAGCTCGTCTTCGATGGCCGGAACTCCCTGCGCGACCTGCCGCTCCCGGTCGGAGTGGCCTACCAGGGCGTCGGCCAACGCGGCTAGGGTTTTCCGGAGGCCCCGGTCGAGCCGCTGGTAGGGGGCTTGGCGACCGGTGGGGGCGCGGCCGGGACCGTTCGCGGAGCGGTCGTCCCGGAGCCCCTGGACCCCGATGAGCTGGCGGTGGAACCGGAACCCGAGTGACCGAGTCGGCTCGGGACCCCGGGGATGCCGGCCGCGAGCGCCCCATTGGCCCGCTCGATGGCGGTCACGGTCCTGTCCATCGCGGTCAATCGAGCGCGCATGGCGTCGAGCCTCGTGATGAGGGCGCCGTAACCCTCCGCCCCGACGGCGTATCGCGCTCGAGCCATCTCCAGGCGCGTCCGCATGTCGTCGTGACGGTCGCTCAGGACCGTGATCGCCAGGACGACCGGGGCCCGATCCTCCATGACCGCTCGGTCGTGCTGGATCTGCAAGGTCGAGGCGGCCATCAGGCTGATGGCGTAGGCGCCGGTCGTGAGGCCGATCGCGACGCCCACGTGATACGGCCGCCTGGGTTCGGGCGTCGCCTTCGGGACGGTCAAGGCCGACTCCTCACGGGACGATCGCGCGAACGGTCGAACTGCGCGCGGCGACCTGCGTTTCGCCGTCACTGGTGGTCAGGCAGTAGAGCCGGTAGTAGCTGGAGCCGGACGGCGGGGCGTCCATGAAGGAGGTCGTCGCCTGCGCGGCGATCCGCGTGACGAGGACGTCGTTGTTCTCGGGCGGGTAGTGGATCTCCGAGTCCGTCGAACGGACCAGGGCATAGCCGTCGAAACCACCGACCGAACACGTCGTCCATGTCGCGAGCACGCCGCCCGAGACGACCTCGACCCGCATGTCGAAGCCCGTGACCGCGACCGTCGGCCGGGGGGTCGGCGTCGCCTTGGTCGAGCCGCCGCTGCCGCCGGATGCCGGCTTCGGCGTCGCGACGGCCGTTCCGCCCAGGGCGACCAGCCGACGCTGGGCCTCCTTGAGCAGGCGGTTCACCAGCGTCAGCCTGGCATCGGCTGCCTTGAGCCGGGCCCGCAACTCCGTCGCGGTGAGGCCGTCCACCGTGACCTCACCTGCGGTGGAGGTGAGGGCCGCGGTCAGCTGGTCCGTGACGGACGTCACGGCGTCCAGCTCGGCCTGCAGGGCGGCACCCCGAGCCTGTTCGGCCGCGAGCGCGGACTTGAGCGAATCCAGCGAGACCGGCGGCGCCGATGGTGGTGCGGCGGCCGAGGTCATGTCGGCGGCGACCCGGATGGACGTGAAGCCGACCAGCAGACTGGCGATCACCCCGGAGACGACCAACGTTCGTCGAGCGCGGCGGCTCACGGTCACGTCGTCGCGCCCTCGCCCGCGACGACGGCGTCATCGGGCAGGCTGGTGGCAAAGGTCGGTCGGTGCCGCTTGCTCACCCAGTAGCGATAGGCCGCGGCACCCAGGATCAGGAGTCCGGTCCCGACGTACATGATCGCGATCCCGCCGGTGTCGGTCCCGGACAGGATGCCGTGCGCCCAGGACAGGCCCCAGGCGACGATACTGAAGCGGTGCAGCTTCAGCCAGACGCCGGGCGGCAGCCACTTCGTGTAGCGGGCGGTCAGGCCGGAGAGCAGCACGCTGTAGAGGGCCAGGGTCCCGATCGCGACCGGCACGCTTCGATAGCCGGACAACCCGGGGATGAACGATCCGGCGATCCCGACCCCGGCATACGGGTCCAGCACGATGCTGACCACGTGCATCGCGCCGAACGCGATCAGGAAGACGAACAGGTTCTCGTGCCACGGGAACAGCCGCTTCGAGAGCTTCCAGGTGGAGCGATTGACCGGGTGGCTGAGGACCAGGCCCACCGCGACGATGAACGTCAGGATGAGGTAGGTCGTGATGCCCGCGGCGCGCGCAGCGAGCCACAGCCGCATCTGGGCCTGATACGCATTGGAGGCAGGCAGGACCTGGTCCGTCGAGAAGACAACGACGAGGCCGAGCAGCGCGCCGATGACCGCGACGGTTCGGATCGACAACCGCATCAGCGGCCTCGCGATCTTGGTCGGTGCATGGGTCCACTCCAGCGAGGATGAAGGATCACTGGCATGGTCCCGGCAGCCTATGGGTCGGCCCCCTCCGGGACAATGACCCACAGCAGGCCGATGGTCCCGCGCGCCGTCGCTCGATGGTCACGTCAACGCCACCAGACCGGTCCGGACGACGCCGCACCGGGGCAGCCCGCCGGCCATCCCGCTACGCTCCCCGAGTGCGGATCGTCACGGTCGTGGGGACGCGACCCCAACTCATCAAGGCCGCGGCGCTGTCGCCGGTGCTGCGCGCCCGACACGACGAGGTCTTCATCGATACCGGCCAGCACTACGACGAGGCGATGGCCGGGGTCTTCTTCAAGGAGCTCGGGCTGCCCCGGCCGGACCACTCGATCGCGGTCGGGGGCGGGTCGCATGCCGAGCAGACGGGGGCGATGCTGGTGGGCCTCGAGCCGATCCTCGCCGACGCCCGGCCGGACGCCGTCCTGGTCTACGGCGATACCAACTCGACGTTGGCCGGGTCGCTGGTCGCGGCCAAGCTGACCATCCCGATCGCCCACGTCGAAGCCGGCCTGCGCTCATACGACCGGCGAATGCCGGAGGAAGTCAATCGCATCGTCAGCGACCATCTCTCGCGCTGGCGATTCGCCCCGACACCGCTGGCCGCCGCCAACCTGGCGTCGGAGGGCATCGTGGACGGCGTCCGGGTGGTGGGCGACCTGATGCAGGACCTGGCGGCCCGGGTCAGTCGCGACGTTCGCGACCCGGCGATCCTCGCGACGATCACCGTTCCCGGGCGCAGCGCCCCGCTCACCCCGGGCGGCTACCTGTTCGCGACGATCCACCGGGCCGAGAACCGCTCGAGCGAGGCCATCGCGACGTGGGCTGCCCTGCTGCGTGCCGCGGCTACACCGGATCGGCCGATGGTCCTGGCACTCCACCCGGGAACGGCGGTCGCCCTGGAGGCTGCGGGCGTGCGCCTGGGCCCGGACGTCCTAGTGACGCCGCCATACGGCTACCGGTCGTCGCTCGCGCTGCAGCTCCACGCGGCGGCGGTCCTCACCGATTCCGGCGGGGTCCAGCGCGAGGCTGGATGGCTTGGCGTACCGTGCCTGATCCTGCGCGCGACGACGGAGTGGGTGGAGATGGTCGAGGCGTCCGGGGGCCGGATGGTCATCGTTGGCCTGGACACGGGCCTGGTCCTTGCGGCCCTGGCGCGGCTGGCACCTGGGGTGTCGTCGCCCGGCATGGCCGCCGAGCGCACCGCGACCCTGGAGCTGGCACCGGCCGGAGCCGCCGAGGCGATCAGCGCCGCCCTCGCCGACGACGAAGGGGACGCGTGACCTCGGCCCTGCGCATCTGCTTCGTCACCGCCAACACCTTCGAATACGACTCGCGTACGTGGCGGGCGGCCCGGGCGCTGGCCGACGACGGTCACGTCGTCACGGTCGTCGCGCTCCAGGGTCCCGGCCTGGCGACCGCGGAGACGCTGGACGGCGGCATCAGCCTGGTCCGACCGCCGCTCGATCGGCGGATCTCGGCCGCCTTCCGGCCGTTGCCGTCGCCGGTGCGTGGCGCGATCGCCCGCGCGCTCGGGTTCGATGACGAGGCGATCGCGCTCCCGCCGCGCGGTCCGGGCTGGTTGGACCGAGTCCGCAGTCCGCTGCGGCGCGGGGCGGAGGTCCTCGCCTACCGTCGCCGGGTGGGTCCATGGGCCTCGACGGCCATCGCCGCGGCTCCGGACGCCGACGTCTTCAGTGCCAAGGCGCTCGTCACGCTGCCGGTCATCCGCGAGGCGGCCCGCCGGACCGAGGCCAGGTTCGTCTACGACATCGCGGACCTGCACATCGAATCCGGTCGTCTGGCCCGGCTGCCGGGACCCGTGAAGTCGTACCTGTCCCGTCGCGAGCGCGCCTGGATGGCCGATGCTGCGGCCCTCACCACCGTCACCGCACCGATGGCCGACGAGATCGTCCGGCGCTTCGGTGTCCCGCGTCCGACCGTGGTCATGAATTGCCGGCCCCGCTGGCACCCGGATGAGCCGACGCCCACGTCCGCGCGCCTGCGTGGCGCGGTCGTGACCGCTGGCGGGTCCGTTGGCGCGCCGATCCTGCTCTACCAGGGCGCGTTCCGCGAGGACCAGGGGATCGAGGAACTTCTGCCCGCGCTCTCCGGGCCTGTCCTGCGCGATATCCCGCTCGTGACCGCGTTCATGGGCTTCGGGCGGTTGGAGACGAGGCTGCGAGAGGCCGCCGCGGCGTCGGCCGGCCGGATCGTCGTCCTGCCGCCGGTCCCGTCGGACCAGCTGCTGGAGTGGACCGCCGGGGCGAGCCTCGCGTTCGTCGGCGCACCCCCGCGGACGATCAACCTGGGCCTGACCATCCCGAACAAGCTCTTCGAGAGCCTGATGGCCGGCGTGCCCGTGGTCCTGGCCGGGGGGACGGCCGCCGCTCGACTGATCGCGGACGCCGATGCCGGCATCGTGGTGGAGCGATGGTCCGAAGGGTCGTTGGCGGACGCCCTGGCCCGGGCGCTGGGGGCTCCGCTCGCGGAACGCCACGCCCTCCGGTCGCGCGCTCGTCGGGCGGCGCTCGATCGGTTCAACTGGGAGACCGAGCGGGACGGTCTTGTCGAGGTCTACCGTGCCCTCTCGCCACGCGAGGTCGTGGCACCATCGGCGACATGAGCCCGACATCGCTCCGAGTCGTCCTGCTGCTGAACAATGCCTACACCGCCGATTCGCGGTCATGGAAATTGGCCAACAGCCTGTCGGCCGCGGGCTGTCGCGTGACGGTCGTTGCCAGGGCCGCGGAGGGCCTGCCGAGCCGCGAGGAGCGTGACGGATACCGGATCGTCCGGGTCGCCCAACCCCGGACTTTGGCCTGGCTCCCGGCCCCGGGCCTGCCCCGGGCCATGGCCGGCGCGGACGGGGTCGCCGGATCGGCGCCGGCCCGCAGGTCCCCAGGCGACCGTGTCCGGGACAGCGTGGGTCGCGGCGCCCAGGCCGGCCGATACGTCCTGCGAACCCGGGCGTGGGCGGGCGCGATCGCCGCAGTGCTCGGTGACGAACCGGTGGATATCTGGCAGTCGGAGGGCCTGATCACGCTGCCCGTCGCGAACACGCTTCGCGCGAAGCGCGGTGGCCGCGTGATGTACGACTCGCGCGACATCCACCTCCAGAGTGCCCGGTTCGCCCTCCTGCCTGCGTTCTGGCGTGATCTGCTCCAGCGCTGGGAACGGACTGGCGCGCGGGCCGCGGATGCGGTCGTGACCGTCAACAAGCCCTATGCCGCGTACCTGGAACGGAGCCTGGGCCGCCCGATGACCATCGTGTTCAACGGGCCCGTCGCGTACGCGCCACCCGACCCGCCGGAGCATCGCTTCCACGCACTGCTCGGGCTGCCGGCCGAGGCGAAGGTCGTGCTCATGCTCGGGGCGGTCGTGGCCCATCGCGGCACGGAACAGACGGCTGCCGCGATCGCGCGGCTGCCGGACGTCCATCTGGTCGTCATCGGGGAGGGCATCGCCAAGCCGGCGATCATGGCCCAGGCAGCGGCCCTGCCCCATGCGGATCGGATCCACTTCCTGCCGTCCTCGCCGCCCGACGAGATCGCCGTCTGGACGGCCTCGGCGGATGTGTCGGTCATGCCGGTCCAGCCATCGACGCTGAACCATCGTCTCAGCACGCCGACGCGGCTCTTCGACGCCATGGGGGCCGGGGTGCCGGTCGTCGCTTCGGACCTGCCCGGGATGGCGGAGATCGTGCGGGAGACGGGCATCGGCGTCCTCGTGGACCCGACGTCCCCCGATGCGATCGCGGCCGGCATCCGCGAGATCCTGGATGCACCGCCGGACCGACTGGCGGCCTATCGGGCGGCGTGCCTCGCGGCGGCCGCGGGTCCGTACGCCTGGGAGCGCGGCGTGGAGCGTCTCCTGGCGCTGTACCGCAGCTTCGACTGAGTCAGTCGGCGGTCTTCTCCAGCACGACCTGGAAGAAGTCCTTGGTCAGGTCCCAGCGGGGATACCGTCCAAGGATGCCCTCGAATCGCTGGTAGAAGGGCTCGTCCAGGTCCGTCTCGGTGAATCGCAGCGCCCGGATCCTGAAGCCCAGGCGCTCGAAGTGGTTCTCGTACTCGGCCCAGGTGAGCCGGTTCACCCAGCTTGCCCCGTGGCCGGGCAGGTCGTGGCGCCGGAAGAATTCGGCGAAGACGTCATCCTCGAACAGCAGGTGCGGGTACGGGAAGTAGACGCTTCGGTACTGGTGCGACGCCCGAGGGCCGCGGTGCAGGTTGGCGCTGATCCAGGCCAGGCCGCCGGGCTTCAGCACTCGATGCAGCTCCGAGAGGGCCGCGAACGGATGCGCCACGTGCTCGAACACCGAGAACGAGATGATCCGGTCGAAATGGTCCGCCGGGAACGGCTGTTCGATGGCCAGGTCCGCCAGGATGAGGCTCGTCCGAGGTCCGGTGAGGTCCGCCCAGGCGGCCTTCTCCACGACATCCACGCCCACCGCGTCCGCCCCGAACCAGTGGTCCAGGTACCAGACTTCGAAGCCGGCTCCGCACCCGAATTCCAGCACACGCTGGCCGGTCAGGCCGATCGACTCGTGAACGGTCTCGAGCCGCCGGCGGGCTCGTTCGGCACGGGACAGGCTGTCGCGCCCGGTCGGCTCCGGGACGAGCGGGTGCGAGGCGTATTCGGTGTTGAGCGCCTCGAACAGGTCGATGTCGAAGGCGGGCAGCGGTTCGGTCCGCTCGGCCACGGACCGGATGAACCGGCCCGGATCTGCGATGTCCGGCGGATCCGCGAACGGACCACGGATGGGTGGTGGCGCCGGCTGGAGGCGGAAGGAGGACGGCGGCACGGTGCGGCCGGCAGGAGTGGTGGTCTGGCCGGTCGCCCCTCGCTCGCGGTCGAGGACGGCGCCGTCGGCGGACCGCGCCAGCCGACGGAGCGTCCGGCCACCCACCGGCATCACTTCGGATAGCCGCCGGACACCGTGGCGCAGGCGCGGATGCCGGCTGAGCCGGACGAGTGGGGTCACATCCGTATCCTAGGCGAGCGTGTACCCCGTCCGCCCTGGATTCCGGCATCCAGTCTCCAGGCGCAGGCGAGTCATGGACTCCGAGGCGAACGGTGCTCACCCGATCAGGTGCCGACTATCCAGCCGAGCGCGCGGGTTCGTTCACGCTCGAGGGGTCGCCCCGGCGCTCGACACGCGGAGACGACCTTGCACCTGGGGCTCAGATGGCAGAAATAGGATCCGGCCGATCGTGCCGGTCGGCTCCTTGATCCACCGCCACACTTCGGCGGTTCGGGCTGGAAGGGTGGCTCGAAACGTCGCGGCGTACGCTTCGATGCGACGCTTCGCCGTTCGATCATCTTGAAGGACGAGGAGTGTCGACGTGTCGTGGCGGACCAACCACGCATACGGGCGATCTCCGATGCGAGGCGGGTCTTCCGGTCGAGGGCGGACAGCATGGCCTGCATGTCCGGCACGACGGACTTCACTTCGATCACCAGCAGCGCTGCCGTCCCCGGATGGAAGGCCAGGACATCGATCGAACCGCGCTGTCCTCTGATATCGAAGGTGACTTCCGCGGTGGCCACCCAGGCTTCCGCTATCAGCATCGCGATCGTTCGCTCGACGAGGTCGGCATGCCGCGCGTCGGTCAGTCGATCAAGTGCCTCGCCGTGCCATAAGAGCCGGACATCGATTCGAGCGTCGAGCGCGGCAGCGACCCGGATCAGTGTTCGAACCGTGACCCGATCGGCTCGTCCACGCTCGATGCGCGAGATCACGCTCGCCGAGATCCCGGCGCTGGATGCCAGCCGTTGCTGGGTCCACCTCCGCCTACGCCGGAGGGCTCGCATCCCGAGCCCGAACCGCACCACATCCACGGTCCAAGGGTGCCGGGCACCGCTTGCCTGGCGGTCATCGCCCGCTCATCCTCGGATCTCCGGCAGATCCGCCTCAGGCGGCAGCATGTCAGATGGTTCGGCCAGCCGATCTCGGGCCTGAGCGTGACGTGAGTCGCGATCCGATCCAGCCGCCGGCACTCTGCCCTGTGGAGCTCGAATACCGGCGGGATCCCTGACGAAGGTGCGTCTGAGTGCAGATCGCCGGAACCCGCCGATCCGCTTCCCAGGCTCGCCTCGACTACGCCGCTTCGACGGCCCCAACGGTGGGCTGGACCGGCGTGGCCGGCACGTCCACCGGTATTGCCTTTGCCGCGACACGCGCCGTGGCGCCCGCCCGGGCCGGGATGAACAGGGCCGCCAGGGCGCCCAGGCCCACGACGACCGCGCCGATCGCGATGGCCGGCTGGAGTCCGGCGACGTAGGCCGTCGGGGTCTCGTAGCTGCCGTTGGCGCTGAAGATCGCAGCGAGCACGGCGACCCCGAAGACGCCACCCACTTCGCGGATCGTGTTGGTCGCTCCGGAGGCCTTGCCCTCCTGGTCGGGCCGAACGGCCGACAGGACGACGTTGGCGATGGGCGCGAAGAACAGCCCCATCCCGATCCCGGCCAGGATGAACGGCACGACCATCGCCTCGTAGGCGACGGTCGGCGTGACGATGGCCGCCAGCCAGGCCAGCGCGATCGCCTGGATCGCCATCCCCGTCGCGAGGATCGGACGTCCACCGATGCGCCCGGCCAGCACGCCGGCGATCGGCGCGACGATGACGGGCATGCCCGTCCAGGGCAGCGTCCGCAGGCCGGCCTGGAACGGGCTGTAGCCCTGGACCACCTGGAAGAACTGGCTGAGGAGGAAGACCGACCCGAACATCCCGAAGTACATCAGGAACGAAACGGCGTTGGCCGAACTGAACGCCCGGATCCGGAACACGCTGAGCGGGAGCATCGGCTGGGCGGTGCGCGACTCCCAGGCCAGGAAGCCCAGCAGCAACGCCACGCCGGCACCGATCGAACCCAGGACCTGGAGGCTCGACCAGCCCAGGTCGTTGCCATTGACGACGCCCCACACGATCGCCAGCAGGCCGGCGCTGATGAGGCCCAGCCCGGGGATGTCGAGCCGACCCTCGGGCCCGTGGCTCTCGGTGAGTCGGAGTGCGGCGAGCGGCATGACGACCAGGCCGATCGGCACGTTGAGCCAGAAGATCCAATGCCAGTCGAGGCCTTCGGCGATGGCCCCACCGACGAGCGGGCCGATCGCGATGGCCAGACCGGCGATGCCACCCCAGGCGCCGAGCGCAACGGCTCGACGCTCGGTCGGGACGGCCGCGGACAGGATGGTCAGCGTCAGCGGCGTGACGAATGCCGCGCCGAGACCCTGGATGGCGCGGGCGAAGATCAGGACATCGGTCGACGGAGAGAGGGCGGCCAGTGCCGAACCGCCGGTGAACGTGGCCATCCCGATCAGGAAGATCCGCTTTCGCCCGAACCGGTCGCCGAGGGCGGCGCCCGTCAGCAGCAGGACCGCGAACGTCAGCGTGTAGGCGTTGACCATCCACTGGAGGTCGGCCAGCGATGCCCCGAGATCCGCCTTGATGACGGGCAGGGCGGTGGTGACGACGAGATTGTCGAGCGCGACCATGAACAGCGCGATGGAGGTGATCGTGAACGTCCAGGCGACCGATGGGCGGGTCCGAGTCATGCGGTGGGCTCCTTCTGATCCGAGGGTGACGAGGCTGAGGTGGAAGGTGAGTTAGTGGTCACTAAGTTGGCGTCGCAAAAAGGGGGAGGGCGGCACGATCGTCAGACGCCTCCTCCCATGCGGTCGGTGCCATCGAGCAGACGGTCCAGCGCCCACTCGTTCGGATGACCGGGCAGCTCCATCGCGGCCCCGACGTTGAGCAGCATGCCTTCGGCGAAGAAGTGGTGCAGCTCTTCCGGCGAGGCTCCGGATTCGTCGCGAACGGTCTGGTGGAGTCGGGTGAACTCCTCGCGGACTGCCGTCCGGACCTCGACGTCGCCGCACGCTGCATAGGCTTGCAGTTGGACGCGCAGCAGATCGCGATCGGCGAGGAGGTCCATATAGGCGAGACCCATCCGGCCCAGGACGTCGCAGGCCGGTCCTTCGTCGCGGCGTCCTGCGCGGGCTGCGTCCACGAAGACGAGACGCGTGCGCTCGAACCCGTGGCGGACGGTCGCGATGAACAGGTCTCGCTTCGTCCCGAACAACTGGAACAGGTACGGCTGGGAGACCCCGACCCGCCTGGCGATCGACTCCGTGGAGGTGCCGGCATACCCGGCGGCCGCGAACTCGGTCAGGGCAGCGCGCACGATCTCCGCCCGGCGCTCATCGGCGCTCAGACGGGTGGCGGGCTGGCTCGACTTGGTCGGCATGTCAGTAAGTTAGTGATCACTAAGCCAGATGTCAAGGCCCGGGAACGCGAGGCGATCCCGAAGCGTCAGTGGTGCGAGCTGGCCGTCGGGACGGTGGCGAACCGCTGCGCGTCCTCTTCGGCGAGGAGCTTCTGGTGGGCGATCCGATCGCGATAGAGCGCGATGATCGTCTTCGGGTCGTCCTCGGCGATGATCCGGCCCTTTTCCACCAGGATGGCCCGGTTGCAGAAGTCGCTGACATTCGCCAGGTCGTGTGTCACCAGGACGATGGCGCGGGCCTTGCCGGCCAGCTCCCGGATCCGGACCTGGCTTCGCGAGCGGAACGTCTGGTCGCCCGTGCCGAGGACCTCGTCAAGGAGCAGGATGTCCGGCGTGATGGCGGTCGCGATGGAGAAACCGAGCCGCGCCTTCATGCCGGACGAGTACGTGCGCACCGCGGCGTCGATGAATGGGCCGATGTCGGCGAACTCGATGATCGCCGGTGTCAGCTCGTCCATCTCCCGTTGCGGGATGCCCAGGAAGGCCCCGGCCAGGTCGATGTTGTCGCGCCCGGTGAGGTCTACTTCGAACCCGGCTCCCAGCGTCAGCAGCGTGGATACCTTGCCGTGCGTCTGGATGTCGCCCTCGGTGGGTTGGAGGATCCCGGCCAGAGCAAGCAGGAGCGTGCTCTTGCCGGCGCCGTTCGGCCCCACGACCGCAAGCGACTCACCCTGTGCCAATGACAGGTTGACGTGGCGCAGGGCCCAGAAGTGGTTCTCGGCCCCGTTCGTCCGACGGAACATGTCGGCGATCGAGCCTTTGAGGGTCGTCCGTTTGGTGAGGCGCAGGTCGTACCTGATCCCGAGATCGACGATGTCGATCGCTGGCGCCTTGATGGCGGAGCCGTACGGCTCGACCGGGATCTCGGCGCTGTCGTCGTCCCTCACAGGATCCTCGCGAACGCGGGCTCGGCCCGCTTGAAGACGAGGATCCCCCACAAGAGCAGGACACCTGACACTCCGGTCACGATCAGAAGCCCGGTCCAGTTCGGAGGTCCAGGCGGCAGGTAGACGGTCTTGCCCCCCACCACGGGGATGTCGCTGCCCCAGATGACGGAGCGGTACGCGTCGAACAGGACGGCGAACGGATTCAGGCTGAGGATGTCGTACACGATCTTGTTCGAATGGGCGATCGCGCTCAGGGAGTACAGCCCGGGCGACAGGTAGAACCACAGCCGGAGGAAATGACGCAGGACGTTCTGGATGTCCCGGAAGAAAGGATTCAACGCGGACAACAGGATCCCGAGGGCCAGGGTGAACAGGAACTGGACCGCCGCGATGAACGGCAGCAGCAGGACCCAGATGGTCAGCCGATCGAGGTAGAACAGGTAGACGATGCCGAGGGCAACCAGGCCGAAGGTGAAGCTCAACGTGCCCGCGATGACCGAGGCGGTGGGCAGGACGATCTTGGGGAACTGGATCTGCCGGATGAGCTGTTGGCGACCCGTCACCGACAGCGTCGCGTCGCCCAGGGAGGTCGAGAACCACTTCCAGGGCAGGATCGCCGCGAAGAGGAACAGCGGGTAGTCCGGCGTCGTCTTAGCGAAGATGATCGTCACGAGGATGATGTAGACGGCCATCTGGAGAAGCGGATCGATGATCCACCAGAGCTGCCCGAACAGGGTGTCCGCGTGCGTCCGCTTGATGTCCGCGCCGACCAGGAATCGGGTCAGGCGACGGCGACCGAACATCTCCTCAAGGCCGGTCCGGATGAGGGCCACGGAGCCCTTCCTGCGGGCACGGCGGCGGTTCGAGGCGGACGCCTCAGAGGTCGGGGAGGTCATGGGCTGCAGTAGGGTAGCACGAGTTTCTGCCTCGGACCCGGACGCTGTCAGTGCTCCGTGAATGTGGCACTGCTAACTGCTCAGTGATTTTGTCAGTCTCCACCGATGAGGGAGAGACTGACCATGGATGTACG